>SPJK01061002.1_pt1 | contig 16242 bp, 25 predicted proteins | sample 3741771 | NCBI WGS metagenome assembly SPJK01 (sample SAMN10925997, study PRJNA522277) | cold seep metagenome | isolation source: Elba SIP-enriched marine methane seep metagenome, extraction at timepoint T2 | place: Italy: coast of Elba, Mediterranean Sea | reverse complement strand
TGCTCCTCCTTGGTGTCGTCCGGCTCAATGTCGTAGCGTGCGTCGACTTCGTCCGCCTCGTCGTCCGATGTGAGTCCCTTGTCAAAGTTGCGCAACAGGTTGGCGTTGGTGGGCTTCTTGCCGACCTTGGCGTACTTGCGCTTCTGTGTGATGATGGGGTCCTCGCCACCGTCCTCATCATCGCCTCCCTCGGCGCTGCGCTTCCATACCGCCTTGCAGCACAGACGAGCGTTCTGCTTCTCCAACCGCTCGATGAAGTCCATGTCGGCCTTGTACTTCTTCACCATCTCCTCCTTGGGGCAGCTCGCCTTGCAGTTGATGACCAGACACTGGTGCTTGACCGACGTGACACGGTCGAGCAGTGGGATGAACGAGCGGCCAAACATGCGGTCGAGTGCCTCGCGTGTACGCCGATCAGTGGTCTTGAAGATGATCAGCCGATCGATGTTGGCACGTTGACCGGGCGTCAAACCAGAGTAGTCCTGCGACATGATGTAGCAGCCGATGCCGTGGTGACGACCGTTGAAAAACAACCGACGTGCCATCTTCGACTTCTTCATGAGGCCACCATCGATCAGGTCCTCAGCAACGATGCAGGTGTACGGGTTGCCGCGTCGCCTGCCGGTCTTGTTGTAGTGCGCCCAGTACTCATTGACCGTCTCAGCGCCCAACTCCAACACCCTACCCACATGCTTCTCGTCCCACTTGGGGATGACGTTCTTCACCGGCACGAACTGCTGCCAGTAGTTGTTCTTGGAGGTGTTCGTGTACACAAACGCCACTGGGTAGTACTTGCGCTTACGCAGTAGCAGGTCTGTCGCCGTCACCGTCTTGCCACTGCGTCGCTGTGCCAGGAAGTAGACGATCTCATCCAACTCAAAGTCGTCGTCGTTGTCCGGGTCCCACACCGGCGGATCGTAGTCCTGTGAGAACTTGAAGAAGTCGACCATCTCCCACATCGACATCCGCTTGCCACCCTCGCCCTGGTTCCATGCCCGCTTCTCGGCGATGTTTCGTGGAGCGTTGGCCTCGTGGTCCTGCTCAGCGGTCTGATCCTCGCCACCAAGTGGCTTGGTCTCCTCGAGAGGCTGCTCCCATGTGACGGCCTTCTTGGTCGGTTCTGGCCGCTTACGCTTCCCACGACGCTCCATCTGCTCGAGTTTGTCATAGTACTGTGGATCCTCTGTGAGGTGGTCCATAGCGATCTCAGTCGCCACAGCTCGATCAGTCGTGTGCTCCATCTCGACCTTGATGCCCTTCTTGAGCGCCAACCGATCAAAGTCGCTCGGCCTCTTCTTGTCGCCGAGTCCGCCCGTCATCTTGTCGCTCCATCCGACGGCCTTTCGCTTCCGCTTCGGCGGCTGGGCAGCCCGCTTGCGCTTCTTGTCGTCCGGCTTTGGCATCCGTGACTATTTCTGCCCCTTGGTCAAAGAAAGATGGCGGATATCCTTCGGACCTTCTTTCACGTCGGCCTTCAGTTTGGCGTTGGCGTCACGGCGGGCAGTGTCGTCGACTCTGTCTTCCCCGTTGCGGGCGAGGACAAGTCGTCGGCCAACCTCAAGGAGGTCGCCATGCTCACGGCCGAGATCGCTGTGCAGCTGCTCGCTGATGGCCTGATGGCTGCTCTGTTTGCCAAGGCACTCCAGCGTCTTCAGGTCCAGGGCCTGCACGACCCGCACGGCGGCCTCACCTACACGTTTGCCCTTCTCGAGTCGCAGCCGGAGCTCAAGAAGAAGATCCACCGGGTGTCGAACTACATCATTGAGAACCTGCGCGACGAGGAGAAGAAGCTGCACGTGGAGTGGCTCGACGGACGCGCTCGCGGCTCCAAGCTGGGTCCCTCTGTGCCGCTGACGACCACGCGAACCTCTATGGGCGCTGGCCAGTCGGTGCACGTGCGCAAGTGAACCTAGAAGTCGTTCAGTTTCACAATGTGCTGAGTCTGATGGTTCGTGATCTGCGCCATCGGCGAGTTGATCGTGTTGGGCACATCGGCGTTCTTGTGGCGTGCCAGGGCCGGAATGTGCATGGTCTCGGCCAGTCGGTTGCTCGTCTGGTCGATGATGTCCTGCAGCTCAGCGACCGGGTACAACTTGGGCGGGTCGCTCGCACCAGAGTCGAAGTTGACGTTGGTCTCCGCCTTCTCCGGTGTGATGCCAGCCTTGGAGCGCTCAAGCGAGAGCCAGATGACTCCCATCGCCGCTGCACCGACGGCAAGGCCGAACGCAGAGTCAAACTCGGACACGTTCATCCTTTGTTTTCCAATGAAGAAACTCTACACCGCCAGTGATGATGGCCGTAGACAAATGTAGCAGGTGCAAACGACAGGCATCTGCTCAGTGCAAGTGTGGCCGGTTTTACTGCTACAAGTGCACCTGTTGGCGCTGCAAGATCAGGCCCGGTTTCGAGTGCCCTTCTTCAACAACTTGGCCGCTGCACGCTCGAGGATGCGCAGCCGGGCGGCCTGTTTGGACTCGTCGTCACCCGCAAAACGGGCCAACGTGACGTACTCGTGCTTCTGGTTGTAGAACGTCGCGATCAGCTCGTACCGCTCCCAATTGGAGCGCTCCCATGGCTCACGACTGTCGTCCTGCACAAAGTAGTCAATAGTCCAGCCCGCGTCACTCAGTTGGCCGGCGAGTTTAGAGACGCTCATCGTTCACTCAAGCAAGCTTGTAGATGATCTCCAGTGCGGCAGCCGAGCCCATGCCCACAAGGCCGAACGTGAGCGGCAGGATCCACTTCTTCTCGTTCATCTTGGCCAACAGATCCTCTTCGTAGTTGTACGCAAGGCCAGCACCCACAGCACCAAGCACAAGAGCGCCACCAACACCAGCACCGACACCGAGGCGGACCATGTTGTTGTTCTTACGTCAACCATAAGAAATGGACAACCAGTGGCAGCTTTCGGTTATCGCACTTCTCGGCGTCGGGCTCTACTTGCTGGTTGGCCGCAACAGGCAGAACGAGATGCTGCCGTGGCGCAAAAAGAAGCCATTCAGCAGGGCGTACTTCAACAACGTGATCCGGCCGCAGTGGGATTGAATTCTTCTGTCTCGGTAAAGGAGATGTCTGACTCCATTCGTATGCCCGTCCGGCCGTTCGCCTTTGGCCAGGATGGCATGACCGAGTGGCGCATGCGTCAGCTGGGCTTCAGTGGTCTGCGCGCAGCGGATGCCAAGGCCATTCGCTCCATCCACAACCGCAAGCCGCTGTTTGATGTGTCGAAGAGCGAGTACCAGTCTGCAGCGGCCCAGCGCATCAAGAACGAGCGCTTCTTTGAGACCGAGGCCGCACGAAAGCTGTTGGGCGCCAAGCCGTCGGTGGGCGGTGCTGAGCGCATGTACCTCGAGAACCCCAACGACCCGTGGCTGGTCGGCTACTCGCACCCCAACAACGCCCCGCACCAGACGGTCGGTCGCTCGACGGAGCACATGCGAGATGCGATGGACTCATGGAAGACGAACACACCTGTCACGATGGAGATGGAGGTGTACGGCCGAGGCCAGCGGCAGCAGCAGTCTGTGCCGGTGTTTGGCGGCAAGTAAATTGCGATTCACTACGCGAAACTTCTAAGCGTCAGTCAACGGTTGCAAAATGGGTTGGGATCCGCTGGGTGATCTCGCCAAGAAGATCGAGCCGATGGCCGACAAGTACATCGCCAAAGGTGAAAAATTCATCTCCGGTACGGTGAAGCGAGGCGAGGCCTATGCGGAGAACTTGGTTCAAAAAGAGGAAGCAAAGCTTGAGGGGCTGGCTCTCAAGGTGCTCTCTCAGGCGGCAGTCGGGATGGCTGGCTCTGCTCTGATCCTGCTCGCCGCTCTGCCGAACGACCTCGACCCTGCCACTGTCTTCCTCGCGCCTGCGGCCTACCTCGGCCTGCACAAGTGGGTCGGAGGCTACGAGTACTACCTGCTTGCCGGTGGTCTCGTGCTCAACTACAACAGCCTTGCCCGTCACCTTGGTGCTCCGCGACTGAACTGAGAGAAGCAACAGTGATGACTGACCGAAAGTTCAACACGGTGCTGATCGGCGTTTTGCGCGCGAAGCAGTTTGGAGAAGGGCTTCGCTTGTCGCTGGCCGAGGTGGAGCTGCTGTCCGACGGGTTGCTCCAAATGGCGAGAGACGTCAAGGGCCTCGAAGCCGACCGCGACGACGCCCGCGCGAAGTACAGCACTATCGTCGAGATGCTCAAAGCGGAGCGGAAGCGCAACACCGAGCTGGACGCCTTCATCAAGAGCCACCCGAATTCGGAGTTCGCCTTGAGCGAAATCGCGAAATTGGGCTTGTCGGAGGAGTGAACCGATCCTGGAGGAGATTCTAGCGTGCAGACAAAGCCATGGAGGCGCTTGCGACCGCTGTGCAGGAGGGCGCCAAGCTGGTGCGCATGTACGAGCCAGAGGCCCGTGCTGCTGGCAAGATGACTGTCGAGATCGCTGCCAACGGAGCTGTCGGTGTCTTGGGCGTGCAACTCGGCCTGATTGCGCTGTTGCCGCCGGAGATGAACGTCGTTTCGCTCGTGGCTGCGCCGGCCATCTACCTCATGGGCTACCAGAAGCTGCGTGGCACAGAGTACTTCCTGCTCGCAGGCGGCATTGTGGCCAACTACCGCACTATCTGGCGGCACGTCAAGAGCTACATGCCGCAAAACAAGCAAGAGTAAATTCTTGCATGACGACCAACAAAGTTGCAATGACGACCACCAGTGGCAGCAAAACGTTTGAGCAGGAGTTCCAGGGCATCGTGAGCAGTGTCGAGTCTGCTATGGGCCTGAGCCCGGGCGACTCCATCCTGCTTGATGGCACTGTCGTGCGCAAGGCCGACCTCACCAAGGTCTATCTTGGCGGAGCGGCTGCGGGTGTTGGCACGTGGTACGTCATGTCCCGACAATATAACGTGTCGGGTTGGTGGAAGTACCTTCTGGCGATGACGGTGGCCTCCAACGTTGGCATGATCGCTGTGGGCCGCATGGTCGAAAAGAAGCAGTGAAGATTCACTTTTGAGCCATGAGGCGGGCCTCGAAAACAATCGCGTCCTTGCGGTAGCACTCCTTCATGTACTCCGCGGTGTTGAGCTTTTCGACGAGGGCCTTGTTCCGAATGGTGAGCTCCTCGACCTGCTCCTTGAGATCCTCGATTTCGTCCTGACGATTGGACGAATCTTCGCCGTTGTTCGTTCCGATGACCCAGCGCGGCGGGCCGCAGGGCACGAAGTGGAGGACGTCGTCGGGGGTCACGGTGGTGGTGTTGGGCGTGGCCTCCTCGGGCTCCTTCTCTTGCTTGGGCACGAGTTGTTGGAGGAATTCGGCAAACACAATCGCGCTCTCCTCGTCGAACTTGTAGGTGTTGCTCCCGAACTGGAGCTTGAGCTTCTTGCCGTCGATGATGTGGACATGGCGGGGGTTGAACGTGGGGCTCTCGATGATGATGCCGTGGAACGGGATAGTAGTAGTCATGGCTGCTTTACTTTCACTCGGGGGTGTTTCTTTCAGTGAGAGTACATGTGGCCGGTGGTCTGTGCCGTCTGGCTGATGTACGTCGTCGTGCCTCTGGCGATAATCGCGTCGATCCATGCGCTCACTTCCATCTCAAGGCGGTGTTGCTCGGCCCGCAGTTGATCAAGTCTCTCGAGCTTCTCCATCAGAACCTCTTCGCGCCACGACCGGCTCAACGTACTGGCCTGCCTTGCCATTATAGTTCTTGGCGATGGAGGATTCGAGCAGGCGTACGCTCGCATAGCAAGGAGCTTCCCAGGGGCTAACCCGGTTAAACCACTGGCAAAGACGCCGGTTAGCATCCTTCAGCAGCACTTTACCCTCGTGTATCACATCAAGATTAAAGTGGATGTGCATCCGCTTGTACTTCTCGCCCATCTCCACACTGGCGTTCAGCAGCGTAACGCTCTTCAGCGTGTTCGGCTCCTCCATGGGAATGACGGCCTCATAACCCGCTCGCGTGTTCAGCTCCTCTTGGACGATGCGCATCAGCTCTGTGGCCACGGCATCGGCCTGCTCCCGTGTGCGAGGCGCGATGTGCGTGTCGATGGTGCAGTGCAGATCCGTAAACTTGGGCATTTGACTTAGTGGAAGCATTTTCACTCCACTGGCATACACTTGCCATTGAACGCATACTCGCCCGGCTTGCAAGACAACTCGGCTCGGTCACCAAAGTGATCAACCAGCTTCTGCATATCACCCGGCTGCCAGTACACGGCCTGCTTCTCGCCAGACAACAGAGTGAGAGGCGGGATCGGCTTCTTCTTGTCGGCCACACGATCGTACCACTGCTTCCAGTACTTGAATGAGTTCGGCGACGACGCGTACGTGGCAAGGTAGCCGGTGGGGTCGGTGCGGGTCTGCAGTTTCGCTGCCAGCGTCGGTGCGTCCACGACTTCGATGCGCTGCCAGTACCGCCGGCCGTTGATGGTGGCGACGTGGTGCACAGACGGCTCCAGTGTGGTTGCCCACTTCGTCGCATCAGCAAACTGCTTCGGGAAGTGGCCGCTGTACTTCTTGAGATCGTCAATGGACATGTAGACCTTGACCATGCCCTTCTCCTTGCCCGCACTGCCGTGACCGTCCCTGACCTTCTTCAGCATGTCATCGAGATCCTCTGCGCTGCACGTAGCCTTGATCTGGCACTCCAAATAGTACTTCTTCCAGTACGCCATCGACATCGGCGCAGCATGCATCGCCGCGTCCAGATCACCGGTGCCGAGGTCTTTGGCATGCGCCCTGAGATCAACCAGCTGCTGACCGCGCCAGAGAACCACGCTGCCTTGCACAACCGGCTTCTTGAACGACTCGTTGATCAACTGTTCGTAGGCTGCACCCGCCTTGGCTGCCGCCTTGACGCCCACGCCGATGCCCTTGTCGACTGTCTCCTTGTGCGCCTTGTACCATCGCACTTGTGCCTGTTTGATGAGGGACTGAAACTTTGCCTCTGCGTCGGTGATCGCCTGCCAGTCGTCTCCCATAAGGGCGTCGATCTCCTTGCCGCTGAGGTTGGGGTTCTCGTGTGCCAAGGCGTTATACTTGAGTTCGGCGGTAATCATTGCGTTGGCGAGCTCCTTCTGCAACTTGATCAGGCCAGGCTTGTCCGCTGGGTTGACAATCTTGAACTGCTCTGCGACCCACTTTGCCACGCCATCATTGTACGCCTTGGCCTTCTTTCGCATCGCCTTCTCCCCGTAGCAGTTCGACTGCTTCTTTCCCATGTCCACCAAAAACTCGGGGTGGAACGTGTTCTTCAGCCCTTCCCAGATGTCCCCAAGGGCGGTCTCGTTAGCGGCAGACGAGATAACAACATTGCCCTCCTTGTCGACGACGGCACAGTTCTCGTTGAGATGGTAGTCCTTCTCATCCCTGGGCACAAGCGGGTGGATGAGGCCGTCCCCCAAGCCAAGCAGGTCGCTTCCAGTGTCGGACGCCTTCGAGAAGAAGTCCTCCAAGCTCTTCATGAGGCCCTTGCTGTTCACAACGACGTAGATGATAGCGCCCGCAACGCCGATGCCCACCACAGTGCCAAAGCCGATGCCGCCACCACCCCCACCGGTCTCGAGCTGGATGACTTGCTTCTTTGCGCCGAACAGCCCCATCGTTTCCTAACACAAAAGAAAACGGTATGTCGGTTGGTCACATCCACCACCGTGCCACCAAGGCCCTGCGCCCAGAGCCGTCCCACTGTGTGGATGAGTGCGCGTATGGTGTCTACGCCGCCATGAAGGCCACTCGCGAGATGGTGGACAACATCGAGCTGGAAGACCGCTTTGAGAAGATGTCCCACACTGGCCGCTACGAAGTCGATCCGCGTGATCCGCGTGCCACCAAGGCGCACAAGGTGACTCGCCCCTCGAACAGCGCCTGGGGCATCGAGAAGCTGCAGAAGCGAGGTCTGACTGGTCTGACTGAGTGGGAGCACACGCATGTTGTCAACCGCCCGGATGAGCCGCGTTTCCGCATGTTCTCCAAGCGACTCGAGGGCAACTTCAGCAAGTTCGTCGATGGCCCTGACACACGCAAGTTCACGACGACTCACGGCCATGCGTTCGACTCGCACCCCATGTCTGGCTCCATGCCGCACGAGGCGCCCAGCATCGCTGCTCCCATCGTGCTCACCCACGCGGCGCGAAAGAAGCTGCCCCAACACACATCCACCGCGTCGCCCGTCAAGTACTAAAGATGAGCTCAGAGGAGACGAAACAGCGCTTTGACTCACTCGAGGCCAGAGTTGCACTGCTCGAGGCACAGCTCTTTGCACGCACTGTGCCCGTGTACATGCCACCAACAACGTTCGGGGCCTCTGCTGCGCTGAGCAACCCGTTCATCAACCCGCCTCCGTTCTACGATCCGATGCCCAAGTCAGACGCACTGTACCGCTTCTTCAGTTCAGACCCTTCCGAACAGGGTGATACGGACGACACACCACCCGCAGCTGAATGATGCACGTGCGGAAGTCAGTGAAGTCGCGAAACTCGCCGATGTTCGGATCATAGACCTCCAGCTTGAAGTTGACGTTGTGCAAGCTGCGAGTCTGGTTGCCAAACTTGATGCTCAGCGGCACAATGATGTTCTGCGTCGTCGCTCCACCGGGCGGGTACAGCACAAAGGCGTTCTTCTGCGTTCGCGTCCAGATAAACGAGTCCTTGACGCCAGGAGGCAGCGTAGGCGTGGCCAGCGGATCAGACGTCTTGTTGTCGCGGATCGAGAAGTACATGCCAGTCTCGTCGTTGTCAAACGTGAGCAGCAGGTACGACGGCAGTGGGTCGTCTCCCTCGGCGATGTGGTAGCCGATGATCTCGATCGACTCGCAGTTGTAGAGCGGGAACTGCGGAAACGTCGCCTTCAGCAGCGGAGCATCGTCGATGTCCTTGTGCTGGACCAGCGTAATGTGGGCATCTCGCTGAGTCATTGTTGCCCCTTTCCCTTCAATCAAGAAACCTCACACCTTGTCGTCCCGGTCCGCGTCAGGATCACTGTCGTCGTCGTTGTCCACCGTTGGCGCCAGCCCGCGCATCGCCATCTCCTGCTTGGCTCGCTCCTGTGCCTCCATGAACTTCTTGCGAGCCTGGTTCTTGGCGTTGGCCGACAGAGCACACTCGCCAAGGTTCTTGCCGACAGTCGCCAGCGGACCCACACTGAACCAATCGCCGTACATGATGCTGAGCTGGATGATCGCATCCTTGAACATCAAATCCCAGTTCTCATCGACCTCCTTGTCAAAGTTGTCGAGGTCCACGGTGGCCTTGGTCGGGTCGGCGATCGCGGCAGCCTGCATGATGAGCGGCGGGATCGTCTTCTTGAACATGTGCTCCAACACGCCGTCCGCACGACGCATGTCGACCTCAGAGCTGAGCATCTGCAACTCGGCCTCGAGCATGGCAAGCGGCATCGACGCGTCAGGCACCATACCTGTTCCAACGGCGTTCAGCTTGCTCTTGAGCAGGTTGATCTTGCGGATGATGCCGACCTTGTCCGCGATGGCCGCTTTGGCGTCACTGTCGAGCGGCGCATCGTCAGTCGGCAAGCCAGCGGGCATGGGAGCGGGCGCATGCACGGGCTCAGGCGGCGGAGTGGGTGGACGCTTGCGAGGACGACCCGGGCCACGCTTCTTCTTGGCCGGCTTGGGCGGCTCGAGATCGATCATCTTCTCCTGTGCCGTTTTCGGGCGAGGAGCGGTCTCGGTGTCCCACGTCACATCCGGATCCGCCTCGGGCAGCTTCTCCTTCTTCGGACGGGTCAAACTGATCGGCTCTCGCTTGACGCTCATCGTTTGATCCCGTTGTCCGTGAGTCAAGAATTCATCTCACCAGACAGGATGTGTTTTCTCGGTTGGTGCGGAGAGCCCAAGTGCCAAGACGAGCACGACGACGACGACAGCATTTCCACGTCAAAGCTAACGAGAGTCAAGTACATGGAGCGTTCATTGCGTGAGCGTCTGCGCAAGTCCAACGCGCGGGAGCGCCAGTTGTGGGTCAAGAAGGTCGAAGACATGAATGAGAGACTCATGCTGGCCAACCGTGCACGCCTTGACGAGATCCGGATGCGCAACAAACTGCAGAAGGACTCTGCTCGACGTCTGGCGATGGCGCTGGAGCAGGTGGAGCGCATGGAGGCCGACATGCTCCTGATGAAGAAGGTGATGGCCAAGGAGGAGCGACGACGCAAGAAGAAGCTGGCCAAGAAGAAGGCCCGCGAGCCCACGCCGGAGATCGAGGAGCCCCCTACCGCGCCGAACAGCTCTGATGTTGAGAAGTCGGCTGAAACTGAAAAGGAGGAGTGAGAACGATGAACGTCATCAACGTTACCGGTCCGTTCTTGTGGAGCACCGCGAGTCGAGTACTAAAGGCTTTTCCACACGCATGGCAAGGATGTCGTCTGATCCAGAGTCCATCTTCAGCATGCAGCCAGTGGCTGAGATCATTGCGAGCATCGACAACGCTATCGCTGGAGTGCTCGGCGTGACCAACAAGCGGCTTGGACAGCGGCCCGAGTACCGAGAAGCAGCGGCCAAAGAGCGCACCGCGTACCGCTACACTGGGATCATCAAGCAGCTTGGCATCAACAGGGCGCATCGCTACTACAACCAAATCGCCGAAGAGTACGGAAAGCCTGGATTCAACCTGTCAGAGCTTTCACAGGACGAAAACATCGGACTGTTCAAGATAGCCCAGAAAATGGCGAAGAGGGCTGGCAAGGATCCCCGCAGTGTGAACGCCGAGGTCAGCGAAGTGTCCTGGGCGCACATTGCCAAGCATCCAGAGTGGAAGGAGGCCAAGGACCGATGGGAGCAGGAGGAGGAGGAACGCGAGGAGCGCGAGCGGCGCGAGGCCGATAACGCTGCCTACGCCGAATGGCTAGCCGAGAACACCGACGACCTCGGAAACCCGGACGATTACATCTTCGAGTACCCAGAGTGAAATCTTCAACGATGAGCAAGACATGGATTATCGTTCTCGGTCTTTTTTACTCGGCTTCCTTGGGGATGGGGCTCTACAGCTGGTGGTTGCGAACTACCCACCAGCAAAAGATTGGGGCCTGTCCGACTACTTTGCCCGGCATGGCAAACTGGAGTCTATGCTTATCGCCGGTGGCCTCACGTACGGCGTCGCGGCTGCCTATGTGTACGCCATGGGAGAGCCCGATCTTCGACGTGACTGGTGGAAGCTGTTCGCCACTGGAGCACTCGGCGACCTCGCCATCGACAAGCTCGATCTCCTCCCGACTATCCGCCCGTTTTACGACCGCTTTAGCGTCCCTTTCACGATGGGCCTCGGTGGTCTGATCATGTTGGTCCCCGCCGTCAAAAAATAAAAAGAGCAGCCGTCCACGCCCGCTTTTACATGCCCATCTCAGACATCGGCACGCCCAGCGCGTACATGGCGGCAAAGTGGGCACCCACACCAGCACCAACACCGTACAGGCCGCCGTAGCGAGTGTAGACCATGTAGCCGACACCGGCACCTGCGGCAAGCGCAATCATGTGATTTTGGCTCAGTTTCATCATTGTGTAAAGCCTTCTTCGTCTGTTCACTTGGAAATCACTCATCCGCGTCTCCGAGCTGCTCGTCCGAGTCCAGGGGCGCATCTTCGCCGTACTGGTCCTCGTCAGAGTCCTCCACGATCGAGTCCTCAGCGTCCGAGTCAAGCTGCGACGAGTGCACGCCCGAGTCAGACGACTCCGTGAGCGACTCCGCCTCCTCCGACGACGAGATCGTGACCGACGAAGCACCAGAGTCCTCCGAGTCGTCGTTCATGATGCGCACCTTGTTGAGCAGCTCATCCATCAGCAGCCACGCAAAGTTCGAGTAGCTGCCCTTCTTTTCGTCCTTCTTCTTCAACGGCAGTCGCTCATCCTTGTCGACGAGATCAAGAACCGTGTCCCAAATCTCCTCGATGACATCGCCGTACTTCTCAATGAAATCCTCAGCTCGCTTGATGACAGCACTCATGCTTGCAAGTCCTTCAACTTCAGTCAAGAAATCAGGGCAGGAAGGCCATCCCGGCGGCAACGGCCAATGCGCCAAGGTATTGCGGTCGGTGGCAAATTAGATACTGCTCACATGGGCATGTAGCGGCAACGTACAGCGCGTACAGCAGCACAGCAGACGTGGCAACCTTGCGTTCAATGTTCAGAACCATATAACCTTGGTGAAGAATCAATAGTCTCTTGGGTCACCCGCAATCTCCCATTGGCGTCGCCGACGTGCTCGGGCCGCCTCATCGCGTCGCCGGTCTCGCTCGAAATGGTAGTTGTCTGAGTGCACGGTTCCGGTAGCGTATGCCGCGACTAGCGACACAAGCCAACATGAGAACACCACAGCGTTGATGATTTGGTTCATCGTTCACTCAACCGCGCTTAACAAAACGGCCACGCGCATCGCGCTTCATGCCACCCTTCGTCACCTTCTTCGCCGGTCCCTTGCCCTTGAGCGTCTTCTTCCACTTGCGGCGAGCAGCCGGGCCCGAGCGGTGCAGCATCGAGTCCTTGCCCGACGGCTGTCCAGTCGCCTCGTAAAGGCCAACGATCGGGGCGTCCTGCTTCTCATCCAGCTTTCCACCAGCACGCTTGCGCTGGTTCCAGCCCTTCTTCATGGCACGCTGCGGCTTAGTGAGCTTCTTCGGCATCTCTGCTGTTGTTGGCTGTCGCGAAGAATTTAGTTTTCGTTGCGCACCTTCTGGATCCGCTTCTTCCTCGCCGCCTTGCCCTTCTTCTTGGCCGTCTTTGCGCCCTTCCGCTCCGTCTTGGCGTCCTTGCGTCGTCTGTCAGGACGAGGGAGCCGCTCCACCACTCCGGCGCCACGACGGTACTGCCGATAGGCGCCTTGTCCCTGTTTGTACAGCTCGCGGATCTCAGCGCGGTTGGCGAGTGCAACACCGGCCATCGTCACACCGGCTCCCAGCACCGCCTTGGCCACTTGGCGACGTCGCGGGTCGTTCTTCCAGTCATGGTAGCGATCGATCTTGTCCGTCATCTTCTTCTTGAGGCCCTTTGCCCGCGCCATCCGCTTTTGCAGCTGGGCGTACTCCTTGTTGCGCTGATCACGCGTCATGCGCTTCTCTCGGTCAAACCTGTCCTCTGCCGCGTCGATCTTCTTCATGTTTTCGACCGAGTCTGTGTACAACTTGCGCAGTTCGATGTGTGCCTCCTTCTTCAGCGTGAACTCCACCTTCTTCTCCTCGGTGCCCTTGTAATCGCGCATGTCATGTGGAAGGGCCCGCTGTGCGTTGATCTCGTCCACCATCTCCTGCAAGTCATCCACCTGCTTGTTGACCTCTGTGGCCATGAGGTTGATGACCTCCTGCTGCTGTCGACGCTCATCCGCAAATCGCATCATCTGCTGTGTGAACGCCTCCTCGTCTTGATCCTGCTCCTGTTTGAGCACGCGGACCTCTTCCTCAATGGCAACACCTTCGTGGTCAACTTCGTGACGTCGACGTTCAAGCGCTTGCGGGCGTGTCTCCATGCCAAGCGGAGCCAACACACCCTCGTCGATGGCATCGGCCACAGTGAAGATCACACCGTCGACAATGTTGGTAATCGGACTGAAGATCTTGGCAAACGGGGACAGTGCCTCGCCGATCTTGTCCTCGTAGTCGGGCTGTTCGGCTTCGACATCCAGCACCGGGTGAGGCTCCAAGCGTCGAAGCGACTCGTCCAGCGGAACTACAGGCGGACCTTGGTTCTGCATGAGAAGCTCGTCGTGCACGTCCCGTCCCTTCGCTCTGTCCAAGTCGCTAAGAACATCCAAGTAGTGTCGATACGCCTGTGCAGCCCGATTGGCGAACGCTCGGTTGCCAGCATCATCGCCCACACCCTCTGCCTTGTACGACAAGTCATCGAGCCGCTTCCACTCGCGCCTAGCTGCCTCTACAGTGCGTTCAAGGGCCTCGATACTCGCCATACTGGGTTCAGTGCAAGAAATCACTTCTTGGAGCGCTTCTTGACCGGCGCACGCTTCTTGCCGCCAGCGGTCTTCTTGCGACCCTTCTTGGCCTCCTTCTTGAGCTCGGCCTTGGCCTTCTTCGGGCCGTACTTCTTGCGCAGCTGCTTGTACTTCTTCTTGAGAGCCGCACGGTTCTTGTACGCCGCAGCACCACCAGCCGCAGCGACAGCGGCAGCGGCAGCAGCACCCGCAGCAACCTTCTTCTGTCGGTGACGCTTGGCAGCGCGAGAGACTCCGCGGCCAGCCTCCGAGCGACCGAACGCCCGGACACGCGCAGTAGCCGCAGCCTGCTCCGCCGGGACGTTGCGGGCCATGCCCTCCACACGGCGCTCGCGGTTGAAGTCGGGATAACCAGCACTGTCAGCCTGAACGCGACGGGGCGGTCGGTTGCCACCGATCACACGACCGGCACCCTTGACCTCCTTCACCACCTGCTCGGCGGTCTTCACCGGCACATCGACGACGTCGTCGGCAAGGTTGTCAACGCCCTTCACAGGCTTGCCCTCAACCGTGTCCTCCACAGCCTCAACACCACCCTCGATCACATCGGCGACACCGCCCGTCAGCGTGTTGATGATGCGAACAAACGGCGCCACGGCCATCGCAAACGGCTTCATCACCGGCACCACGACATCATCGAGCGCATCACCGGGGCTATCCATTTTGTCAATGGTTGGCTCTTTGTGCTGTGGCAAGAATTTTTCCGGCGCTGCTTCGGGCTTGGCTGTTCGATCCAGCAACCCCTGCAACGCCTCCTCGCCCTTGTCCGCAACAGTGTCCCTGTTCTTGAGTGCGTCCTCAAGCGTGTCACCGAGCCACGCGACATAGTGCATGTGTGCGCGGAAATCAAAAGCACGCGTCTGCATCACTCTGGCTGCCATCTCCTTCGACGCTTTGTCGATGTGCTCGCGATGCGGAGAGGGATCAATACCCGCTCGACGAGCAGAGTGGTAGATGCGGTACTTGTACGAAAGCCACAGCTGTGCTGGCGTACGGCTACCACCACCCGAGGCGTGGATGAGCGACAGAAGCTCATAGGTGTCGGCCAGAGCGAGCGAACGACCCTTGTCGGCCTTGTACTCTGCCTTTGCCAGCTCGAACATTGCCTCTGTGTAGCGCTCTCGCGCGGCAAAGAGCTTGGAACGGTCGTACCGCTCGCCCAGTTTGGCGAACCCCGGCTCGGCCAACACACGGATGCGAGCGTCCATCTCTGACGGTGGCACAAGAACTTCACTAACCACGTCGGGGCTGACTCGGGTCAAAGTCCATGCGATCGAGCCAGTCCATACCCTCGAGCATGGCGTTCATCTCGTTGCCACCCACACGACGACGGATGCGAGCCACAATGGGCGCCACCACAGTCGCAGCAGCCGGAATGGCGGCAAGCGCACCAGCAACCGCAGGGTTGGCAGTAGCCGCCGTACCAGCCGCTGCAGTGAGAGATGCCACCGATGTCGCCTCCATGAGCTGTGCGAGCAAAGGTCGCACGAACCCGGCCAGCCAGTTGAGAAAGACGTCGACGAACAGGCCCAACTCGGCGACAGGCATGCTCTGCAACGCCTCCAGCTCGGCGGTCACCTCTGGGCCGATGCTGCCCAAGGCGAGTGAACCAACCGGCTCTGGTGTGGTGAGCGGGTTGGGGATGCCCTCCTTCTCGATGATCTGCGCAAGCTGTCGGGCCATCGGACGGGCCTGTGCCACTGCCTCTGGGCTGACCCATGGTGCAGGCTCCTGTGCAACCTCCAAGGCAAGTGCGATCGCCACGAGCACTGGCGCAAGTACAAGCAGCGCCTTGAACGCCATCGTGGTGAGCTGCGACATACCGCCATACAAGCTGTACTGATGCCACGTCGCAGCAACACCAACAAGCGCAACGGCGAGGAAGCCGAGTGCATCCGGTGCCATAGCGGCGATAGACTCCGCGTAGGGCAGCACAGCGTCCATGAGTCCACCCAGACCCATCGCGGCAAGTGTGCCAGCAGTCAGTAGGCCCGCAGACGCCAACAGGCCTGCGAGGTTGACCTTGGACATGAGCAGCTGGAACGCGGCGCCGAGCACAGCCCGCACAGCGCCGTAGAGTGTGGCAGCGATCTTGTAGGCGACACTGAGCACAGCAACAAGCTTCTGCGCGACCTTGATGCCGTACGCCGTGATGACCTTGACTTTGCTGTCCCGCTTGGCAACGCAGACGTAGAAGCCTACGGTCATAAACACCTCGAAGCCGGCACCAGACTTGTCGCCCACGCTCCACACGTCCTGTTTGTTGATGCCCGCAAACGCGCTGCCCTGCATGTTCTG
>SPJK01020439.1_pt1 | contig 16260 bp, 17 predicted proteins | sample 3741771 | NCBI WGS metagenome assembly SPJK01 (sample SAMN10925997, study PRJNA522277) | cold seep metagenome | isolation source: Elba SIP-enriched marine methane seep metagenome, extraction at timepoint T2 | place: Italy: coast of Elba, Mediterranean Sea | reverse complement strand
CATGCAGTTTGCCAGTCGGAGAAGGAGCGAAACGAACAACAGGTTGGGTCATGGCAGAGCCTTAGAGAATAAGAAGCGCCCCTCCCACACGAAAACGCCCAAAAAGCCAAGCCATTGCCGCCACATTTGACAGAGACAGTCGAGTCCCGGCAGAGCCAGAAGAGGCGAAAGGGAGAGAGCGATGATCCGATTGACTGCAACAGCGCTGGCCGCAAGCCTGGTTCTGACTGCTTGTGGCGGCAGCGATCCAGAGACCGACACATCTGGCGAGACGCCGACCACGGATATCGAAACCTCAGCCCCTGCCGAAGACGAGATCAAAGTCGAAGAACTGCTGACCGATGCCGGCGACATCCCGACCGTCGGTTATCCCGAGGGATGGGAAATGCAGCTCTACTGGTCAGGCGAATACCCGAACGGATTTGCCGTCACGCAGGAAGGCGTCACCGTGCTTGGTCATGAGACCATTACCTATGAGGAGCATCCGCCCATCTATTGCGGCCTGCCGCACAAGGCGACCTACAGTCCGTGGAATGTCGAGCGGATGATCAGCGATGAACTGGTCTTTGTCGCCATGACTTATCCGACCACGTTCACAATCCGGGAAGATGCCAGCCTTGAAGTGTTTGTCGGCGACGGCGCGGAGCAACTCGAGCTGAAGGCCGGCGACCAGCTGACCTATAAGTCCTATATCGCCGAAGGCTTCTTCATCGCTGAGAAGGACGGCATCGCCTATGAGATGAACGAGGCAGAACTGCCCGAAAGCACGGAATTCGAACAAGGTCCCGAAGATCAGGAATGGGTGCACGTCACCTGCGATGATGCCGACAAGACCCGCGCCTGGGTGCGTTACGAACAGGCGCTGCAGGCGCCGGGCGTAGAGCCTTATGAGTATACAGGCTTTGGCGAAGCTGCGGATTTGCCATAATCCGCCTGCCTTTCGCTTCCCCTTGCCGCTGCGCAAAAGATTTCCTTACCGCTCAGAATGGTCTATCTCGCCTGAAACGGGAGAGAGGAGCCCCCCATGAGCGAAGCGATCGAGACCCCGAAAGCCGGCTGGCGCATGAAAGTCGCGATCTTCGCGCTGTGTGCGTCGATATTTGCTGTCCTGTGGTTCGCCGTTGCGGCGCTTGGCACCAAATGGGGCTGGTGGTCCTGGCAGGTTGGCCTCGGCCAGATGACCATCGGAACAGGGCCGCGCATCGCGTTCGCTGCCGTGATCGTCTCCGTAATTGCACAAGTGATTGCGCTCATCAAAGCGCCGCGCAAGCAAGCCTTCATCCTCGCGCTTGCCGCGACACTGATTGCTGCATTCACCTTGTTCCGCCTCGCCGGCATGGGCGCGCAAGCCGCTGCCTTACCGCCGCTGCATGACATTCAGACCGACTGGTCTGACCCGATCCAGTATAGCGAAACGCTGATGGCCGCCCGCGCTGCGCAGGGCGAGACCAATCCGGTGCTCGATGCGCCAACGGTCCCCGAATATGCCGAAGCGCGCTGGCCGGGAACTGCCGGTCGCCTCGTCTCCGAACTGCAGGAAGAAGCCGAAGCCAAGGAGGCCGGCAAAGGCACCGTCTATCCGACCCTGGAATCGCTCTATTTCGATGGTGCGCCAAGTGAGGTCGCGGCTGTCGCTGAACAAATCATGGACCGCAAGGGCTGGGACATTGTCTCAAGTGCAGCGGATGGCGCGAACGAGAATGGCGACACGCAGATCGAAGCGACGGCCACATCCGGCTGGTTCGGGTTCAAGGATGATGTCGCTGTTCGCATTCGCCCTGAAGGCGGTGTGACCCGCGTCGATATTCGCTCAACCAGCCGCGTCGGCCTGTCCGACCTCGGTGCCAATTCGACCCGTGTCTATGGCCTTATGGTCGAGCTTGAAGACCGCGCCGACGGCCGCCGGGCGCCTTAGCGACCCAAATCCCATCGTCGATACCTGCGGAGTTGGGACATCGGCTAACGTCTGAACGACCTTAAGCGTCGACCTTGGTCAGGCGAAACTCGCTCTGGACGACCGGGCGGTCATCGCTGGCAACGACGCGGCCCTCTTCGATCAGCTTGAACATGTGGCCGAGGAGGCTCATGCACGCGGCCGGGAACAGGCGCTCTTCAAGCCCGACATACATGGTCTCCACCATGGTCGGGATCGAGGTGACGCCCGCTTTCATTTGCGCGATGACGCCGTCTTCGCGGTCCTGGCGGTGCTGGCGATAGGCCTGGATGAACTCCTTGACGAAGGCCTTGCCTTCGATCGGTGAGCCATGCGTTGGCCAGAGAATGTCAAAGTCGCGGGCTTCGATCTTGTCGAGGCTGTCAAAATAGTCCGCCATGTTGCCGTCCGGCGGCGCGACGATGGTGGTTGACCAGCCCATGATGTGATCGCCGCTCAGGCAGGCATTCTCTTCCCTCAGCGCGAAGCAGAGATGATTGGTCGTGTGGCCCGGCGTTTCGATAGTTTCGAGGGTCCAGCCAGGGCCTTCGAACAGGTCGCCATCGGAGGTGCATTCGTCGGGTGAGAAGCCTGGATCATCCTCGCTGCCGAGCTCGCCCTTGGCGGTCGGTTCGCCGCAGCCTTTGGCGTAGACCTTACAGCCGGCCCAGTCGGCCAGTGGCTTGGCCAGTGGCGAGTGGTCGGAATGGCCGTGCGAGACCAGGACATATTTCACCGTTTCGCCTTCGAGCGCGGCTTTCAGTGCTTCGAAATGAGCCTCGTCATGCGGGCCTGGGTCTATCACGGCGACGTCGCCATGGCCGATAATGTAGACGCCCGTACCGACAAAGGTAAACGGGCCTGGATTGTTGGCGACAACGCGCCGGATCAGCGGAGAGACTTGCTCCACTTTTCCATATTCAAATTCAATTTCACGCACAAAGGGAATGGCCATGGGAGTTTGCTGTCTTGTTTCTTCTAGATTTCTTCTGGGACGTCGTGCCCTGATTTTGCAAGTCCGGCAAACTACCTACGTTTCGGCGCAAACGCTGCGACAAATGCTTTCGCCATCCGGCGGGTCGATTTCAGCTTGTCACCAAGCTTCAGCGCGACGGGTGGGCCCATGTCGGTTTTGTTCGCGTCGACAATATAGATCTTGCCTGACGCATTGTCGCGTAGCACGTCGACGCCGCCCCATTCCAGACCGATCTCTTCAGCAAATCGTGAGATCACGCGAATTTCATCTTCCGTGTAGCAATTCTGCGGTGTGTCGAGCAGAACTTCGGCATTCTCATTGAGGAACCGGCGGCCAATCGGACGCCGTTTGCGGAAGACGACTGCAGGTTCGCCGCCACAGATAGAACAGCGCAGATCCTCGATCAGGCCACCTTCAATCTCATTGTCGACCAGGACCTGATAGGTCTTGTCTTCCAGCGGCTCGATTGGGCCTTCCAGGATGCGGCCATCATGGCAGGCATTCTTTTCCGACTTCTCGACCATGGTCCCTGGAAAGGTGCGCGGATCGACAGCCAGGCTGTAACCCGCAGCGCGCTCGAACGCGGCGGCGACATTGGACTTGGAGATGTCAGTGCAGCCAAAATTGACCAGTTTTGCGCCCGGCTTGGTTTTTGGTGGTGTGTGATTGGTCTCGGTCGAATCGTCGAACTGGAAAACGATGTCGGCGACGCTGGTATCCGAAATCAACTTCGCGCCAGACGCGTGCATGACCGGCCAGATAAAGTACCAGGGGCGCGGTTTTTCAGGGTAGAAGGCGATGGTCGGGCGTTTGTGACCGCTGATCCGCCGCCAACTGCGCCAGGATTGCGCCAGCGTGTAGAAGGTTAGCCAGGTGAAGATGTCATTGGCCAGCTCGCGCGTCGCAGGCACACGGTGTCCGGTCTTTTTGACCAGCCAGGCACCGTCTTCATACTTAAAGTCTGTCAGCCAGTTTCGTGACATACTTTACTCCTTAAGCCTTCGCAGCGGCCGTTTAGCGTGAACTCGCATTTTGTGAAGACGCTAGCAAGGTCTTTCCGGCACCTGAAGTGAATAAATGCTCACAATCAGTTGAGGACAGCGTTACAAAAGTGGCTTGAGGGCCTCAAGGTCATAGCCCGCGCCAGCTGCAGCATCGACCACTTCTTCGCCCATGCCCTGCCCGCCATGGGTCAGGGCCCAGGCTGTGATTGAGCGGGTTCCGGTGCGGCAATAAGCCAGCACAGGTGCCGGCGCTTCGGCCAGAGCCGCGCCGAATCGTTCCAGAATGTCGGGCGTCGGCGCTCCGGCGAACGGGATCGCAACGAAGGTCAAACCAAGTACTTCGGCCTTGGCGCGGATAGCGCCCATACGCGGCTGATCGATGCCGCCCTCGCCATCCGGGCGATTGGCAATCAGCGTCTTGTAACCGGCATCCACAATCGCCTGAACATCGGCCTCATCAATTTGCGGCGCGACGGCGAACCCGTCGGTAACTTTGCGGATATCGGCCATAGCATGGGCTCCAGTGTAGATGGGCGTTGACTTTGCGTCTGAGGGCGTGAACGTAAGAACTGTTGGCGGGGCTGCCAAGCCCTTCGTGTTGAATCTAATGCACATAAATAAGGGGCTCCGATCCGTGTCAGCTGTACAGCGTATCGCCGCGCGTATTCCCTGGGCCTATACTGGCCGCCGTCTGTTAATAGCCATCCCGACTCTGCTGGTGATTATCACCGTCGCGTTCTTCATGATGCGTATGGCGCCCGGCGGTCCGTTCGATGGCGAGCGCAAGCTGAATGCCGCGACCGAAGCCGCCCTGAACGCCAAGTTCGGCCTCGATAAGCCGCTCTGGCAGCAATATACGGACTATCTCTGGGGCGTGGCGCAGCTCGATTTCGGGCCCAGCATGAAAACGCTGGGCAAGAGCGTGAATGACCTGATCGCCGATGGCTTGCCGATCAGCCTGGCAATCGGCTTCCTGTCGATCACGCTGGCCATCATTGTCGGCACCGCAATGGGCATTTTTGCCGGGCTGCGACAGAACACGGCGGGCGATTATTCGGTCATGGGTTTTGCCATGGCGGGGATTTCCATCCCGACCTTTGTCACCGGCCCGGTCCTGATCCTGATTTTTGCCCTGACCTTCGGCATATTCGCCGTGGGCGGCCTCGGCACCTATCCGAATATCGGCATGAGCCTGCACAATATGACCCTGCCTGTGGTGACGCTGGCGCTGCCTCAGATCGCGATCATCTCGCGCCTGATGCGGGCCAGCATGATCGAGACCATGCGCTCCGGCCATATCCGCACCGCCCGCGCCAAGGGCCTGTCAGAACGTGATGTGGTGATGAAGCATGCGCTGCCATCGGCGATCCTGCCGCTGGTCTCTTATGTCGGCCCGGCGATGGCCCGTGTGATGACCGGCTCGCTGGTCATCGAACGCATATTCGGCCTGCCCGGCATGGGCTCCTATTTTGTCGATGGCGCGATCAACCGCGACTATACGCTGGTTATGGGTGCGTTAATTATCTACGCGACGCTGATCGTCCTGTTCAATCTGGTGGCGGATATTCTCTACGCCCTGCTCGATCCGAAGGTGAAGTATGACTGATACGATGGACCTGACCGGCCGCAAGCAGGCGGTGGAAACGGCGATCCAGGGCGGCCGCTCGCTCTGGGATGATGCCCGCGCCCGCCTGTTCCGCAACAAGGCCGCTGTGGTCTCGATGTGGGTGCTCGGCCTTATGGTGCTGTTCGCCGTGGTTGGCCCTATCTTCTGGGTCCATGACTACAAGCAGATTTCCAGCAATGTCGAACTCGCGCCGACCTTTGAGAATCTCCACCTGCTCGGCACCGACACGCAAGGCCGTGACAGTCTCGCGCGCCTGATGATCGGCTTGCGCATCTCGCTGGCCGTGGGTCTGGTGGCGACCATTGTGTCGCTGATCATCGGGGTCACCTGGGGCGCTGTGGCGGGTTTTGTTGGCGGTCGCGTCGACAATATCATGATGCGCTTTGTCGACGTGCTCTACGCGATGCCCTTCATCTTCTTCGTGATCCTGTTGCTGACCGTATTCGGTCGCAACATTATCCTCATCTTCGCCGCCATCGGCGCGGTTGAATGGCTGACCATGAGCCGGATCGTGCGCGGCCAGACATTGGCGCTGAAGAATATGGAATTCATCGAAGCTGCGCGCGCCACCGGCGTTCCCTTCTTCACCACCATTCGCCGCCACATCATTCCGAACGTGGTCGGCCCGGTCGCGGTCTATGTGACCCTGACCATTCCTGTCGTCATCCTGGCGGAGAGTTTCCTCTCCTTCCTCGGTCTCGGCGTGAATGAGCCGCTGACCTCGCTCGGCGTGTTGATCTCGGACGGCGCCAAGGAAATGCAGGACAAGCCGTGGATGCTGCTCGCCCCCGCGTTGACCATGATGATCACGCTGCTCTGCCTGAACTTTATCGGCGACGGCCTGCGCGACGCGCTCGATCCGAAAGAGCGCTGATGCACCTGACGCAGATTGTCATCGATGACTTTCTACCCGAACCGATGGACGTTCGCCGGCACGCCCTGTCTCTGACCTATCCGCCACGCCCCGAGGGGGCAAACTATCCCGGCCGCAATGCTGACAAGGCGCTGGCCTTTCCAGAAATCGAAAAGCTGATCGGCAGCGTGGTCCACGAAACCCTGGTCCCCGTTCCGAGCCCGAGGTCTTCCCACGGAATTCCGCGGCTCGCCTCAGATGGCGATGAGAGTAATTCCCGGGTTCATATCGACAATTTTCACTGGTCCGGCATTCTTTATTTGACGCTGGATGAGCATTGTCAGGGCGGCACGCATTTTTTCAGACACAAGAAAACCGGCTGGGACATGGCCCCGGTCTGGCCGGGCATGGCGGAAAAGGCCGGCTATGCCGATGCCGAAACCGCGATGACTGAAATCCTGTCCAAGGACATATACGATCCGCAGGCCTGGACCGAGACCGAGATGGTGTCGATGAAGTTCAATCGTCTGGCCTTGTTCAGAGGCTATCTCTGGCACGATGCCGGGCTCGCCTTCGGCAGCACACCGGACACATCGCGGCTGATCATTCCACTCTTCTTCGCCAATCCGAATCCGACGCGCTAGGACGCGCGCTGAAATTCTCGATACTGATGGACGACTTAACTGGCGATTTCCCAGCTGCCGAGGGCGGCATCCATGACAGATACGGCCTCACGCACATCCGCGTCTTCAATGACCAATGGCGGCGCCAGACGCAGGACATTGTTGCCCGCGACGCCAACCAGCAGACCGCGCTCGCGGCAGGCATTCTGAACCGGCTTCGGCAGTGCCTTCAATTGCAGGCCGGTCAGCAATCCCTTGCCGGTGACCCCGGCAACTTTATCGGGATGGCTGTCCGCCAGCGACTTCAGGCCTTGCGCCACAGTGCCAGAGACCCGGCGCACCTGGGCCAGGAAGTCCTCGTCAGAAATGATGTCCCAAACCACATTGCCAACCGCCATAGCGAGTGGATTGCCGCCATAGGTTGAACCGTGGCTGCCGGGCTGCATGACGCTGCCGGCTTGTTCACTGGTCAGGCAGGCGCCGAACGGAAAGCCGCCGCCGACGCCTTTGGCGACGCACATGATATCCGGCTCGGCATCGGCGGCCCATTCGTGCGCGAACAGTTTTCCGGTGCGCCCCATGCCGCACTGAACCTCGTCATAGATCAGCAGCGCGCCACGCTCATCACAGAGCTTGCGCAAGGCCGTCAGATCTTCTTCGGGCAGCGCGCGAACACCGCCTTCACCCTGGACCGGCTCGATCAGAACCGCAGCGGTCTTGTCGGTGACCGCAGCATCCAGTGCGTCGCGATCCCCCCATTCAACCTGATTGAAGCCAGGCAGTGCCGGGCCGAAGCCTTCGAGATATTTGGGATTACCGCCGGCATTGATTGCGCCCAGCGAGCGTCCGTGGAACGCGCCGGTGAAGGTCACGATCTCATAGCGGTCGGCATCACCTTTCGCCCAATGATACTTGCGCGCGGTCTTGAGCGCGCATTCAATCGCCTCAGTCCCGGAATTGGTGAAGAAGACGCGTTCGGCAAATGGCAGGCGCTCGCACATTTTGCGTGCCAGTTCCTCGCCAGCGGGAACCCGGAACATGTTCGACGTGTGCCAGAGCTTTCCTGCCTGTTCTTGCAGGGCCTCAACCATTGCAGGATGAGAATGCCCCAGCGCGCTGACCGCGATCCCGGCCACGAAATCGAGATAGGTCTTACCTTCCTCGGTGGTCAGGCGTACGCCATCCCCACGTTCGAACGCCTCCTCCGGTGGACGGTAGACCGGCATGATGTGCTGACGCGGATCGGACATTGAATTCTCCTGTCTGAGTCTGGATTTCGCTTGGCTTTGCCCTTCAGCGCACGCTTGGCGAGCCTCTGCCCGAAAGTCAACACATGGCGTGTTCGGGGCATGTTTCCGCCGCACGCGCTACAAATGAGACAAGATCCTTCCAAAGTGCGGATTTTCCACACACGAATTTTCCTTACAAAATTTTCAGGTGAGAATTTCGGAATCGACCATTGACGAAAAACGATAAACAGTTATTGTTTTTCAATAATAAATGACTTGGCGGTCTCTCTCAACCCTCTCTCCCCCCTGAGCGTCGCTAGGTTGATAATCCTCACTCCAAACATCTTGGCGACTCCCTTTTGGGGGTCGTTTCTTTTTAGGCATTATGGATAGGCGCCCGCTGCCGCAGTCATCAACGACGTACGAGCTGGTCAGCTTCGGCACAAAATTTGGAGACAGGAAGAAAGCAAAGAAAAAAGGCGCGACCAAACGGTCACGCCCATAAAAGTGATTGCAGCGTTTCCTCCCAGAAACTTGCAAAACCTGTATCGCCAGAATGTCGCAGGCCGTCAAGCGGTTTATGACACCTTCTTAACAAATTTCTCGAAGACGGCGTTTTCAGAGGCGAAGACTTGCTCGACTGTTGTAATCGCAACAGTCCCCGCGCCGCGCGCTGTCAGCCCGCGTGCGGCTTCGCGCGCATCTCCGGCCGGGCAAAGCGCGGCGCGGTCGTGAAGCGCGGTCAGGCCAAGATCAGTCATTTCAGATTCACTCACCGGCTTTGCCAGCTCCAGACGCGACATGGTTTGCGCCCGCGCCGTCGCGGCGACCGCGTCGAGCAAGGTTTGTAGCGGTGCCAGTGATTCGTCCGTCCAGGTGGCTTTCAATGAAGCTGTCAAAGCCGCCTGGCTTTCCAGCATCACGCCATCCTGCAGGATTTTCAGGTCGTTGGCTTTGAGCGTCGCGCCGGTTGATGTGATATCGACAATCACTTCAGCCGATCCCGCTGCAGGCGCTGCTTCTGTCGCCCCGGCGCTCTCCACTAGGCGGTACTCGCCGACGGAGCGCTCGGCAAAGAATCGCCGTGTCAGCTTGAGGTATTTTGTGGCCACCCGCATGCGCCGCCCATGGCGTTCGCGAAACAGGGCACCCGCGGCTTCCAGGTCCGCCATGGTCTCGACATCGAGCCAGGCTGCCGGCACGGCAACAATCACATCCGCGCCGCCAAATCCGAGCCGGTGCAGCACGTCAAAATCATTTGCCGGCGCCACGGACAAATCGTTCAGCAGATCCTCACCTGTGATGCCGATATGGATCTGACCTTCGATCAGGCCGGTGGCGATCTCACGGGCGGAGAGCAGCATCACATCAACGTCGCCGAGACCGCTCAGCTCGGCACTATAGCCGCGGCCGCCGCCTTTCTGGCGCAGCTTGAAACCGCTTTTGGCGAACCAGGCCTCGGACTTCTCCTTCAGTCGACCTTTGGACGGAATGGCAATCGAAAGACGGGTCATGAGCGGTCTCCAGATTCGCCGGGCAAGCGGTGCGGGATGACGATGCCACCAATCGCGGTGGCGCTGATGTCGCCATCAGAAAGATCGGTGAGCAAGGAATCATATCGCCCGCCTGCCGCGAATGGACGGGCTTTCGCCGAATCGCTCGCATCGGCGGCAATCTCAAACACGAAGCCATCGTAGTATGTAAAACGCCGGCCAAAGCGCGTGGCGAATTCAGCCGCGCCGAGCAAGTCTCTGTGCGGTGAGGCGGCCAGCCGCTCAGTGCGCGCAGCGAACGCATCCAGGATCTCGTCCAGTCCTTTCAAACTCGCCGCGCCAGCCAACTGGCGCAGCGCAGCCGGCGCCTCCTCAAACGGAATTTGTAGAGACAGAAGCTCGTTCAAAAAAGAATCAATTTCGGCTGAAAGACTGGCATTCGCCGCCGCGCTGGCGCTCTGGAACAGGCGTTCGACCACTTCATCGGCGGTGCGTTCGCCGACCGGCTGCAAGCCTGACATGGCATAAATGTCCTCAACGAAAGACGCGACGTCATCGCGGCTCATGCCTTTCAAACGGTTGGACATGCTGTCCTGGTTGCCGCCATGCCCGGCAAGATAGGCGCGCACCCCGCCTTCCTGGCGAAACGCCCGCTTCAGGCCTGCGGCGATGTCTTCGGGCAGACCGAGCGCGTTTACGAAGCTTGAGAATATCGAGAGATCACCAAACGAGGTCACGCCGGTCTTTACACCTGCGGCGGCGCACGCTTCAGCGAGCGTCTCATACAGCCAGACATCTTCGTCGACCCCGCGCGGGGCGCCGAACCGTTCCAGGCCAACCTGTTCATATTCGATCGGCTCTGCGGCCAAAGACGGCAAACGGAAGACCGGGCCGCGATAGCGACGGACGGTCTCGTCCAGCGGTCCACCTCGGCGCGCGGCGATCTCGGCCAGCGCGACTGGCAAAGTGAGGTCCGGGCGCAACGCCCATTCGCACCCTTCCGCGTCCGCGAAGGTGCAGATCCGGCCGCGAACAACCTCTCCGGACAATTCCAGGGGTACGGCCGCCTCGATAACAACCGGCACGTCGACCTCCTGCCCGCCGCGTGCGGCAATGGCGTCAAATATCAAGTCGGACGCACTCACTGATCGGCCTCCAGGATGGTCTGCAGGCGGGCAATCATCTCACCGCGCGGGGCTTCGAACTGGCCGGGGCGCGCTTCGCGATACTCATCATTAGAGGCAATTGCCGCCGCCTGCCGGGCCCCTTCCTTCAGGTCCTTGATGGTGACGACGCCCTTTTCCAGTTCATCGGTTCCAACCATGACCACAGCGGGCGCACCGCGGCGGTCTGCATATTTCATCTGCGGCCGCATGCCGGAACTGCCCATATAGGCCTCAGCGCGAATGCCGGCCTGGCGCAGCTCAGTGGCCAGTTTGAGCGCTTCTGACGGGTCGTCGCGATCCATGTTGAGGACGACGACCGGACCATTCAGGGCACCGATGACGCCGCTGATCGAAAACGCCGCTGCGAGACGACTGACGCCGACGGAGAATCCTGTCGCGGGAATTTTCTCGCCCGTGAAGCGAGCGACCAGGTCATCATAACGCCCGCCGCCACCGACAGAGCCGATGCGAACGGTGTTGCCGTCTTCATCGACCGTGTCCTTGAGCAGTTCGGCTTCGAAGACCGGACCGGTATAATATTCCAGCCCGCGCACCACGGATGGATCGATGGTGACATCACCTTCCGGCGCACCAAGCGCCTCGAGACCGCGGGCAATGGCGTCGAGTTCGGCAAGCCCGGCAGCAGCCTCTTCACCGGTGCCAACAGCCTGTCCGAGCGCTTCGAGCGTGTCGCTGCGTGTCGCGCGCCCCGCTTCGGCAAAGGCCAAAACCTGTTGGACCGCAGAGGCATCAAGCCCCGCGCCCTTGGTGAAGTCGCCGCTTTCATCCATGCGGCCTGCCCCGAGCAGGTCAGCGACACCGCTGGTGCCGAACTTGTCGAGCTTGTCGAGCGCGCGAAGAATGGTCAGGCGCGCGCCTTCGTCGCTGGCGCCGACCTGTTCGAGCACGGCATTCAGCAATCGGCGCGTATTGACCCGAATGGTGAACTCTCCGTCCACCGCGCCCGCCGCACGCATGGCTTCTGCGGCCATGGCGATCATTTCGGCATCTGCATGAGCGCCGGCCGCGCCGACGGTATCGGCATCGCATTGCAGGAATTCGCGGAACCGGCCGGGGCCTGGCTTCTCATTGCGCCAGACCGGACCGGCGGCATAGCGGCGAAACGGCTTTGGCAGCGTCTGCCAGTTCTCGGCTGCAAACCGGGCCAGTGGCGCGGTCAGATCATAGCGCAGGCTCATCCATTGTTCGTCATCATCCTGCAGGGCGAACACACCGGCATTCGGACGATCATCATCGGGCAGGAATTTGCCGAGTGCATCGGCATACTCAAACGCTCCGGTCTCGAGCCCTTCAAAGCCCCAGCGCCGGTAAACGCCCGTGATCTTCTCGATCATCGCCTGTTCGGCATGGATCAGGTTTTCCCGCTTGTCCGGAAAGCCGCGCGGCTTGCGCGCCAGGTCGATCGGTTTCGGCTTTTTGATCTTGCCCATTTGGATTGCCTTTATCTCGGGTCGCGGTCCGTCTAGACGAAGCCGCTGCTGGTGTGAAGCTTTGGATGCCGGGGCTGGGATCGAACCAGCATTGACCGAGTCAAAGTCGGTTGTCCTACCATTAGACGACCCGGCAAAAGGTCGGATCGGTGGACACTCTGATTTTACGTCAATTGAAGTCTGGGTTTATGAAAACGTGAGGCGCACCGAGATCGTTCGCGCCTCGTCGGGCGCGTCAGGTCTGTTGATGATGGTGATGCAGTCTTGTTTTCATGCCGGGGCCACTAGCCAATCCTCAACCGAAGGTCAAGCGAACCGTCTTGGTAAGTCTTCCCATTCGGACAGTAAAAATCGATAAAATTTCATGTTTTAATCAACCTAAAGTTATCGCCTCACGCGTACAGTTACTCGCAAATCAGGGCGAATGTATTGAAACGCTTTTTAACCTTACTCGGCGCCATGTCCCCCGCCACCAAGCTGGTTCGGGACGATGGCAGCTTCATTCTGTCGACGGAGGACATCCAACGTCGACGCATGGTCTTTGTTGCCTCTTTTGGCATGATCATGACCGTGATCTATACGGCTCTGCAGGTGTTTCAGCTGGGCTTTGACTCGACCGGACTGTTCAACATTGCGACCGGCACTGTCGGCGTACTGATTTGCGCCGTAGGCCTGAAAGTCAGCGTGTGGGGAGACCGCCCACAAGCGACGATGCGCATATTGCTGTTGGCGTTCTCCGCCTTGATCTGGGGCGAGATCGCATTTGCGGGCGGAATTTCAGGCTACCATGTCGGCATCTTGCCCGTGCTGCCTGTGATCGCAGCAATCTTGTTGAGCGCGCGCGACACAATCTTATTCACGGCGCTAAACATTCTCGTCGTTCTGGGCATTGCCGGCCTCGCCTTTAACGGCGCGTTCTTGCCAGAATTTTCGATTGATCCGCAGACCGATCTGCTGATGTCGGCATTCATGGTACTGATTGCCATTCTGGGCTGCGGCGGCGCCGCCGTGACCCTGGTGCTGCAGAGCGAGAAGGTCAATCGACAGTTGATGGACGTGGTCGCATACCAATCTCACCTGGCCGCACACGACGCCCTGTCGGGCCTCGGCAACCGGATCCGACTACAACAGCGTTTTGATGCGCTGAAGTCGGGCGAGACGTTTGATATTCTCCTGATCGACCTCGACGGGTTCAAAGCCGTCAATGACACGTTCGGGCACAATGCCGGCGATTACCTGATCAAGGCCTTGTCAGAACGCCTGCGCGAAGTGACGGATGATGCAGATCTTCTGGTCCGCCTCGGCGGAGACGAGTTCGTGATCCTGCTTGAAGGGGTCGATGGCACGCTCGCCAGCATTCGCAAATATGCCGAATATCTGATCGAGATCCTCAGCCGCCCCTATCTCTGGGACAAGACCGTGCTGCGCATCTCAGCGTCGATCGGACATGCCCGCTATCCCAATCACGGATCGACGCCGAGTAAAGTGCTCAGCCTGGCTGATAAAGCGCTGTATCAGGCCAAGGATGCCGGTAAGCGTCAGTGCATCACCTATGGCACGACCCCGACGCCAAAACCGGCGCGCAAGAACCAGCCGCTCAGCGCATAACGCTGAAATCGAACGCAAAATTGCCCCATTCGACGCAAATCTGCGCCTAAAATTCTCGTAACAGTGCATAAACGACAAGGCCGGGGCTTCCGGCGGCCGTCGAACCGTGGTTCAACAGCCGCCGAATATTCGCCCGGACAGGTCAGGATCGGGAATGAAAGCAAAGGGCTGGACCATGACAACACTTGCACTTGTAGATGACGACGAGAACATTGTTGCATCCCTGAAAATCTTCTTCGAGGCTGAGGGCTACAATGTCCGCACCTATCATGACGGATTGACCGCGCTGGGCGCGCTCACAGACAGCCCTCCCGATCTCGCCATTCTCGACGTGAAGATGCCTAAGATGGACGGCATGGAATTGCTCAAGCGCCTGCGCCAGACATCCGAACTGCCGGTGATCTTCCTGACATCAAAAGACGAAGAGATTGATGAAGTGATCGGCTTCAATATTGGCGCTGACGATTTCGTTCGCAAACCGTGTTCAAATCGCCTGTTGTCAGAACGGGTCAAAGCCGTGCTGCGGCGCTCGCGCTCGGCCGATAGCGGCCCGGAAGACGGCGACGTGAAACCCATCGTTCGCGGTCGTCTGACCCTCGATCCAAACCGACACTCATGCTCCTGGGACGGTCATCCTGTTCGTCTCACCGTGACAGAATTTCTGATCTTGCAAGCCCTCGCACAGCGCCCGGGCTATGTTAAGTCGCGCGATAATCTGATGGACGCGGCCTATGATGATCAGATCTATGTCGATGATCGCACGATTGACAGCCACATCAAGCGCCTGCGCAAAAAGTTCCGCGAAGGTGACAAGGAATTCGACGCGATCGAAACGCTGTACGGCGTCGGTTATCGCTACAATGAAAGCTGATTGTTTCGAAATTGGATGGGGACAAAATGAGTATTCACATTGTGCCGCTCGCGCTGGCACTCGGATTGGTTGCTTCCTGTAGCGGGGAACCGGCGGTGACAGATCCTTATGCGGATCTCGCAGAAGACACACTTCTGGTTCGGTTCGAAGCGAACCCGGATGTGGAAGACGGGATGTGCAATCCGAATGTGCATTATGCTCTCCGCACGACGGCGGAGTACATTTTTGCAAACGTGAATTACGCGATTGGTGACAATATTACGGGCTCGGGAATCAACCTCGCCAATCTCACAGAGAGCGGTGTGGCCCAGACCGATGCCGAGCTCAACATGTTTGAAGCCTATGACCGACCATGTGCAGAACTACATGTGAAAGTCACAGCGCTCACTTGCCGAATAGAGGCCGAAACTGATGGCTCGCGCTGCCCGTCCCCACGCTATGAAGGGACAGATATGTTTGCGAGCTTTAGCGGCTTGGCGAACGATTAGTTAGCCAGTTGCAGCCAGGCGCGTGCAGCAGCCAGAGCAGACTTGATGTCTTCCTTGACCAGCAGATCAGCCATTTCCTGACGACAAATCTTGGCATCATCATAACCTTTGAGCACAGCCAGGTTGAACCATTTGTGCGCAGCAATCAGGTCTTGATCGCAATCAACCCCTTCTGAATACGCAAGTCCCACGCGATAGAGCTCTTCGCCGGTTGCCGTGGCTGCATTCAGCCCGGTTTCTGGCGCAATATCGGTTGCCATATCTGAATAAGGCATCTTCTTTTCCTCTCTCGTTTTAAGAGGTGACCGGACCTGGTTTTCCAGGTTCCGGGACACCCACCATCACTGTCTCCAATTCCTCGGCGACAGGACTGAGATTGCCCGAGAGACTCTTCTGTATGGTTAACGCAGGCAGCGCCAAACCGGCAGTTCGTAAACAAAACCGGCGCCCGCTGTTAAGGAACAAGCCGTTTTTGAGATGTTTTGACAGGACAGGCGCGAAATTCGCCGAATCCCGGTTAGGCATAATGTCCGAATTGTGGACGAGGTTTCGCTTAGCCTGGCACAACCGCAGCGATCAATCTTGGGCCGGACGCCGCAATTGCTTCGGCCAAAGCCGCGTCAAAATCCTCAGCCGTCGTCGCTTCAGCGGCCGGGACGCCCATACTGGTCGACAATTGCACCCAGTCGATATCCGGTCCGCCAATCGACAACATGTTCTTCGCCGTCGGACCCGGGTTGCCGGCGCCAGTGCGATACAGCTCAATGTTCAAAATCCGGTATGAGTGATTGACGAAGACGATCGTGGTCACATCGGCGCCTTCGCGTGCCATACTCCACAGGGCTTGATTGGTGTACATCCCGGCGCCGTCGCCGGACAAGCAGATCGTTTTCCGATCGGGCGCAGCCAGCGCGGCGCCAAGCGCCAGCGGCATGCCT
>SPJK01044446.1_pt1 | contig 16289 bp, 14 predicted proteins | sample 3741771 | NCBI WGS metagenome assembly SPJK01 (sample SAMN10925997, study PRJNA522277) | cold seep metagenome | isolation source: Elba SIP-enriched marine methane seep metagenome, extraction at timepoint T2 | place: Italy: coast of Elba, Mediterranean Sea | reverse complement strand
GCGTCCACGAACTTGGACAGCGCACTGCCAGCGTAACGCGAGTTCTCTTCACAGATAATGGGTTCGTATCCTGGAGGCAGGGTCGCTTCATCGACCTGCACGACGTGTGTGCCGGGACGTACGCCCTCGAAATGGAATAGGCCATCCGCGTCGGTAACGACATAGCGGCCGGTTTCCATGTACAAACGCACACCCGCAACACCGTCCCCGTCGAGAATGGTCCGGGCCCAGGCTTGATCAGGCCGGCAGGCGGCTTCGGCGACGCGCCCAATGATTGTCAAACGTGAGGTCAGGAAATCCTCCTCGACATGCACAGCTGCTTCCGCAGCGTTTGAGAGGAATGCGCCGCTGGGACTGATTGCGACAACGTGATTGACAGCCTCACCGAGCGGCGCGCCGGGGCCGATAGAGGCAAGGTACGTGATCTGAACGCTGTCACCTGGCGCGAGTAGACCGCCAAAGAAGGTCAGGCTGCGGCCATCAGGGGCTATTGCCGGGTCATCGATCTCAGCGCCGTGCATGCGCACCGAGCCGTCGACATATCTGAAGCCTTCCGGCAACGTGTCGAGCAGGCGGATCGGCGCGGCCAACGTCGCAGCATTTTCCAGCTCGATTGTGTATCCGACAAAGTCACCGATCGCCGCTTGCCCTTCAGAGGCCTGTTTGCGAACGATGAGATCACTATTTGGATCCAGAGGAATATCAAGATGCAACGGACCAGACGTGGTGACTGTGAACGCTTGTGCATAAGAGGCCTGCATCCAGATATCAAATGGTGCATTATCCAGCGCCGTGAAGTCCTCTGGCGAGCGTACCGATGGGTATGAATAACCTTCCGGCGCCGCAATCACGATTTGGTAGGTGCCTGGCTTCAGAACCGGGAAGAAAAACGCGCCCGTCTGCGTCGGGTAGGTGACCCCATTTGCATCTGTCACGGGCTTGCTCGTCAAAACGGTTGAAGGCGCCGTCCCAGAGCCATCAATCCCGAGAACCTCTGCCGGTAAACCCGTTTCAACGTCGATAATGGTCACAGAAACATCGCTGAGCAACTCGCCCGTCAGACTGTCAAATACCCTGCCGAAAGGATCGATCAGTGCTGTATCGACCGAGACTTCCGTCGCATCGAACGCGTCGACATAAGCCGCGGTCAGAACGCTCTCCTGCGGCGAAGTGAGAGTCGCGTCATTCAAAGCCGTGGGCGCCGCAGAGCTGGCGAAGTAGCCGTAGAAATGACCAGAGTTGGGACCGTCTTCGTAAAGACGCAGCGTCAGCCTGTCGCCTTGGTCATTCTCGACTGTGACGACAACAGATTCAATCTCATTTGGGTTGCCGTTCTGACCTAAGTCCACAACCCGGATGATCATGACCTCACCTGGGATATAAGTTTGCGCCGGCACCAGGTTGAACCCTTGAGATGGGTTTGCTGCGGCGCTACCAGGCAGTATCGAACGATCGAACGAGACGAACGGTCCGCTCAGTTCGCCTGATGGACTATAGTCGCTGCCGGTAAGTTGAACCATTTCACCATCGGGCGCATTCTCGACAATTCGAAAGAACTCGATTTCCGACGGCGTGGTACGGGCTTCGACGATGAAGGCCGCTTCATTGGTCTGCTGAGTGAGCGTACCGGTTGCCGTGTCTTGCGTCACATGTGCAATATTGGAAACGCGATCGCCGAGATCGCCGTGCGCCGGAAGCGCGCACGCGCAAATCATCACGATCGCCAGGGCGACCGCGAACAACGCGTCAAAGAATAGCTTCCGCTCGAAGCCCATCCCCGTATCTCCACCATCATGCGTCTGACCTCTTTGGGTCAGTCCGCGTTCCAAAATTCAGGTCGGTCTGTCGCCGCCTTGAGAAGAGACGCTATCGAATTATGGTTAGGATCGGATTTGAGGATTAGATGAAATTTGATCTATCTCCGCGAAATCCCCTGTTTCTCCAGGGATTTTCGACGAATAAGTGCGCCGCAATGAAAAAGTGCCCTGAGCGTGATCGACGCTCAGGGCACTCTAATGTTGGCTGTGAAGTGCTATTACTTCACTTCGGCTCGGATAATGATCTGCCCGACCTCGCCGGCCGCAAGCTCGGCATCGGTAAGCTGGATGATGCAGGTTGTGGCTCCGTCGCAATTACTATCGGCTGGCGTGCTCGGCACGCTTAGCACAGGCCCAACGCCGGCAATTCCCGTATCGTCAGCAAACCCGGTCGTTGTCGTGGTCGCCAATGACGCGGCAACGAAATTGACCTCCCCAGGTAGAATATCATCGATGACCAGGTTCGTTGCGGTCGCAGTTGCACCATTGTTCTGAACCTGAATGACGTATTCCACACAGGAGCCGGGAACCGCTTTCGCATCCGCCACTGCCGTGGCTGTAGCACAATCCGTGAGGGCAACGAATGGATCGGCAATATCCGGCTCCTTAACGACAGTCACGGTTTTGGATGCAGCCAGACTCGCGGCCTCGACGGAAATGATCCCGGTGGCGGCATACAAACCGTCCGCATCTCCCGCAGCTTCCGCCGCAGCAACACCTGTCCCGTCCGCCAGAACGTTTTGTGCCGCCCCGATCAGAACGTTCGCGCCAGCGGTTGCTGCGGTCACAGCAGCTGGTGTCGCGGACGCTTCATTCAGGAACGCGGTCGGGTCACGCGCCTCTGCGACCAGCGTGATGTCATCTGTAAATGTGTCAGCAACGGCGCTATCGACAGTACCCTGGATTTGTACGAAAACCCGGACGCCTTTCGGAATATCACCCGTTACAAAGGCCGAACCGGCCGCTGTTCCGATCGGCGTTTGAGTAAGGACTGTATACGCACCATCATCTGGAGCGCCATTATCATTGCTATCGATCAAATAGCGCACGATCAGCGATGTTGCATCGAAGGTCGATGCCCCTGAGTCCAAATCGGCCAAAGAGAAAGAGTAAGCCGACGTATCATTGCCCTCATTAAGCACTTCAAACGTCAGTGTTGCATCTGTGTTTGGCGCTGTGGTCAGCGTCGAGTTGGTCGCCGTAACGATGAAGTCAACTTTACGGTCGACCGTAAACAAGGTCGGTGCGCCTTGAACGACGGCGCCCGGAGGGGGACTGACATTGTCATTGGTAATGACCGGTTGCGCCGTGCCGGAGACACTGTAGCTCAACTCGAAAGTGTTCGACACCGACGTACCGGCTTCGGTCAGATTATTTGCAGCGTGTGCTGCGCCTGCCAGGCCAAGGCATACCGCCGCAGCCAGGCCGAACCGGGAGAGAATCCCCCGCGCCCCTAGTTTACTCATTTTCGCCCGCTCCAATTATTTTTTATAAAGCACGGCGAACCTCCCACATCACAGTTAACAGGAGGCAAAAATGGTCGAGGTGATGGTCACATCGGCTGTTGTCAGCGGCAGACAGAGGCTGCACGTTCAATCGCAGACGATGATCCCGCCAGCGAGAAATGGTAAGTCACGCGCGTATTGCGGGCCGACGTTGCTTCCACGCGCAGCTCACGTCCGCGCTTTAACTGACGCACCAGCGGCGCATCATCATTATCCTGAGCGAAGGCTTCACGCCCAACCCCAAACAAGGACCAGTCGGCGCGACCAATCTTGGCTTTCCCCGGCAAGTCACCGCGCAACTCGTAACCGACTTTCAGACTGGGTTGATTGCGAGCCTTCCCGGAACGCCAATTGGATACATAGAACCAAACCTCGCCATGGTCCGCAGACCGCGGGGCCTTATCGGTCGCCTGAGTGGCGGCATAGCATAAACGCTCGCCGCCAACGTCTTCGGTGAACACCACCCAATCGGAGTATTGCCGTACGACGCTCGGTGCCGCCGAAGCACTTATCGATCCGAACATGGCCAAGCTTCCGAACATCGCAATGGAATGGCGCAGCATATATATTCTCCTACATGCGATAAAGTATCTAACCGAGTGCCAGATTCTTTTGTAATAGCCTTAGGGCTGAAATAAGACACACCAGATTAACGGGCGATTATGACTTGGTTGTCGCGCAGCAGTTGCAACGATCGTCAGGCCTGCAGGTTAAACGCTTGCAAGACCGCGACGGGAAAACTGGCGGTCGTCCAAATGGCTGGCCGCGACCCGATAACCACCTGATCGGGCAATCATCAGCCAACAATATCGAACTTGCGGGTCTCGAATACACTCAGGACCTGTTTGAGATCACGTCCGCGTTTCAAGATCTGCCCTTGCGCCCCGAGCACGGCATAAGCGCCCTGCATGCGCGCGAGCGCGGGTGTCTTCAATATCGTCCAGTTCGGGTTTTCCGCATGGCGTCTGAAGATTGCAAACACCGCCTGATCCTTGCCCGCGCCGACGGCATAGTCTTTGGCCTGTCCCGACATCACCAATCGCCCATAGACATCGAGGATCGAATTCATCTCATCGCGTTGAAATGCGATTTTGGGCCTTGCGGGTCGTTTCTTGAGCGGTGTAACTTGTCCCATGTGGTTATTATTCGTGACAGACCTTTCGCGAGTGACGTATTTTTAATGCAGAATAGGGCAGTTTTGCCCCATTCGCGCCTTGTATCGACCACCGATTACGATCAGTTTGCAATTGTCGGGCGGCGAAGTCTAGCAGTCATTCCGGACCCATCAGCCCCCCCAGCCCCCCGGGGCGACTGTTTTGAGCCGCTCGACACACCTCCCCCATTACAACGAATACGGACCGTTCAGCCCGATTCCTTCGCTGAAACCGTGCGCATGAACGGAAATTTAGCTGCACTGTTTTCGTGATCCCTTTACTGGCCAGCTCTAGCGAATGACGCTACCCGTGCCGGGACAATCACTGTGGCCATTAAATGCTTGATCTTCAAAACCTAAACAAGGCGTTCGGCGACAATGTAGCGGTCTCCGGCCTGACCTTCAGCCTGAAAAAAGGTGAAGTGCTCGGCTTTCTCGGACAGAACGGGGCCGGAAAATCCACGACCATGCGAATGATATCAGGTGTGCTGGAGCCTGATTCGGGTGACGCGATCGTCAACGGACACTCGATTGTCTCTGCGCGGCGCGAGGCGCAAAGCCAGATCGGATATTTGCCGGAAGGCGCGCCGCTCTACCGCGATATGACGCCATTGAGTTTCCTGCGCTTCATCGCTGATGCGCATGGACTTAGCCGAGCCGCGCGAAAAGACTCTGTTGATCGGGTGATCGCGGACGCGCGAATCGCTAGTGTCGCGGACAAACAGATCGCCGCGCTTTCAAAAGGCTATCGCCGGCGTGTTGGATTGGCTGCGGCGCTCATCAATGATCCACCCGTCCTGTTGCTGGATGAGCCCACAGACGGCCTCGACCCGATTCAGAAACGCGCTGTGCGTGCTCTCGTCGCGCGGATGGCACCAGACAAAGCCATCATCATTTCAACCCACACGCTGGAAGAAGTCCCGGCCATGTGTTCGCGGGTCGTCGTCATTAACCAGGGTTACATGGTTGCTGACGATACACCGAAAGCGCTGGCTCAGCGCCAACCCGGCGGCCTGGAAGAGGTGTTTATCTCGCTCGCCAACGGACATGACGGGGAGGCGGCTTAGGCATGGATTGGCGCGGCACTCTTACCGGCATCAACGCAGCGTGGCGGCGCGAAATCTCAGCCTATTTTGCGACGCCACTGGCTTATGTTTTTGTCGCCATCTTCCTGCTCGTGCTCGGCGTTTTCACATGGGACCTGTCGCGCTTTTTCGATACCGGCGCAGCGGATCTTGGCCCATTTTTCTACTGGCACCCGTGGCTGTTCATGATGTTCATGCCTGCCTTGGCCATGCGCCTGTGGGCTGAAGAAACCAATTCCGGCACAGCCGAGCTGCTTTTGTCTCTACCGGTTAACTTGCCCGGGCTGGTCATCGGTAAATTGCTGGCCGCGTGGACGGTCGCCGCGTTCGCACTGATTCTGACATTCCCTTGGTGGATCACCGTCAATATTCTCGGCCCCGCCGATAACGCAGCCATCGCGCTGACCTATTTTGTCAGCCTGATCATGGCTGGCGCATACCTTGCCATTGGAGCAGCCGTTTATGCGTTGACGCGCAGCGCGGTGCTGGCCTTCGTGACCGGCGTTCTGGTGGCTTTCATTCTGACCGCCGCAGGATGGCCTCTGGTCTCTGTCGCTGTGTCCGATTGGCTCGGCGCAGGCGCAGGCGATGCCGTTGCTCAATTCTCGTTCATAACGCATTTCGAAACCGCACAGCGCGGCGTTCTGGAACTCAGAGGCCTGTTCTTCTTCTTGGGCTTCATTGCGCTCTGTGTGGCGCTAAACACGCTCTTTGTGGCGCAAAGACGGGCAGGCGCACAATGAGCCCGCGCCGCTATCTTCTTGTTGCCAGCGTCTTGATGATCGCGATTTTCGCCGCGGCGAATTTGCTGGCGCAGACCTGGTTGTCTGGCGCCCGCGCTGATTTTACAGAAAACAAGCTCTACACGCTCTCAGATGGCACCAGGACCACCCTCTCGGGCCTCGCAGAGCCGATCGACCTGACCTTTGTCTATACCCGCGACGTCGGCCAGGAGTTCCCAGCTGTACGAGCCTACGCGGTTCGCGTGAGAGAGTTGCTGGAGGCCTACCAGACGCTAGGCCGCGCCAATGTCCGTTTGCGCGAAATTGACCCCGCCCCATTCTCCGAGGCCGAGGATGAAGCATTGGCAGCCGGCCTGATTGCGGTTGATACAAATGGTGGTGACCCGCTTTACTTTGGCTTGATTGGCCGCAACGCCGTCGATGATGAGCGGGTTATTCCATTCCTCGCTCCGGAGCAGGAAACCAGTCTTGAGTATGATATCACACGCATGCTCGCGCGCCTCGATCGGCCAGAGCCCGCACGGATCGGACTACTCTCGACCCTGCCGGGCATGAATGCGCTGACCGAGGAAGCCGGCTATGCGATCCGACGTGAAATGGGCAAGACGTTCTCGGTCGAGCTGATCGAAGAAAACTTTGTCGAGCTGCCTGGCGAGATCGATGTCCTGATGATGGTGCATCCACCCGAATTGACGGACTGGCAGCTGTGGCAGATTGATCAATTCATTCTTCGCACCGGTCGCGCGCTGATCTTGCTCGATCCGGCTGCCAAGACAGCACAAGGCACCGGCCCGTTCAGCATGACCAATCGTCAGGTGCGATCAGACCTCGACCAATTTGCTGCGGTCTGGGGCGTTCGCCTCGGCGACGCGGCGATTGCAGATACGGAGACAGCCTTGTCTATCGAAGCCGACGCAGGCGACGGACGGACGACGGTGCTCCAGCATCCTTTGTTTCTGGCCGTACCGCCAGGCCTGATGTCGCCGACAAATATTGTCACCGCGGACATTGGACGAACCGTCAATTTTGGCGCGCCCGGACGTCTGATCCTCAGCGACAATGCGCCCGGCAATCGCGAGATCCTGATGCGAACCGGTCCGGCACCGAGCGACATTCCGCCCGATCGCGCGGCGATTGATCTCTCCGCTGGAGATACGATCTCACTCTATCAAGCCAGCGACGCAGGCGCTGCGGCTCTGGCCGTACGCGTCACGGGCCCGCTGGTCAGCGCCTTTTCGGATGACGCGCCAAGTCCGGACCTGCCGGATGACCCGATCTATGCTGAGCTTGCCCGCGCGGCGGCTGAGGAAGCTCCGCCGCACATGTCGACCAGCGCCGTTGATGCCGACATCATCATCCTGTCCGATGCGGACATGCTGGATGACGGCCTGCACCTCAATCTGCAGACCGGTGTGCCGTTCGCTGACAATGCCGCTTTGATCCTGAACGCGCTCGATAGTCTGTCGGGTGGATCTGAACTCATGAGTCTGCGCGCACGCGCGCCCGGCCGACGCCCGATGGAAACCGTCGACACGATGCGCGAAGCCGCCCAGTCACGCTTCTTCGCCGAACAAGCGCGTCTCGAAGCCCGTTTGACCCGGTCGCAGGAACGGCTCGAAGAGCTACAAACCGTCGGCGCGGCAGGCGGATTTTTTGATGGTGATGTAGGATCCGAATTGTCCGAGGGCGAGCGCGCCGAACTCGCCCGATTGCGCGAAGACATCGTCACCACCCGCAGCCGTCTGCGTCAGATCGAAAGTGATTTTCGCCGCGATATCGATGCGCTCGAGTTTAAGCTGCGTCTGTTTACCATACTCGGTGGTCCACTGCTCATTGGGTTGATCAGCATCGCCTTGTTTGCCCGCAAACGGCGAGGAGCAGGCGGATGAGCAAGGCGCAATCTACGATTCGACGCAGAAATCTCCTGACACTTACGGGCATCGCGGTCGGACTTTGGGTCATACTCGGTCTGACCAGCCTGACCAGCGGCTCGCAGCGCGGTGCCCATGACCGCCTGGGCGATCCAGTTCTCGCCAAATTCAGTCAAACCCGGGCGGACGCTCAGCGCATTCGCTTCACTTTGTCCGATGATTCCTACACACTAGCGCGCTCTGCGTCTGGTTGGCTGCTGGAGGAGACAGGCGGATATCCAATCCGCGCCGATCGGCTGTCAGAGCTTGCCGGCGGCCTCGAGACTTTAACCTATGACGAAAAACGCACTGACGATCCCTACAAGCATGACCGGATCGGACTGGATGATCCGACCGAAGGCGGCAATGGCGCGTTGGTTGAGATATTTGGCTCTGAAGGGGACCTCGAACATGCGCTGATCGTCGGCCGCAAAAATGAGACGCTCTACGTTCGCGCGCCGGATCAGGGGCAAACCTTTCGCGCGGATGGCTCCCTGCCGCCCTTTTACAATCGCCGCGCATGGCTGGATCTCGATATCATCAATATTGATCCATCCGCAATTCGCTCCGTTCGTATTACAGATGCAGCGAATCGATCGCTCTATCTACGCCGCTCCGAGGGTAGTGACGCCCGCAGCTTCCAGCCCGCTCCGCCAAATCAGGACGATCGCCTGATCTCGCGCCTCGCCGCTTCGTCCACAGCATTGGCTGTGACTCGCCTGTCGCCCACTAATGTCAAACCCGCGAGTGATCTGGTCTCGCAACCGATCGCCAGTCATATCAGCGAAACATTTGATGGGCTCGAAATCAGTCTTCGTGCTTATCGCGAGCCGAACGGATATTGGGTGACGCTGCGCGCAATCGAGGCCGGTGAGGGCGCGCGGCGCGCTGAAGTGATCAATGAGAAAGCCGAAGGTTGGGCCTTCCGCATCACCGATTATGATTTCCAGGACTTTACGCCCGCGGTCACCAGCATTGTCGAACGCGACTTCTAGCCTCGTTTGAGCCAGAGCCCGAACCGGATCATCGGTACCGCCAACGCCACCAATGCCCGGTCCAATCCGGTTTTGGCGAACTTTCTGAAATAGCGCGCAAGACTGTCGGCCTTGTGGGACTGCACGGTTCGGTTTGGTGCATCAGATGTCGAGCCGTAATGCAGAACCGCAGCACGCGGATCATACATCACCTGTCCCCCAACCTCGCGGCAGCGACGGCAGAGATCGATATCTTCAACGTGCAGGAAATAGTCTTCATCGAAACCGTTGAGGACCGCCATACTGTCCTTTGAAGTTAAAAAGAATGCGCCAGAAATTACCGGCATTTCGATGGGGCATTCAGGCGGTGAGGTTCGCTCCAGCGTCCACGTGTTCCAGCCAATCATACTGGTGACGGCGCGCCAGAGCGTCAGCTCCCGTCGGCGACCGCCGCGTTCTTCACGGCCGCGAATATCGAAGATCTTGCCACCGATGATCCACGGGTGCGCGCAAGCCTTCGCAGTGTCCTGCATGAGGGGCAGCGAGTTTCGACGCAATACAGCGTCCGGATTGATCACCAACAGGTGCGGGCTCGCCGCTTTCGCGATGCCCAGGTTCACGCCGGCACCAAAGCCAATATTTCCATGCCCCGACACGATGAAGACCTCGGGCCGCGTAGACGCGAATTGGTCGAGCCAGGCGCGCATGTCGTCCGGATTTCCATGATCGACAAGGATGATCTCTGAAACACCAGGATCGGCCACGAGGCCATAGAGGCACTCCTTCAGGCGCGGACCCGTCTGGAAGGAAACGACGATCGCGGAAACTGCGGGTTGGCTCACGCCTTTGCCTCGCCATCGTGGCGCGCTTGCAGCAGGATCACCGCGGCGGCCAGAATGGTGCTCGCCCAGAACGCCTCATTCCACATGCTGTAGGCAAAACTGCACACGGCGACATTGACCCCGATCAGGCCGGCAGCGGCATAGCGCGTGATTGGCGACCAATCCGCTGGCGGTTTCAGGCGCCACCCAAGGAAGAACAGGAAAATGGCAACAAGGCTTGCCCCGATCATCCCGGTTTCAGCCCAGATTTGCAGCGGCATATTGTGGGGGTGACCGGGCACGACGGGATAGATTTCCCAGGCAAACTCAACTTGATACCGCGCCACCGCATCCGCCAGCCAGGCCGGGTGATCGCCATACGTGTCGGTCCACGTGTAGGACGCCTCCAGGCCATGCCCCATAAACGGCGCTTCGCTAATCTTTTCCCGCACCAGTTCCCAACTATAGGTTCGCGAGAAAAACGATTGCGGCAATGGCAGTCCGAGCGCCCGAATCTGTGCCACACCCCAGCCGAGCAGGATGGGCGCAAGCGTGACGTAAACGGCAATACCGGACAGGATGATGCGAAAGCCGTTTTTCGGCCAGACTTTTACGATCGCCATACAAGCCAGCATAAGGAAGGTGCCCGTGAGACCGGTCTGCGTACCTGTTTGGATAAAGGCCGCGAACGAGGTGAGCGTCAGGCCGATCGCCCCGATACGCCAGTAATCATTCGTCTCCCGATGCCAAAACCACGCCAATAAAAACGGCAATAAGAGCATAAAGGCATTGGCGTTACGGATCAGGTTTTGTGGCATTTCCAGCACCGGGTCGCTGATCGGCGCCAGCAGTTGCAGGATCTGCGGCGTGAACAGCGTCGTTGCGACGACGCCAAAAAACTGGACCAGGCCGACCCCGACAATCACGCCAAGGCTGACGCGGCTTGACCGCGCCGCCACCGCGTAGGTTGCTACGATCACGCCCAGTCCTGCGAGCGCCGTCAAACCAAATCGAATGCCCGGCATGTCCATCGAGAAGGACCCTTCCCGAACATCTCCAACCAACAGCGATTTCGCTTCAGGTGCCCAGAACCCCGCCGCAACGATCCACACGATCATGGCGATGAGTGCGATGGCGTACGGACGGACTTCGTGGACGCGGACATAGACCAGACCGAGCAATGCCGCGATCGCGACAGCCCCGGTATAACCCTGCGCGCCCATATAGGCGATGACGGGCCAGAGAACCATGATCCCTGCCAGGAAGGGAGCAAATGTCCTCGGCCCCAATGTCATTTACGCATCCACCTTGCGTTTCAGGTCCGGTGCCAACGCTTCCTGAGCAAGCATGGCCGCTCCCTCATTCAGGGTCACAATTTCTTGCGCCTTTGAGCCAAACCGGCGCAGTGCCAATTTGCGATCTTCGGCTTCGCGAGCCCCGACAACGGCAATCACCGGCACTTTTTGAACCGAGTGTTCGCGGACCTTGTAATTGATCTTCTCATTGCGAAGATCAGTCTCCACTCTGAGACCTGTAGCCCGCAACGCCGCGGCTGCCTCCTCGGCATAGTCATTGGCCTCTGTCGTAATCGTCGCAACGACAACCTGAACCGGCGCGAGCCAGAGCGGGAATGCGCCTGAAAACTCTTCGATCAGAATGCCCAGGAAACGCTCCATCGATCCGAGGATCGCGCGATGCAGCATGACAGGACGCTCTTTCGCGCCGCTCTCGGCGACATATTCCGCGCCGAGACGTTCCGGCAGGACGAAATCAAGCTGCAATGTCCCGCACTGCCAGACCCGGCCAATCGCATCGGTAAGCTGGAACTCCAGCTTTGGTCCATAGAATGCGCCTTCGCCCGGCATGATCTCGTAGGGCAGACCGGTATGTTTGATTGCCTCTTCCAGATCTCGCTCGGCACGATCCCAGACCTCATCGGATCCGGCCCGAACATCTGGTCGTGTGGAGAGCTTCACCGCGACATCGGAAAACCCGAAATCATCATAGACGCTCTGCAACAGAGCGCAGAAGCTCTCTGTCTCTGAGATGATCTGATCTTCGCGGCAGAAAATATGCGCATCGTCCTGCGTGAACTGGCGCACGCGCATGATCCCATGCAACGCGCCATGCGGCTCGTTTCGGTGACAACAGCCAAACTCAGCCAGCCGCAATGGCAGATCGCGATAGGATTTCTGACCCGATTTAAACACCTCGACATGCGCCGGGCAGTTCATCGGCTTGATCGCCATCAACTTACTGTCGGCGGGTACCACAACTTCGCCTTCGCCGTCGGGGACGAAGTCGGGCACGACGAACATGTTTTCACGGAACTTGCCCCAGTGGCCAGATTTCTCCCACTGCGCGCTGTCCATCAATTGCGGCGTCTTGATCTCGGCATAGCCCTCAGCGGCCAGTCGCCGGCGAATGTAGGCCTCAACCTGCAACCAGACCTGGAATCCTTTTGGGTGCCAGAACACCGACCCCATTGCGAGACTATCCAGGTGGAACAGGTCCAACTGCGTCGCCAGTTTGCGATGATCGCGTTTTTCGGCCTCTTCCAGACGATGCAGGTGGGCTTTCAGTTCTTTTTCGTTCGCCCACGCCGTGCCGTACATGCGCTGCAGCATCTCGTTTTTGCTGTCACCACGCCAATAAGCACCCGCCAGCTTCATCAGCTTGAACGCTTTGGGCAGTTTTCCCGTGCTTGGCAGATGTGGCCCGCGGCAGAGATCATACCAGTCGCCCTGGCGATAAATCGTGATCGCTTCGCCGGGTGGAATGATGTCGTCGATGATCTGAGCTTTGTATTCCTCACCGATTGATTTAAACGTTTCGATCGCCTGGTCCTTGTTCCAGACTTCGCGCACGATGCGATAATCGGCGTCGACAATCTCGACCATTTTCTTTTCGATCTTCTCGAAATCTTCGGACGAGAACGGTTCTTCACGCGCAAAGTCGTAATAGAATCCATCCTCGATCACCGGTCCGATTGTGACCTGTGTGTCGGGATAAAGGGCCTGAACGGCTTGCGCCAGAATGTGCGCGGCATCGTGCCGGATCAGCTCCAGACCCTCAGGATCTTTCGCCGTGATCAGCGCGATGTCTGCGTCGCCATCAAGCGGGCGGGTGAGGTCATACAGCTCACCATTCACCTTTGCGGCAAGCGCCTTCTTCGCCAGTGAGTTGGATATACTCACCGCCACATCGTATGGACTGGCGCCGTCCTCATATTGTCTGACAGCACCGTCAGGAAGCGTGACTTTAATCATCAGTTTTGTCTTTTCATTTCGTCTTCTGGCCCATGATCAGGAAATGGGCGTTCTGTCAAAGCCCAATCCCCATACCGCCATGGAGTCCAGAAGGGTGTATTTTTCGTTTCCAGAGGCACAGGATCGTAACCTGAAGAGCCCCCCGGTCGGCACCGGAGCAATCTCGCGAGTGTCATCCAGCTGCCTTTCCAGAAGCCGTGGCGCGAAACGCACTCAGCTCCATATTGGCTACAGGTTGGCTCATGCCGACAACGTGTCCCGAACGCCATCAACACGGGCGAAAGGGTCAGTTTATAGACCTTGAGCAATCCATAAGCGATGGATCGGCGGATGCCGGGCATGGGATCTCTTCTTGTAGTCTGTAATGTCCTGAAAACAGCTTTAAACGCTTTGACCTCAGGCGAATAGGGCGTTGGCCCCGTGAAGCGCTGAGTTAGGCCGCGGGCAGCGCGTCAGCTGCCGCAGCCCGACTGGTTCGAGCGGTCTCGATGGCCGCTAGCACGGCCTCAAAAGCAAGCATGGTGGAGGCATGGCGCGGCGCATAATCCCGCACGCCTTCCAGATGGCGTAATTCCCAGAACCGGCCACGTGGCGGCTCGCCGCCATCCTTCAACATCGCCCGAAGCTGATCGCGCGCCGCAACCAGCTCGTCATATGTCGCGCCGATTGCGTGCTCCGACAGGATCGCAGTTGCCGCCTGGCCAAGAGCGCAGGCTTTCGGATCTACAGCGATCGCTTCAATCGTGTTTCCATCATCCGACAGTTTCACGTCCACGCGCACAGTAGATCCGCAAATCCGGGATACTTTCGTGGCTGACCCATGCGCATCCGCAAGCACGCCGACATGAGGAATGTCAGCCGCAAGTTCCAGAACGCGATTGTGATACAGGTCTACCATGGCGCTCATGTCGCGCTGAATCGGGGCAAAATCAAGTCCTAGACAAAGGGCAGCACAGCCCAGACGCGGAACAGAACGTAGCAGGCTCCGGCAAAACTTGCGCCGGCGAGGACCAGGACAAACCCGTCGCGCGCGGTGATCGCGAGGCCAAATAACAGTACGGCGAGACTGGGAATCACCGGTCCGAGTGGAATGAATGAAAGCGGCAATGTGACCAATGCCGCGCCGACACAGGCCATCGCCACCAATTGCACGAAGGGGGATCTTGTCAAAAAGGTCAGACGCGGCTTCAGAAACCGATCGACTTGCACGACATATTTGTCCGCCGCGGCGACCCCCATGATCAGGTGCTTGCGCGGAAAAGCAAACTCCAGCGCCGTTTTCGGCAACCACGGATAGGCCCGTCCAATCACCATTTGCAGCGCAAAGATCAGCGTGATCAGTGCAACCAGAACGTTGGCACCGGGTATGATGGTCAGGGGGCTGATCGCAATAAAGCCGAGCAGCAAAATTACCGGACCGTACGAGCGGCGTCCAACCGCGTTCAACAGGTCGCCGACAGATACCGTTTCGCCATCTGTGCCGGAGCAGAGCGACTGTAACAGCGTCCTTAGATTGCGGACCTCAGCCATCATCACCTTGAGGCATGGACGGCGCGCCAAATCGCTGAATTTCGCCTGCGCTCGTCTCCAGATCAATCACGTATAGCCGATCATATTCACTCTTTTCGACGATTGGCGCACCCGGATCAGCGCCCAGCGCCTCGGCAAGTTGGGGTGTGGTGTTTGAATGCCCTACGACGAGAACAGTCGCGCTCGGATTGGATTTTAGTTGCGCCGCGAAACCCGGCAAATCAAACGGGTCGTAGAGCTGCACGTCGAGACCAAGACGCGCCGCCAATGGCGCTGCGGTGTCGCGCGTCCGCGTCGTGTCGGTTGACCAAATTTCCGTGACCCCTGCATCGCTGAGACGCTCAGCCAAGGCCGCAGCGCGCGCGTCTCCCGCCTCGGTCAGCGGCGGATCGCGTGGGTCTTCGATCAACATGGCAGCGTCGCCTGTGACCTTTTCAGCATGCCGGACCAGATATGCCGTTCCGCTTTCGGCCACCGGCGCGGCCTGGCACGCAGCCAAAACCAGCCCGACCACACCCGCGAGGATGAGTTTCATCATATTCATATGCGCCTCCTATTGTGCGCAGTCTTATCGGCTGGCGCTCGTGAAAGCCAGCGACAGCACCATTGAGCGTTCACCCGCGCGCGAACCCTAGACCCGTCGCCACGTCGCCCCGTTGGCACTGTCCATGATCTCGATGCCCTCTGCGGCGAGGACGTCGCGAAGGCGATCGGCCTCGGCCCAATCCTTGTCGGCGCGGGCCTGCACGCGGGCAGCAACCAGGGCATCGATACGGGCGTTCTCGTCCGCATCACCGCCTTGTTCCCACTCTGCGGGGCTCCGCGTCAGCAAGCCAAGCAGCGCGCCCGCAGCGAGCAAATTCGCCCGCGCCTCGGCCATGGCGGCCTGATCCTTGCGGTCAGCGGCGCCATTCGCATCACTGGCCAGACGTGACAGTTCGGCGAGCGCGATCGGCGTGTTGAGATCATCGCAAAGCGCATCCATCACCCCGTGATCAGACGTGGCGCTGCCTTCGGCCGTCCAGACCCGGCGGAGAGCCCCATAGATCCGGTTGAGCGTGGTCTTGGCCTGTTCGAGCAGATCGCTCGTCCAGTCGAGCGGGGCGCGGTAATGCCCGCTCAGCATCGCGAACCGGATAACCTCACCGTCCCACTCCTTGAGCAGATCGTTCAACAGAACGACATTGCCGAGAGACTTCGACATTTTCTCACCGGCCATATCCAGGAAGCCATTGTGCATCCAATAGTTCGCCATGGTCTCGCCATGCGCGCACTCTGATTGCGCGACTTCGTTTTCATGGTGCGGAAACTGCAGATCAATACCGCCGCCATGGATGTCGATTGTCGTGCCGAGATGCTTCGCCGCCATGGCCGAGCATTCGATGTGCCAGCCCGGTCGGCCACGTCCCCATTTGCTGTCCCAGATGGCGTCTTCAGGCTCGCCCGGTTTGGCGAATTTCCACAGTGCAAAATCTGCCGGGT
>SPJK01034835.1_pt1 | contig 16291 bp, 17 predicted proteins | sample 3741771 | NCBI WGS metagenome assembly SPJK01 (sample SAMN10925997, study PRJNA522277) | cold seep metagenome | isolation source: Elba SIP-enriched marine methane seep metagenome, extraction at timepoint T2 | place: Italy: coast of Elba, Mediterranean Sea | reverse complement strand
GTGGAAAAAACGATTTCCGGCAAAGCGGATGTGCATGAAAGCGCACAGTTGGGCGAACACACACACATCGGCCCTTTTTCCAGCATCGCTCAGCATTGTGAAATAGGGGATCAAACGGAAATCTACGCCGGGGTGCATATCGGCAATAATGTAAAGATCGGCAAGCATTGTAAAATTTACGCTAATGTGGTGATTTACGATAACACCATTATCGGTGATCATGTCGTCATTCATTCGGGTTCAATCATCGCCGCCGACGGTTTCGGCTATAAATTTCGCAACGGTCAACATGTTAAAGTGCCGCATGTCGGCAATGTCGTTATCGATGATCATGTAGAAATCGGCGCCAACACCTGTATTGATCGCGGCGCTTTAGGTTCTACTTCAATCGGCGCAGGCAGCAAAATCGATAACCTGGTGCAGCTCGGTCATAATAATAAAGTCGGCCGCAGCGTCATTATCTGTGGTCAATCCGGCATTTCCGGCTCTTGTACGATTGAAGACGGAGCTATATTAGCCGGAAGCACAGGCGTTGCAGATCATGTCAAAATCGGTCAACAATCAGTGGTAATGGCCCGCTCCGGGGTATCGCAAGACGTTAAAGCGGGAACTCAGGTTTGGGGGAGTCCGGCTAAAGATCGTAAAATGGCTTGGAAAGAGCTGGCGGCATTAAGTAAATTGCCGGATTTGATTAAGCGGGTCAAAGATTTGCAAAGCAGATTGGAAAAATTAGAAAAATAATCAGGCGCTCAGGCTTTTGCTAATTTATTCTTTTTAGAGCGACTCCGCGTCTTAGACTTGGGCTTTGGCGTTTTTTCAGGGAAAATAACTTTAAAATACAAGCCGCCGATTTTTGATTTTTTTAAATTGACTTGGGCTTGATGCAAATCAACGACTCTATGCACAATAGATAAGCCTAAGCCCGTGCCTTCCGCATGGGTAATGGTCTTCTGGCTGCGAAAGAAATGCTGATTGATTTTATCAACTTCGCTTTTGCGGATGCCGGGACCGTTATCTTCAACCGTAAAAAAAACGCCGTCTTCATTTTGGCCGCAACGGATTTTGATGACGCTGTTTTCATTGGCGGAATATTTAATGGCGTTTTCGATGATATTGCGGATTAAAATATTGACTAATGACAAATTGCCGTTTAAATAAACCGGTTCTACATTATTGTAATAGACCGTGGTGTTTTTTTGGGTAATTTGTTTTTTACAATCCTTAATTACTAATTCTATTTCTTCGCTTACATTGACCGGCACCGTCGTCATATCTTGCTTATTGTTTTGAATTCTGGACAATACCAGCAATTGCTCAATCATATGCTTCATTTTTATAGCGGCTTCATGCGCTTTTTTCAAAGCCCGATTCCGCATCTGCTCATCTTCGGCTTTAATGGAAACCTGGATTTGAGTCAGCAATCCTGTTAACGGCGTTCGTAATTCGTGAGAAGCAACTGAGGTAAAGTTGCGCTCATGCTCAAAAGCGACTTCCAGTTCCTTAAATAGATAGTTTAATTCTTTAACAACAGGTTTAATTTCTTTTGGAAAAGCGTCTTCCGATAGCGGTTTGAGATTGCCTGCCGCCCGCCGGTGCAATTTAGAAATGAGACTGTTAAAAGGATCAAACGCCCGTTTAAGAACCAACCAGATGGCAATAGCTAAAAACGGTACGCCCGCTAAAAAAATCAGAACCAACTGAAGGGAGATCTGTTGACTAATTCTATCCAGATTCGCCTTAGGTTGGGCAACATGAATAATGTACTTTTTTCGTTGATTAGAACTGAAAACATGCCAGGCCTCATTTTCAATAAGGTTCATGCTAAAGCCGTTCGGCTCTAAAGAAAGCTTCGACTTAGGCGCATTTTCCGAACGAAATAATAATTCATTTTTCGGCGACCAGATTTGGAAAGCGATGCCGGACTGATAATCATGCCTACTGTTGAAAGATTCCAATAAACTTGTCGCACTGTCTTGGTCCCAATGCGTCATTCTTGAATCGCTGACGATCATGCTTTCAACAATCACCTGTAGAATTTGCGCATATTGTTCCAACTCTGCGGAAAACAGTTGATAAATTTCCGAGCGCGCCTGTTTGTAACACAAAGCCATCGCCGTTCCCCAGATCAACACGGAACTGCACAACAGATAAATTAACAAGTGTTTTTTTAAGGAACCGGTTCTAAATAAGCGCATGTCGCTAATCGATTATATAACCCACGCCGCGAATCGTGCGTATTAATGAGCTATTCAGTTTTTTACGTAAATGATGGATATGCACTTCCACCGTATTGCTTTCCACTTCCGAATTCCAGGAATAAAGCGTTTCCTCCAGACGCGCTTTAGAACAAACCTGACCGATATGATTCATCATAAAACTGAGGATTTCAAATTCTTTTTGCGGTAATTCGATTAGCTTATCTTGGAAATAAACTTTATGAGATGCCGGTTCCAGCTTTATGCCCTTGTGCTCGATAAAAGGAAGTTTGGCGCTGCCGCTGCCGTGGCGTCGATAAAGCGCTCTCAAGCGAGCGTAAATTTCATTTAGATCAAAGGGTTTGACAACATAGTCATCGGCTCCGGCATCCAAGCCTTTGACTTTTTCTTCCGGTCGGTCTTGTGCGGTCAACATGAGTACGGGCGTATGGTCTTTACGTTTACGCAATGACTTTAACACTTCGATGCCGTTCATACCCGGTAGATTTATGTCTAATATGATGATTTCATATTGGTTCATTTTTAAAGCTTCATTAGCCAAATTGCCGTTGGTTACCCAATCCACGGCATATTTTTCCAAGGTTAAGCCGGCTTGCAGTCCATCGCCGATATATTCATCATCTTCAACTAGCAATAAGCGCATGTTCAATTCTCATCAATTATTGGAGTCACAATTAAAATGGTGCTGTTTACATCGACGACCTTTACTTTAGCGTCGACAGGACAATCATCGCCTTGCACCTTCCACAAGGTGTCGCCGACTTTGATTTTCCCCTCGCCGTTGGTGATCGGTTCGATCAACGTATACGTGCGTCCTATGTATTGAGCGCCTTTTTTGTTTAATAACGGCTGGTCGGTATCTTGTTGTTTGAAGCCGAAATAACGACGCCAAATCAAAATCGAAGCAAAAGATAAAACTGAAAAGATTAATAATTGTATTTCCAGGCTAATAAACGGCGCCAGCAATAACACAGAACCGGTCACCACGCCGGACATCGCCATCCATAAAAAAAACGAACCCGGCGCGAAGATTTCGACGGCTAGAAAAACAATCGCCAATACCCACCAGTACCAAAAAACCATTTCAAATTCAAGCATCTTTATCAGCCTTCTTCGCCATTGCCTCTTTAGCTAATTCGGTGATGCCGCCTAATGCGCCAATTACGCTAGAAGCTTCCAGCGGCATAAAGATCATTTTGCTGTTATCGGCGCTGGCAATTTCTTTCAATGACTCGACATATTTTTGCGCGACAAAATAATTCACTGCTTGAATATCGCCTTTGGCAATGGCTTCTGAAACCATTGCGGTCGCCCGCGCTTCGGCTTCAGCCAGTCGTTCTCTGGCTTCCGCATCTTTAAAAGCAGATTCCCGACGCCCTTCGGCTTCTAAAATGGCTGACTTTTTCTCACCCTCTGCGCGTAATATTTCCGCCTGCCTCAAGCCTTCCGCTTCCAGAATTGAAGCTCGTTTCTCACGTTCCGCCTTCATTTGCCTGGCCATCGCATCCACTAAATCGCGCGGCGGCGCAATATCTTTAATCTCGATCCGGGTGACTTTAATGCCCCAGGGCGAAGTCGCTTCATCGACTACATTTAATAAGCGGGCGTTAATATCATCACGTTTTGACAATAGCTCATCCAAATCCATAGAACCCATCACCGTCCGTATATTGGTCATCACCAGATTTAAAATCGCCAAATCCAGATTATTGACTTCATAGGCGGCTTTCGGCGCATCCATAATCTGAAAAAAGACAACGCCATCAACCGTTACCATCGCATTATCTTTGGTAATGATCTCTTGGGAGGGCACATCCTGTACTTGCTCCATCATATTTAACCGGTTTCCGATGCGATCAATAATCGGCATAATCAGATTCAAACCGGGTCTTAATGTCGTTGTATAACGACCAAACCGTTCTACTGTATATTCCATTCCTTGCGGAATGGATTTTACACTCATGAAAACTAAAATGATTGCAAATAGCAATAACGCGGTAACGAAAATGCTTAAACCCGTCATAGTCGTCTCTCCTTAAAATTGGAAGGGAGCAAATCAAGTCTTGAAAACCTTAATCAAACTCATAATAATGTAATTGGATTTTAATTGTAAGATAACAGGTAAAGTATATTATGGTATGGGCGATAAATCTCATTATTATTGCAGTATTTGTATTTATTATCGGTATGATCAAGCCGAAATGGATTTTCTTCTGGCTGGAAAAATCGGATAGATTACAGGTGGTTATGCTGACTGCGGCGATCTTCATGGCTGGGGCGACTCTGTTCGGTCAGGCCACTAGAGAAAAACAATTGAATGCCGAACAGACGGATTCTTCGGCGACGCAAACTCCGACAGTGGAAAGCAAACCTGAAAATGTTCCAAATGGGCAAGACTTGCTTTCTTCATTCAATGAAAATAGTTCGGCTAATGCGGAGTAAAAAATAAGCGCTTTTTTCTTTTCGGCTTAACTTCATCAAGCTTGGTTTCTGATTACGGGAACTGAGCAATAAATTATGATACTATCAATAGCGCGTATCGGCTTGGACTAAGGACTGAGAATTTTAAAAAACCCGAAACTAACTTGTCTTTTTGCTCAGTTTCTGCGTTGTGAAAATAGTTACATAGCTTGCTATGCGCCTATTTCCACGCCTTGAACCTGAACAAAAATCCTACGCTAGTTTCGGGTTTTATTTTATCCTCAGTCCTAAATGTTTCCGTTGCGCGCCAATCACATACAAAAAATAAACAATGAGGTAAATTTACCGATGTTCAAAATCAAACAACTGTTTTCCGCTTTGCTTGTTCTTTGCGCATTAAGCGTATTCCCTACGCTTTCTCAAGCGGCGGGGAAAATTGAAAACGCAACGATGGAAGAGGTCATTTACGCCATCAACACCACCATTGAGAGAGCAGAAAAATCTTTGGAATTGTTAAACGGCGGAGCGCCCAATGAAGAAGTTTTGGATATGTTAAAAGAAACCAAACAAATTCATAAAGAAATTGAAGTCACTCGTTTAGGGCCGCTAAAAGGCCGCGCCGCCAGCAAAATGAAAAAAGCACGCAACGCCATGAAAAAAGGCGATAGGGAAAAAGCATTGAAAAATGTGGAAGCCGGTATTGAGTATTATTATAAGTTGCGCAAAAAATTCTATGATTTCTAATTAACGTTATTCTTTCAGGCCGGAGCGTTGCGATTCTATCATTCCCCGCCATGAAGCGCTCCGGCTTAAGATACGGCAAAACAATTTCTTATCGCTAACCTCTTTCATCTATCTGCTTAAAACAATGCCGATAGACTTTTCCAATATCCGCCTCTATCTCTATACTTCCGGCTTAAATGCATCTATGATAACAGGGTAATTTCACTATACTATCGTGGAGAAATTTATGAAACGCATAGCAACAATGTTGGCTGTTGTCGGATTGTCCGCGTTACAATCCGTCCAAGCCGATAATCAAAATCAGGTGTTCGATCAAATTATGAGCGGCGCTCAAAATGTCTTTCCGCAATATTTCAGCTTCAGTTCAGAGCCGCAAACCGCAGGACCTTGGTGTTATATTTTTTCTGATTTGCCGATGAGTTCGGGTGGCAATGTCATCTTAGGTCTTAATCAGGATACTGACGGTATTTATGTGGCCGGCGGCCCTTTTGGCGGAGAGCCTGTTTATGTCGGTCAAGCTAATGATATTTTGGCGGCGCTGACCAGCGACAATGAATTGCCTTGCGACGCCGCGCAAATTCCCGAAGGCCTGAATATCAGTCGTAACGGCAGCGAGCTCACTATGACCACAGACGGTTGTATTGAACTACCTGAAAATTCAAGTTTTTGCACGCCTAACGCTGATCCGAGCAATCCGGTTACCGGCATACACACTTTGACAGAAACGACCGTCGATAATTTTCAATTGACTGGATTGACTGCTTCTATTCCCGGTGTTGTCGAAAATGTCGCCAGCCAATATAGCAATCAAAAAACCTGTATTATCAATGCGCCTGCGGGCTTTGTTGAATTCACCGTTAATTTAGGCCCGCCTTTATGCTTTGATATTACCAATCAATTAGGCGATTTGGCTCAATTAACCTCGTCAGGTTTTGTGCAGGTAACTCCGCCCGTCACTATTACTTTAGAGGGAACTTCAGCGAGCAGCGTGGTTGCCAATTGTCTGGATACCGATGCTATATTGGCAACGGATGCGGCAACCGGTGAAGTGCTGGCGCGTCCGAATGCGGACAGCGAATGGACTGTTGTTGTACCGGCTAATTAATAAAATACCTAACCCTTAGATATTCCTTGAAATATGATGGCTGACTTTGCGCAGCCATCGCCATCTGATCCATTCCTTCATTCACTGTGATGGTGCATAAGAAGTCATTTTACCGCCCAAAATGAAACTTTTTTGTGCATTGATTAAATTGATCATAGAAGCTTTTGCACCGAATATTAATCCCTGCGGATGAAAAAAGTTAATTTATGGGCGTTTTTATGTCACGGAATGACGACTCAATCACAACCTCCAATCAATCTGACAAAAATGGCTTACAAATTGCTCTGATTCAATGACTTCGATTACTCATCATTGAAAAGAGGGATCCCATGATTGATAGATATCGCACGTTTGACTTTGTCAATCGAGCAGAAAAACAACGCAATTTAAAAAGTCAGCGCAGCCAAGATAAAGACGATTCAGAAGTCAGTTATTTACTGGGCGGGATGTGGATTCGCTATGTGCTGGCTTTGTTTCTGGTTGCCGGGCTGGCGACTTCGGCATACTTCATTATGAATAACCTGCTCAGTATTAACGAAAGCAGCGGAACCATCGTAAATGTCAGCGGCAGGCAGCGGATGCTATCGCAACGCGGGGCTTTGTTTGCTTTACGCATGGTGACCGAAAACGATGCCGCTCAAAAAGCAGAAGCGCGAGAAAAATTACAAGCCGTCGCCGAGCTGATGATGAAATCACATTTAGGCTTAATTCATGGCGATAAGGACATGGGATTGCCGGGTAAACTTTCCGAAGCAATGCGGGCAATGTATTTTCAACAACCTAATTTATTGGATAAGCAAGTTCGCCAATATGTTAATGCAATAGAGCAATTGATTGAAAATGCTAACAGCGGCGGCGCCACGCTGGAAAATGAACATTTGCAATACATATTAAAAGTGGCGCCTACCCGTTTATTAAAAACCTTAAACGCGGCGGTAAAACAATATGAGCTTGAAGCAACGGCGGAAATTCAAAACACCATGCGCTGGGAAAGCTATGTGTATTTAACCACCTTGCTGACTCTTTTACTGGAAGGTCTGTTTATCTTCAAGCCGATTTTAAAGCGGGTTAAATCGACCGCTGGCGCCTTGATGAAAGAAAAGCAATTCAGCCAAAATGTGATCAATACCTCACAAGCCATCATCATCGGCGTAAATCGAAAAGGCAAGGTGGTCTTGTTTAATCAATACAGTCAGGACATCAGCGGATGGCTGTCAAAGGAAGTGAGGGATAAATCATTCATTAAGCAATTCATTCCCGAATCCGAACAGTTGTTATTCGAACATAATTTTCAAGATATGTTCGCCGGTAAGCTGGAAAGCAAACTGGAATCATCCATGCGCATCCGCAGCGGCGAATTATTAACCATAGACTGGACCAACACTTTAATTCGCGACCCTATCAGCCATAAACCCATATTATTGATTGCCACCGGGGTAGATATTACCCATCGTAAACAAGCCGAGCAGGCGCTGCAAACCGCTTTAGCGGAGTCAGCTTCGTTAAGCGCCCGCTTGCAAGATGAAGTTTCCCACGCAGCGTTATTGCAGCAAGCATTACTTCCTGAACCGGAAATTGAACTGCCTGGCGTTAAAGGTTTGGCGAAACTCACCACCTCAACAGAAGTCGGCGGCGATTATTTCGATTATTACGAAGTAGATGGTCACCATGCCGTCTTTTTGGTCGGCGATGTCAGCGGCCACGGGGTCGCATCCGGCACCTTGGTCAGCGCCGCTAAAATGAGCGTTCACCAACTGGCTAACCAAGATGAAACGGATCCGGCTGTAATGCTGGAACATATAAACGAATCACTGTTAACCGCCAGTCATGAAAGCATGTTCATGACCATGATCTGTTTCAGCCTGGATAGCCGCAGCGGCCAATTACGGGTCGCCAACGCCGGACATGCCTTCCCCTATTTATGGGTTAATGCGGAAGACAGTTGGAGCATGATTGAAACTGAAGGCGTGCCGTTGGGTAAAGTGGCTAAACCGGAATATATCTCGATGACTTTGGATCTGCAGCCGCAAGATCGTTTATTTATCTATACCGATGGCATTATTGAAGAAGAATCGCCCAGCGGCGAACAATTCGGCTTTGAAGGCGTGGAGGAATTGCTTTATCAAGTGGCGGATGCGCCGCTGGAAATTATTCAAGAAATATGTTTCCAATCTTTGCACGACCATTGTCAAAGCGAAACATTCAGCGATGATGTCACGATTATGATGGTAGAACATACTCAGCGCATTGCTTATTCAACGACAACTCCTTCAAAGTCGCTGGATCAGCAAGAATTGATGCGCATAGACGGCAATGAATTCCTCAACAACAAGCAACAGGTTCTGGCTGATCATGTTTCAAGGCAACATGTGCTGGTCAGCTATGAAGAAGGGCAAATGATCGATTTACTGCCACAGCTTTGCATAGAAGGCGTCCGCCGGATTTTGCCGGCCGATCAGTCTTTTATCCGCGAACTGGGTTGGCAGAATTTATTACAGCAACATCGAATTGTTGTCGATGATGATATTTATCAATGGATCGCGCACCCGACCCTGCAACGTCAGTTTATGCTTTCGCATAGTGATGACAAAAGTTTTGTCATTCAGGAAATTTCCGGTTTATTGCAAGAATCAGGACATATTTCGGATGAAATGCAGGATATCGCCATTCTGATGGCGGATGAATTGTTGGAAAACAGCCTCTATGGCGCGCCTAAGGATGCCCATAACAAATTACTATACAGCAAAGGCGATCAACGGGAAGTCGCCGCCGAGGAAGGCATCCGCATTGATTTACTGCAAGATGAGCGTTGCCTGGGCTTAATGGTCACCGATCATTGGGGTAGTTTCACCCCGGTGACATTCTTGAACCGATTATTGCTGAATGCTGCGCAAGCCGGAATTGAGGCTGGCGTGGGCGGCGCCGGCATGTATCTGATGTGGCGAATCTGCGATTACATGCAAATTCGGGTGTTGCCGCAACAAAAAACCCAAGTCACTTTATTATGGTCGCTGGCTGATGAATCCAGTCATGATACCGATAGCGGCTTCCAATTTCTGTATCACAATGAACTGAATGAGATGATGTTGGAAGACGAAGTGCTCGGTAATTTTGAATCGTATAGCGAAGAAATCATAGAAATGGTATCCGAAGATTTCCAGGAAATGACGGGAGAATAAATATGTCACAAGATTCCAAATTGAAAATTAATTCACAAGTCAGCGCCGACGGCGTTGTTTATACTTTTCATTTCTCCGGACAAATCGATGTCAGCGCTGGAGCGGCGTTGGAAACTATTAATGATATTCCTGCCTCCAGTCGGGTCATTTTGGATTTTGCCGAAGTTGAGCGCATTAACTCAATGGGGCTGGCGCAGTTGATGAAATTGCTGGAGCAATGGAAAAACCTACGGATCAGCACTGAAGCCCGTAATCAAAACCGAATGATCAGTATGTTGTTTAAAATGACCGGACTGAATCGCTATTTCGGTCAAAACCAAATCCAAGCCGAAGCCAAAACTCAAGCGCGAACGGTTAACGCAGCTTCGGTTGCTCAAACGGCAACGGCTTCCTCCTCCGGAACGCCTAAGTTGAGGCAAATCAAACGGATTCGCGTGGTCAAAAAACAGCAACAACAAAGCGCCGATGTTAAATTGGCGTTTTCGGTCAGTTTACAAAGCAATCAACAACTAACCGGCTGGTATTTTTTCAATACCTTGTTGCAACGACGATTGGAAAAAGCTATTTCCATGGATGTTAAGCAACCCGGTCAATTAGCTGACCTTCATCAAAACGCGTTGGTTTACGCCAAGCCCTTTGAGGCTTGCAAACTGATTGAAAAACACCAATTCATCCCGGTTGCCAGGCCGATGAACGATACCGATGAAGTGAGCATTATTATCCGCAAAAGCGATGCTGATAAAACCTTGGCCGATTTTTCCGGGGCTTCTGTGGTGACCGCCATGCAAGCGAATTTCGTCTATTTATTGGGTCGTTTTTTATGCGATGAATGCGAACTCGATTCAGCCGGGTTGAATTACAGTTTCACCGGTAATGAAATCAAGGCTTTGCAAACCCTGCTGAAAGGCAATGCCGATTTATTATTCATGTTAAAGAAGAATTATCATGAATTATCCCGATTAAGCCGGGAAGATACTCATATGCTGGATGAAAGTGAAACGGCGATGGCTTATCACATGTTGTTATTGTCGCCGGATTACGAAAACTTAAAACCGTTGTTGACAGAGACTTTATTCAATCTGGATCAGGATGAAAAGGGCCGCCAAGTATTGAATGATTTAGGCTTAAAAGGCTGGTGCGCGCCTGAGAATGACGAACTGGATATGCTGTTAATGCTTTACAGCCGTTATGTGGGGCAGCAAGCAACCGCTTTTTAAAGCTATCGTCTTCCAATGCATTTTGCTAAAACGTTCACGAAATCGAAAAAAACCGAATCTTTTGTGATTTATCCCCGGATTTTTTCTGTCCATAGCTTATATAGTTAACTCAGCTTTCAAAAAAAGCTGAGTTAATTTTAAATCATTGAGGAGAAAGATTATGAGCAACGTAACTGAACCCGACATCGATTATGAGCATTTAGACGATCTGCCATTGGATCAACATTTCGAATGGCGTTATTTAGATGATGAAAAAACACAGCAGAGTAAACCGCAAGACGATGATTGTATGGAGTGGGAAGCGGCATAATTCGTCCATATAAATACCCCTTCTCTAAAAGCAATAATTCCAAATACGCATTCTGCGTTTTCTTTGCTACACGATCATGGGTCGCCATGATGTGTAGCCAACATTCTTTCTTATTCCAATCAAACGAAAAGCATTTGCTGCTTTCTAAGGTGAATAAATCACTTTTTAGCGGTGAACCGGTTACACCGTTATTTTCGCTTGCCGAGTATCCTAATACCAAGTTTAAAAAAAACGAAAACAACTTCAACTTTAACAGGAATTAGTAAAGAGTTTACCCCCTTTAAGCAATGTCGTTGAAAGCAGAGTTATCTTGATTCCCGCTACTCAGTCATAAACTTTGCAGTTTGGATTCAACGGCATTGCTTTTTTTAATAATGGATTGCTAACCAAATCGTTTCTATATCCGGATCGGTATAAATTACCTTGTGCTTTTGATGGGGCTTGATATTAACATAATCGCCTTTCCTTAACTGCGTCTCCATGCCATCGTCAAAGAGTAAAACCGCATGTCCTTGCAGCACCATCACCCATTCATTGCGCGATTGATCATACCAGCCCTGCTCGGGTGAACAATGCCCTTTGGAAACGATGCGTTCGATCACTACATGTTCGCTATTGACGATTTGTTTGAAGTTTTCCGTCGTTAAATCATTGGGTAAATCATCAAAGAAATTATTCACTTATCATCGCCTTGCAGAGAATAGATGTGGTTTAGGTTACTTAATCACAAAATCAAGGTAAGCCGTTTACAGTCGTTTATCAGTAGTTTTTTTATCCTAAAGCTAACGATAAACAATTTTGAAAAAGCATTATGACCCTGAAATTACATTTTTTTACATTGTTAGGCTTTGCTGATGACCTCTATGTCACTATAATGGCTGCCGTTGTGCGCCAACAATTCGTTGAAAACCATTTGTCTCAATTCTTTTCAGCATACGCTAGTGGTAAACAATACCTTATCTTACCCGTTAAACCAGTCAAAGCTCTCCAACAACGTTTACATCACTATAAACGTTTAACATTTGATTACATCAGCCGAACTATTTTTTATACACCTTGTTCAATAGGTAATCGCCATGTCTATCGCTACAGTTACGCTTAAACAATTCAAGCTCTTTGAGCAATTGCCGCATGCTGTGATTGATCAACTGAGCCGTCACGCCACATTGATCGAAACGCCCAGACGTCAAATCGTTATGAAAAAAGGCGAGATAGCTCATTCGCTTGGCTTGTTGCTGGATGGTCGTTTGCAAGGCGTCGATTTAACGCTGGACGGACACGAAGCCGGTCTATATTTTATAGAACCCAATGATTTCTTTGGCGAATTATCGGTCATTGACCAAAAGCCTGCGCCTGAATTTATCGTCTCCGTTTCCCATGCGCGTTTTATTATGATACCGGCTAAAATCATCCAGCAGTTGATCAAAGCATCGCCGGAAGTCGCTGCGATTATTAATTCGCGATTGGCGCTACGGCTACGCAGTTCTATTGCTCAACGTTCTTTGCTGGCCATGCCGACGCCTTTTCAGCGAATTTGCGCACAATTATTGAAAATGAGCTGGGAATCAAAAGAAAAGGATATTACTATCCCTCATGCGCCCACACATCAGGAACTGGCGATCATGGTTAATGTTACTCGGGAGACTGTGACTCGTTCATTTCAGAAATTGCAGAAAAAAGGCATCATCAAACGCAACGGCAGCTTATTGGTGATTAAGAACTTATCCTATATTTCGGATGTGGCTGCCGGTTCGGAAAAGTAGTCGCAGTAACCCGGAGGCGGTGCGATTACTTTTCCTTTAAACGTATTGGCGACCAATATCCGGCGGCAAAAGTATTTGTGTAAAGGCGCCGTGATTAGCTCGCTGCAGTAATTTAAAATTCTCAGTCCTAAGCATATTCAGCTTGCGCTTGCTCGACTATGGGTGGCGTGAATATCTTTTTGAAATATGGCATAAAACTGGCGGTGATTGGAATTGAGTAAAAACAATACATCGCCGCAGCTTCGCCCGTGGTTACCCCAAAAAGCCATTGCGGCATAAACAGCGTCATAATCGCCATTACGAAATGATACGAGGCGATGCGCCAATTCCCCCTCCAGACAAAACCACTGAGCGCCAGACCGAATAGTGAACCCCAAGTGACCAATAGGCCGAAGGCGCTGCCGATGTTGTACCCGATATGGTATTCGCCCATGAACAAACAAGAGATCATCTCGCCGATGAAGTTGCCGCTACTGCCTAAAAATTGCCAGGATTGCGGAAGGAAACTAAAAATCAAAAACGGCCCGCTCAACCCTATGCCTAATAAAGTCGCTTTTTTCAAAGCGCCCTTGTCGGTCGAGTAAGTTGCTAAGGCCGGCATGATCGCCAAGGCCTGTAGACTGATATGCCAGGTTGATAGTTCGCTTAAAAAGAGATTGGTTCCATAACCGCATTGATCGGCAACCGGGTAGGCGAAAAATTGAATGAACTCCATCAAGGAAAAGTGGAAAATGGCATAACTACGGGCAACCCTTACCCATAAAGGTTCGGACTTGTCCAAATAGGTGATGCCGGAAGCGGCTAGGCCGATTAAACCCAGCCCGAGAGACATATTGGCGCTAAAACACATAATAATTTTGCAAAAAAATTGGCTATAAAATCATAAAAACTCAAAAACCTCAAGACTTATACCTAAATTAGTTCGGTATTCTGTTTTGAAAAGAGATTTTCTCAATGAACGTTTAATTATATAAAAAAAAAATTAAAACCGGCTAGACTATTAATAAATAACTGTTCTAAAAAGTAATGGTTCAGAGCTTTTGCTCTATCGGACAGTTGTCAGTTCCAACTAAAGCGTATTGCATTATGTCCTCAATCAATATTTCGGATTTATCGGTCATGGTTGTAGAGCCGTCAACCATGCAATTGAAAATTATCATTAAACATTTACAAGACGAAGGCATTTCGCTGATTGAAGGGGCGGCTAGCGGCCAACAGGCGCTGGATACGCTAAGCCAATATAAACCCGACCTAGTCATCAGCAGCATGTATCTGCCGGATATGACGGCGGAACAATTAGTGACCAGTATCCGCGAATCCGAGCCGTTACATGATATGGCTTTTATGTTGGTTTCCAGCGAAACGCATTTTGATAAATTGGATCCTGTCCGCCAGGCGGGCGTTGTCGCAATTCTGCCGAAACCCTTTTCTCATGAAGATTTAAAAAGAGCTTTGCGTTCAACTATTGAGTTTATCGATCCAAGCGAAATCAGTTTAGAGCATTATGATATAGAGGAATTACGCGTTCTGGTTGTTGACGACAGCATGATGGCGCGCAAACACATCAGTCGGGTTTTGAATAATATGGGCATCGTCAACATTACTTTAGCCAATGACGGCAAAGAAGCGGCGGAAGTATTTCGAGATTCTCAGGAAATGTTTGATTTAATCGTAACCGATTACAATATGCCTGAAATGGACGGCCAAGCCTTGATCGAATATATTCGCCGGGAAATCGGCAATACTTTTATTCCCATTCTGATGGTGACCAGTGAAGAGAATGAAACGCGATTAAATAATGTCCACAAAGCGGGCGTTTCCGCTATTTGCGATAAGCCTTTCGAGCCGGATACGGTGCGTGAAATGCTATATAGAATGCTGGATCATGGAGAGTAATCGGCGACTTGCGGGCCGGACTGCCAACCTTGTAGAACATGAAATAGCTACACTAAACCCGCCATACAAATTAAAATAACCCGAATGAATTAATAAAGAAGACAGCTTAAGGCGAAACTCTATGCAAACAGCAAAACAAGCGGCAAAACAGATTATTGAGCAGATGTCAGACCAGGCTAGCTGGGACGAGATTATGTATGAGTTTTATGTGAAACAGAAGGTTGAGAAAGGACTTCAAGCCGTTGAGGATGGACGTACCGTTTCTCATGATGAAGCAAAAAGGAGATTATTAGGTAATGCAGGTTAGATGGACAGAAACCGCACTGGAAGATATGGAAGGCATTCAAGATTATATTGCTAAAGACTCTAACTTTTATGCCCGGCAATTTATTGAGCGTATTTTTGATGTGGTTAAAAGCCTGGAAACTTTTCCTGATTTAGGCAGAGAGGTAACAGAAGCTGACAAAAGAGCCGATGTTAGAGAATTGATCTTTCAGGGCTAGCGGATTATTTATTTTCGCCAAACTGATTTTGTTTATATCGTGGCTGTGATTCATGGGAGTCGGGATTTATCAGGGATGGATAAAAAACCCTGGGACGTGGGGTAAAAGCGTTTATGATCATGCCTCACTCGCTCTGCTATTTGCGATAAGCCTTTCGAGCCGGATACGGTGCGTGAAATGCTATATAGAATGTTGGATCAAGGAGAGTAATCGGCGACTTGCGGGTCGGACTGAAGCCCGACCTGGCGACCTTGTAGGATAGGCTTTAGTCCCTTTAGTCTGTCTTTCAAGTTTGAAAATAACGCGCTAACAAACCGTGATTTCCGGTAACAGGCGGCAACGGTATTCTCACTTCATAACCGCCGCCGGCGGCTTCTTCCATCTGATGTCCGTGCATGTCTTCCATATGTTCGACGATGACATTTTGATTGCCTTCCGGCAGTATTATTTCCAATTTATCGCCGACTGCAAATTTGTTTTTGACTTTAATATCAGCTAAACCGCTTTCCGGATCATAATGGCTGATTTCACCGCAAAATTGTTGCTGGTGACTTTTTGAATAGCCGGTAATGTAATTTTGATATTCCTGGGTATGGTGACGTTGATAGAAACCGTCGGTATAGCCTCTATTGGCTAAGTTATCCAAAACGCCTAATAATTGCGGTTGAAATTCGCGACCCGCTAAAGCATCGTCAATCGCTTGCCGATAGGTCTGTGCGGTTCTGGCGACATAAAAATGCGATTTGGTGCGGCCCTCTATTTTTAAGCTGTCGATGCCAATATCCACCAAGCGTTGGACATGCTCAATAGCCCGCAAGTCTTTGGAATTCATAATATAGGTGCCGTTTTCATCCTCCATCACCGGCATCAACTCACCTTTCCGGCCTTCTTCTTCCAGAAAATAAACCTTATCCGCCAAAGGATGACGTTCACCGCC
>SPJK01009930.1_pt1 | contig 16291 bp, 17 predicted proteins | sample 3741771 | NCBI WGS metagenome assembly SPJK01 (sample SAMN10925997, study PRJNA522277) | cold seep metagenome | isolation source: Elba SIP-enriched marine methane seep metagenome, extraction at timepoint T2 | place: Italy: coast of Elba, Mediterranean Sea | reverse complement strand
CGCGCGACACGCAACACGATCAACACCCCAACGAAGAGCATCGGGACCACGACACCCAACCCGAGAGTCTTGAGCAACCCATACGAGACGTGCGCCCCGATCGGGCCCGTCCAGTTCTGGGTCTGCGGGTTGTTGGGGTAGATCGCGTGCGACGGGGCATCCCCGGCGTCGAAACTCACCAATCCGACGAGCACGAACACCCACAAAACCCCCAGCGCAAGCCAACCGATCCGCATGAGGAGCTTCTGCTGCTCGGAGGGTTCTTGACCCTGTCCGGACACGCGATAGGGCTTGGACGACTTTTTCTTCTTGGTGGTTCGCGCCATAACAGCGCAGTATCGGCAAGATACATCCGAAATCGTCAAAATCCGTTTCAGACGAGAATCAAATTTCCCCCATCCAAACGGGCAATTCCTGCGAAAAGTACATGAATCGGTTCTCACTTGGTGACATCGCCATGATCCATTAGAGTACAAGTTCCGTGCTGAACAATCGTTACCTGTCCAATGCGTCTGCTTTGCTCGCCCTAACCACCCTGGTTTCAGGGGGAGCAGCATCTGTCCCGGATGGTGCGATCGAAATCGATCGTGAGCTCTACGCGGATCAGATCGAGGGGTTCTGGTTGGCGCAGAGCATCGCCAACTGGACGGGATTGCAGACGGAGGGCGACCGTCGCGAGCCTCCCTTTTACACCGATGCGGATTGGCCACAAGCATCTCACTCGGGATCCTTTCGGTTCATCACCGACCTCGACCCCTGGCCTGCCGACGACGACACGGACATCGAGTACGTCTACGCCCACCTGATGGAGCTCCACCAGCGCCCGGATCTCACCCCGACGCAGATCCGTGACGGGTGGGTCTCGCACATCAACGAATTCATCTGGGTGAGCAACGAACGCGCTCGTGAACTGATGGACTTTGGTGTATTGCCGCCGCAGTCAAGTATCCCGTCTGCGAACAACCTGTTCCTCCGGATCGATGCCCAGCTGACGACAGAGTTCTTTGGGATCTTTGCGCCGGGGATGCCACGCGTCGCGCTCGAACTCGCGCACCACCCGATCCTGACCACGTCACGCGGGCACGCCACACACGCGTCACAGTATTTCGTCGTCTTGCACGCGCTGGGCGCAGCTCGCGGCTCGCAAGCCCTGACCCCATCAGGGATCGAGCAACTCGTCGAGGATGCGCTCGCATACATCCCGCAGACATCCAAAGCGGCAGACATCGTGCAACTCGTGCTCGATGATTTTCGCACGAACCCCGACCCGAACGATTGGGAACGGACTCGCGACCTGGTTGCCCAGACATTCCAGATCGATGCCGATGCGAACGGGTACCGGTTCCTGCATTGGACGGAGAGCTCTGTGAACTTCGGGGCGGCGATCGTGTGCCTGCTCTATGGGCAAGGTGATCTGAAGGAAACCATCCGTATCGGCACACTCACAGGATGGGACAGCGACAACCCGACCGCGACCATGGGTGGGTTGATCGGATTGATGCTCGGCGCAGAAGGCGTACGCAACGTGTTTCCAAGCGAGAACCTCAGTGATCGATACTGGATCGCGCGGACACGCGACAATATGCCCGACTATCTCCCCCAAGACCCAGACGCGGAAGACCGATTCGCGCTGATTGCTCAACGGATGCTTGTGCGGGTGGACGATACCGTGCGAATGAACGCGGGGATCGCGAACCAGACGGGTTGGCTGATTCCTCCACAACCCGATCCCGATGTCATCTCCGACAACCCGTGGCACAACGAATGCCTCCGCAGCGCGAACAACATGATCTATTCGATCGGAGGAACGGTCACGGGAACGCATTCCCTCTCGACGACCCCAATCAACGAGTCGGGATCCCCATCGCCGAGTTGGTTTGTGAACGGGCGCGAGCATGAGCCATGGGGTAAAGAACCGAGCATAAACACATCGAGATACTTCTGGACAAAGGGCGCCACTCCAGATGCTTCAGGACTGGTTGCTTTAACGACCCAGTACTCCGCCCCGATTGAGGTGCACTCGATCCGGTTCATCGAAGGTGATTACTTCCCCGACGGCGGCTGGTTCGAGACGCTCAGCGCCGAAGCAAAAATCAACGGCACGTGGACCCCGATCCCTACAACACCCTCCGAAACACTCGATCCGCAGATCCCGTTCCAAAAGATCGACATGGTGCTCGATACCCCGATCTTCGCGGACGCGATCCGCATCAAGGGAATAGCGGGCGGGAGCGCCCAGTACATCACCGCGAGTGAACTCGATGCGTTCTCCACGCCCATCACGCGCACACTCGTCACGTGGGACATCAACGACGACGGCGTTGTCAATGTTGATGACCTGTATGACTACAACAAAAAACCCGCCGATCTCAACGATGACGGGGTCGTGGACTCATTGGATGTCTCAATCCTTGAGCAAGCGGTTCGTTGGCGTGAGCTCGAACTTCTTACGGGCAACCGGCGTTGAACGCCTCGAGGAACGGGCCGACATCGAAGAAGTTGAACATCCCGTCGTTGTTGAAGTCCGCGATTGGATCTTCCGCTGCGAACGCGACGAGGAACGCGGAGACATCAAAGAAGTTGAGTTCGCCGTCGTTGTTGAGATCCACGGGGCACCCTCCCTGTCCCGAGGATTGCTCGAGGTAGATCACAAACGAACTCCCGATCGGGAAGAGCAGGTCCTGCCCGCCGTTGCCGTCGACATCGCCGACGACGATCGCGTTTGCTCTTTCCTCTCCATAACCAAGGAAAAAGGCCTTCTGACTAAAGTTCGCGTTGCCATCGTTCTTGAGGATGGTCACATCCAAGTGATTCTCATTGAGCGTAACGAGATCGAGATCACCATCGTGGTCGTAGTCCATCAGTTCCATAAAGAACGGCTCATCGCTCACGTTGAAACGAACGGGTGGCGCGAAACCGCCGTTGCCTTCGTTGATGTGCACGCGTGCGTCATCGCTCGCGGGATGGAGGGAGATCAGATCGAGATCGCCGTCGAGATCAAGATCACCGAGTTGGGCATCGATCGCGTACAACCCGATCTGCTGCGTCAGTCCCAGCGCGAGGGTCCCGTCCCCGTTGCTCAAGTATGTTTGTGCAAACCTGGAAAACTCGTCCTGGCGTCCAAGCACAATGACATCTTCCAGCCCGTCAGCGTTTACATCACCAATCAAGAACTGTTCAATATCGTCGGCAATCAAGACTTCCGCAGCCGATCCGAACCCGCCCAATCCATCACCCACATGGAGCATCACCGAGTTCCCCGATTGCCCAAGCAGATCGGGTGTACCGTCACCGTCGAAGTCCACCGCGTGCAGGATGGAGTAGCTCGTCAACAAGTCCGAATCGGTCGGCGCACCAAACGTCCCGTCTCCGCCACTCAACATCGTTGAGTACGTCGTTCCCTCGTTACGGACAAGCGCGTCATCGTACCCATCGCCATCGAAGTCAGCCGCAAGGACCAATCTTGTCTCAAGACCCGCGGGGAAGCGGATCGTATCCGCGAAGGTCCCATCCCCATTGCTCAACCCGACGAGCAACTCACCCGTCGCGCTGGCCGCGGAGACCAGATCATCGTCTCCATCGAGATCAACATCCCACGCGATGATATCGCCTGTAGTAAGATCCGATTGAACCTGATCAGGAAGCACGAACGTGCCGTCACCATTCGCGATGAGCACACCCGCACGTGAGTTGCGATGGGCCGCGACGAGATCATCATCGCCGTCGAGATCGACGTCGTCGAAGACGATCGACTGGGGTGACCCGCTGTACATCACCATGTACGGGTCATCGAAGAACTCGAAATCGGGGTCCATGTTCTCGTTCCTCAGGAACACAGAAAGACTCCCGTCGAACGTATCAAATCTGTGCGAGACAACAACATCGAGATCCCCGTCGAGATCGATGTCGGTTGCCGTAACACCCGCGATCTCATTCTGAGCATCGAGATACAGTTCTGTGTCAAAGCGTCCACTCTGATCATTGAGGAGAACAGCACACTCATCGAAGTTGAAAAAGAGCTCATCCGTCGCGGGCGCGATCAGCAAGTCAGGGTATCCGTCCCCGTTGAAATCAGCGGGCAAGATCGCATCAATATCAATGCCGAGACCAACAAAGTCAAGATCAACATACTCATCACCACCAAGGTTGACGTAAATCTCGATGCCACCAGATACTTCAGCACCAACGAAGTCCAAGTCACCGTCAAGATCCAAGTCAAGTTGTACCAAATGCGTGCACGAACTCCCAGGCACCTGATCAAAATAGTATTGCGTCGCGAAATCGAGTCCGCCAATATTTTCAATGAGTGTGGCACCCATACCCTCGATCGGGATCACAATGTCCGGGCGTCCGTCGCTGAAGACATCAACAATCGCGATGTCGTAGAGATCGTTGAAATCAAAGAACTCATCGACATCGACACTCATCCGATTCGTGAACCGTCCGTCGCCCGGGTTCTCAAAGATGTGGACTTCCTGACTCTGAGACGAGAGAGTCACGAGATCCGGATCCCCATCCTCATCAAAGTCCGCCAGTTCCATATCAACCAGCCCCAGCCCCGCGAAAAACCCGTACTGATCCTGGTACGTCCCGTCCCCGTTCCCGATGAGCACGGAAACGGTGTTGCCCCCCTTGTTCATCGTCACGATGTCCGGGAACCCATCATTGTTGACATCGACGGACTTGATCCGCGTAGGACTATCCCCCACCTTGTTCAACGGCTGCGGGTAGATGGGCCCGCCAACCGCCACACCAGATCCCAGCGCAAGGCTCAGCAAAGAACACCCCACGCACAGCGCGGGGTGAGATATTTCGATTCGTTGAATGTAATGATGCATCATGATGCTCTGAAACTAGCAGATCACCGCATCATTGAAAAGAGAAAAGCAACCCGAGCCCACACAAACACCCTCTCAAGGACACCTCCCCTGGAACGCCACGAGGAACGCGGCGCAATCAGAGAAATCGGCAGATTCTTCGTCCTCGACATCGCAATGGAACCAAGGGCATCATCCTCTTCGTAGTAGTTCGTGTGTGGCACGCAACGGGAACTGCGAAGGTTCAACCTTGCTCTCACTCGCCCCACCAATCCGCAAATTTTCCCCAATCCGCACAACCGAAACTTCAGTCACCCTCCTTATCTGGACGATGCATCATCAAGCCAGGGAAGGCGACGATCCGGCACGGATGCCCAAACCAACTCAATACATCAGAAAAACCACGATGTGGATACGCGATCGGTGCGCCATCCGTCCGCGCACACGCGATCCGCGAAAAATGCAGATCGGCACGCAGAAACCGATTGGGATAGGGAAGGAACCGTCGTTATGTCGAATCAGAACCCCATGAACCACCAGCAGACGCAGGCACCCGCGGGCACCCCAGAGCTCACCGTCATTGGCGCGGACACCCGCATCAAGGGCGAGATGTTCTTCGAGAAGTCCGCCCGCATCCTCGGACATTTCGAAGGCAAGATCACCGCGCAGGGTGAGGTCCAGATCGGATCGGGTGCGAACTGCAACGCAGCTGTCGAAGCAGAGCACATCATCGTCGACGGCGCCGTGCAAGGCCCACTCTTCGCACGCGATCGGCTCACCCTCACCAAGAACGCTCAGGTCCAAGGCGACCTGACGGCGGGGACACTCGTGGTCTCCGAGGGCGCAAGCTTTGTCGGACACTGCAACGTCGGCCCACGCGCACAAGAGATGACGGGTCAACCAATCCAGACATCGCAGACCAATACCGCGCCATTGACGACGGAACCCAAGTCCAACATCACGACACAGCTCGATCTGACCCCTCCTTGGGCGCAGGAAACCAACTCGAGCGTCGCATAATCGAATCAAACACCACACCACTTGTTGGGCAGCTCGCCCAATGAACGAGCCACCCATCCCAGGCCGCGTTCGGCAAACGCCGGAGCGGCCCGTTTTATGGCCAGTTTCTTCAGACCACCCCGGTTCCTGATGCGCGAACGCGGCGCAGCGCGCCCCGTTATCCCTCAGTCCCGGGATGTCGTCTGTTACCGATGCGCCGCAACCCTCCCTGTCTCTGGGTACGCCGAGTCTTCATCGTGCCCCAAGTGCGCTGGGAACCTCCGCCTCGTTCCCATCGAGATCACGAAGGGGCATTGGGGCACCTCGCTGCTCACAACCGAATCGATCGTTGTGCACCCGGACGCGCAGGTCATCGCGAACCTCACCGTCGCATCCGGAGACATCCTCATCGAGGGCAACGTCCATTCCATGTGTGTCGCAGGCGGCACCGTCCGAATCACGTCCACCGGCGAGCTCCGAGGCGGCGTCCGCGCCGCCCAGGTCATCATCGAACCCGGCGCCCGCATCATCGGGTCCGTCATCGAGTCGCCTTCCAAAGCGCTCGGGACGCTGGACATCGATGCCGCATCCCGTGCTCGCCCCGGAACCGGGCCCGCAGCCCAGATCGAAATCAAACCCATCGTGCAAGTGATGGCATCCGACGTATCGGACCCGGATTCGATCGCACCTTTGCGATTTCCCACACTTGAACCAAAGCACGCCCTCACTCGCACCCGAATCAAGGGGCCGTAACTGTTTCGTCCGTCCTTGATCTTGATTACGTCCCGCGATCCGTGACCTATAACTTCCTATCTGTTCCTTCACGCCCAACCGAGCGATGCGCATGCCGATCATCCCGCAATCAATAACAGAACGTCTTGGACGCGATGAACTCCGCGATCAGTTGCTCTGGCGCCTCGCATCTGTGCCTCTGATGACACTCATTGTCATCATCTGCTCGCACATCGCGATCCCCACCGCGCCCCTCGGGATCCCCATCACCCTTCAAACACTCGGCGTGCTCTTGTGTGCGATGGCGCTCGGGCCTCGTCTTGGCTTTGCGAGCATGGCCATCTACTTGTTCATGGGCGCGATCGGCGTCGGCGTATTCAGCAACGGGCAAGCCGGGCTCGCTGTCCTCTTCGGGCAAACCGGAGGGTACCTCCTCGGGTTCCTCTTCTGCCAACCCGTTGCGCACGGGATCATCAAACGCGAAGACAAATCGATCCGCGGGTGGGGCGCAATCTTTACCGCGGGGATCGCGGTCCACATGGTCGTCTTCCTCTTCGGCGTACCCTGGCTGCACTGGATCCACTCGATCGACACCAAACTCGTACCCATGACTTGGAACGAGTCCTTGCACTATGGGTTCTATGTCTTCATCCCTGGGATGGTGCTCAAGTCCGGAATCGCGACGGTTCTCGGGATCTGGCTGCTCCCAAGCGTTTCGCGCCGGATCTGGTAACCCGGTTCTCGGACATACCCGCGCCGCCTGTACCACCTCAACCCCATATCGTACGACACGAGATCTGATTTCATTCCAATCACCTTCGATTCGAGTCGATAACGCCCTCATGCGTACACACCGTGCATTCTCCCTCATCGAACTCGTCATCGTCGTGGTGATCATCGGGATCATCGGTGCGATCGCGATTCCACGCATGTCCAGCGCCGCGGACAACGCCTCGCAACGCGCCGTCGTCGGGTCGCAAGCCGCGCTGCAGAAAGCAATCGATCTTTACACCGCGGAGCATGAAGGTACACTCCCCCACGTCGGCGCGGGCGATGCGAAGACTTTCTACTACCGGCTCCTCAAGACCTCTGATCTCGACGGCACCGTCAACGAGAGCACCGGAATCTACGGCCCATACATCAACGGAATACCCGTGAATCCAATTAACGGCAAGAACGCGATCCGACACGGCGGCGCCCCCGCGGGCGCAGACACGCACGGGTGGCGCTACAGCCTCTCAAGCGGCACCATCGAACCCGATCACACATCAGGGGACACGGGATACAAAGGCGTGAGGGAATCCGTCGAGAAGCTCACCGATGATCTCATCAAGAGTGTCGAGTAACGAGCATCTCGTTGAAGGAATAGAATGCACAATGCCCGAGCAACGAACCACCGTGCTCTATGACGGGTGGTGCACCGTGTGCAGCACCAGCGCGACACGTCTGCGAAAGATGGATAAACACAACCGATTGTCCATGATCGATCTGCGTGAAGACGAGTCGATCATGTCGCGCCACGAGCTCGACCCCAAAGAAGTCCGACGCGTCATGCACGCGATTACACCTGACGGCGAGATCCTAACCGCGATGGATGCGCTCCGCGCGACGATGAGTGCCGTCGGACGCGGGTGGATGCTCGTGTGGACACGCATCCCGATCATCTCGTGGCTCTGCGATCGGTTCTATCTCTGGTTCGCCAACAACCGTTTGCGTTTCTTCAAACGCAAGCATGCCTGCGACGACGCGTGCTCGATCGATTGATGGAGTTAATCCTCTAGGATCGAGTTGATCGTCAACTCACCCAGGATCGTCTTCTGCACCGGGCACGCGTTCGCGATCTCCTTGAGACGCTTGCGCTGATCGTCATCGAGATCGCCTACAAAGCTCATCGAGATATCGATCTGCTCGGGGTTCCCACGCCCGTTGGGGCGCGAGTGTTCCAAGTCCAACCGGACCTCTTGCAGATCCCACCCCTTGCGCTGCGCGTACATACGCACGGTGATCGCCTTGCACGCCCCCAGCGCACCGAGCAACGTCTCGTACGGGTCCTGCGCCGTGTCGCCGCCGTTGAGCGTGCCGGGCTCATCGATAAAGAACTCATGCGTGCGAGACGAGACCCGAGTGCGGTAGTCATCTGTCCCAAGAGATACGGTGGTAATGGTGTTGTCGCTCATGGTCGATTGTAAACCCGAGTCACGCCGCAGGTATTCCATCATCCAGATCAGATGCGATGAACACCGATCGATCGTACCCCGGTATCGACTCGCGATCGTCGAGCGATTCGTTGCAAATCTGCTTGGAGATCAACGCGTGCAACACCTCGAGATCCTCCGCGGGGCAACGGAACCCCGCATCAAGGAGCAGTTGCTGTTTCCCGTCCGAACCCCGCACCCCGATCTTGATCCGCGCCCACACTCGGCTGACCCGATCGAGCTTGATGACCGGATGCCCCCCGTCCCAACGGATGAACTCCGTGTTCTCTTCATGTCCACGGAACTCACGCCGCCCGATCCCATCGGGTGTGACTGAAAAGACCTCGACACCCGTCTTCTTCTGTTGTTTCCCGCTCACCGCCATCCCGACAACACCCGAGACGATCGCTGCGAACCCAACGAGTGCGACCCAGGGATAGGAGAAAATGATCAACCCGATCAGTTGGAAGTAAATAATCGAAACAATCGCAAGCACGATCCACACGACCCGACGCCATTTGGGGCCACCAGCGCGACGAGCAACGCCCGCGAACTCAATCACGCATGCCCCATCACCGAACCGAACCCCGCACTCCGGGCAATACCCCGGCGCAGGAATCCCGTCAAGCGAGTACCCGCACGACATGCAGTTCGCGGAGTGCCCAACAACCTTGGGCATGGGGAGCGGCTCACGCTTGGACATCGCAAATTACGCCGCTGCCGGACCTTCGTACTCGGCACTGCCGAACCCGAGGATCGGGATGAAGATCGCACCGAGAAGGATCATCCCGACCGCGAATCCAACACCCTTACCGAACGATTTCGCAAGATCGAGCAACACGATGATCCAGAAAATGAAGTTCACATACGGAATCAGAAGCAGGATCAACCACCAACCAGGGCGACCCGCGATTTTGCACATCAGATACATGTTGTAGAACGGGATAATCGCGCCCCACCCGGGCTGCCCCGCCTTCTCAAACATCTTCCAGAAACCTGCGATGACAAGCACCAAAACCGCAAGGTAGATCGCAAGGAGGATCAACGCGCCTATTGCGCCCGCAGCATTGCCCGCATTCTGTGCAAGTGTAAACATCTATCCATTTCCTCTCTTTGAAACTCAGTGCCGGATCATCGTATCACGACAACGCACCAGCCTCCATACTGCCAGATTATTATGTCGGCGCTTGAGACTTTGGTCCGTGCTTTGGACAGACGATCGTCGCACCAAGGATCACGCCCAATGTCCCGAGGATGGGATTCCCAATGACGAACCAGATCGGGATCTGCTGCCCGCCCTTCGTCCATGCATCAACCGCGCTGATCCCCTCCTCACGAACACGCTCATCCTCCGAAACTTCCGGACGCACGAGCACGCCGACAAGTTGAATCGACGACAACACGATCATCAGCACGACCAACGACATCACCGCACCCTTGGAGTGCTTGGAGATCTTCGCACAGACGATCCCGCCCACGATCGCCGCAACCAAACTCGTAATCGCCCAAACCACGACCCATACCAAACTGGGTTCGAACGTGCCCGGATTGAACGCGCCATCCGGACCGAGTAACCCGAAATACACGCCGGAGAATACCCCCATCACAACCACACCCATGACGATGTATCCAGCGATGACTGCGAGAATCTTCCGTCCCATGCGTACCCCTTTCAAGATTGATAGACCCCCAGCATACCCGATCTCAAGTGAACGCGTATCAGTGCACCCCTGAACCACGCGGATCGTCCATCGCATCGAGCTCGCGCCGATTCGCATCAATCTCCTCCTGCAACGCGATCTCCTCCTGCTCGAGCCACTGCGTCTGCATCCCCTCATAGCGCCGATTCGTCACGACCGTAGGGCTCGAGTAGAACCAGAACCCCCACCCGAACATGAAGAACACGAACAGGATCACCCCAAACGACACCAGAACCGGAGGCACAACCACATTGAAGAAGCTCAACACAAAGTACACGATCAACAGATTCCAGATCGTGTTCTGAATCCGCGATGCCTTCACGGGGTTCCGCTCACACAAAGGCATAATCGCCAACGGCGCGATCAGACACAACCCCATCATCGGGATGATGATCATCAACGCTGTCGCCGTAAAGAACCGGAACTGACTCCAGATCAGGATCGCAAAGATTACAACCCATGAAATCAACCCATACGAGCCCCGGTTCTGTGCGTACGTGCGAAATCGTGTGATCATGAGCCAAGCCTACCAGACTCTTCGCGCAAAAATCGGCGCCCCATAACCCCTTTTCTCAAGGTCCGCGCACGTTATACCGATTCCATAGGATGCATCGTGCGCAATGGCGCGGTACCATGGGCCCCGTGTCCAAGGATGGACGGAGAAACGCACCGATCGTCGTCGGCGGATGCCGAGCAGTTCGACGATCTACCGGGCTGAATCATCGATGGACCGAATCAACAGCACCAACCCCGCTTCCTACCCGATCAACAAGGCGCTGAGCGCCTACGCGAAATCCCCGCGCGTCAATCGACCCGCCGGCGCTCCGTTCGCCACCAACACCACCGGCGTCCGCCGATCTTCACCGATCGAACAGGCCCCCACCGTCACCCCCACAACCCAGACCCAGCGCACCAACCCGACGGAAACCGTCGCGAAGATCGCGCCGTCGCCGATGACCCAGAAAGCCGGGTCCATCAACAAACTCGTGGGCGCCAAGGTCAACCCGATCGATCTCTCCAACGACGTCGCACAGGTCACCGGGCCCAAACCCACCGTGACCAGCGCCGGCACATACACCATGTACCCCCAAGCCGCCGATCGCATCCAGGCCGCAACCAACTACACCGCGAATGTGAACACCGGGCGCTCGCTCGATATCCGTGGGTAACGCACCCTAAACAACCTCATCCACGCGTCAAAACCCGCGTCTTCGCCCCATATTCTGAGGCGGAAACCATTCTTTTGGAATAACTTACGGATCGGTTGGGTATATAATACAGATGCAGGTATTCGTCCTGAGGAACTGTTACTGATATGCCCAGACCCAAGTCATTCGATCCCGATACCGTCCTCACCAAGGCGATGGGAGTCTTTTGGGAAAAAGGGTACGACGCCGCGAGCATCTCCGATCTCACCGCCGCGATGGGCATCAACCGGTTCTCACTCTACGACACCTTCGGGGACAAGCACACCCTCTACCTCAAAGCGCTCGAGTCCTACGAGCAATCCGTCCTCGAACCCGTCGTCGAGACGATCCACGCGTTCCAATCGCTCTCCGAGATGGAAGAGCACTTCATGGGCATGATCGAATACCAACGCGAGCACACCGACGCGCCGTGCTGCATGATCCAAAAAGCCGCCGTCAACATGGCCGGCAAAGACGAGTGCACCTTGGGCAAAGTCGATCACACCCGCCAACGCATCAACGAAGCTTTCGTACACACCTTCACGCGCCTGATCGATCAGGGACAACTCCGCGACGGGATCACCCCCGTCCAAGCCGCATGGCTCCTCATGTTCGTCCACTCAGGCATCACGAGCTACGCCGGGTGCGGGTACCCCGACGATCAAAAGAAGAAGGACGCCGTGCGTGCCCTCTTCGAATCCATCCGGGCATAACCCGCCTATCACATCCCCAAATCAGTGATTCTGATCTGAAAACGCGACCCCATCGCGTTTTCTGACTTTTCGGTTGGAAATTCTTCGACATACCGGAACAATCGGTTTGGATCTGACGTTTGCCTCGTACACCCCGAAGAGGGATGTCACCCGAGCGACGAAAGGACCTCACCCATGGACAACGGCTTCACACTCACAGACCCCACCGACGCAAACGCGACCCAACAGCAAATCTTCGATCGCGCCACCAAGCAGTTCGGGTTCGTTCCCAACATCGTCAACGCGTTCTCGCACTCACCCGTGCTCGCGAACGCGATGCTCGACCTCTACGGACGCATGGGCGAAACCTCATTCGATCCGGTTGAATCACACATCGTGCTTCAGACCATCAACGTGCACAACCGCTGCACATATTGCGTCCCGGCGCATTCGACCGTTGCGAGATCCCAAGGCGTCAGCGCCGACATCGACGACTCGCTCCGACAGAACCAACAACTCGACGACCCCAAGCATGAAGCGCTCCGCGTCTTCGCCGCCCAGATGGTCATCGAACGAGGACACGTCTCCGAAGACCAGGTCAGCGCATTCCTCGACGCGGGGTACACACGCAAACACATCCTCGACATCGTGTACCTCAACACCGTGAAGACCCTCACGAACTACGGCAACCACGTCGCCGGCACCGATCTCGACGACGCGTTCAAACCACTCGACTGGTCGCCGCAAGATGCTGAGCTCCCCGTCGGAGTCTGATCAAACAACACCACGCCGTTTGGATACGCGGCGTCTCACGAAACATCCGTTTCCTCTCGAACCACCCGGGTGCGTTGCCCTGGTGGTTCAATTCCAACACACCTTCCACCTCCAACCCAATCTTCATGACAATTTCCGATCTATTTCGGAACAATCATTCAGATTTACAGGTTCACATGACCTCCCCGCCATACATCCAACACGCGGGAACAAGCAACCACCCCGAAAGGACCAAACCATGTCGCAACAACAACTCGCTGGAAAAGTCGCACTCATCACCGGCGCCAGCTCAGGCATCGGAGAAGCAACCGCCGTCGCACTCGCTGACGCGGGCGCGTCCGTTGTCCTCGGCGCTCGACGCGAAGACAAGCTCGCACAGATTGCCGATCGCATCAACGCCAACGGCGGCAAAGCCGTCTTCCGCGCAACCGATGTCACCAACGCATCGGACGTGCAAGCACTCGTCGAGCTCGCCGTATCCGAGTTCGGAGGCCTCGACATCGCATTCAACAACGCGGGCATCGAAGGCACAGGGCTCGCACCGATCGTCGACGACACAGAAGACAACTTCGATCAGATCTTCGATATCAACGTCAAAGGTGTCTGGAACAGCCTCCGCGCCGTCATCCCCGCGCTCAACGCCCGCGGCGGCGGATCGATCATCAACAACTCATCCGTCGTCGGACTCAAAGGATTCGGGGCGCTCAGCGCCTACGCCGCGTCCAAGTTCGCCGTCGAGGGGCTCTCACGCTCCGTCGCTGCAGAACTCGCCGAGTCCAACATCCGTGTCAACACCGTCGCGCCAGGACCCATCGCCACCGACATGGCCGACCGAATCACCGGCGGCGACCCAAGCGGATTCGCACAGATGATCCCCATGAAACGCGTAGGCACCCCGGAAGAGATCGCACACGCCGTCGTCTTCCTCGCATCCGACGCGTCCTCATTCATCACAGGACAATCCCTCGCGATCGACGGCGGGATGCTCGCCTGATCAACTCAACACTAACCACAACAACAACCCGTTCCTCTCGAACCAACCCGGGCACGTTGCTCGGGTGGTTTCGTTACTGATCCATCACATTCGCGCGGATCCACGCCTCAATGATCGCAAGCGCCTCGGGCGCAAAGGTCTCCTCGATCGTCGCGTACTCCGCAAGCATCCCGCTCTGCGCGTGCTGGAACAGATGGTTCAACCCCGCGATCTCCACGATCGTGTACGACGAGTGCCCGGACTCCTCAAGCGCACCTCGGATCCCGCCCAGGTTCAGCTCGGGCGAGACCTGAAAGTCTTTCCCCCCGTTCAACGCGAGGACGGGCGCGCTGCACTTCTTCCAATCCTCACGCGGATCGTACCCAACGAACGAACGCATCCACTGACCCGCGAACGCCGGGAGCAACTCACGCGATACATTCCGCAGCCCATCGTTCATCTCCTCAACCCCATATTCGTGCATGTTCAACAACGCGATGAGTTCAACGATCTCATCATCGCCCTTCCCCTCGATCGCTGCTTCAAACACTGCCCGGCGCCGCTTGAGCGATTCCGCGATGTACGCCGCACTCTGCCCCCCATCACGGAACATCGCAGCCGTCTGATCGAGCATCAGCTCCACCCCACGCACACCCACACCCGCGAGCGAGATCAGGAACGCCACCGACTCATCCCGCGCCCCAATCCACGCGACATGTCCGCCCCCTTCCGAGTGCCCCATCACGCCCACTCGCTGCGGATCGATCCCCTCGAACGATTGCATAAACCGGATCGCGCTGTGCCCATCGTGCGCCAACGCCTGCGTCGTCAACCCGCTCGCGCTCCCCGTCGAAGTCCCCACCACCCGATCGTCATAGCGCAGCACCGCGATCCCCCGGCGCGTCAGGTAATCCGCGATCACCATGAACGGGCGATGCTCAAAGATCGTCGAGTCCCGATCCTGCATCCCCGACCCCGACATGAGCACCACCCCTACGAACGGGCCCTCCCCGAACTCGTCCGCATCCGGGATCGTGATCGTCGCCCCGAGCGTATGCGATTGCTCACCCGTCTCCGGATCAACCACAGGAACATCTACCTCCACCACCCGATACGGGAACGGCGCCACCGGCGTCTGAGGTCGATTCGCCTGCCCCCAAACCGAGAACGATGTCAGACAGAGAACCAATGCAACGATCGTGCGCATAAGAAAACCTCCCAGAGTCCGCCCGAGTGTACCACGAGCGTCCGGGAGGTGATTCGTAATTCGCGATCGATGATTACGGGCACCCCGCCGCGAACTGCGTCAGAAACGCGCTCACATCGAAGAAGTTAAACAGCCCATCCCCATTCAGATCCGCGATCGAATCCTCAGCGTTAAACGCGACGAGGAACGCCGACACATCGAAGAAGTTCAGCTCCCCGTCTCCGTTGTAATCAACCACGCACACACCGCCGGGCTCGTGCTGCAAAATCAGCATCCCCATCGCCGGGATCTGCAGCGACACCGACTGCCCATGAGTACCGCTCGCGATCGCCTCTGCAAAGAACGTCCCGGACGTGCCGTACCCGCTCCCGTTGTAATCGCCGTGCTGGGAGTTAAACACCACGCCCCACTCACCACCGCGAGGCAGACCGATCCGGTAATCCCCATAGTCATCGTTCGAGAAGTTCGAGACAATCACAAAGCTCTCGCCGTCGTTCTGCCAACGCTCCATCGCGATCACATCCGCGCTGTTGTTCTGGTGGAACACCCACGCGTTCTCATTCGCGTGCAATGCGGGCTCTCCCGTTCGCAGCGCGATCACATCCTGATACATGCGGAACACGCCGTCATAGATCGTCTTGTGCGACCAATCGATCTTGTTCTCTTCCCACCCATCATTCTCCAGCCACTCCGTCCCGTGCAGGATCGCGGGGATGCCCTTGCTCATGATCGTCAACGCATTCGCAAGGGTCACGCGTCCGCGTGCATACACATCGTCGTGTGGGAAGGTCGTATCAATCTGACGCACCGCCCGATCGTGCCCGTTCAAAGGCCACGCATCATCATGCAGCTCAAAGTAGTTGAACACATCCGTCCCCGAAACATTCCCCGTCCCGTCCAGCGCCGCCGCGACACCCGAGATGTTCGGGCTCCCAAAGCTCGCACCGAACACCGCGTCACGCATCGCGTTCTTGAAACTGTTGTGGTATTGCGAATCGAACTCGATCCCGTTCTG
>SPJK01012249.1_pt1 | contig 16293 bp, 16 predicted proteins | sample 3741771 | NCBI WGS metagenome assembly SPJK01 (sample SAMN10925997, study PRJNA522277) | cold seep metagenome | isolation source: Elba SIP-enriched marine methane seep metagenome, extraction at timepoint T2 | place: Italy: coast of Elba, Mediterranean Sea | reverse complement strand
GCACCCAAATACCCAATTCACTTAAGGCTTGGCTCAACTCAGTCATGTGCGTTTTGATTGGACGACCGTTCCAAAACCCTTTGCGGAACTTCATGTCGACACCATAAGCTGAGGTGTCTTGCGAAATCACTAAAATCTCAGAAACGCCTGCATTAACAAGATTTTCCGCCTCATTGAGCACATCGCCAATTGGTCGACTTACTAGATCACCACGCATACTTGGGATAATGCAAAAGCTACAACGATGGTTACAACCTTCAGATATTTTCAAATACGCATAATGTTGCGGCGTCAGCCGTACACCTTGTGCTGGCACCAAATCTGTATATGGGTCATGTGGCTTCGGCGAATTTTCATGTACTGCCGTCATCACCTCTTCTAAAGCATGCGGTCCTGTAACCGCCAACACGTTTGGATGCGCCGTCTCAACAACACCTTTTTTCGCGCCTAAGCAACCCGTGACAATCACCTTGCCGTTTTTGTCCATCGCTTCACCAATCGCATCTAGCGACTCTTCAACCGCGCTATCAATAAAGCCACAAGTGTTAACCACCACTAAATCTGACTGCTCGTAACTACCGCTAATTTCATAGCCTTCGGCACGTAATTGCGTCAAAATACGCTCAGAATCAGACCCAGCTTTCGGGCAACCAAGTGAGACAAAACCAACTTTAGGAATACTTGTTTTCATAACAACACACTAATGTAAAAAATGACCGATTAAAGCAATCGAACCCACACCTAATGCAATCAAAAGCAACTGCGAAATGGTCGCGCGCATCTCGGTACGTTTATGTAGGCTAGGAATTAAATCAGCGACTGCGACGTACAACATACTGGCTGCGGCAATCCCCAATACGGTGGGCACCAAACTTTCCATTTGTTGCAAAGCATAATAAGCAGCCACACCGCCAATCATCGTTGCAAGACTAGAAATCAGGTTAAAAATATACGCTTGCTTTTTGCTATAACCTGAATGCAACAAAATGAAGAAGTCACCGACTTCTTGTGGAATTTCATGCGCAATAATCGCAATAGCAGTCACAATACCCACTTTCACATCAACCATAAAAGCCGAGGCGATTAAAATACCATCGACAAAGTTATGAAAGGTATCGCCAATCATAATCATCATGCCGCTACGACCAAAGTCGTGCTCATGGTGATGCGTATGCTTGCTTGCCGTGTCGGGCACCGTCTGCTTATCAGGGCACTCGTCTTCACTATGCACAGCATGCACTTCACAGTGATCGCCATGACAGTGCCGCCAAATCACCAATTTCTCTAAGGCAAAAAATAGCAAAATACCAAACAGCACCGTTGCCGTCATTGCTCTAGGTGAACTAGCCTCTTCAATAGCATGCGGTAATATTTCGAGAAATACGGCACCTAGCATCGCCCCAATAGCGTAGCTAATCAGCATTGGCACACGAACTTGGCGCGCACTCAACGCAATAAGCGCTGCACCACTTACGCTCAGCACCCCGCCAATCACACTAAATAAAATCACCCAAGTGAGGGTAGAAAAATCAGGAATTATCATCAAAAGACTATCTATTCAACAAGCTGCGTATTATAGACTAGTCGGCACATTGCCACTAATCTGTTTTTTCACTCAAACCAAACCAGCGTCGCCATTCGCCCCGTCGCACCATCTCGCCGATAAGAAAAAAAACGTGCCTTGTCTGTGTATGTGCATAAACCACCACCACTCACCTGCGCCACGCCCACTCGGTGTAATCGTTGCTTAGCAATCGCATATAGATCACCTAAATACCGTTCGCCTGACACTTTAAAAGCCTGCGCTGATTGTGCATCTTGTGCAACGAATTGTGCACGCACTTCTTCCCCGACTTCAAAGGCATCAGGACCTATTGCAGGCCCTAACCACGCCATCAGTTGATTGGGCTGCACGCCCATCGCCTTAACGGCTGCCTCAATCACACCATGGCACAAACTACGCCAGCCCGCATGCACCGCTGCCACCACGCTCCCTCGCTGGTCACACAGTAAGACTGGCAAACAATCGGCTGTCATCGTGACACAAACCACATTATTCCGTCGACTAAACGCAGCATCCGCAGCCTCCAAACAACTACTTTTTGCTGCATTGAGCACACGCACACCATGCACTTGTTGCAGCCAGACAGGTTCTGTTGGCAAAAGACCACTCAGTTGTTGTCGATTCCGTGCAACATGCTGTGGGTTATCGTCAACATGGTCACCCAAATTTAAACTATCGTATGGTGCCAAACTCACACCGCCCAGCCGGGTTGTTTGGATTGCATGCACATTGCTTGGTGCTGGCCAATCTGGTGTGATGAATGTGCTGGCTAATGCATTACTCATCCGCCAACTCTTCTTCATCGAGCAAATCATCATCGTCCCAGTCATCATCGCCAACATATAAACCATTTTCATCGACTGCAAGACTAAACTCAGGTTCCCAATTTGGCGCATCTTCATGGCGCATCGCCTCTAGCAACACTTTCATATCCTCGGGCAAATCAATTTGCCACTCCATTGCTTCATTGCTAACAGGGTGTATCAGTCCAAGCTTGATGGCATGTAAAGCCTGCCGCTTAAATGCAGACACTGCATTCCTTAGTACATCGGACATTTGCTTATGCGGAATAATATTGCCAATCCCATACTGCGGGTCGCCGACTAACGGTGCTTCTAAATACTGCATATGCACGCGAATTTGATGCGTACGCCCTGTTGCTAACTGGCAGCGTAGATAGGTATTAGTCCCGAACCGCTCTAACACTTCATAATGTGTCACGGCAGGTTTGCCTGTTCGTACAACCGCCATCTTGGTTCTGGCATGCGGATGACGACCAATGGGTTGCTCAACAGTGCCATTGCGCCAGACTTGCCCCCACACGATGGTGCGGTACTCACGTTTCACTGTCCGTGCCTGCAACTGTCTAACCAAACTGGTTTGCGCTTCCAATGTTTTCGCCACCACGAGCAAACCCGTCGTGTTTTTATCTAAACGATGTACAATCCCGCAACGTGGCACATCCGCCAAAGCGGGGTAATGGAACAACAAGGCATTGAGCAAAGTGCCGCCCCAATTACCTGCAGCTGGATGCACAACAAGCCCAGCAGGTTGGTTAATCACCAGTAAAGCATCATCTTCATAAACAACATCTAATGGAATGTCTTCTGGTTTAAATGCGTTCTCTTGCAGGTTTGGCGGGGGCGTCATCTCCACTTGTTCACCACCCCACACCTTCGTCTTTGCCGTCACCGTCTCACCGTCTAGCTTCACCAAACCTTCTTTAATCCACGCTTGCAAACGGCTTCTTGAGTGCTCTGGTAACATTTTCTGTAACGCCAAGTCTAGGCGCTTCCCACCAAGCGTTTGCGGGATGAGATATGTATGCGTTGTATTTTGTGTCATTTTTTGGTGCTAACTTTATTCATGCATCAGTTATAATAATGCAAACTTAATTTGGCAGGTGTGCTTGTGAAACGTATTTTACCGCTTATTCAATCTTTATTTTTAGCTTTATTGCTCAGTGGTTGCGCTATTTTTGGCGAACCAACCGAGCTAGATGATACAAAAGGCTGGCAAGCAAAGCGTATTTTTGAGGCTGGCGAGTTGGCAATGGCTGATAGAGACTATGAAAAAGCATTACGCTATTTCAAGATTTTAGCTTCTAGATTTCCGCATGGCCGATATGCAACACAAGCCAAACTGGAAATCATGTACGCACACTACAAAAAAGAAGATCCAGTCTCTACGCTCGTCGCAGCCGAGCGTTTTATCAAGATACACCCTAATCACCCAAATGTTGATTATGCCTATTATGTCAAAGGTTTAGCAACATTTAATGAACGTGGTGTCATTGAAAGAATTACCAAACAACAAATTAATGATAGAGACCCAAAAGCACTAAAATTATCATTTGCAGCCTTTAAAGAACTGACGGAGCGCTACCCGAAAAGCCGTTACTACAAAGATGCTGTAGAGCGTATGGTTTACATTGTGAACACCTTGGCACAGCACGAAATGCATGTCGCGTATTATTATATGAACCGTAAAGCCTACTTAGCGGCTCTCAATCGCGCAAAATATGTGTTGGAATATTATCCAAAATCTGACTCTGTTGAAGCGGCGCTTGCTACCATGGTTAGTGCCTATGACTATATGGAGCTGACAGACTTAAAAGAAGATACGATTCGCGTACTGGAAACAAACTATCCTAACAACCCAATGATTACAGGTAAGGTTGTTCAGGAAGAACGTACTTGGTGGAAATTCTGGGAAAGCTTATAACGTAGTTTTAGCACTTTGAAAAACGGTAGCTCATGCTACCGTTTTTTATTTTCCTGCGTCTTTTTCTCCCGCATTTCATTGCGGCGCTGTGTTTTACGGCGGCGCATGGTCACAATACCTTCGCCCTTTTTCCGCTTATCAGTCGCATCCGCATAAGGGTTGTCACCCTGTTTAAATTGTACTCTTAATGGGGTACCGACAAGCTGGAATGTCTTACGAAACACGCCTTCTAAAAAACGCTTATAACTGTCCTTCACACCGCTAATATGGGTGCCATGCACCACAACGATAGGTGGGTTAACGCCGCCCTGATGGGCATAACGTAGCTTAGGCCGAATCCCTTTACTGATTGGCGGTTGATGTTGCGCAACAGCATCCGATAGCACGCGTGTGAGTTGCGGTGTTGCCAAGTTGGTAAATGCCGCTTTAAATGCGCCATCAATAGAGGTAAACAGTTCAGGCAAGCCTTTTTTACGCAAGGCAGAAATATAGTGGAATTTCGCAAAATCCAAGAAGATTAACTTACGGTCAATTTGTTTTTTAATCCAATCGCGCTCATCTTCTTTTAAGCCATCCCATTTATTAATGGCAACAACCAAAGCACGGCCAGCATCCAGTATATAAGCCGCGACATGTGCGTCCTGCTCGGTGATGCCTTCCTGCGCATCAACGACTAACACAGCCACATTCGCATCCTCAATGGCCTTCATCGTTTTAATCACAGAAAACTTTTCAATCGCCTCAAAAACCCGACCACGCTTACGCACACCAGCCGTATCAATAATGGTATAGCGTTTACCTTTCCGTTCTAGCTCTGCATAAATAGAATCACGTGTGGTGCCTGCTTCATCAAAAGCAATCATTCTATTTTCACCAAGTAAGGCATTTACCAACGTTGATTTACCAACATTGGGGCGACCAACAATCGCAATTTTAGGGTGATCATCTTTTTGATCGACATCATCAGGGTTCGGCGCAGGAAATGGTTCTAGTGCCAGCTCAACCAAGTCTTTAACGCCTTCACCATGTGCCGAAGAAATAGACAGCGGGTCACCCAGTCCAAGTGCATAAAAATCAGCACTCACAACGGCTTTTTGCATACCTTCTGTTTTATTCACCACCAATAAGACAGGACGTTGTGATTTTCTCAGAGTATCCGCAATGGTGTACTCTTGTGGCGTCAGCCCAGCCCTAGCATCCACCAAGAACAAAACAATATCGGCTTCATCAATCGCAAGCAACGTTTGCCGCGCCATTTCCTTTAGGATACCGGTGTCGGCCGTCGGCTCAAAACCACCTGTATCAATGACTAAGTACGGCTGACTAGCCCCCAGACCGCGTCCATAATGGCGATCTCTGGTTAAGCCTGGCAGGTCCGCCACCAAAGCATCACGGCTCTTTGTAAGACGGTTAAATAAGGTTGATTTGCCGACATTGGGTCGGCCAACTAATACAATGGTCGGCAGCATCATTACTCTGCTGGCGGTAGTTTAACGCCGATACCGTTGTCATCCGCTGCATCTGGAGATAAAAGTGGCTCTTGTTTTTCAAAAAGAATACTGCGTGACTCCGTTTCCTCTTGCGCTTCTTCCAGTATCTCTGTCACTGCTTCTGTTTCCTCAACGGCAGGCTGCTCGACTTCCACCTCAACCGCAGGTGTAGTGGTTGCTAAACCACTCACCGTCATCGCATACAAGCCACCATTGCGTGTTGCCGCAATCAACTGCGAAGGTGTTTCACCAGCCACAACAGACATCACCGCTTTGTCGCCAGTTCTGGCACGCGCAACAAATTGACCGCTTTCTTGGTCAATAAAATGCATATACCCTTCTAAATCACCAACAGCAACGACACCATTCATCACTAACGGCGTTGTTAAACGTCGATTCAATAAATCTCCTTGGCGCCAGAAGGTTCTGCCTGTTTCATAGTTCAGTGAATAAAATGAGCCCAGCGCATGCGAAACATAAAGCTTATCGCCATCGAAAGCCAGTCCGCTATAGCTAGAAATTTCTCGGTTCCACAACACTTTGCCACTACGACGATCAATCGCCGCCACACGACCTTGATACGCAACAGCATACACAACAGGCCCATCGACAACTGGCAGGCTCGTAATATCTGCAATTCGCTCAATTTCTGTCACGCCTCTCGGCACAGCAACGGTTGTTTCCCATAACAAACGACCGTTCTCTGCATTGATGGCAACCATTTTCCCGCCAGAGAAACCGGCATAAGCAGCGCCTCCATCGACAACCACACCAGCACTACTTCTTAAACTCAATGCTGGCGCTTGGCGTGAATAAACCCATTTGCGCTTGCCATCTGCCGCGTCTAAGCCATAAATATGATTATCACCAGACCGCACAACCACTTTACCCTCAAAGTAGCGTGGCACACTCAGCACTTCACTGGATAGTTTTGATTGCCAAACTTGCTTGCCATTCACGTCATAAGCCAACACATGGCCTCTACTTGTGCCAACCATAACCAAACCACCGCCAGTGCCTACACCACCGCTAATCGGCTCACCAACATTAATGCGCCATTCTGAACGACCAGTTTCCGCATGCATTTTCGCCAATTCACCCTTAGCATTAGCGGCATAGACATAACCTGCACTTAAAGCAGGTGCATAGTCATAACGTGCGGTTTCGCCCATTTGTGCTGTCCAATCCACGTTAACCGTCGCTGTTGGCGTGATGGCTTGTAATGCAGCCGGGGCATTCAGTGGTTCACGACCAAAAATTCTATCGGCCATATCAAGCCTGAACTGGGTAAGCGGGCCACACCCAACCAAACACAATGTGCCAATCGTCAGAAGAAACTGTTTCACTGCTTTTCCATTAATCATGAATAATGCTCACCTAGCTCTAACCACCTAGTGATTCAAGCTTTTGCTTCGTTAATAAGTACAAACGACCATCTACATCTAAACTCGTCAATGCTTTTGTATACTGCGCTTTTGCTTCTTCCGCTTTGCCTTGCGCTAAGAAAATATCGCCCTGCAAATCTTCTTTTAACCCAGCATAGCCAGGGTCAATTTCAGCGGTTAATGCTTTTTCTGCACCAGCGTAATCTTGTTCATTCAATAAGATTTTAGCCAATTGCAAACTCGCAATCGCTTTGACCGATGTTTCCTGTGCATTTTCTGCCGCCCAAGTCAGTTGTGCTTTCGCGCTATCGACATTTTCTGCCAGAAAATCATTTCTTGCTTGCAACACAGCAGCACGTCCAGCATAAGGTGTTGCGGCGTAATCCGCTTTTAACTGCTCCGTTGCCGCTTGTATTTTGTCTGTTTCGCTAGGGTCTAACTGACCTAAGGTTTGATAAACCTCAGAAGCTTCCACTGCTTTTTTGTGCTGCATATATTGGTAGCCCTGCCACCCTGCATAAGCAATCAATGCCACCAGCACAAGATTAACGGTTAACTTACCGTATTTATTCCACCACTCTTTAAACTCGTCTAACTGTTCTTGATCTTCTAAATCTAATGCCATAATTTATCCTAAAACCACTTTCTAAAAATTCTACATCTGTGCCAATTACTTAATGTTGCCCAGGAATCGCTTTGAGCAAATCCTTTGTATATGTTTGCTGCGGCGACTGGTAAATGGCTTCCACATCACCTTGCTCTACTATTTTACCTTTTTTCATCACCACGACTTCATCTGCAATATGTCTGACCACGCGTAAATCATGCGTGATAAACACATAGCTGAGTTGCATTTCTTGCTGCAACTCTTTCAGCAACAGTAAAATTTGTGCTTGCACCGACACATCCAATGCTGACACGGGCTCATCACAAACCACCACTTCGGGCGACAACACCAATGCACGTGCAATCCCAATCCGCTGCCGCTGACCACCAGAAAACTGATGTGGATATTTCCTTGCATCCGCTGGATCTAAACCAACACGTGTGAGCATTTGTGCCACTTTTTCCTGCCGCTCGCGCGCATTGCCGATGCCATGAATCACGAGTCCTTCACCCACAATATCCCCCACACGCATCCGTGGGTTTAGTGAGGCAAAAGGATCTTGAAAAACCATTTGCAAGTTTTTACGCACTTCGCGTAGTACATCACTATCGAGTTTTGTCAAAGACTGACCGCGAAACAGCACATCGCCAGCATCGAAAGGATGCAATTGTAACAGACAACGCGCCAAAGTAGACTTACCACTGCCCGATTCTCCAACAACCGCTAAGGTCTTACCGGGTTTTAGCGCAATGCTGACATCATCCAGTGCTTTCACTGTCGTATGCCCAAAACCAAAACTACCGCTGCGTTGCTGATAAGTTTTCACCACATTTTTGGCTTCAAGAATTACATCCGATTGGTTTTGCATTACGCAGGCACCTCATTCTCATCAAGCCAAGCATAGTCAATCGGCTGCAACACCTTCTTCCCCGCTGCATCTGGCACACACGCTAATAATGCTTTGGTATAAGGATGTTGCGGATTTTCAAGCACTTGTGCTTTTGACCCCGCCTCCACAATTTCACCTCTAAACATCACGATGACATCATCCGCAATATCCGACACCACACCAAAATCATGCGTAATAAACAGCATCGCCATGTGCATACGGTTTTTAAGCTCATCAAGCAGCTTGAGTATCTGCGCTTGTACTGTCACATCTAGCGCAGTGGTTGGCTCATCGGCAATCAATAAGGCTGGCTCACAAGCGATACTCATCGCCACCATGACCCGTTGGCGCTGGCCGCCAGACAATTCATCCGGGTAACTATTGGCGCGCTCTGGTGGAATGCCAACTTGTGTCAACAACTGATCAACACGTGCTTTCAATGCATCACTTTTCAACGCGGTATGCGCTGCCAATACTTCACTAATTTGAAAGCCAATCGTGAGCACAGGGTTTAATGAGGTCATCGGCTCTTGGAAAATCATACCAATCTCAGCACCCCTGATTTTTTGCATGGCAGCATTATCTAAGGTGGTTAAATCAACCCCTTTAAAAACCACATTGCCTGTTGCTGAAAGTTGATTGGATAACAAACCCATAATCGTGAGCGCTGTTAAGCTTTTACCACTGCCCGATTCGCCCACAATACAAGTCGTTTTCCCTTTAGCTAAGGTAAAGGATGAATCTTTAACCAATTGTCGCGCTGAATCTTTTTTTAAAGAAACAGTTAAATGCGATACGTTTAAGATTTCAGTCATGCGCGTTGACGGTTACTCAATGTTATACACAATGGTCACCACAACGCGGGCTTTTTTCTCAATGGTTGATTTGTCATAGACTCCACCATAACTATTGCTTGCATCATCATTCGCACCGCCAACCGACAGTATCGAGAATGTGCCCTGCCGTGCAGACTTCATTACACCCACTTTTGCGCCATCTTGCTTGACAAACTCAACAGCACGTTTCCGTGCATTCTGCGTTGCATCCGCAATCAGCGACATTTTAATATCTTCCAAATTTCCCACCAAATACTTAGGGGTTTCCGCAACAATTGGGTGGTTATCGGCTCTTAATTGCAATACAGCTTTATACGCCGCCTGCACCTTGCCTAAATCATTGGACACCACCCGAATATTTTGACGTGACGCATAACCCCGTTGCACTTGCCTATAGTTAGGGTCATAGACATCCACATAATTTGGGCCAATGGTTTCCACGTCTGTACTCCATGTGTCTTTCGCAAAGCCTTGCTTCTCTAAAAAGTCTGTCACGACTTGACGCGTCTGTGCAACGGCTTGCAATGCACCTGCCTGCGTCGGATGTGAGACAGCCACTTTAATCGTCCATTCTGCACGATCTGCTTTAATTGGCTTTTCTGCCAACCCTTTCACCGTAATACTTTGTTGTCCGACAACAGCACGCTTGGCCTGCACGCCTAAAATAAACGCCGCACTCGCCATACCTATCGCCAACAGCAAGCCCAACACCGTCATTGCATTCAAAAAGCTTTTGTTTTCAGTCATCGTTAATCCTTAATGATATTAATCACTTCGTTTACCGCACAACGCTGCTGCTCACCTTTTTCTAACAAAGGCTTAAGCGAAACTTCACCAGCAGCCACCTCATCATCACCTAAAATAGCCGCATACTGCGCGCCACTTCTATCGGCTTTCTTCATTTGCGACTTAAAGCTACCGCCACCCGCACTCAACACAACAGACAAACCTTGGTTACGTAACGTTTCTGCCAAGCCAAATGCTTGCTTTTGCGCCTGCTCACCGACATTCACCAAGTATACATCTGGCGCTTGACTTGCAGAAACACCATATTCTTGCATTAATAAAAACACGCGCTCTAAACCAATCGCAAAGCCGCAAGCGGTCGTGGGTTTCCCACCCAACTTTTCAACCAAGGTATCATAACGTCCACCACCTGCAATCGTCCCTTGCGCCCCTAGTTTTGTTGTCACCCATTCAAATACAGTACGATTGTAATAATCCAAGCCCCGCACCAAACGATGGTTAATCACATAATCAATGCCTGCATCCGTTAATAACTGACAAAGCTGTTCAAAATGCGCTTTGCTTGCCTCGCCTAAGCATTCCATCAACTTAGGCGCCTGTTCACAGATGCTTTGCATCTTCGGGTTCTTAGTGTCCAAAATGCGTAACGGGTTGCTATGTAAACGTCGTTTCGCGTCTTCATCTAAGCTATCGGCATGTTGTTCAAAGTAGTCTATCAATGTTTGGCGATATTGTGCACGCTCCTCTGCATCACCAATACTATTGATTTGCAACTCAACATCTGTGATACCTAACGCTTTCCATAAACGCGCCAGCAGGACAATTTGCTCCGCATCGACATCAGGACCGTCGAAACCAAATGCTTCACAACCGACTTGATGAAACTGACGCTGCCGCCCTTTTTGCACATTCTCATGCCGAAACATCGGGCCGATATACCAAAGGCGTTGTGGTCCATTATAGGTTAAATTTTCTTGCACAACGGCGCGCACACAACCTGCTGTCCCTTCAGGGCGTAAAGTTAATTTATCGCCATTGAGCGCATCTTCCCATGCGTACATTTCCTTCTCTACAATATCGGTATTTTCACCGACACTACGCACGAAAAGCTCAGTTGGCTCAACAATTGGCATGCGAATATTTTGATACCCGTATTGAGACAAAATACGTCTTGCCGTGTCTTCTAGCTTAAACCACAACGGTGTTGCTTCTGGCAAAATATCGTAGAAGCCTTTGATAGATTGAAATTTGCTGGCCATTATTTTCTAAATGCTTAACTCACTGATTGAATAGGAATGGTTTTAGATGTGGCAGTTGCACGCAATTTGCCACTTTTACCATAATTTTTTTGTACATATGTTTCCACAATTGCTTGAAACTCTTGTGCGATATGGTCACCTTTTAAAGTCACGGTTTTTTCACCATCAACATAGACAGGCGCAACAGGCGTTTCCCCTGTGCCGGGCAAACTAATCCCAATATTGGCTAATTTAGACTCTCCCGGCCCATTTACCACACATCCCATCACGGCCACATTCATATCTGCCACACCTGGATATGCACTGCGCCAAATAGGCATTTTTTCACGCAAATAGGCTTGTATTTGCATAGCAAGCTCTTGGAAATAGGTAGACGTCGTGCGACCACAGCCTGGGCACGCAGTGACTAGCGGCGTGAACGAACGAATACCCATGGTTTGCAAAATCTCTTGCGCAACCACAACTTCTTTTGTTCTAGCCTCGTTAGGTTCTGGCGTCAAACTGACACGAATGGTATCGCCAATGCCTTCTTGTAATAACAAAGACAATGCTGCTGCCGATGCCACAATCCCTTTTGAACCCATGCCCGCTTCAGTCAAGCCTAAATGTAGTGGAAACTCACAACGCTTGCTGAGTTCACGGTATAACGTCACCAAATCTTGCACATTACTTACCTTGCAAGAAATCGTAATTTGATTAGGATTCAAACCAATGTCAATGGCCTGCTGTGCACTTTCCAATGCGGACTGCATTAAGGCTTCTTGCATCAGTTGGTCTGCTGTTAATGGCTGATCAGCATGCGCGTTTTCATCCATCATTGCTGCCATCTTCGCTTGGTCTAAACTACCCCAGTTCACGCCAATACGAACAGGCTTGTTATAGCTTATCGCCGCTTCAATCATGCTGGCAAACTGCTCATCACGCTTGCTGCCTTTGCCGACATTACCAGGATTAATACGATATTTGGCTAATGCTTGTGCACAATCAGGATAAGCTTGCAGTAATTTATGCCCGATAAAGTGGAAATCGCCCACCAATGGCACATTGCAACCTTTAGCATCTAAACCTGCTCGAATATTAGCAACTTGTGCAGCCGCTTCTGGCGAATTAACCGTAATGCGCACAATTTCTGAACCAGCCTGCCACAACTCAAATACTTGATGAATCGTACCTTCAGCATCCGCTGTATCCGTATTGGTCATGCTTTGCACAACGACTGGCGCGGGCACTGTATCATACAAACCGCCGCCTATCGCCACATGACCAACCATGACTTGCCGTGTTTTTTTGCGCATGCTCTTAGGTTCTAAATGAGTAAAAGAGTTTGAATGTCATCAATCCAACCGAACACGGGCAACATTGCCGCGTGTGTAAGGCGCCAAATCAACAACACTGCCATCCACCATCAAGGTCACACCATGTGCATTACCAACGGTCACCTCACGTGGATTGCCGATAGCCAATGTATCTTGGCCACCAGCGTATAATATCTTGTTATAGACCTCTTTTCCTGAGGTATCCACAACACTTAACCACGTTTCCTGTGATGCTTTAAACTTCAAGGTTGTTTGCGCAACAGCACTATTATCCGCCACCACGACAGCAGCGTCCTCGCTACCACTTGCTTCAACTGTAGCGACCTCAGCTTGTGCTGGGGTTTCCCCGACTGTTTCATTGCCCTCAGTGACATCGCTTTCATCCGTCGTTTCCACTTCAGTTGTAGCAGGTGCTTCTGGTAACGTTTGTTGCGTTTGCGTTGGTGTTGGTGTTTGCGCTGGTGTTGGTGTTTGCGCTGGTGTTGGCATTTGCAATACCATCGCCTCAGGCAAAGCCTCGGCTATTTCCGACATAGGTCTCACAACATCTGGCTTTTGAACATAGTACTGATACAAGAACCAAGCGCCAGCGACCAATAAGAACAGCACAAAGAATACCAGATAATAAGAGCGCTTGGCTTTCGTCTCCTCAGTCATTTTCATATTGATGCCAGGTGCCAAGGTAAAGCCGTACTGCCCACGTTCTGGCATCAGTTCAGTATACGCAGTCAACACAGGCTCTGCAGGAATTTTAAGCAGCTTCGCATAGTTTCGAATAAAGCCTTTTACTATCGTCGGCTCTGGCAGTGCAGCAAAATCATCTTGCTCTAACGCTTCGATTTGCGTGCTGCTCAACCTTAACTGACTGGCCACTGTTTGCGTTGTCAGCTTTTGCGCTTCTCGCGCCTCTCGCAATTGACCACCACAAACAACAGGCATTGCCTCTTCTGCTGCAGCAGCATTTTCTTCTACTGTTTCATCTGTTGGAGACTTACGTACCATTTCTAACCTTTAGCCTTTTACTTTCCAGTGAGTAATAATTGTGTTTCTTTTGCATTTGGAAACTTTCTCCGCAATTCCAAAGAATAGCTTGCCTCGTTATTTTTGTCACCTAGCAATCGTGCGATTTTAATACCTAACCACAATCTTTCAGCCGTTGGGGCCGCAATCAATGCATTTTGCAATGTTTTCTTTGCCAGTTTTGCATCGCCGCGATCCAACTGAATTTCAGCTAAATGTTCTGCAGCCGAATGGGTTAACGGTTGTATTTCAAGTGCCTTGTGCAAAAAGGCGCGAGCTTGCGGAATATTATTATTGCGTTTTGAACAAATCCCAGCATTCGCATAAGCCAAATTTGGCGTCGCATACAAAGGGTTGCCTATCGCCATGAGGAATTGCTCAATCGACTCGTCATAACGACCACGAGAGCACAAAAACGTCCCGTAATTATTGTATGCCTCTGAAATAGAAGGGTCTAACTGAATAGCCTTTTTATAGTTGTATTCTGCCTCTTCATCTTGTCCTAAGGCAGCTCTCACCATTGCCAACCCGTTATAAGCCATGGCATAGGTCGGTAAAATCACAATCGCTTCAGTAAATTCATCCAGTGCAATCTCAAGCTTATTTTTCTGCAAATACGCGGCACCTAAATTGGTATGCGCCCGTGCGCGGTCAACTTCGGCACCTGTGGCTTTTCGACTACTTGTTGGCTTTTGATTCATGGTCTCACAGGCGGTTAAACACCCCAATAAAAGCAACACCACAAAAAGTTTCAAAGTTAAACGCATTACAGCCCCTCAATAGGAATAAATTTAGCACTTCGTTTCGTTTTGTCCAACACTTTGCCCGCTAACTGACCACAAGCCGCATCAATATCTTCACCGCGTGTTTTACGCACAGTCACAACATACCCTGCTTGCATTAAGATGTCTCTAAAAATACGAATCTGCTGCGGTTTAGATGTGTCATAACCACTGTTCGGGAATGGGTTAAACGGAATTAAATTAAACTTACATGGCACATCGCGCACAATATCGAGCAACTGCCTTGCATGTTCGGCCGTATCATTTACCCCATCGAGCATCACATACTCAAATGTCACAAAATCGCGTGGCGCCTTAACCAAGTAACGCTGACACGCCGCCATCAGCTCTTTAATTGGGTACTTTTGGTTAATCGGCACAATTTCATCACGCAACTTATCATTCGGCGCATGTAATGAAACCGCTAACGCCACAGGGCAATCTTCCTTTAATCGATCCATTTGCGGCACTAAACCGCTCGTCGACAACGTGACGCGGCGGCGACTTAAACCATACGCATGATCATCCATCATAATCTGCATCGCAGTTACCACATTATCGTAGTTTGCCAACGGCTCACCCATGCCCATCATCACCACATTAGAAATAATGCGGTCACTATTCGGCAACATATTGTAGCCTTCTTCTTGGCGTAAAGATTGATTCGCAATCCAAAGCTGCCCAATAATTTCAGACACCGTTAAATTGCGATTAAACCCTTGTCGGCCTGTACTGCAAAACGTGCACTCCAATGCACAACCCACTTGGCTAGAAACACACAAAGTACCGCGATCCGCTTCTGGAATAAACACAGTTTCAACACTACTATTAGTGCCATCTTTTTGGTTATCAGCACCAATCAACCACTTACGTGTGCCATCGTCCGACACTTGCTCCAACCTTACTTCTGGCAAAGTAAACGTTGTTTCTTGACGCAATTTCTCGCGCAAGACTTTTGCAATATCGGTCATCGCGTCTAGCTCAAGCGTCCCGTTGTAATGCATCCAACGAAATACTTGTTTGGCGCGAAACGGCTTCTCACCGATACTGACAAAGTAATCGGTGAGTTGCTGTTGGTTGAAATTAAGTAAATTTGTCAATGCTTAATAACCTTAAAATACTATCAACATTCAAAATTGTGGATTAGCTAAGTTAGGCAAGGCGCAGATTGAAAAATAAAGCCGCAGCATAGGTTTACTATGTAAGGCTAGATTTTTAAATCTGCAACGCCGCATAACAACGCTAATGTGCAATTTAGCCGAAGAAGTATTTAATTTCGATAGCCGCATTCTCTAATGAATCAGAACCGTGTACCGCATTCGCATCAATGCTCTCAGCAAAATCTGCACGAATCGTACCTGCATCCGCTTCTTTAGGGTTGGTTGCACCCATGAGCTCACGGTTTTTCAATACAGCGCCTTCGCCTTCTAAAGCTTGAATCATCACAGGACCAGAAGTCATGAATTTAACTAAGTCAGCAAAGAAAGGGCGTTCTTTATGCACAGCGTAAAAGCCTTCAGCTTCTGCTTGTGTTAAAGAAGCCATTTTTGCTTCAACAATCTTTAAACCAGCCTCTTCAAAACGGGTATAAATTTGACCAATAACGTTTTTTGCTACTGCATCTGGTTTGATAATACTTAGGGTGCGTTCTACTGCCATGATTACTCCAAAAAT
>SPJK01093720.1_pt1 | contig 16296 bp, 9 predicted proteins | sample 3741771 | NCBI WGS metagenome assembly SPJK01 (sample SAMN10925997, study PRJNA522277) | cold seep metagenome | isolation source: Elba SIP-enriched marine methane seep metagenome, extraction at timepoint T2 | place: Italy: coast of Elba, Mediterranean Sea | reverse complement strand
GTTGTCTTAAATGCCAATGATACGCCCTTGAAATACGCAATTAATTTTGGTGATTTCAAATCGGAAGCATTAATCAGTGAGCGTTCTATCTCAACTCTTGTTATCAATCGCAAAGCCGTGCAATTAGCGCTAAAGGCTAGTACAATAGCTGAGTAATTGATTCTTTTCTTGCATCTCTTAAGAACGTGCGTCATATGATTTGTCCAAAGAAACTCCGGCTCGAACGGCTTGAAGCAAGAAATTTGCTTGCTGGCGACGTTTTTCTGGTCAACTTCCAGTTAGATTCCTCGATTACGCCAAATCGATACCTGCCCGACGGTGGCGAAGTTTACGCCGATCGTGGTAATGGATTCTCTTATGGTTGGTCATCCGACCACACCGATGTTTCTCGTGACCGAGAGGCTGTCTTAGATCAACGCTTAGATACTCTTTTACACTTTAAGATAGGTCAGACTTGGGAGTTTAGTCTGCCAAATGGAACTTACGAAGTAACCGCCTCGATTGGGGATGGCAGCTTTCCTAGCGTTCACACACTTAATGTTGAAGGGACGAATTACTGGTCCTCTGAGTCATTAGCTCCTTCCCAGTTTTTACTTAAGACTGATGTTGTTACCGTTAGTGACGGACGTCTTACCCTCGATCAAGGGGCTGGTCCTGATAAGGGAACCCGGATTAATTATCTACAGATTGTTGGTCTGCCTGATGGGGCTAACGCTTCACCAGCAACACCGTCCATTACCGAGCCGGTTGTGGCTGGTGAGATTGTTAATCCCACTGATGTTCATATGGAAGCAGTTGGTTTTTTCGATGCGGATGGAGATCTGCATAAATCAACTGACTGGGAAATATGGGCGATTGGAGCCGCTACTCCCATCTATTCAAACGTAGCGGATGGCTTTGTCGAGTTCCGAACCGACCCAGGTACTTGGCCACAAGTTCATCCAAGTTATGACGGTTCTGGCGGAGAGGGATTCTTCGGAAATGTAGGTGAATGGTTTACCACTGGCATAACCAGCACCGTTCTGCCATTTCAACTTCCTGATTTTGGTAATGTTAACGATCCATTCTCTTCGGCGAATTTGGGAGTTCATGTCTTTGAGAAAGGCAATGCAACCGTCACAGGTGCTGATCTGTATGGCGTGCGGGTTAGTGCTTCACCTGATCTCTTGGCGAGTGATTACTACAGTGGTGCAACAATTGACCCTTCCGCTACGCTAATACAAGAAGATTTTCTCACCCCCTCAAGTACCGTTTCATTACCTGCAGAACCGAATAACTTTACCTCGGCTGCAGGTGATATAGCTTTGATGAATTATCTTAATTCGGCTTATGCAGGCGGAGCCAATGCAGGGAGTTATGTATTCCTTCGACTCAGCTACGCGTCCGATGAGATGCCTAATGGTTGGGATGCTTACAAGATTACTACCTCCAATGCTACGGGCGGCATAGGGGACTTTCCCGTTCTGACCTATACAACGGAAGTTGATGAACGAGTCTGGCAAACGCTCGGAATAACCGGCGTCGAACGCTTGCACACTCACCTCGGAGATGGAGTATTTGAGGGCTCCCATGCAGGTAGAACCGAGTTACTGCCTAGTACCAATTATGAGTTGCGTGCACGATTCCGTGACGACGCGGGATCGGTGAGTAATTATGTAACGCGCACATTCACCACCGATGTAGCAAGTGCTGTATTCCCACTTGATATTGAAGATATCGCTAGCAGTCCTATCCCAACATGGGAAGATACTGACGGCAATCCAATCGTATTGCTTGATAGTGCGCCAGGAACTCCGCGACTTAGCGTTGAATCAGAGACCGGTAGTTCACTTTTAACCATTTCTGAAAATAATAGCTCAAGCAACACGATTGTTGATTCTCCAGCTCTAAGCAGCCATGCAAATATCCGCATTGTTGTTGAAGCAGGCAATGAAACATTATCATTACCTGAATCTGATTTGTCATTTCTCGATGGAACAGGGCTTGTACACACAGTCTTGCTTCCAGAAATAGATTTATTAGCCGGACAAAGATTAGATCTATGGATAGCTCTAGACGGCTCTACTTATTTTGGATCAGCTGCTCAAGTTGAGCCTGATTTCAGCAACCTAGCGCGTGGATCCGATTCACCTATCCCCTTTATTGCAACAGAAGCTGGCTTCTCAATTAGCACCGTTGCTGATGGCCTACAACTACCGGTAAACATCGCCTTTGTACCTAACCCTGGTTCAGATCCTGATGATCCACTTTTTTATATCAATGAACTTTATGGCACGATAAAAGTTGTAACCAACGACTATTCGATTAGTGATTATGCAACAGGATTGTTGAACTTTAATCCTACGGGTGCGTTTCCAGGTTCTGGTGAGCAAGGTTTGGCAGGACTTGCCGTCGACCCATTAACAGGAGACCTTTTCGTCTCACGTGTCACCGATGAAGATGGACTTCCGGGCGGTGCTCACCATCCCCAGGTTATTCGGCTGAGCAGCAGCGACGGTGGACTCACCGCTTCATCGGAAACGGTCATTTTAGACATGGTTGGTGAAAGCCAAGGACAATCTCACCAGGTGTCAAATGTTTCTATCGGACCTGACGGCAAGCTTTACGTTCATAATGGCGATGGATTTGATGCTACAACAGGGCTTAACTTAGATTCTTATCGTGGGAAGATTCTTCGATTGAACCTGGATGGTTCAGCACCAACTGATAATCCCTTGTATGACGCAGGGAACGGTATCAACTCCCGCGATTACATTTACGCCTATGGATTTAGAAATCCTTTCGGCGGAGCTTGGCGAGACGAAGACTCGACTTTATATGAGGTCGAGAATGGTAATTCTTTAGATAGACTTGCCCGTGTTGAACCTGGTGGAAATTATGACTGGGATGGAACGGACAGTTCTTTGCTAGGCGATGCCAGATACGTTTGGAATCCATCGCATGCGCCGGTAAATATTGACTTTGTTCAAGCTAGTAATTTTGCTGGCAGCCAGTTTCCAGCCAGCAAGCAAGGACATGCCTTTGTAAGTGAATCAGGCCCAACCTATGCCGCCGGCCCACAGTCACGTGGAAAGCGAATTGTCGAATTTGAATTCGATGCGAATGGCGACGTTATCGGTGGTCCAACGACATTAGTCGAGTATGCCGGCACAGGACGCGCGACCGTTGTTGCTATTGCCGCAGGACCTGACGGAATCTATTTCAGTGAACTTTATAAAGATGAAGACGCTGTAACACCGATTGATGCTGGGGCAAGAATCTTCAAGGTTAGTTATACCAATCCGATCGCAGGTGATTACGATATCGACGGAGACGTTGATCAAGATGACTACACCGTCTGGGTAAACAGCTTTGGTTCTCAAACGCTTTTGGCTGCCGATGGTAATAATGATGGCATTGTTAATGCCGCTGACTACACGGTCTGGCGTGATGCCGAATCTGCTTTTAGTTTGGCCCAATCGCAAATTAGCGTAGTGGAATCCTCAATCACGGAACCAGAAGAGACTGCTTCGGTTGAAGATAACCAAGCTGCAATAGCAGCTGCAATACTCCTGCAATCACCTGAAATTTTTGATTTGCCATCCTACAATAAGACAGGTGATGCCGTGTCTGCAGGAACACAGGTTGAAAGTGAGATGGCCCTCGAGCTCCTTTTACTCGACAGCGATTCTCTTGTCTCAAATAATAATCCTGTTTCCGAGGTTCAAGCTGAAGTTCTTCAACAAGATGATGAACCAGAAGCTGACCGCGATGATGCATTTGTCGCATTATTTGCTTCGAACTAGTATCAGTAAGTGCATTGCATCTTGCCTTCAAAACTTTGGTATTAGTAGCTGATCAGGCTAATAGAAAGTTCTAATTAGCGCGTCTTCAAAAAGCACGCCCGGCAGGACTCGAACCTGCGACCTGCGGATTAGAAGTCTTATTTGTAGTTTTGGACCTTATAGGCTTTCGGCTAGCAGACCTTGCGCTGTTATACGTGAAAAACCGTAAGCGCCATTCTTGGTTGCAGTTCCTGGACGAGCAACCTTGTTTGGAATTCTAGTTGGAATCACGCGAGAAACTTCAGCTGGTTGGGCTCGCGCCACAGCGGCATCAGGGGTATCGTTGGGCCTCATCTGAATCACTGTGCCAACGCCCCATGTAACTTGTTGACGCCATATCGTTTCGCCATCAAGCTGTAACTCACACGTCCAAAGATGGGGTGTGAAATTTCTTATTGAAGGTTTCTTTCCGAAGAGGTGCCATTCGCCATGCTCATAGACTTCAACCTCCTCTATCTGCTGGGGCATGGCAGTCACCACCAGCATCAAGGGAAGAGTACTATCTTCCACCAGTTCGTAACCTGCAACGCGTAGGCGGTCGGAAGCGATTGAAATAACCTCGGCCTGATCGGCGTGCGAGTCTGGAACGTTTACTTTTAAACCAATCTTATCGCCAGATCGAGCGACCATTAGTGAGCCGTCATTTTCCAGTCGATCCATAAACTGCAAGGCCTCTTTGTGCGGAATACTGATTGCGGATATACGACTGGGACCAGATCCATGGCGATCATGGATACTCCACCACTTACCAGTATCGTAAGTAGCTCCATAGCTTCCTCCACGATACTCCCACAATAAGACGCTGTGCCTCATATCAAAGAGTGACTTGCCATTAACCAAGAGGTTATCATCTATCCAATCAATACGCTTGATATTACTAACCGCAGGGTGCCATAGTTCTCGATCAATTTCGCCATTGCTTAGATCCCAAGTCCGTAACTCACCCCTGCGTGCAGCAGCAAGCTTCTGTCCATCTTCGCTAAACTGGAGTTTATCATACATCGGACCATACACCGGGATTTGCCTAGTTACCTGGCCTTTAGATACATCGAGAAGAGAGATTTTTCCTCTCGTTAATATCGCAGCAACTTTACCGTCTTGCCTGATGCAGGTCTTTGTGAATTCGACGTGATTGGTAATGAATTCGACTTCAGCGATGGCCTTCCTTTTTGTTAGTCTCCAAATCGTCCAAAGACGACCAACACTTGATTTTGTCAAAACCTGTGTCCCTGAAAGGAACCAGGCAGCCTCTACTTCTATATTATGCAAAGTCTCGCCATTAATCTTCGCATCTCGGTAAGGATACCATTCAAGAATCGGTGTAATCTTATTGCCTTCGACACGAGAGACGGACAGCTGCTTTGCACTTATAAATACATCTCGTTTCCCTCCGATAATCACTAGCCCACGGCCCGGCTCGATATCGAAGACATGTTGGCTCCTCATGAGTCTAATCAAGGAAGCAGTATCACTCTTGGCAACGTCGAAGGCTAAGAGCTGTTGCGGCTCTCGGTTATGATTTTCGGCATTCCACAAGGCAATCCCCTTTGATCCACCGGCGGTTGTCTTCATGCTTGTAAACACGTTGAAATTACCTTGTGCAGCTTGACTGTTTTCAATGGCAATAGTCTTTGCAGCGGCTGGAAAGTCGCCTGACTCGATTGATCCCATCGCAGGCGGGGGGCTTGGGTTAACGTTTGTTAGCCGAATCAAGCGGACCCTGCTACGATCGACGGACAGCTCCCTGACCAGAACAGGATTTACGCTATCGGGCCCAGAACTTGGTGCCTGCTTTGATAAAACGGTTAAATAGTCGCGATCTTCTTGACTCAATTTTGCAAGTGGCACCTTAAGGATAGAGCCGTCTTGCTTTTGGATACTGACCGCGTCGTCGGTTTGCGAGACAAAAGTCGCTTTTACCTCAAACCGCCCTGACTTATCTTTCCAAACTCTTGCTTTCGCAGCATTGCCTGGCGGCCTCCGTGATTTACGAAGGAAATTACTCGGCGCGACAATCGGCAATGACTCAAGACGAGTCACTGCACGCTTCATCCGCCGGTCTTGTAAGTCCTCAGCAACAGCCTTCATATCCGTGAGCGATACAACGTATTCCAAATCTTCTGCATGATTTACGATGATCGCCTGATACCAATTACTACCAATTTCAACTTCTACTGCTTCACCAGTCTTGTAATCCAGTTTATCTTGGCTGCTTGATCTGCCGAATCCAAAACTTTCCCTAGAGAAATCAGAAAACCGCTCAGATCTCTTGCCTTTGTAAAGCTGGTCGGTGAGATCCTCTCGGTCCATTAGCTGAGCCCGTTTGACCAGATTCTCCTCCGTTAGTTCTTGACTTTTGATGCTGATCTTCACGTAACGACCAGATCGGTTCTTCTCTAAGATACGCGCATAGTCGATCGCATCGCAGAAAGCGTCAAAGTCGTCGACAGGACTGACCGTAATTATGTTGTTAACCGACTGATAGGAAGTTATCTCACTAGGGGCAGCGAGCTGGATAAGGGTGAACGATTTCTTGCGTGCATTCGGGCCAGCAGTTAGGTGCTCCTCAGCAGATAAGCCTAAGTTTGCCATTTCTAAAGATGTATCCGCTCCTAAAGCGGATAGCACAGAATAGGCAATCTCCGCAGGACTTGGCCCGTCTGATTGTGGAGGCACAACCTCAACTGTCGCCGACTGCAATCCCTGCGCATAACCTGCCGAGCCTGCCAGTAACAGGATTGCGAGCGACCAACCTGCTAGGCGGGCATCAAGATGCCCCTGCCAGAATGTTAATAGCAGTGAGGGGCTATTCTCTGCATTTTGTTTAGTGTAGCGCTTAGTTGCTCTAGTCGCAGGAATCATCAACGGGCTCCGCAGCAGAAGGCAGTCTGGGACCTATTTGCAGAAACAAGCAAAATTGTCAGCAATCTGTGTAGATCACCAGTGACAAGCTTAGGCTTCTACATGTTAATAATTGTAAACCAGCTAGGATTAGATAGCGACGTCGAAAAAAGTTGTAGTTGAAGAGATAATTACCTAAGCACGCCCGGCAGGACTCGAACCTGCGACCTGCGGATTAGAAGTCCGCTGCTCTATCCAGCTGAGCTACGAGCGCATTAAGTGATTGTGATTTAGATCTGCTAGTATACCTTCCTTCAGCTGTTTCGGGCATACCGCTTAGGTCGGAAAATCCTATGCTAATGACGGAAGATCAATTGCTTCCCTTTTGGCTTTCCTCATAAGACCCTAAACTGATTGAATAGGTTCCCTACAGTATTTCCTCTTCAATCGGAGGGCGTTTTCTTGTCGTCACCACTATCATTTTCGGATTTTCAGCAACTTATCCGTGATATGTACCATGAGAAGGATGTTGCACGTGGAGTTGATGGGACCTTCATGTGGCTAATGGAAGAAGTTGGTGAACTTGCCTCGGCCTTGCGTGAGGGAACGCCAGAGGAATTACGTGGAGAATTTGCTGATGTTATTGCCTGGCTGACGACAATAGCGAATGTCGCAGAGGTTGACTTAACGCTTGCGTTACGAGAGAAGTATGGGGATGGATGCCCTGGATGTCAGAAGTTTATTTGCGTTTGTGACGATTCAGAGAAACCATAGATATCCTGTCTAAATCAGTTAAAACTTTCTGTTAAACACACACTGATTGCTAGAAAGCGTAAGTAATGGCGCTCTTTCCAGTCGACTTTGTGGAATGTTTGCGTCAAAATATGACATCGTTCCCTTAAGCCTGAGTTTTTTACCACTGATGCAAAGTCGCCGACATCCTTTCCCGGTTGGGTATTTGCCTCGGTTTCTAATGCCGAAGCTTGTGGCATGCTTGCTGATTACATCTTTCTTGCTCGGCACGGTCAGTGCTGAAGAGCAGCCAACAATTACTGAGGTGAAGGTCGGCTTAGGCGGAGCATTCAAGCTCGGGCTGGCAACACCTGTCATCGTGTCCGTCGAAGGAGGCGATGAGCCACAAACTTTGGATGTGGAAGTTATTGCAAGTGATAGCGAAGGTTTTGGAGTCTTATCTCGACCAATCGATAATAAGCCGATTCGAGTTGAACCTGGAAAAATAACTAGCCAGTTGTTGTACACACGGATTGGAAAAAACAGTTCTCCAGTTCTTGTGCGTTTGAGAGAAAATAAACGAATTGTAGCTAAGCAATCCGTTAATCAATATGACAACAATGGCGAGGAAGCCTATCAAGTTGTCGACACAGATAGCCGTCTTATGTTGGAACTAGGCTATTCGTGTAATTTAAAAAGTATTCTTAGACTTCCAAAATACGATGACAGATCCCGTTTGGTAATCAGAAGGGTTAACAAGCTTGATGAGATGCCACTCGACTGGATTGGCTATGAAGGTGTCGATCAAATTTGGCTAACCGTTGGCGCTGGCAAGTGGGCAAATAACCTCAGCGCAGAAGACCCACGCATTAAAGCACTTACCAAATGGGTGAATTCCGGTGGAAAGCTTGTCCTTTCCTGTGGTTCCAAAGGCCAGGAGATGTTAACGAGCAGTGGACCATTTGCTGCGCTCGTGCCAGGAAAATTTGTTGATATTGCCACGCTGAGGCAAACCGACAAAATCGAAGTTTATTGTGGTGCTAAGCAACCAATTCCGCTGGCGGGTGGAACCCTTTCGGTTGCCAGGATTCAAACAGAAAGTCGATTAATAGAGTTATCAGAAGGTTCGGGCAAGAACCTGCTCCCTCTCGTTGTGCGTTCTTCCTATGGCTTTGGCGAGGTGACTTTTGTTGCCTTTGATTTGAGTGCTTTTGCGATCGATAACTGGAAAGAAAAGAATAGGCTTCTTGATCGCCTTGAATCGGCACAATACGAAGGTCTTGGAGGATCGGCTTTAAAGGTTGCTAACCAAAGCAACATGCAGTCTTTTGTCAACTATCGGTCTGGGCTAGTGACAACACTTCTGTCAGTTTTGGATCGTTCCTTTGCTGGTATTACCACGACACCGTTCATTGCTATTGTCGGTTTGATCCTTGTTTATCTAATGCTAATTGGGCCTGGAGATTACTGGCTCACGACCAAATGGCTCAAAAGACCTGAAATAACTTGGATAACATTTCCTCTGATTGTTCTAGTAACCAGCGCGGGAGCTTATTACTCGGCAGTTTCTCTAAAAGGTGATCAGCTTGTTGTAAACCAAGCCGAAGTTATCGACATCGATACACAAGCTGGCACAGGACGGGGTCTTGTTATCTCACATATGTTTACACCCAATGCGAATCGATTTAATCTCGAATACCAGATCAACCTTCCTAACAAGCAGCCAATCACAAATTCGACCTCCTACACAAGTTGGTTGGGTAAGCCAGGATATGGTCTTGGTGGTATGCAGGGTAGCACGGTCAATTCAATGAATCTTAATGCTGATTACTTGGCAGGAGCGTTGCGGCCCGAAGGAGTTGGAAATCAAGAATCAATTTTGATTGGCATGCCGGTACAAGTTTGGTCAACCCGAAGCTTAATGCACCGTTGGCTTGGAACGGTTAACGACAGCGTAGCTGCTGATTTAGCTTGGAACCAAGATCGGTTGGTAGAAGGATCACTCACGAATGAGTTCGGTACGAAACTACAAAACTGCTATCTGCTCGCAGGAGATTGGGCATGGCGGCTCGGAACACTGAATAATGGCGAGACCAAATCAATCGATAACTCACTCTCTCCAATTAAAATTAAAACCCTGATTAAATCATTTGATAATGATCAAGACGTTAACCATCTATTACTGAGACTGTCATTACTTGGTTCGAGGACCAATGAACGAGGAGTTCGGCTGGGATCACAATTAGCACTTTGTGATTTGTCACACTATCTTGCTAGTGGCGGAGCTCTTTTGATGGCCAGCTCCGTCGATGCCGATCCAAGCGTTCTGCTTGAAAGTGGTAAGCCGCTTGAAAATGATAATGATAAGCATTGGCTGCACTATCGATTTTTGATACCCGTTGACGAATAATCGCTTATTCCAAACTTCCGAAATAAATTGATTGGCTAGATTGATGATCGAAATTCGTGGACTGACTAAGAAATACGGTGACCTCTTTGCAATTCGAGACATTCAGCTCGAATTGAAAGCGGGTGATGTTTTCGGTTTTATTGGGCCGAATGGAGCTGGTAAAACAACCACGATGCGAATCCTTGCCACGCTGCTTCAGCCAACCTGGGGCGAGGCCTACGTAGCTGGTAATTCGATCTATACGCATCCGAAAGAGATTCGACGAGCTATTGGCTACATGCCAGACTTTTTTGGCGTCTATGACGACATGAAAGTGATTGAATACCTTGAGTTTTTTGCTGCCGCTTATCGAATCCGAGGCGAGGCAAGAAAGAAGGTATGTAACGATGTTCTCGAGCTAGTCGACCTTGGATACAAACGTGATGCTCTAGTAACAAGCCTAAGTCGCGGTATGACGCAACGGCTTGGATTGGCGCGGGTGCTTTTGCATGATCCTCAGGTATTACTGCTGGACGAGCCTGCGAGCGGTCTTGACCCCCGTGCTCGAATTGAAATTCGGGCTCTGCTGAAAGAGCTTCGCTCGATGGGCAAGACGATCATGGTATCTAGCCATATTTTGCCTGAGCTCGCCGACATCTGTAACAAAGTTGGCATCATCGAACGTGGCGAATTGATCGTGAACGCCGATGTTGCTGAGGTGATGCAACAAGTACGTAAGCAAATGGTTCTTAATGTCGATGTTCTTGACGAAACGGAATCGGGTGAAAAGAGGAGGGGGGCTGCTAGTCTGCTTGAAAGCCTAACCGAGGTTGAGTCTGTTGAGTCAACCGAGGACTTCCAAGGGCCGATGACGGTGACGCTTTCAGCCGAGGTCAACGATCCCAGCATTCTATCAAAAGCCTTGTCAGATTCAGGTTTTTTGTTGACCTTGCTCAAGGAAGATGAGATCAATCTTGAGACCGCCTTCATGACACTTACCCAGGGTATTACAAGCTAGACCCTCTTTCTTTTGACTGGCAGTATGGGTTGTCCATAGCGCAGCTTTTTCTCTGCATTTGTCTGTGTAAAAGCGCTAAGCTTTCTTTATGTTTACCTTACAAGGGTTTACGCGTTTTGTTGTGCCAGTGCTGTCGTTAGTTTAAGAACTCGACACAATTTTAGTGCTAGGAGATAATGGAGATATATCACGTTCATTATGGATGAACGATCACCAGCAACTCTCGAAAGCATATCTTAGGCGATGCGAATAAAACTTTTCCTTAGCGCAGTTGTTTTACTTCTTGGTTTGGCTTTAGATGCTCATGCATTTGATGATTTCCGAGGCATGTGGATTAGCCGTTTCGAGTACAACGAAGATAGCGTTGCGGACATAACGAACCGTATTAATAATGCCGCCGACATGGGGATTACCGATGTTTTTTGGCAGGTCCGAGCCAAAGCAGATGCCTACTATAACAGTAATTTCGAACCCAATGCCCAGGATTGGCAAGGGGTAATTGATCCCTTGCAGACGGCAATTAATGTCGCCAATACGCGCGGCGTGAAAATCCACGCTTGGTTGAACTCCATGCCTATTTGGCGTGATACTTCACAACCAACCGATCCAAACCATATCTTTTTCAATTCGAACCCAAGCTTCCGTGTCACCGACATTAATGGCAATGTCGAACAGCTTATCGGCGGGAGCAGCAGTTTTTCAGGCAGTTACGCACGTATTAATCATGTGTTGCCTGAGGTTCAGGACCACTTCAATGACGTCGTGCAGGACATTTCCGAGAACTACGACGTGGCGGGAATCCATCTCGACTATATCCGTTGGCTAGGGCCTGGTGATTCCTCCGATGGTTTCCGTCCCGATTGGGATTACATGCCACACGACCCTTATTCCTATCAACTCTACCAGCAAGCGACTGGTGGTAACGGAGCTGACGGCTCTACCTTTGCAAAACGTGAGGCCTATCGTGATTGGGTTCAAAGCCGGATTACGGACCTCGTCGAGTCGGTTGGCCAAACCGTCGATGCCGCTGAAGTTACCACAGGACGCGAAATTAAGCTCTCAGCCGCCGTTTGGAACAATCCGACGACTGCTGAACGGGATTACATGCAAGACTATCGTGACTGGCTACAGCGAGATCTACTCGATATTGCCATCCCCATGGTCTACCTAAGTCAAAGCAACAGTAATCTTTTGGATGGGTTCTTAGATGACATTTTCTCTGCCTCGACGAATACCGATGTTTCTATTGGACTAGGAACCTATCTTCATACGAATTCGGGTGGTGGCGTCGCTGAAACGATCGACCAAATCCAAGAAGTCTACGACGATGGTCGGGCAGACAGTCTTACGTTCTTTAGCTATGGCTCACTCCTCGATGGCAGCTCTTTAAGCAATGCTCGTCGTCAGGCGGTCGAGGAATGGTACGAAGAGACATTCGTCCTTCAGGGTGATTTCAACAACGACGGAATCGTCGATCTAGCGGACTATACAATCTGGCGTGACACTTTCTTGCAGTTCGGTGATTTACCTGCCGATGCGGACGGAAATGGCTTCATTGGCAACGCTGACTACGACATCTGGGAAGCGAACTTCGGTTCGACTGCCAGCAGCCTGGCAACAAGCACCGCCGTTCCTGAGCCATCATCGGCTTTATTACTTGTTGCACTTACGACATCGTTGCTTAGTGCTAATCGACGTTTGGCTTAGAAACCATCTGGCATAAAAAAGAGCTACCCCGCCGTTAGGCGAGGTAGCTCATGCAGAAGTTACGGAACATAACAGTTTCGTAAACTTTAAAGGTCTTTCAATTACTTGCGACGTTGGACAAGTCCAAGGCCAAACATACCAGCAAGTAGAACAGCAGAGGTTGGCTCAGGAATAACTGGCTCTGAAGCGACTGCTTCCCACATGATGGCTGAGGATCGCATCGATACAAAGCTGTTAACTACAGCTTCTTGAGTTACCGTGTAAGTGTTACCTGCGGTCAATGTGACAGTTCCAAGTAAGTACCAAGAGTTATTGGCACCACCAACAAAAGCTGCACCTGGATCGAGATCGGCACCGGTGCCACCGTTGTTGCCATTAACAGCAAGAACGCTCACATCACCACCATCACTCTCCAAGGTGAAGTCAGCACCAGCTGCGTTCACATTGGTAGAAGCAGGGGTTGTCCAATAAACGTTGTAAGTACCAGTTCCACCTCCAGCAACGCCGCTGGCTAGCTCCGTACCGAAACCAGTGGTTGATCCCAACAAAGAACCAGCAGCAGGTGAGAAGTTATCTGCATCAGTACCGGGAGTGTAACTGAAAACATAGGTGTCAGGATCAGCTACCCCATTACCACCAAACAAGCTATTGCCACTAGTACCAACAGCAGCACTTGCAATACTGGATGATGCGGAGGTCGTGTCACCACCGAGTGAGAAACTGGGATCAGATGTGCTTGCATTGGAAATAAATGCAGCACTTGCTGGAGCCGCGATCAGAGCAGCTGCCAGCATCAGGGCGGGAGTGTAAATTTTTTTCATAAGGCTTCTCGTCTTCTGGAGGAGGCCCAAATTGCAGTAACTTCAGGTTGCTGAATCGTAGGGCTAACGGGGATAAATTCTGTCTAATTGCCTCTCTGCTATCTTAATCAATCAACCAAACATGTAATGGCTGAAAAATTGTAACTCAGTTGTGTTTTCTTCTATCAAGGGTTCTCGCCAACTACTTCTTCTCCGTTTCGCGTAGCAAGCGATACGTATAGCGCAGGTTCAATGTCACTTGTCAGGTAATGGACACTGCCATCGCCGTAGGCGAAGTTAGCACCGTTCACATGGAAGCTTCCGTAAGGCAGTTCGTTGGTAGTAATGTTTTGGTTAACACCAGGAGGTACAGGGCCCGGCCGATCGTCATCCTCGTGGAGGAAGTAGTAGCCGATCTCATCAAGCTGAGCTCCTGGGGGATAAATTCCGCGAGCAGCTGATGCGGAGAATATGGCGCTACTAGGAAGTGCTCTTTCGGGTTCATTCCAAGTCCCATCAGAATTTCTCAAAGAGAGAGCGTACTCACGCTCTTCACCCGACAGAGTAGAAAAACTCCAGTAACCACCTACTGTCCAAACACGAAGATGGTACCAACGTTCTCCAATCAACAGGGTCTTACTTAGACCGTCCGTAACTTGTCCAACTCTACTACCGAGTCCAGCCGACAGAATGCCATCTCTAGGCGCATCACCTGAGTAATCATCTCCCTCAGTTGCTTGGATCCGATTATCGTTGGCAAAGTCAAGATTTCTTGTTCGACCTGCACCACTAACAGCGTAGTAATTGGAGGCCGGTACACCGGCTTCGCGGTTAGTACCAGGAACGTTATCAAAGGCTTCCCCATCACTAGGACATTCAAAGATGGTGCTGATGGAAAAAGTAACTGCTCTCATTTCAGCATGATCAGGATTCGTAGCTGAAATGGCATAAGGATTTAGTGGTCTGCGAGGATCAGCAGCTAATGCCTCTTGTTGTTTTTGTTTAATCACATCAGCAGAAGGCGCTTCCTCCATAAAAGGAAGAACTTCAATCTGCCAACTAAAGCCGTTGTAACCAACTTCTGGTCGTGTCGAGTATCGTGCACCCGGCGGAAATCGATTGTAAGTTGATTCGTAATTAATTGCCCCAAGGGCACAGTTCTTTAAGTTGTTAACGCACGAATTTCGACGCGCTGCCTCCCTCGCTGCTTGGACAGCAGGGAGGAGCAACGCGACCAAAATTCCAATAATGGCGATCACAACCAACAGTTCCACCAAGGTAAAACCGTTGGGCATCCTTTCGTTAGTAGATCGCTGAGTTGGCATAAATCTCTCCTTAATCGTTCTCTGTTCCTGTTCCGTTGCCCTTGGTTACTTACGCTTGCTGGCGCTAGCCACACCACAAAGTGCCAACGTGAAGAGCATCAGCGAGGATGGTTCAGGTACTGCACTAGCTGACGCCGAAGAGCTTGAGTTGCCAAAGTTAGTTACCCAGACGTTGTAGTCGAGCGGATCAATAACACCGTTTTCGTTGCCGTCGGCACCATCGCCGTTACTTGCAACGGAGTCACCTAGCGTATCTCGCCAAACGGTGTAGTCAGCGGCATCGACTTGACCGTCATCGTTGTAGTCACCTGTTAATGATGCTGGGATATCAACCAATGCTAAACTAATGTTGTCGAAAATTACGCCGCCATAGAAGCCATTACCGGCAGAGGCTATACCGGAAGGTGAGCCAATACGCAGGCTGTCAAAACCGTTAGGGCCAGTTGTTACGTCAACAGTGAAAGACGAATCAAAAGTTCCATCACGGAAGAGATCGAGTTCATAAAGAATGCTGTCTTCTGAGATCGTAGCACGGTAGGTGTGCCAAGCTTCGCCAATGTCAGCTAAGTTGGTGATTGTATCTTCATCGTCAGGACGGTCGAACTCAGCAGGAAGCTCAAAATATTGGTAGTTAGGATTCGGATCTTCTGGAAGGGTTGGAAATAGAACAGTTCTGGTCATAAAGCCAACACCATCTGGACTTGTATTGTTAAATCCAAGCTCGACAATGTTCTCAGGCGCGTTACTGCGAAGCCCGATTGACATTCGTTTGTTGCCTAATCCACCGATGTCAAAGATGTCACCTTGTAAAACAATGTTTTGAGTGGCGGTTGGTAACAGTGGCGACCCGCCATTCAAAGGTAATTGATATTCAAAGACATTTGAGCCGATATGTTCAACGCCTTGTCCAGGTGAAGGGAATGCACGAGCTCCGACGTCTTGAGGGACAAGGTCATCCAGAGTGATGAACTCTGTGAAAGTCTCATCGACAAGTTGCCCCGCTGAGTTAGCAAGACCCCAAACGGCATTCAGTGCGGCCGTGTCGGCATAGGATTCGAAATCGTCATCAACCAAGACTTGGCCAGTAGCAAGATTCGTCAAACCAACGAGCAATAGAAGCGAGAAAGATAGTCTAAACAAGCAGTGCATGGAGTTCGTCCTTATGTAAGTTGATGAGCAATGTCAAAGCAGCCACCTCCGCCTTAAGGAAGCTGGTGCGTTTGCTACCATCCAGTCTATCTAGAAAGGGAAAATAACCCCTCTGCTTGTTGCGCATATCTCTCCCCAATTAGCGCATAAAGACGTGTCACTATCAAAATAGCGCAAGGTGAATGTCTCGATTTTGAACCAAATGCAAGGTTCAATGATCGCTTTGCGCAATCATGTTAAAGTGCGGTAATGACTGGTAATCGCTTCTCGAGGTAATGTCTCTTTTTCGTCAGAAAGACGACAGAATGTATCGATCAATGCTTGCTGATCGATATCCTCGGCGGCATGGGCTGCACGTACAGCGCCACCAAGACAGGAAGAGTTGCTTGATTCGAGCCGGTAGACTTTAGCACCGAAGACATCGGCAATGGTTTGGCGAATTCCAGAATTAACCGAAGCTCCACCCGTAACATAGACCGTTTCGAACTCGGTCTTCATCCAGCCTGATTGT
>SPJK01070425.1_pt1 | contig 16320 bp, 11 predicted proteins | sample 3741771 | NCBI WGS metagenome assembly SPJK01 (sample SAMN10925997, study PRJNA522277) | cold seep metagenome | isolation source: Elba SIP-enriched marine methane seep metagenome, extraction at timepoint T2 | place: Italy: coast of Elba, Mediterranean Sea | reverse complement strand
GTTATTGGATAAATCAACCGCCTGAAGAAATCGCAGGAATCTGTATTGGTCTGAAAAACAGTGAACAGGGTTTTATGATGGTTGAGACTTTGCCCGAATATTGGGGAAGTGCTATCCCAAATAGCCACCGTCGGTTTACTGAAAAAGTTCAGGCAGGTATTAGTTGTTTCATGATGGAAAAGAGTTTTGTTGAAACGACGGATCAATTACCGGATCAGCCAATTTTAGTGGTTAAAAATACCTTTGAGGCATTTAAACGTATTGCTATTGCCATCAGGGAAGCTTCAACTGCAAAACGTGTGCAAGTGACAGGATCAGAAGGAAAAACGGGCTTTAAATATGCTTTAAACTATTTAATATCCCAACAGGCTGATAGTTATGCACAAGAAACCAGTGCCAATTTAACCGCTGCTATTTTTCTCAGTTTCAGTCGTTTGAAGCCTGAAACTGAATATACTGTGATTGAAATTTCATGCCCTCAGCCAAATCGATGTTCACAACGCTCCAGAATTATTCAACCCGATCTGGCGGTGATTACAAATTTGAATATATCGCATATGAATACACATGGGTCCGTTGAAAAGCTGATTCAACATAAAGCAGAAAGTCTTGATGGGTTAAAGCCAGGTGGGAAATGTCTGATTAACGAAGATACCGGTTATTACACAGAGTTTATGCAATATATGCAAGGTCGTAAAGATGTTTCATATATTACATATAGCTATCAGAATGAGCAGGCTGATGGCTATTTGATCAAGCAAACCTTTGGTGACTTGGGCTGGGATGTTGAAGCTAGAATTGCTGGGGTAAACTACCAATACAGAGTAAACAGAATTCAGGAACACTGGCCTTTAACCAGTGTAGGGATCCTGGTCGCAATTCATGAATTGGGATTAGATGTAGAACAAGCCACTCAGGATTTTAAAACTTTTAATCTGGGCTGGGATTCTATGGGAGAAATTAATTTTCACGCTTTAGATGAGCAAAGACAATTTTTGTTCTATGACCAGCATTTCAGTATCACAGAAACTGCTTTAAAATCTGCATTGAATGATGTCAGCAGGATTCAGGTTGAGGGAAAAAAAATTGCGGTAATTTCGGGTGAACATAACAGTGATCATTATGCCGGTGAAACGCATCAGCGCATAGCTAAACACATTGATGCATCCGATATCGATTTGCTTTTTACTGTTGGGGAATATGCCGAAGGGATTGTCAATGCTTTGGAAGATGACAGTATTTTTCAAGGCCATTTCTTTAAGATAGAACAATTATCTCACTGTTTGATCAACAGAATTGCAGTGAATGATCTCTTGTTTATTAAAGGCATGACCAAATTAAATTTTCGATATTTATCGGATAAAATTAATCAGAGATTTCATAAGATATAACCCAATGAAAATTCCTGAAAACAGTGATGTATTTCATTATGAAACAGAACCTGATTCTGACACATTACTGGTTATTTTCAGTGGTGTGAATGCAAAAACATTTATGGGTTATCGTTTGTTGAGTGATGTTTATGTCAATAAACTGTTTTTAAGAGATCCAAACCGAAGCTGGTATAACAAATCCATTCCGGGTTTAACTGAAAATCCACAACAATTTATTGAATTACTAGAGAAAATTACCTCTGCTTATAGTCCAGACAAAATACTCTTTATAGGGTCTAGTATGGGAGGCTATGCAGCATTACTCTTTGGCTGTCTATTAAAGATACAACGTATCATTGTATTCAGCCCTCAAGTCATATTGAATTCAGGCTTACCGAATAATCCACAAAACTTATCCAATTATAGTTATCCCGACCTGACAGAAATCATCTATTCGAATGCAGTCGCCAATATCGATTATTTTTTTGGGATGGAAGAACTGACCGATTTTTACCATTTGCAAAGTATCTATCAGCTTGAAAATATCGATTTCTTTTGTATCAGAAATTCAGCGCATAACGTCATGCATTTTCTTCATCAAATGCAGATTTTACAACCCCTGTTGATAAAAATAATTCATCAAAAGACACGGCCAGACTTGCCGAGCTGGACGTCATGGAAAAACCCAGATGTTTTATCTGGTTTGGTGAAAATTGCTGATTTATATAGCCAAAGAAACTGGACTGAAACCTTGAATTGTCTTGACGTTTTGTTAGAACAGTATCCCGTTTGGTCAGGAGCTTACACTTTGCAATCAGAGCTGCTGAGAAAACAAAAAAAAATTAAACCGGCAAAATTACAGGCAGAAAAAGCCATTTTGATTAATCCTGGCTATGATCTGGCATATCATGAGCTGGCCATGAGTGAATTTGCTTTAAAAAATTATGATGCTGCGATTGAGAGATTTATTCAATCGATAAAACTGAATCCGACACCCAAAGCCATGCAATTTATCAAGCTTTGTATCAGTTATCGAGAACAGAAGCAATACCGGGAAGCGTATCAGATTATTAAACAAGGAAAACTAAACTTTCCGAAACAGTTTGGTATGTATTTTCATAGTGGACGCATTCTGGAATTACAGCATCAGTTTTTGGCTGCGCGTTGTTATTATAAGAAAGCAGCTGAATTAAATCCGCTTAACCCAGTAATCCCCGAGCATATTCAACGCATCGATGAGCTTATTAATCAGCATGAAACTTCCGATAAATACACTGTCTTTATCGGAGGGGATACAATTTTAACCCGCTACATGCATAGTATTCTCGAAACTAAAGGCATTGACTGGATTTGTCAGGATTTGGAGCAACTAAGCAATGCGGCTGATGCAACCTTGTTAAACCTGGAATGTGTCTTGGCTAATTCAGGAAAAATACAGCCAAAGCAGGAATATCGCCCTTATTATTATCGAGGTGCTCCAAAACTTTGTGAAATTCTGACCCGGTTGAATACTCGATTGGTTTTTACAGCAAATAATCATGCATTGGACTTTGGTTCAGATGCTTTATTGGAACAAAAAAAAATGTTTGCTGAAATTGGGATAAAAACACCGGGGAGTGGTGCAAACATGTCTGAGTCCATGCAAGCAGAAATTATTCAGGCGGGTCCAATAAACATTGCGGTAATCAGTTTATTCAGTTATGTGGAAACGGATGTATATCGGGCAACTGAAACGCGCCCCGGCATTTTTCATATTTCAGATCGGACTGAATTGATCAATCAATTGTATTCAAATTTTATTCAGGCAAGAACTCAGGCAGATATCGTTTTGTGCTCCCCTCATTGGACACCAAACTGGACCATTGAACCTGATAAGGATTTAATCTATTTGGCACATCAAATCATTGACATAGGATTTGATGGGATATTAGGCCATTCCTCTCATTTACCGCATGGTATAGAAATTTACCGTGGTAGACCGATTGTTTATGATATGGGGACTATTCTTGCTGACTTTGCATTGGGCCATATGGAGATGCCTTATCAGGCTGGTTTTTTATTGCATTGCCGTAAAAAAAGATTGACTGCCTTGGAAATTGTTCCACTTAAGTTGGAACATGGTCGTAGTCTTTTTGCCAAAGGCAAAGATGCAGTAAAAATTCGACAAATGATCAGACACCGCAGTGAAAAGCTAGATGACACGATAGAATTTTTTCGTCATGGTGAGAATTTATTGGTTGAGTTTGAATCTGATCAACCTATGAATTTATCTGCAAATTCAGAGCATGAAATTCCAGAAGAACAATCTTTTAAATTAAATAAACTATATGAATGGCAACAGCAATCCCCCAATGTGTTAGTGACTCAGCAATCAGAGGTCGTTAAATTAGACATGCCTATTTCTTTAGCAGAAAAAGGCCAGATCACGCATATTAAATTTCCTGAAAGCTTTTATGCAGGGAGCGGCTTTTTATTTCAGATGATTATTCATGTTACAGGTCACTTTTCAAAAGGTCGGCATGATATCCATCTTTTAGCAATCCATGAAAATCAGGAAAATCGATTTTATTGCCAGCATCCATTGTCACAAGGTGTATACAGTCCATTTCAGTGGCAATCTGGGGAACAGGTGATGGATTCTACAGTGGTTCGCCCTGTTTGCGAGATGATCACTGGGCAATATGAACTCTATCTAGGGTTTATGGATCAATATAATCAGGTTTTTTTACAAGAAATAGCAGACGATACCAGAAGTGTGGAACAATTGATATGGATAGGCAGTATTATGATGTTAAAACCGTATCGAGGAAATTATGCTTCAGGCGTTGATTGGTCAGGGACATTAGAACATCCATCCTGATAACTATATAGTCAGAGTGAAGTAGTGATGATAAGGCTGATATTGACAATTATTTTATTTTGGCCATTCAGTGGATTTTGCCAGGTCATTGAATTGATCCATCATTACCGGTATATCAATCAATCTGATCAAAAGTCTGGAAAAATTTTTCATCGTGTCACTGTTCCTGCTGAAACACTTTATCAGAAATTAGTAGAAATTAAATCGAGTGGGCAACCATATCAACTTAAAACCCACAAGAATACAACACAGCAATATCTGGAAGTATCATTCGAGATTGATCCAAAGTCAGAGTATCAAAATCTAATCAGTTTTGTACTAAAGCTGGATCCTATTCAATATGTTTTACCTGATCAAAATAATTTAATTCAGAAACATGAGCCACAGTTAAAAAAATATCTTATTTCTGATCAGTTTAGTGAATCCGACAGCAGGCAAATCCAGTCCATTGCTCATTTAATTTTAAAAAATAATCAACAGTTCGACCAAAAAATTTTTGCCAGCTACGAATTCGTTAATGAGTATTTAACGTTTCAACGTATGCCTGAAAGAACATCGGCCTTATCCAGCATAAAAAACGGGGTGGGTGATTGTACGGAATTTTCTGATTTATTTGTTGCAATCAGCAGAGCCATGGGGATACCCGCGAGAACAGTCTCATTATTTAATTTTAGTGAAAAAAAGCAGTTTAAAATGCCTAATCATAATGAAGCTGAAGTTTATGTGGAGCAAACGGGCTGGCTTCCGATTTATACTAATCTTGGCGCAGGACGCTATGACAATGCTTATGCGCCAGGTCTAACTGTCAGTGATAATATTGTATATTCCAGAGATAATGTATGGACCTGGGCAAATTATTTTACCGAGAAAATGCCTGAGAACAGTCAGAAGGTGGTAGTCGATTGGCAAGTAATGATTGATAAAAATAAGGAGCGGGAGGACAATAATGGAGGTGGGATAAAAATTGAGGGGAAACATTAGAAATTAATCCCCTCATAAAGTATTATCCACTCAGGGGCTATTACAACATATGTATTGTTAACAGAACATGAATGGAAAATGAATAAATGATCCTGAATAACTTCCTGGATTCCGAAAAAATAATAATATATTTTACTATTTTAATCAATATGTGGTATTACAAGGCTATGATTTATAGCTAAAATTTAACTACCATAGTTATATTTCAAATAAAAATAAACCCAGCCTGAATACCAGGCACTGAACATTCATTCATAAAACGCCTTTTAAATAGGGTTTAATTGTCAACGTGTTTTATGAAATGAATTTATTCTTTTTAGGGAGGAAATATGTTTAAACACTATTTTGAATTAATTTGTCAAAAAGCACCGGGATTTACCATCTTGACTTTAAATCTATGTGATAAAGCAAAATTTTTGGATTTTTTAGCCCCTTTAGCAATACGTTTATATTTAGTGCCTGTATTTTGGATGGCAGGTACGAAGAAGTTTGCTAATTTTTCCAGCACGGTTGAATGGTTCGGAAATGAAGAATGGGGCTTAGGTCTACCTTTACCTTTTTTATTGACTCTGCTGGTCGCTTTAGTTGAGGTTTTGGGAGCGTTATTTTTGTTGATTGGCTTTGGAGTGCGATTGATCTCAATTCCATTAATGCTCACTATGGTGGTTGCTGCCATCACTGTTCATCTGGAAAATGGTTGGCTGGCAATTGCTTCTGGTGATGGTATATTTTCAAGTGAGCGCACTATTGCAGCGGTTGAACGTTTAGCAAAAGCGAAAGAGGTGCTACAAAATTATGCCAATTACGATTGGTTGACTGAGCATGGGGGATTTGTCATTCTAAATAACGGTATTGAATTTGCCGTCACCTATTTTATCATGTTGTTAGCCATGTTTTTCCTGGGTGCAGGTCGATTTGTCAGTGCTGATTATTGGATTAAAAAACGGTTTGATGGAAACAATGAAATAAACTAAATAGCCAATTTTCCAAATGAATTTGTGTCAGTTTTGTGATAATTTTTAGCTAGAATTTATCTCATAATGGGTAACAAGCACAGAATTAAATTAAACTGTTTAGCAAACGGATTTTTAAAGACGATTACTTAAAGTGTCTGTGATTTATATGCAAAATAACAATGATGATCAAGATCAGTACGGTAACCCTTTGTGATTCGTGTGCTGGTGTTTCGAATTGAACTAATTATTTGGCTTCAAGTCAGTTCTGTTTAATCGAATACTCAATATTAATAATTTTCTTTTCAGGAAGCGAAGGATGCTGATCAAACAAAAATCTTCTATATTAAGTTCAGAAATTACTGATAAACAAACCTTTCTAAATAGAAGGCAAATTATTAAGGCAGCTTTGTCAATTCCTTTAGCGACTGTGCCTTCAATGGTTCAAGCTAAAAATAAACACTATAGCGATGTGCCTGTTGGACCGTATTCTGCCTCTTTAAAGCCGACTGATTTTGAAGATATTGCAAATTACACCAATTACTATGAATTCACTACCAACAAAACAGATTCAACGATTTTGGCGCAGGCTTTAAGCATTGACCCCTGGAGTGTCAGCGTTGAAGGTGAAGCAGAGGTGACGGGTATTTTTTCTTTGGAAGATATATTAAAAGGAAACACTTTAGAAGAACGTATTTACCGATTTCGCTGTGTTGAAGCCTGGTCGATGGTGGTTCCGTGGATAGGTTTTCCATTAGGGCATTTATTAAAGCGTTTTAAACCTACTTCCAAGGCAAAATTTGTTGAATTTACTACGTTATATAATCCTGATGTCATGGTGGGGCAGCGCAGTAAAACCTTACATTGGCCTTATGTAGAAGGACTGCGTATGGATGAAGCCATGCATCCGTTAACATTTATGGCCACAGGAATGTATGATGATAGCCTGCCTAAACAAAATGGGGCACCATTGCGCTTGGTCGTGCCTTGGAAATATGGTTTTAAAAGCATAAAAGCGATAGTAAAAATACGTTTTACCGATACTATGCCTAAAACTGCATGGAATAAGAGTGCACCAAACGAATACGGTTTTTATTCAAACGTTAACCCTGAGGTTCCACATCCGCGTTGGAGCCAAAGCCGGGAAAGAATTTTGGGGGCCAGTATATTTACACCCAAGCGTATCACGGAAAAGTTTAATGGTTATGGTGAACAGGTTGCATCGCTTTATACAGGAATGGATTTGAAAAAACATTTCTGATGCGCAAGTCTAAGCTTTTCTGGCCAAGTATCAAAGTTGCTGTTTTTTTGATTAGTTTAATCCCTTTTATGATGTTGTTGCTTGATACCATTCGGGATCAGCTGGGACCAAACCCTATTCAGGCATTGCACTATAGTTTGGGTGACTGGGCGCTACGATTCCTCTGTATGACTTTGGCCATAACGCCAATCAGAAAAATTACTGGATGCAATTGGTTGAGTCGATTTAGACGCATGTTAGGGTTATATGCATTTTTTTATGCCTTAATGCATTTTCTGGTCTATGTGGTATTAGACTTGTCATTGTCCATGGCAGCATTTATAGATGAAGTTCCCAAAAGCCCATATATTTTAGTAGGACTTTTTACATTTTTAATCTTATTAATATTGGCCGTTACGTCAACGAAAAACATGCAGAAAAGGCTGGGGAAGTCATGGGTAAAGCTGCATCGGCTAGTCTATGTTGCTGCAATAGCAGCAATAGTACATTTTTTGTGGCTAGTCAAATCAGACTATAGCGAACCCCTGATATATCTTTTGATTATGACCATTTTGCTAGGGTATCGTGTGCTTTTGTTTATTAAAAATCGTAAGTCTTATTCATAAAAATTTTTTTGACTAGATAACTGATTGACCGAAAATAGCCCGAACCGGCGTGTCATTAGAGTATTACTTTTCCAGTTTTGTTAGAAATCATCAAGTACAAACTCTTTTTTAGAAAACCAGAAAAAAGCCTTTAGCTTTTCTATCCAATTAATTAAATTTGAAAATAAATGCCTCAGATCAAATTTCAAGGCCAAGCGTATTTTTGAGTCGCAAAAATCGAAATGCATTATTTCATGTTATCTAGCCAGTCGTTCAATTCATCCACATCATTGAAACAATAGCGTTCCATAATTTTTCTGGGTAATTCCCAATGTTCAACGATATCCTCGGTGAATTCATGTACATCTTTTTTATACTTAATCAGTATATCCACAGCTTGAACAGCGTCTTTTTTTATCAGGCTATCATAACCATTCAGACTTGAGTCGGCCAGCATCTGCGCCTGCTTTACCCCCGGATTAAAAAAATCTTCTACCACATTGATTAATGACATGATTAATTCTCCTCTCATTTTCTTATAATCCTAGTCAGAAAAAAAGAATTGCTTTGTGACAGGATCTACACAATTTATCATCGATAAAAAACAGCCTAAATTAATGAACTCTCCATTGAATCGAAAAGTTAAAATTTTTGCATACTCATGAGTAACAATTAAAAGTCTAATTGAAAAACGAGTCGACATCAAATAAAACTAAGTTATGAAACACAGTTTAGTTAATTAAAATGAGTTATTTGCCATGGTTTGTTGCTATTTGCATATTAACTGAACATAAGGTTAAATCAATCATATTGATGTCTAACGTTTATTCTTTAGCTTGAAGTGTTTCACGGAATAAGAAAATTAGATAAATTTTGGCAAATATATGCTTTTGAAATCAGGTGGGCTTTAGCTGTTTTTATATCATTGAATTTACAAAGAATAAATTGAATTCTTCAAATACACATTTTCAGTCATTTTGATCACCATTATAATTAATTTCATGGATAGAAAAGCCATTCTATCCATGGATTCAGGGTTTGATAGATATTTTCATAGAGCATTGCAAATGAATTTTTCTTGTATATTATGATTTCAGTTAAATAATTTGGAAGGATAGTGTTGATGGATTCATTATGAAAAATATGTTGAAGCAAAAAGGACTGGCCATCCTTTATTTTGTGGTCAGTTTGCTGGTATTAACAATTTATGGCTCCAAAGTATGTCCGTATATTGATTCACTCGAGTTTTTTACAGTCTTTCGTATTTTTGGTGTAGCCTTTTTAGTTGCCATCTTTCTTAAGATTCTGTTTGAAAACAAAGTTGTAGAAAGGTCAAAAAAGTTATATCGCCCGACTTATCAAATGTATTTTGATTTGGTGCTTTATCTTGTCATTGGTAGCTGCATTACCATTTATAATTTTTTTGCACTGGATTTTCCCATTGGTTCAGGCGTGAAGGTTATGATGGGGTGCATGACTGTGGGTGCTTTTGCATCGCTGGATAATGCTTTGTATAAGGAACGTCTGTTATTTCAATCCCATTCAGAATCTGAAGAATCAGAGTCAATTTTTCCCATGACGCGTCGTCTTTCTCTGGTTTTTGCCTTTATGGGAATTTTGACTGTGATTGTTGTTGCTCTGGTTGTTGTTAATGATGTCGATTTTATGCTTAAAAATCGTCAGGATTATGATATTAAGACATTGCAACGTATTGTTTTTACAGATATTGGATTCGTCATAGGAGTTTTACTGGTCCTCTCATTGAGACTGATCCATTCTTTTTCCAAAAACCTGAATTATTTGTTGTCTATACAAATAGAAATTCTTGATTATGTGGCTTGCGGTGAATTAGATGCAGAAGTGCCATTGGTCACTCGGGATGAGTTTAGAGTTATTGCATTGAAAACGAATGCGATGATAGCGGGTTTGAAGCAAGCCCGAAAGAAAGAAGAAACCTTGATGCAAATGATTCAGGATGTTTCTTCAGAATTGGAACTGAAACCGCTGTTAAATAAAATAGTGAGTGTAGTGAGTGAATTTTTGGAGGCCGATCGTAGCTCCATTTTTTTATACGATAAAAAAAACCATCAGCTTTGGTCTATGGCTGCAGAATCATTAGCCAGTTATGAAATTCGAATAAATGCGGATGAAGGCTTGGCGGGTTATGCTTTTTCCAGCGGTGAAACTATTCGCATAAAAAATGCCTATGAGGATCATCGTTTCAGTATAAAAACGGATATAGAAACAGGCTATAAAACCCGGTCGGTTTTGTGCATGCAAATTCATGATAAGAATAATCAGGCTATTGGTGTGATAGAAGCTGTGAACAAAAAGAAAGGGTCTTTTAGTGTTGCTGATGAAAGAAGACTCCAGGCTTTCTGTTCACAAGTCGCAATCACTCTGGTAAATGCTCAGCTATATGATGATGTCATGAACATGAAAAACTACAATGAAAGCGTTTTAAAAAGCTTAAGCAATGGTGTCATTACCATGGATGATCATCATCAGATTGTAAAAATCAATGCGTCAGGAAAACACATTATGGCTGTGAGTGAAAACCTGATTGGAAGCCCGCTTACGAATTATTTTTATACTGCGAATGATTGGTTGAAAAATAGCCTGGATCAAATTCATCAGAACAAGCAGGCAGTGAGTTTGCTGGATGTCGATATTCCCGTTTCAGAAACGAAGATGGTATCTGCAAATTTGACCTTAGTACCTTTGATGGAACTCGATGATGAAGTTATCGGATCTATGCTGGTGATTGATGATATTACCCAGGAGAAACGCGTTCAAAGTTTAATGTCCAAATATTTGCCACCGGTGTTGGTGGATAAATTGATAGAGAACCCTGATAAACTATTGGAAGGGGTGATTCAACCCGTTACTGTCATGTTTTCTGATATTCGGCAGTTTACCAGTTTGTCTGAAAAACTGGGCGCCAGAAAAACTGTTGCTTTTTTGAATGAGTATTTTTCAATCATGGTTGATAAGATTGAAAATAACCAGGGCATTCTGAATCAATATACAGGCGATGGTTTTATGTCTATTTTTGGAGCCCCATTCTCGGGTAAACAAGATGCAGATAATGCTGTTCAATGTGCGATTGAAATGATGCGTCAACTGACTCAGTTTAATCAACAGCAGGTTTTGAACCAATCAGAGCCGATCAACATTGGCATAGGTATTAGTACTGGGGACGTTATATTAGGCAATGTCGGGTCATTAAAACGTATGGAATATACTGCTGTGGGAGATTCAGTCAATCTGGCCGCCCGGCTGGAAAGTGCGACAAAACAATATGGTGTACAGATTATGATTTGTGAAAAAACCATGCAACAGCTGAGTCAAGATTTTCAGATTCGTTATCTGGATTGTGTGCGGGTCAAAGGTCAGAATAAACCTGTTACTATCTATGAAGTGTTGGGTTTTTATTCCAGTTCTGACATACCCGATAAATTGAAGGTGATAGAATTGTTTGAAAAAGCGGTGGACAGTTATAAAAACAAGCAATGGGAAGAGGCCATTTCCGGATTTGGAGACGTTTTGGCACTCAAGCCTGAAGATAAACCCAGTGAAATCTATTTACAACGTTGTCAGGGTTTTATAGCGTCACCACCCGATACAGACTGGGACGGTATCTGGTCATTAACTGAAAAATAGTCCAGAAATGTGTTACTAAATGTGTTACTAGTAGAATCATGATAGCACAGTGTATTTTATAAATTTTTTAGTCCTTTAGTGGATTTGATTTATGACTGAACTATCAGGTAGTTAAAATCGTCATATGCTGTAAGCATTACTTTCCATTCATCGGGCTCTATGCTATATTAAATGAGAATGATTTTCACTAACAGTCTGAATTGTATTTCTATATCAATTACAGACTTTGTCAGAAATTCTTATCTCTTTTATTCCAATCATAATTCCAGATTGCCCACATCTCTATTTATAAGTTAGAAGTGGCTTGATTTAAGGAACTTAACAGGCAATGCCATTAAATTTAGACATGTTGAAAGTTGGAGAAAAAGGCCGGGTCAAAGGCTTTGAAAAATCAGCAAAAGCTTATCGTAAACGCTTACTGGCGATGGGATTAACACCGGGTACCGAGTTTCAGGTGACTCGCTTTGCACCCTTGGGTGATCCCGTTGAAATTAAAGTAAGAGGATTTTCTCTAAGTTTGAGGAAAGATGAAGCCTCTGTTTTATTAATTGATAAATTATGAGTGAATTTGTTGTAGCCGTTGTTGGGAATCCCAATTGTGGAAAAACCACTTTATTTAATGTTCTGACTGATTCAAATCAACAGGTTGGTAATTGGCCGGGGGTAACGGTTGAGAAGAAGACCGGCCAGTTTCAATATCAGAATCATGAAATAACCGTAGTGGATTTGCCGGGCACGTATTCATTGGAATCGATTGATGATCAGGTTTCTTTGGATGAAAAAATAGCCAGAGATTATGTGGCCAGCCATCAAGCTGACCTGGTTATTAATATACTGGATGCCTCAAATATAGAACGAAACTTATATTTGACCTCGCAACTATTGGAGATGAAAGTACCCATGATCGTTGTGTTGAATATGATGGATGCGGTCAAACAGCGAGGGATTAAAATTGATACAAAGCTATTACAGGAAAAGCTTGATTGTCCTGTTTTACCGGTTACTGCCAAGACTGGGCAAGGCATCAACGCATTAATGGATGGTTTGATAACAGCTATTGATCATCAACATATTCCTCAAATTCAGATTAATTACAGTTCAGAATTTGAACAAGCTATTTCAGAATTAATGCCTAAGCTGGATTCAATGACAGGCCTGGATGAACATGATAAACGCTGGCTGGCTGTGCGCTTAATTGAAGATGATACCCTTGCCAGACAACTAACCGGCGACGTTTTGCAAGATGCAGTCATAACCGTGCAAAGCAGACTGGAATCCGGTGCGGATGAAGAAATAGATATACTCGCTGCTGATGCCCGATATGGTTTTGTTCATCAATTAACCCGTAATTCAATCTGTCGTTTAAACGAAATTACGCGCCATGCTTCCGATAAAATTGACAGAATTGTACTGAACCGGTTTTTAGGTATCCCTGTTTTTTTATTGGTCATGTATTGCATGTTTATGTTTACCATTAATTTTGGCAGTGCATTTATCGATTTTTTTGATCAAGTAACGGGAGCCATTCTGGTTGATGGCCTGGCCGCATTGTTGGCCAACATTCAATGCCCTGAATGGTTGATTGTATTGATTGCCAATGGCCTGGGTGGAGGGATTCAAGTTGTGGCAACCTTTATTCCGATCGTGGGGTTTTTGTTTATTTTTTTATCGGCTCTGGAAGATTCCGGTTATATGTCACGCGCCGCGTTTGTCATGGACAGGTTGATGTTAATGATTGGTTTGCCCGGTAAATCGTTTGTTCCGATGATCGTCGGTTTTGGCTGTAACGTGCCTGCAATCATGGCAACCCGAACGCTGGAAAAACAGAATGACAGAATTCTGACCAATTTGATGAATCCTTTTATGTCTTGTGGCGCCAGGCTACCTGTTTATGCCTTATTTGCCGCTGCATTTTTCCCTGTCGGTGGTCAAAATCTGGTATTCGGGCTCTATCTAATTGGTATTTTCGTTGCGGTATTAACTGGTTTGATTATGCGTCATACCTTGTTTAAAGGTGAAGTCACTCAGTTCGTGATGGAATTGCCTACTTATCACTGGCCGACGCTGAAAGGGATTTATTTTAAAACCTGGGAACGATTAAGAACTTTTATTTTTAATGCCGGTAAAGTTATTGTACCCATGGTTTTAGTTCTTAATTTTTTAAATGCACTCGGCACAGATGGCAGTTTTGGGAAAGAAAACAGTCAACAGTCAGTTTTAAGTGAAATTGGTCGTTTTTTAACGCCCGCTTTTAAACCCATGGGAATTAAACAAGATAACTGGCCAGCAACAGTGGGCATATTTACCGGTGTCCTGGCAAAAGAGGCTGTTGTTGGCACTTTAGATGCCTTATACAGTCAAATGGCCATGGTTGAGAATTCCGCAGCAGAAAACGAAGATTTTGAATTATCCTCTGCCTTGATTTCAGCGGTATTGACCATACCTGATAACCTGTATGCACTGAGTGAAAATATTTTAGATCCACTGGGACTCAATATAGGCGAAGTATCGGATTCGGCTGCGGCTGCTGAGGAACAGGATGTTTCACAAGGGACATTTCAAGCCATGCGCAACAGTTTTAATGGCCAGGCAGCAGCATTTGCCTATTTACTGTTTATATTACTATATGCACCCTGTGTTGCAGCGACAGCAGCAATTTATCGCGAAACTAGTCCCGGTTGGGCAGTATTTGTTGTATTTTGGACGACGGGGTTAGGTTATATGACAGCGACTATTTTTTATCAGCTTGCAACCTATAATGAGCATCCCAACACTTCATTACAATGGATAGTTGGACTATTGGTGGCATTTACCAGTGTTTTGCTGGGTTTATGGTTGTATGGAAAATCCAGTTTTTCTTATACCTTGAAAAATCAAATATAATCATGATTTTATCGGAAATACGTCACTATCTTAAAGATAAAAAAAGAGTAACTTTGCATGAATTAGTGGTTCATTTCGATATTGAGGCAACTGCACTGAGAGGAATGTTACAAAAATGGATCAGCAAGGGTAAAGTGCGGCAATTGCCCGTGAATGCTTCTTGCGGCACTAGTTGTTGTAAATGTGATCCTTCATTAACTGAATTCTATGAGTGGATAGGCTAATTTCTTAATACCATTATCAGCCTATTGGAATGGACTTTTGCGGAATGACTTGTCCGTGATTTGTATGTTCGCTTAAAATCTCCCGGTTTTCACAATATTCTCACTTTCTTTGCTATATTAAACCCCTGTTTTTTTCGGGATAATCCTCTATGAAGTTTAAATTAGCTATTTTCTTTTCCATGTTATCTGTTTTATTGCTTGTTCCAGGCGTCACCAAGCCATTGATAACGATTAAAGCGACGATGGATAAGCAGGCTTTTTTAGCTATGGTAATTGACAATTTATTTCCTTCAGAATCAAGCAATGGGTTGCTGGCCAATATGTTACGCCCGTTAATTTCGCAATTACAGGTTAATGGGCAGGTCGAAGTTTTTCATTCCAGTCGTAGTTTACTTGCAACCATGCTGGAATTAATCAATCATGATCATATTATCGTAGGTTTAATGATTGGAGTTTTCGGCATCTTGATTCCAGTTTTCAAACTCATGCTGACAGTCATGGCATTTTTGCCTCCTTTAAGCGATGCAAAATTCAGTCTGTTATCCGTTAGTCAGTTTTTAAGTAAATGGTCTATGTCTGATGTTTTCGTTATGGCTATTTTGGTAGCATTTTTAGCCGTCAATGCTAACGAATATGCTGCCCAGGCTTTTCAGATGCAAGCGCGTCTTGAGGAAGGTTTTTATTTTTTTCTTGCTTATTGTCTGTCTGCGATTGTAGCTGGTCAATTATTTAAATCCAGCCTAACTCCAGATATTTGATCAGAATAACTGATTCTTTTATTGCTTACAGTCAGTTGCTATAGTAAAAACCCTGATGAAAAATCAAAAATCGTAAGCAAAGAGCTATTCAGTATTAGCCAGCCTTATAAACTGATATCTAATTGATATCAAAATATCATATGCTAGATGAACAAAACGACCAAGAAAGTTAAAATACACCTTTGAAATCCGGTCGATAAGTTGAAAATGTTGCTTCCATCATATAACGGGCCAGAATAGTTTATTCGGTACAGATGTTCTACAGCAGTTGGAAATATAGGTTCCTTGTATGTAATAAGCCATGATTTCCTGCTAAACTCAAATGATAATCCGCTTCTTGTTGGTCAATCTGTTCGACTATTTTTTTCTGACATCCCATGAGTTGCGATTGTTCTTCGGCCAAAGCCGCTTTACAGCGTTTGTTTAGCTTGGCAACAATTTTGTCCAGAAAATCTCGGTACGCTTGCAGACTGGCAAAATCAGCAGACCCCCGTAGTTTTATGGCTTGATCAATACGGTGTTTGAGCGCGCCATGGGCCGTTTCAACCGCACCATTTTCATGGCTGGCACCGAGATTGTTCGCGTTGGGCTTCATGCTGTCGTGTTGGCAGAGTGCTTCATAGGATTGAGTTAAATCACCCTTCTCCGTGTTATTGGCATATGCCGCACTCAGACTGTCTGTTCGGTGCTCTGCGGGAACCCCACCCAGCTGATACAAAGCAGTTTGCAGACCATCGGCTAATGCGCTGCAGCTTTCTTCACCGCGGACAATATGGACAT
>SPJK01026884.1_pt1 | contig 16322 bp, 13 predicted proteins | sample 3741771 | NCBI WGS metagenome assembly SPJK01 (sample SAMN10925997, study PRJNA522277) | cold seep metagenome | isolation source: Elba SIP-enriched marine methane seep metagenome, extraction at timepoint T2 | place: Italy: coast of Elba, Mediterranean Sea | reverse complement strand
GGGGGTATTCGATGCAGGAGGTTGGGGGGATGATTCGGGAGGCGGTGGGGAGGGGGTAGTGATTTAGTGGTAGCACTACGGCCTCCTTCGCTCTTCGAGTCGAAGGAGGGCACAGCTCAGATAGATAGAGCCACCGCCGCTCGGCCTGGTTCTAAATCATCTATAGTAGTACAATGGAACGACCACACCCGAATCCGTTTGCTAAGCTTGGGATCACCAAAGCGTCAAACACTATAAACTCAGAACTGGAGTTTGTTCGAGTCCATCGGGCAATAACTTCTGGAGCCGAGAATCGGCATATCGATTTCAAACAGGAGTGTTACCAATCCGGTAAACGTGATGATTTCCTTAATGACGTATGCTCATTCGCCAACACTGACGGCGGATTACTTCTGCTCGGCGTCAAAGAGAACGAATCGCCGCCTCACTCCGTCATAGGGATGCCTCCACAAGAAATTGCCAAATGCATTAAGCGACTACGTGAATGGACGAGAAAGTATCTACTTCCAAATGGTTCGGGGGTTCATATCTATGAGTATCCGCATAACGACAGCAACATACTTGTCGTGAGCGTTCGAAAGTCAACTATGGGTCCCGTGTATTACGAAAAAGATGGAGGGCATATTTTCAAGGTAAGGGAAGGCGACGGCACCAGAGATGTCCGGTTCGAGGAGCTTAAGAAAATGATAAACGCCTCGCCGAGTGGTGAGTTGAAAATTCAAGTTGCTCTTCTGGCTGACGAATTTCGTAGACAGGCCGCCAAATACAGAGGCGTTTATATCGAAGCGTTTGGACCTGACTGTTTAGAGTTTATCGAGAACAAGTACCCCGACATGCAGATCCGTAGTGAAAAATGGGATGGGTACAAATGTAGTGGGTTCAGCTTTGGCATGATAACAGATGTTGAGATCGTCGACATCTCAAGGATGGAAAAATCACAAGTTCCTGATGATGTGATTCCGATGGTTGGTGAATCCGAGCTGGGATCGCTTGGAAGAGTGCCAGCCAAATCAATTGGATACTGTATATTTGAGCATGATGAGGGGTCAGGAGTCGAGGATTTCAAGGAGCTTTGTGAGCGATCTTCAAAAATATTACGACAAAGTGAACTTGAGTTGCTCTATCAAGCACCATCTCTTCATGGCATAACTCATACAACGCTGCGCAACTGGATCCATATTCTTGTATACGCCACCATGCAACATGGTTCGCCTTACAGAATAGCCCCTAAAGCCATGGATTCATATCAAAGTATCTTTGATGAAGCCGATGCGAATCCAAGATCGGCATTTGCGCACAGAAGAATTCAGCTTCCGGGCGATGCACGAGTCATATCTTCGCGACTATTAGATGAAATCGCGGCGTTCTTGTAGGTTTTACCCCAACCAATCCTTCGCCTTGAGCCGTGCTGGCACATATTCCTCGGTCACATAGGAGATGTCCTTCGTGATGAGGGATTCGACTTCCATTTTGAAGCCGTTGGAGAGCATTTTTTTGATCTCCTTCTGCCATTGCTTGTCTTTTTCGAACCAGGGGTAGGCGGCGATTTGTTTGGCTCGGGTGATGTCGCGGTCGTTGAGGGAGATTTTGACATCGTCGGAGAGTTCGCAACGGTCGTAGTCGATGGCGCGGATGCCGAGGAACTTGGCGTCGGGGATGGCGAGGCGCTGTGATTCGAAGGCAAGGGAGATGGAGCCCTGTTTGATGACGGAGTAGATGTAGTGTCCCCAGGGGTCGCAATCGAGGAGGCAGTAGACGGGGAGTTTGTGCTCGGTGTGGAGGCGGTGGAGCATGCGGCGGACGCCGCGAGTTGGTTGGCCTGAGCCTTCGGTGAGGATGCAGTTGTGTTGTTCCCAGAAGCGATCTTCGTTGAAGCGTTGCCAGACGGTGTCTTTTTCGACATGGAGGATGAAGTCTGCTTTGACGTCTTTGAACTGGATAACATCGGGTTCGCAGATGGAGGGGATGGCGTAGCCGCCGGAGCCCATTTTTCGGCAGTTGATTTCGTCGCCTGAGTCGACGACGGTGATGTTGCCGACCATGGTGCCGCGCTTCTTGGCGAAGATGTGGAGTTCTTCGCGGAGTGATCCGAGTGAGACTTCGAGGTCCTCGAGGATGCCGTCGGATTCGGTCTGGTCGTCGAAGGTTTTTTCTTTGGTGCCTTCGATGGTGTGGAGTGACTTGTAGAACATGCCACGGAGGGATGATGTTTTGTCCTGCTCGATGAGGTCGCTGACGGATGTGGAGTGGAGCAGGGTCTGCATGAACTTTCGGGCTTGGCCGAGGTTGAAGAGTTGTCGTGTGCCGACGGAGTCGCCCATCTCGAGGATGCGTTTCTTCTCGTTCCAGTTGGTGTTGGAGGCGGCGCGAACGGGGACGTCCATCTCGGGCTCTGATCCGGCGTGGACGGAGTCGACGATGTTCTGGGCGAGGTTTGAAAGTTTGTTTGAGGTTTGGGCGTCACGTTCGGCGCGGGAGTGGGATTTTTTGCGCGCGGAGGTGGTGGTTTTCTTGGTCGTCTTTTTCTTGGAGACCTTCTTGGTGGTCTTTTTGACGACTTTCTTTTTGGTTACTTTTTTCTTGGCCATGGGATGTGCTTTCGAGCGTTGTGTGTGTTCCGGGGAACACTACTGCGCCGTTTCACGGCGAGTAGTGGCACCCTGTTGGTGAGGGTGCCGACTCAGTTGAACAGGCCGGAGGTTGACTTCTTCTTTGTTGTGCGTTTCTTCTTTGATGCTTTTTTAGTGACTCGTTTTTTCTTCGTAACGGGTTTGGTCTCGGAGATGTGGGAGTCGTTTGTGGTGGCGTCTTGCTCGGTGGTGGAGTCGAGGATGATGACGTCGTCGGCTTTGGCGAGGCGGCCGTGGTCGTCTTTGACGAAGTTGCCTTCGTCGTCGAGTTGGGCGTCGGCGATCTCGGTGCGGGCTTTGGCTTGTTCGAGGAGTTTGTCGTAGAACTGCTTGGTGTCGGTGCCGGTGAGGTGATTGCAGGCTTTGGCGATTTCGCCGATGTAGCGTTCGAAGACGTCGCGCTTTTGGGCGTCACGTTTCATGCGTTGGCGGCGGCGGATGTATTGGCCGAGTTTGCGGCCGCACTCCTGGAGGGCGAGCTGCATTTCTTTGCGGATCTCGTCGTAGTCGGCGATGGCTTCTTTGGACTCTGAGGTGAAGGGGACCCAGACGGAGGCCATGTGGATCATAACGACGAGGGGGCCGACGGGGGCGCCGCCTCTAGGTTGTTGCATGCCGTAGTTCTTCCAGGATGTGTCGACGACGGACTTATATGCGGAGCATGCGGATTGTTGGTAGAGGAGTGGCACGCGGTTGGCGTAGCGGATGACGCGGGCTTGTTGGTCTCCGGCGAGATCGCCGCCGTAGGCAATGGCGGCTTCAATCTGGAATGGGTTGCCTCGGTAGACGGCGGGTTTGCGTGTGGAGGCGGTGTAAAACTCGGCCTTCACGCCTTTGAGGAGTCCGGCGAGCATGGTTCTGACGCCGATGGGCGAGAGGCAGTCGGTGGGGGGAGCGCGGAGCTTGGATTCCTGGAGGGCTTTGTAGATCTTCTCGGCGTCGTTGGGTTCGAGCGTCTTGACCCAGGTGGAGCCGGAGAACGACTTGGACTTTGAGGAAGCTTCCTTGGTTATGGCCGAGACGGTGCTGGGGGGGACGCGGCAGAACTCGTTCTTGAAGAAGCCGGTGAGTTGCTTTTCGTTGGTTTGCTTGAGCTTGGTGAGAAAGGTGCCGAGCTCAACGCCGTACGGGTGGGGCTTGATCTCTTGGGTTTCAGGTGGGAGCTCGTCGACGGTGCGTGGGTAGACGATGCGGTCGGAGAACTCTTGGGTGCGAACGATGCCTTGGTCGTCTGCTTGGACTTCGGGTTCGGATTCGGCGAGGTCGGGGTTCTCGTTGGCTTTGTCTGGTGGGATGAAGGTGATGGAGCAGTGGGGGTTAGAGATAGCGGTCTGCTCGAGGTAGGTTTCGACGGAGCCCTTGCCTCGGAAGAACTTGGCTTCCATCTCGATGGCGACGCGGGTGCCGGTGCCGGTTGGAAAGTCGTCGGTTTCGATATCGACGGTGACTTCGGGTTTGTTCTTAGTGGTGTCCATCGCCAGTTCGAGGTGATGGGCGGGTTTGCCTTTCTTGGGGCGTGTGGTGATGACCATGGGTTTGCCGGTGGTCATGAGGCCGTACATCCCTGCGGCCGAGATGCCGATGCCCTGTTGTCCTCGGGACATTTTGAGGCGGTGGAACTTTGAGCCGTAGAGAAGGCGACCGAAGATGTTCTCGACCTGTTTGCGGACGATACCGGGTCCGTTGTCGGTGATGGTGACGCGGTAGCGTCCGGGCTTTGAGACGGACGGTGGGGGGGTGATCTCTTCGATCTTGACTTCGATGTCGGGGAGGATGGCTGCTTCTTCGCAAGCGTCGAGTGCGTTGTCGACAGCTTCCTTGACGGTGGTCAGGAGCGCCTTGCGTGGGTTGTCGAACCCGAGCAGGTGTCGGTTTTTGGCAAAGAACTCAGAAACGGAGATGTCGCGTTGTTTCGCGGCCATGGTTTCGGCGTTGGCGCGCGAGCGTGAAGATTTGGCTTTGGCCATGCGGACCACCCTCCTTGGTGGTGATAAAAATAGCCCTTTATGGGCAGAATCCAGATTCTGGAATGAGGATAGCACAAAGGTGGCGTTTTCGTTGAGTGAAGGCGATGAGTTTTTCAAGGGGGTATGTCAAAAAACGCCCTGTTCTTCATTGAATTCACACAGTTCGGCCGCAGACATTTGAGGGGTGGGCGCTATGTTTTGTTGCTCGCGATTGGAAGGCGGGCGACATCCCGACACTGTTGGGAAGTGAGAGAGCTTTTTCGTTTTGAGAAACCAAGAGAGAAGGAGAAGAGACATGAAGAACATCGTTTCGATGGGTGCTTTGGTTGCGCTCGCAGGCGCTGCACACGCAGACGTGATCGCATCGACCAGCTTTGAGAATGCGTTTGTTGGCGACCAGTACGTTGACACCGGCGACGCATCGGTTGATCACGATCTCGTGAACAACGCAGGGCAGTCGGTCGTTGATTTCATGAACGACGGCGTCGAGATGGGCTTTGATGCGTACTACCGCAACACCCGCAACGACGTCGGTCTTACCGATGGTGACTTCGTTGGTGCAACCAACTTCACCGGCACGGTTGGCAGCTTCACTGACGGTCTTCAGGGGTACGAACTCCAGGACGCGGACGGCCTCATGGGCGTTCAGTTCGACACCGTTTCGGCAGTGAGCTTCACTGATGTCACCCTTGATCTGTTCGTTCAGGAAACCGGCTGGGAATCCGACGACTCGATCCGCATCTTCGCGATCGTTGACGGCGGTCTTGAAGTTGACATCCTCAACACCATCGGCTCTGACGTTGACGATCTCGCAATCGAAGGCAGCTGGCTCAACCTGTCGCTCGATCTGAGCGCGTACACCGAGGCAACCCTCGTTGTTGAGCTCGAATCCAACTCGGGCAGCGAGTCGATCTACCTTGACAACATCGTCTTCAACGGCACCATTCCAACTCCAGGCAGCGTTGCGTTGCTCGCAATGGGTGGTCTCGTTGGCGCACGTCGTCGCCGTGCATGATTAATCTCACGGGCATTGCTCGTGATACAAGATGAAACCTGACCCGAGCGCACGTCCTTGTTGGGCGTGTGTTTTTTCATGTACTCAATAGCAGGGCAGGGGGGTTAGACCTTGGCTTTGAGCCAGCCGCCTTGGAAGAAGCGGATGGAGAAGAGGATCCCGCGGAGGAACATCTCGGAGCAGAGGGCGATCCAGAGTGCGGGGAGTCCGGGTTCGATGCCGAACCATTGGTCGAAGAGTTTGGGGTTGGTGATGATGCCGCCGCCGAGGAACTCGGGGATGGGGATGTCGACACCGGAGACGAGGTAGGCGAGCGGGAGGCGCATGCCGTAGGTCGCGAACCAGGTCATGCCCATGACCCATTTGACATCGCCCGCGCCGCGCATTGCGGAACGGAAGACGATGCCAATGGCGAACGGGATCTGGACGATGCCGCAGGTAATGAGCAGGGGGGGGACGAGTTCCATGTGCTCGGGTTGGGCAGACATAGCGTTGGTGATCGCGCGGGCAAAGACGATGAAGACTACGCCAAGCAGACCCATGATGGATGCGGCGATGACGGTGCAGCGAAACACGGCTTTCTTGGCGAGGTCGGGGCGTTTCATCCCGAGGTACTGCCCGGCGAGCGTGGATGCGGCGATGCCCATGCCGAACCCGGGCATGAAGCTGAATGCTTCGATGCGGATGCCGATGATGTGGGCGCCGAGGAGCCCTTCGGAGGACATCTGTCGCGCGAGGAGCCCGACGAATGAGATGATGAAGAAGTTGCCCAGCCACATGCCGAAGGTTTCGAGGAAGTTGGGGACGGCGAGGCGGACGAATCGGTAGACGGTGATGAGGTGGGGTTTGAGGTTGCGACGCTTGAGGCGGATAGACCATTTGCCGGAGAGTGCGTAGGTGAAGATGAGTGCGGCGCCGACGATGTCGCCGACGACAGTTCCGAGGGCGATGCCGGTGACGCCCCAGTCGAGCCCGAGGGGGCTTGTGAGGCCGACAACGGTGACGCCGGAGACGCCCCAGCTCACGATGATGTTGACGATGTTTCGTGCGACCATCGCGGTGAGTGGGGAGATTGAATCTCCCGCGCCGCGTGAGCAGGCGATGAGCCCGAAGAGCAGGGAGGCAAAGGGGGTTCCGAGCGCGATGATGCGCATGTAATCGATAAAGAACCCCCCTGCCAGCTCGGACATGTTGAGGAGGGTGACGATTGAGGGTGCGAGGAACCAGACTACGGCGCCGATGCCTGAGCCGCAGATGAGGGAGAGGGTTGTTGCTTGCCCGAGCATGACATTGGCGACGCCCATGCGGCCTTTGCCGACGGATCTTGCGATGAGTGCGGTGGCGCCGACACCGATGGCCATGATGACGAGCCCGATGAACCACATGATGTAGCTCGCGCCGCCGATGGCGTCGGTTGCGGCGACGCCGTCTTCGAGGGATGCGCTGAGCTTGGTGTCGACGAGCCCGACGAGTGAGTTGAGGAAGGATTCGAGGACGACGGGCCAGGCGAGGACGAAGATGGCGGACCACATGGTGAGGCCTTTGAGTCGTCCGGAGCGGAATCGCCCGTCGTCGGTGCAGATCGGTTTGGGGTCGGGGAGGTGCGTGGGTGTTGTGGCGGTCGCGGGTTGGCCGACGAGTTCCTCGAGGTCGTCCTCGTGGAAGGGCGCGCCGACATCATCGTGCTCAGGCACGCAGTTCGGGTCGTGGTCTGATCTGCGGTCGGTCATTTTGCCCGCTCACTCCGGCTGCCGCTTCCTGCACAAGCGGGTAGTCTATGCACGAGGCGCAGGTACAGAATCAAAGGCGATCATTTGCCGGGGAAGGGCTGTTTTACAGAATATACATTATAGGACCTAATGAATCTACTTGGACTCATTGGGATTTGGGCAGGCGGGGTGCGTGTGCGTAGACGGATTGGTTGCTCAAGGTAAAGGTGAGGGATTGGGTTGGGGTGAGGATGGATGGGACGGCGTTGGGTTTTTCGCCGTCGATTTGGACGCAGGAGGGCTGGAGGGCTTTGAGGGTGATGGTCTTTCCGGTGGCGGAGCGTGATGCTCTTTGTTTGGCCAGGAGGGCGAGGTATCGGAGCCCGGAAGTGATGGAGGTTCGCCCGGCGATGTGGGCGATGTCGAGGGTGTTGTCGTCCCAGCATGCGTCGGGGCACGGGTTGAAGTTACCGCCGTAGTTTGGCATGTTGGCGATGACGAGGATGCCGGGCTTTGAGAGTTGAGGTTGAGGCTGACCGTCGATGGTGACTTGGGCGTGGGCGAATCGGGGGGTGAAGATCTCTTTGATGACGGGGCGGATGTAGGCGCGGTAGCCGCCGAGTTTTCGGGATTCCTCGAGGCGGTGGATGACGGATGCGTCCATGCCCAGCGATGTCATGATGAGGAACGGGTGGTCGTTGCAGAGGGGGACATCGATGCGTCGGGGTTCGGCGTCGATCTCGAGTTGTTCGAGGACCCCCGCTGGTTTGCGGGACATGTTGAGAGCATGGCAGATGAGGTTGGCGGTACCGGTGCCGCAGTGCTGGAAGGGAACTTTGGTCTGGGTGAGCAGGGGGAGTAGATGGTGGACGGTGCCGTCGCCGCCGACGATGATGAGTCGATCGGTGTCGTTGAGATCTTCTGCGGCAGGGATTGCCCCCCTGCTGATATCGAACTTGGTGAGTGTGTGCCCTCGCGATGTGGCGAGTTGATCGATGGCATCGGTGAGGCGTTGTGCTTTGCCGCGTCCAGATTTTGGGTTGTAGACGATGGAGACACGCATGGTTCGTGGAGTACATCGGTTGAGCGTTGCGGATACGGTCAAAACAGGGCGTATTGTCGTGCTATGATCGTATCTTATGGCTACTGCAGTACGATCCCATGCCGATGTCGATGCAGCGTATACCGCTGCTCAGAAGGTTGTTGAGACCCATCACCGGATTGCCGCGTTTCTTCATGAAGGATTGACGCTGGCGGCGATTGATCGGTTTGTCTTCGAGACGCTCGAGGAACTCGGGTGCAAGTCGTGTTTCTTCAAGTATCGCGCGGGTGGGTTGCCCCCCTTCCCTTCGCAGGCGTGTCTGAGTGTCAACGAGTGTGTTGTGCACGGGACGGCGGCGTACAAGCTTGAGCCGCTCAGGGCGGGCGATGTGCTCAAGATCGATATTGGTGTTCGGTATCGGGGCTGGATGGGTGATGCCGCGTGGACGTATGTGTTTGGTGAGATGTCTCCAGAGATCAAAAAACTAACGGACTCGGGGAAGGAGTCGTTGGCGAAGGGGATTGAGGAGCTGCGTCCTGGGAACACCTGGTTGGATTGGGCGAAGACTGTCCAGCGGGTTGTAGAGGACGAGTATGGGTTCCATCTGATCCGTGGTCTTGGTGGTCATGGGTATGGAAAGAAGCTGCACACCTCTCCTTGGATCTCGAATGTTGTTCCGACGCATCCGAACGAATGGCCGGACGCGAATAGGGTCATTGAGCCCGGTGCGTTGGTTGCGGTTGAACCGATGATTGGGATCGGGACAGGCGAGATCACGCAGGGACAGCGTCAGTGGCCGATCTATACGGCGGATGGTTCGAACTCGGTGCATTACGAGCATGATGTGCTTGTGACATCGGATGGGCCTCGGATCCTGACGGATGGGTTGCAGGATGTGCAGGATGTGATTACGCGATAACCCCCCTACCGAGTGGATGATCATGAATCGGATCAGTGAAGCGTTTGCGAAGGCGAAGGAAACGGGTCAGGGCGCGTTGCTGCCGTTTTTGTGCGCGGGCTCGCCCGAGGTAAATTCTTTGACGCGGTTGTTACCTGCAATGGAGAACGCTGGAGCGAGCGTTGTTGAAATTGGGTTCCCGTATTCCGATCCGATCGCGGATGGACCGACGATCGCGGCGGCGATGCATGAAGCGCTCCAGAAGGGGATCACGCCCAAGAAGATCTTTGAGCAGGTTCGCGAGGTTCGTGACCAGGTCTCGATGGGTCTTGTTGCGATGGTGAGCGTGTCGATCGTGGTGGCGATGGGCGGCGCGGAGTCGTTTGTTTCGCAGGCGGTCGAGGCGGGGTTTGATGGGTTCATCTTCCCGGATCTGGCGTTTGAGGAATCGGAACCGTACCGCGAGGCGTGTAAGGCGCATGGGGCGTCGATGATCATGTTGATCTCCCCCACTTCGCCGACGGAGCGGGCGATCGAGATTGCGAATGCGTCGACGGGGTTTGCGTACCTGCTTGCTCGTTCGGGTGTGACGGGTGCTCGTGAGGATCTGCCTGATATCTCGGAGCGGGTGCGATCGATCCGTGAGAAGTCGAAGACGCCGATCGCGTGCGGGTTCGGGATTTCTAATGCGGATCAGGTGTCTGCGGTGGTAAAACACGCGGACGGTGCGATTGTTGGGAGTGCGTTGGTGAAGACGATCATCACGGCACATGGTTCGGGCAAGGACTACGCGGTCGAGGCGGAGCACTTTGTGCACGAACTGGCGATGGGTCTGATCTCGATGGACCACATCTGAGATCGGATCGCGTACAATCCATTCATTGGCCCCGTAGCTCAGCGGTTAGAGCGCGCGACTCATAATCGCTTGGTCCCCGGTTCGAATCCGGGCGGGGCTATTTTTCGTTTTGTTGCTCACGCCCCTGGTGCACCTTAGAGACAGGTGATCATGATCCTCGAACGAAGCACGAAACTGCGACTCTTCACCGTGTTCTTGTTCTATTTCACGCAGGGCGTCCCGATCGGGCTGTTCTTTTACGCGATCCCTGCTTGGCTCGCGTCCAACGGGGCTTCGACGACCGCCGTTGCCGGCGTCGTCAGCGCATCGATCCTGCCTTGGACGATGAAGTTCTTCCTTGGTTTCGTCATGGATCGTTACACGTATCTGCCGATGGGGCGGAGACGGATTTGGATCATCGGTGCGCAGTCCACGATTGTCTTGTGCCTCTTGCTCGCGGCTGTGCTCTCTCCGGGTTCTGAGGAAATCTGGATGCTTTCTCTCTTAGGTTTCATTGTCAACTCGGGTACGGCGTTTCAGGATGTTTCGATCGACAGCCTCGCGGTTGACATCATGCCGGAGGATGAGCGTGCGAAAGCGACGGGAGTCATGTTCGGAGGGCAGGTACTGGGGATCTCATCGACGACGTTCGTCGCTAGTCGGCTCATCGCACGCTTTGGCACTGAGGCGGGGTACCTCGGAGCGGCCGCGGTGGTTGGCAGCGCCCTGTTCTATTTGATCCTCATCCGTGAGCGAGAAGGTGAACGACGCTTACCGTGGAGCAAGGGCGAGGCTCATCCTCGCAATGTATCGCTGCAAGTCGAAGCATGGAAACCGCTCTTGGCCAATAGCGTCAGGGCGATGATCGCCCCACTCAGTCTGTTGGCGCTCATCATTTTTCTCCTCAGGTCTATGCCATCCGGTGTTGCGGAGTCCTATCACCCGGGTCTTGCCACGAGCATCGGTGGGTGGTCGCAGACGGAATATACCGACATGATGTCGAAGGCACAGTTCGCCGTGGGCATCTTTGCGTTGAGCGTCGGCGGGTGGTTGGTGACGAAGATCGGTGCCCAGCGATCTGCACTGGGTATGTGTATCCTGATCAGTTTGTTCGCGATCGGGTTCGGGCTCGTTCGCCCGTACTGGAGCAACGGAGCGTTGTTAACGGGCTACTTCTGGCAGTTGGAGTTTTTCGCCACCATGATTTCGGTGGCGTTCATTCCGATTGCTATGCGTCTCTGCGATCCTCGCGTCGCCGCCACGCAGTTCACGCTGTACATGGCTGCCTCGAATGTTGGGCGTCCGATGGGCAACTCAGTCGCGGCGGCAGCCGACGGAGCTGGGAAACCTGAGATCATGTACTTTGTCTTGGGGGGCGTCTTCGTTGTCTTGGCGCTGATCATGTGGTTTGCTCGCTTTCCGACCTCCGCCCCTGAGATTGAGGATTTGATTGAGGCAGCGCAGCCCGTCCAGCCGGAGGAGCCAGCGCCACCTGTCAACTAGGCTCGTGGTCTTGATGAGATGATTGAGCCGATCACGTCATGGTCGCTTTGCGGATGGAGTTAGTGACTCATCATCGCTTCATTCACGTTTGAATCCCGTTGGTCTATTCAGTAAGGGAAACTTTGTGACGAGCAAAGCATGGACGCATCGGATCGAAAACTCATTGCCCAATACCAAAACTACGCATCAATGCATGGGGTACGTTTTCTTCATAAGCTTTTGCGACCTGAACACTTCCGAGATTCGTCGATTCACTTGCTGGAGTTTGACAGCGACACGGTCGGCTCGATCCAGATCGGATGCGAACCTGGTATCATTTTGGACCGGAACTCGGGAGCAAATGGTGATGAGCTGTATGAACTTGGGATATGGTAAACCCAATCTACTAGCTTTCTAACTGCTCACAAATCCAAATCCGCCACGACCATCGCGTGGTCGGAAACTTCGAGCCCGCTCTGGCGGTCGATGTGGCAGTCTTTGAGGGACTTGTGGGCGGCTTTGTTGAGTAGGAGATAGTCGATGCGCCAGCCGCGGTCTTTGGCGCGGGCTTGTCCTCGGTTGGACCACCAGGAGTATGGGCCGGCGATGTTACCGTACTTGTCGCGGACGATGTCGCGCCATCCCATGTCGATCATGTTGCCCATCCATTCACGTTCGTGCGGTAGGAATCCGGAGGTGTTCTGGTTGGACTTTGCGTAGAAGATATCTCGTTCGGTATGGGCGATGTTGAAGTCGCCGCCGAGGATTGTGGGGATGCGGGATTTGAGGAGGGGGTTGGCCCAGTCTTTGAAGGCGGGGAGCCATTGATCTTTGATGGCTTGGCGTTCTTCACTTGATGACCCAGAGGGGAGATAGACGGAGACAACGCGGAGTTGTCCGGCGCGGGCGACGATGACGCGTCCTTCGTGGTCGTTGTCGTCGATGCCTCTTGATTCTTCTTTGAGTTTATGCCCCGATGCCCAGATCGCGGTTCCGGAGTATCCCTTCTTCTCGGCGGGATGCCAGAGGGCGTGCCCAGTTTCCGGGGTGAGGATGTGCGCTGGGATCTGCTCGGGGAGGGCGCGGACTTCCTGGAGGAGCAGTACATCGGGGTTGACGCGTTTGACATGATCCTCGAACCCCTTACGGAGGGCGGCTCGGATCCCGTTGACGTTCCATGTTGCGATTCGCATCGGGAATGGTAGCGTCTGATCCCCTATCGTCTTCCATGAGCAATGCACACGCAACTGTGATGGCGGGGATCCCCCAAACGAACCTAGCGCTGTTTCACACAATCCGATTCAATGTTGGTGATCCGTGCGCTTTTATCGAGACGGATGACGGTATGCGGGTGTTGATCATCCGTGATATCGAGATGGAGCGGGCGAGGAAGCATGCGCGTGCGGATAAGGTGTTCTGCCCGGCGGACTTTGAACCCGAAGAGGGGCTTGATGGGGATCGCGAGACGGCGACGGCGCAGGCACTCGCGGAGTGCCTTGCACGCGGCGGGATCGAGAGTGTGACGGCGGATCGGTCGTTGCCTTTGATTTATGCGTTCATGATCCAGAGCTATGGGATTGAGCTCGAGTGTGACATCGATCTTGGTGTTGCGGAGCGCCGCAGCAAAGATGAGCAGGAACTCGGGCATCTGCGTGCAGCACAGGCGACGACGGAGGAGGTGATGCGGGAGATCTGCGAGATGATCTTCACATCAGAGGCGGACGCATCGGGGATTTTGATGCATCAGGGCGAGGCGTTGACGAGTGAGCGGGTGATCTCGATGATCGATGTTGCGTTCCTCAAGCGTGGAGCGACGACGCCGCATGGTTCGATCGTTGCGTGCGGTCCGATTGGTGCGGATTGTCATCATCGCGGGACAGGGGCGCTGAAGACGGGGCAGCCGATCATTCTGGATATGTTCCCGCATGTGCGTGTTACGGGGTACAACGGGGATTGCACCCGCACAATCGTGCACGGAGACATCCCCGACGCGGTGTTGAAGATGCACATAGCTGTGCTTGAAGCGAAGCAATCTGCGGAGCAGGCTTGCAAGGCAGGGGCAACAGGTGAAGACGTACATCTCGCGGCAATCAGGGTGATTCAAGAGCATGGGTATGGTGCGGGGTTGCCTGGGGATGATGCGCCGGATTCGTTCTGCTCGATGGTGCACGGGACGGGGCACGGGATTGGTCTTGAGGTGCACGAGCCCCCATTGCTTGATATGAAGGGGCCTGAGCTGGTCGTCGGGGATGTGCTGACGATCGAGCCCGGGTTGTACTGCAAGGCGATCGGTGGGATCCGGATCGAGGATATGGTTGCGGTGACAGAGGAAGGGTGCGAGAACTTCAACTCGCTCCCGATGGGGTTGCAGTGGTGATGTGATGACTCAACGGAATGAGGGCAAGCCGAATCGGTTGAGGGGGATCTGGGGTGACTCGTTGTTGAACAAGTTGCCCGGGATCTCTCGCAAGCGTCGCAAGCGTGATCCGAGTAAAAAACACCGCGTGATTGAGCGGCGTGATCTTGATCAGCGTTCAGATTCGTGATTACTTCGCTTTTCCCTGATTGGCGACGGCGGCCATGGCCTTTGCGACGGCTTCTGGATCGCCCAGGTACTGCTTTGAGATCGGTTTGAGGTTCTCGTCGAGCTTGTAGATAAGGGGCATCCCGGTGGGGATGTTGAGGTTGACGATATCGTCGTCGGAGATGTTATCGAGGTGCTTGACAAGGGCGCGGAGCGAGTTGCCGTGCGCAGCGACGAGTACGCGCTTGCCCGCTTTGATCTTGGGTGCGATCTCTTCTTCGAAGTATGGGACGACGCGATCAACGGTGTCCTTGAGGCACTCGGTGGTTGGGATGTCTTTGGGATCGAGATCGTCGTAGCGGCGGTCGTGACCTGGCCAACGCTTGTCGGATTCCTCGAGCGCAGGCGGTGGGGTGTCGTAGGCGCGGCGCCAGATGAGGACCTGTTCTTCGCCGTGTTCAGCCGCGGTTTCAGCTTTGTTGAGCCCTTGGAGCGCGCCGTAGTGGCGTTCGTTGAGTTTCCATGAGCGGATGACGGGAATCCACATCAGGTCCATCTGTTCCATGACGTGCCAAAGGGTGCGGATGGCGCGGCGGAGTACGGATGTGTATGCGATGTCAAACTCGTACCCCTCGTCGAGGAGGAGTCGTCCTGCGTCTTTGGCTTCTTCGTGTCCTTTGTCGGAGAGGGAGACGTCTTTCCAGCCGGTAAATCGATTTTCTTTGTTCCAGACGCTTTCGCCGTGGCGGATGAGTACGAGTGTGTACACGGTGTAATCCTTTCGGGATCGATGTTCGATGTCGTCGGAAGATTCTACCCGTGCGTTTGGTTGAGTTGTGACACGGGGCGGATTTCCCCGGTGATGGGATCGAACATCGGCACGCAGGTTGATGTACCCAGTTCGGCTGCGAACTCAACATCACGGGAGAAGCCGAGGTCGAGGAGGCGTTTGGCGTGATAGGTTGATGCGATTGCAGATTGGAGATCGTGATGGGATACGATCGCACCTTGGGCGGCGTGGGACATCAGGCGGGCGCTGTCGTCAAGGTTGTGTGATGATGAGAGCTTCTCAGCGATGAGTCCAGCGCAGATGGAATCCTCGAGCGATGGACGTCGATCGGTACCAGAGCATACGAGGATCAGGTCACGGGTGGACGAAGCGAGTGTGTCCACGATCGCGTTGGCATTGGTGATTGAGGCGGTGTAGATGGCGTGAGCATCGGTGCACATCTGAAGGGCACGGGTGCCATTGGTTGTCGTGAGGACGATGTCTCGATTGGCGATGTGTGATTGGGTGTACTCGTAGGGTGAGTTGCCGTAATGGAATCCGTCGGGTTTGATACCCGAACGTTCGCCGCAGAGAAGAGCGGTGTTGTGTTCGTGGGCAATCATGCGGGCGGCGTCAATGGAAGAAACGGGGATGATCGATGATGCGCCCTTATCAAGTGCTTGGGCGATCGTCGTTGTCGCACGGAGCACGTCGATCACGATCGCGATGCGGTCACGAAGGAGCGATGGGTCGAGGTGGTCTGGGAGTGAAACGGCGCTGACGGTTGGCATATAAGCAGTGTAGGTTGATCAATCTTTGTTGGTCGCGAGCAATGAAGCTTGTGGTGCGTACCAGCGGGTGTAGATGTGGTCGGGATTGATTGAACTCGGAGCGATGCGTGTGATCAGTGAGCGCTTTGCGTTTTCGATCTCGTATGGGGTGAGTTCGAGGAGGTTGATCGCGTTCATCACGGATTGGATCTTGATGAGGTCCGCGAGGACTTCGGATTGATCCGTGGAATCGAAGTGCACGATGAATGCGGATGCGTTTGTGTAATCCTCGTTGTGGTCGTTGAGATCCATGAAGAGGAGGGCTTGCCCGAGCGATTGGGTGTTGTCGCGGGTGCCGTCGTAGTTCGTGTCCTGCCCGAGTGCGTTGATGTAGGCGTTTGTGAGGCGTTTCACGCTGAATCGAGTGAGTCGGTCGAGGGTGAGGCCGAACTGTGTGGGGGTGCCCGGTTCGCGAACGATGGTGTCCGCGAAATGTTCAACACCTGTGGTGTGGCTTCGTCGGATTGATTCGATCTTTTGGTCTGTTGGCGCAAAGCCGAGTTCGGCGAGGATCTCGCGGGCAGCGTTGAGCGGGTCGTCCGTGCGGAGATTGATTGTTGGTTGTTCGTCGAGTGCTTGGGCGAGATTTACTTGGGTGTCGGGGTTGGTGTTCTGTGGGAT
>SPJK01004958.1_pt1 | contig 16325 bp, 11 predicted proteins | sample 3741771 | NCBI WGS metagenome assembly SPJK01 (sample SAMN10925997, study PRJNA522277) | cold seep metagenome | isolation source: Elba SIP-enriched marine methane seep metagenome, extraction at timepoint T2 | place: Italy: coast of Elba, Mediterranean Sea | reverse complement strand
GATACGATAATGCCTATGTCCATTCGCGCTGGTAAATATTCATCCAGTCGGACCTGTAAATTAGCCATTCGTTGGGGTTGAAATAAGTCATGAAACACGCCCATTTCCGATTCATCATCTGCACCCCGTTTGATTTCGTCAGCACTACACATGGCTAACTGACAATAAGTAGGTGTGCCATAGCGAATACTGTTAAACAGTGGACGCACGCGTTTTGCCTCTAACTGTTTCATTAGCTGAATTTTTAATTGATCGGGAGGAGGATCGCCGCTTTCTTCTGCATCTTTAATCAGTGCTTCCTCGACTATTTTTTCAACTAAATCGGGTTGGCAACGATAACGACGTGGAGTGCGCGAATCAGGCGAGACATAACTAAACCGCAAACATCCTTTCTGCCTTCGCGCGACAGTTATTTGGCCAAAAAAAATGCTATTTTCGCCCAGTTCAATGGCATGCAGCTGGATATGACCGATCACTGTGCTACGAACAATGGTCAGACAGGCATAAGCGACCGGACAGCCTGGAGCGCCTATAGCTTCGAGCTCAACATCGCTTGCATCAACGATACTGTCGCTAATGCAAATTCTGATAGGCTGTAAACGCACTTCATTATCAGGGCACTGTGCCGACTCCATTACCACATCATCTGACATTTGATCTTTCTCACCCCCCTCTATGTTTTGTTCTATCTCTATTGGAGTCGGATTCAGTTGAATAGAGCCAACAATACTGTGCTGAATTTTTACGCAAACATGAGGGCTAAATATCTCCAGACTTGGCTCTGTACTACGCTGTGGTTTACAGTCGCAATCCAGAGTCCAGCCTGGCACTAGAGTGGTATGCTGTATATTCAACTCTGCCAAATCTCCACCGACCTGAACGCCTCGTCCGCTAACCAGCAGTCCATCAAGAATAAAACAACTACCCGTTACGCCTGAAACATACAATGAATCCGGGCAATCAGTTTGCCAGTCCAATAAGCGGATAATTGGACGACAGTTGTTATCCGCTCTTAATTGCAGAGTTTTTTGGCCTTTTTTGAATAACACATTAATTTGCTCAACATAAACGCCACTATCAGTGATATTAATAACCGCATGCTCATGCCCATCACTTTCCCATTTTACTAGCGCCTTTGTTATCGACACATATTCAGCGTTTTTTCCTACATTATATATTTCAGCTTGTTGCTGTTGAGCAATCAAGCGATCATATTCACCGCCCCCCATGTCCATACCGAAACCATAATGATAACTGACCCAGACACCATTTTTGGGGCATTGCCGGCTTGGAAATGCCATCCGTCCACGTTCAACATCCACTGCGACCATTCCCCGACGTGGCACATATTTCCAATCCGTTAAATCGGCCGGAATAACTTTTTCTAGCGCTAGCGGTTCTGGGATGATTTTTTTACCCCGCTTTTTGCCGACCCAGATCTGAATACTTTTGCCCTCACCATATAAGTGGGCTGTTTTTTGTTTAAATAAACGCCCTCTGATAGCTACCGGTAAATTAAATTCTTCGGCAATATGAGTGGGCTCTGCCTCAGTTTGAGGATTCATATAAAGTGGGCTGTCATGACCTAATACACTGAAGCTATAACAATGCGAAGCGACTGATTCCAGACAATAAGCGGGAGTACGAGTCACCGAATAAGATTTGAGTCGCCAGATAAACACACCGACACTGGGTATATTATGTCGCCCCTGAGTTCGTTGTGAATTAATTCGACGTACATCCACGCTATGAGCAAACGCATCAAACGGAGTGTCTAACAATTCCAGTGCATTTGCTTTACGCACATCAACAGTTTGAGCACGATCTAAATGTAAATGCTTAAGCGATTGAGTCCAGGCTAACAGCCTATAGAATTCAACTGCTCTAGCTGGCCATCCGGCCACATCATTGCTTAACAATTCCAGCAAGGCCAGTGTGCCTTTACGCCGGCGATAACGAATGGTATTGGCCACTTCTCGTCTGGGAATCAAAACCTTATTACGTAATCGTCCTTGTGCTGTGGTTCCTGGCGAAGGTTCACCAGCCTCATGTATGGGCTGATAGCCAATCAATTCACCTAAGTAAGGCACCACCCAGTCTTCACAGGTTTCAATAAAGCAGTTTTCATAGAGTTGATGAATATCGTCCTCAACCAGGTTAAGCTGTTCGGCAATAACCTGCAGCAAGGCTCTTAGCGGTTCACCTTGTTCAACATCCCGCATCCGGTAAATAACCGGGAGTAAATTATAAAGCCGATCTAAGCGTTCATTGTTCATCATTGCCTCACTTGATCTGGTTTAATATTAAGGTTTCCGGCACATCAGGGCTTAAAAAAGCTAATTGAGCAGGGCGAATATATTTGCCATCGAAAGCAGCCAGATTGACCGCTAATCGCTGTAACAACAGAGTTGATGTATCATCAGCGGGCTGAATCATTTTCAGTACAGTCTCGGTAATTTCTTCCGGCATTAATAAGCGCCTATTGTCTCCAAAGATTTGTTGTTCCAGTATTGATGCCGCTTTTTTCTCCATGATGCCTCCAAACGTATCCACATCCACATAAGCTACACCTTCTACGGATTGCATCACACTGATCACTTCACTTAACACTACATCCTGTCCTAACTCCCGTTTTTCAAAACTAAAACTATGCAATAATTGCTCGCGGATTTTAGTCACGACAGGTTCCCATTGATAATCTGGCAATATGGCAACCTGTGCTTCAATCACAATGAACATCAGTTCGCGAATCGCCAATTTAACAGCCTGATAAGGATCACCAAAATCCACTAAGGATTGATATAGATTTCTAAATAAATCCGAATTTTCATCGATAGGAATATCGTTCACACCGGCTATGGTGACATGCACGACTTGTTGGCGGCCATTACTCAATTCAATCGCGTAGGCTTTGCCGATGCCCGCATAGATTCGCGAAAAGTCCTGGTAATCCTGGATCGACACCAGTCTATCCAATGCCTTAACCGCCAAAGGTACATGTTGTCGCGCCTGATCACGGCTCTCTCTATCAGCGCCTGCTGAAGCGCGTAAAGGATTAAGCACTTCTTTGACGCCTAACGGTTTGCTCAATAGCAATGAAATTTGCTCGGCTTTTACATTGCCAGGCTGGCCTATACCACTACGGTATTGAGCCCTGATATTTTCCTGGCCGGTGGGGAGTCTTGCGCCCTTTTTGCCATTACCGAAAATAACCGTGGTCTTTTCTTCATTATCAGTCTGGGTAATAAAGCGACGGTCATTCGGTGATAAAGTAGCCAATGTCTCCGTCTCATGCCATTCGATATCGTTAACAAATAACTTCAGCGTGCTATCAATCCCTCTGGGGTTAGAGGCTGACACATGGGTTAACGGGAATTGTTTTAATTCAAATGCCTGAAACGATTGTGCGCCATTACCTGCCCCTAATATTTCATCTACTGTTCCACCATGATTAGCTTTGACTACATTGCCATAAATCGTAACGGTATCGCGTTTAAAGCAATATTTCAGGGCTTTAGCAAGTTTTATAAAAGTATGAATTTTATCGCCTGAGCGTCTTTTTGCTTGCGCCGTGGCTTTTTGCTCCACCGCACTTAACATCGCCAATTCGCTAAACCGCACACCACGGGTTCCTTCTATTTCGCGTTCACCGGATACAATAACCCAACGACCCGATTCCAATCCTTCATAAAAACCATCCAGTTCAACTAGACCTGTTTCATCATCGCCACCACAAACCGCTGAATTTATCGGCTCTTCAGCCAGCTCCAGTTGTTCAGGCTGTGCAAAGATGGTCGTTGCTCGCAATACATTAAAATCATCGCCAGACATTTCATCAGATGGCTGCTTGATATTGTCTTCTATATTTATCCATCGTCGATGTGGCCCATCAGAAAAATCAATATCGATACGCGTTGTTGCTGCCGAAACACCATATTTTGCTCGAGTTTGAGATGCATCAACGTTAGCTGTCTTGACCACCATGGTCTGATTAGTAGTGAGTCTGGTAGCGGGTGTTCTTATCACCATCCAGCTTCCCGCTTTAACTTCATCATAAGCAGCATTAAGATAGATTACCGTTTGTTGTTCATGAGATAAATTACCATCTGGCGCCTCTACAATGATTGGCCAGTCTCCACCATCACCAACAAGACCTGCATTAACTCTTGGAATTGTGTTGATAATTGTTCTTCTAGGAATATTATGACCAAATAAAGACGCTTTTAGCTTTAATTGATAGACTTTGATTTCATTTTCTACGTCTTCATCAATCACGGCATTCGCTGTCGCAAGGCCTAATATTTGTTTTAATTGCGGTTTAAAACTGGCAACTGTCTGATAACCCGTGTCGGATTTTGCCGAAAATTGATGAGTCAGTTTTCTTTTTAACTTCAGTTTATTGGCCGGTTGAACAGACGGATTAACAATAAGTTGATTAATAAGACTGACATCTCGAGCAATCATCAAAGCCGGTGTTGACGCAGCAGAAGCACGGCTTGTAGCATCGGCTGTAGCTCTTCCAGGCATAGGTTCTCGGGCTAGGGCTGAACTTGTTTGCTCAAAAGCAAAAGTCAGCAACGTACGTTCGTTTTCAATATCCGGAAATACATCAATCACTCGGGCAAATTCAGGGAGTTTATTAGCAAACTGAATTAATAAAGAATCATTTACTTTAAGATTACTGCTGATGCCCTTTAAATAGAGTCTTGGACCAGAAATATTCGAATCTTGCACAGCATTTCTGATCGAAGTTTCAGTCTGTGGCTGTGACAGACGGGGTTTAAGGTTGTTCCACTGTGTTCTGGCGATTAAATCCTCACTGGTCTCAAACACTTGTGCTGATTCATCGGGTCCTGGGATACTCTGTACCTGACTACCAGCAGATATGCTGACTTGTTCGCTAAAATTATCATCCAGGGTATAGGCTAAAAACACACTGGCTGAAACACCCGGTCGTGGTTTATAACCCACCAGCCTAGCCATTTCCAGTATCGACCTTCTTTCTGTAGCGGTACGCAAATAGCCTTCATTGGCGATTCGTTCCTGATAAAAAGTCAGTACATCGGCAACGCTGGCCCAGGCATCGAGTAATGCTATAGATGGGTCATTCAGATTGCGTGTGGTCAAATCCTGTAATGGATAGATGCGGCTTAGATTTCCTTTGCCATCAGTTTTTTCTATATAGTAGCCGGTTAAACGGGCTATCATGGTTTCCAAAAAATCACTATGTGTACCGATTCGATAATTGATTTCAGCTAAACCAGGCCGGTTATAGTGGCTTAACGGGGTCACGATTTCCACACCTTCACAGCAAGCACAAGCAGCTTTATTGATCACTTCAGCACTGCAACAGTCATGACAATGGTTTTTCATCTTCCACCTCGCATATGCAGATTTAGTTTGCCATTTTCCTGAAGGCTGGGGTCATTATCCAGGCGTGCTATTTCAAATGGCGCTAATGGCAAAACACCGTTTTCTATTTCATCATTTGGCATTTCACACCAACGCTGCATTTTGCTAACCGTCACACTTTCCACGCCTTCGACGGATTGGGCTGCTGCCACCAGTCTGCTTAAATAAATATGTTCCCCGAAGGTCAGCTTATCGGGATGAAAAAAACCCAATTTGTTTTTGCTATAGCGTTGATTACTAAAAATTTTTAATAACTCAGCTTTGACATGACCTCGCAAATAATCAGGCAACACACAAATCTTCAACTCTATATCCAGTGCTACCCGCTGAGCTGGCCTTACCTGCAAATCATGGCCTATTCGACGATAACGATGTAAACATTGTAAGATGTCATCCAGCAGTGTTTGATCTGCCTGTTCCTGACCGAAAGGATCAACTGCCAGCATAACTTCGTACCAGCTTCCGTTCCAAAGTAATTTAGCAACCGCATTTTGAACTTTATCGTTAAATTCACGTAACACGATAGCCGCATAATCATCGGCTATAATTGCCCGCTGTAACTCCTGACGGAATGCCTGGGGTGCATAAAGTTTAACCTCTGAAATAGGTTCAGCCGCAGTTCCTCCTTGAGCCGGCATAGGATTGCGGATATCTTTAATGCCATCCAGACTAAGTTGCTTTAATAACACATGAGATATCGCTTCAGCCCCTACATTTCCAAGCGGTCCATTGCCAATGCGGTATTGTGCATGGAGTCTCTGCGCCGGCTCGGGTGTGCGACCCATTTCATTATTGCCAAAACGTAGATGTGCCTGGCCTTCATTATCTAATTCGGCAACAAAATCGAAATCATCTGCAGTACTTGCCAACAAATCTTGCCTGGGCGTCCACTGCTGCTGTTTTTCACTGTCTATATCACTGCTCAACTTAATTTTTGGTACGGAGCGACGAACATTTTGTTTTAACGATTTCGATGCGGGCTGGCTATCGTCATAAGCTTCACAAAAAGTAACAGGCGTGAATTTAAGCGTTGGGTGATAGTGTGCAGGCGTCACAGTAGCGACTTTCGATAAGCCAACATCTTTACAGCAGATCGATATTTCCCCTTCAGGCACTGGCTCCAAATCTTCTTCAACTGAGGCTCCGTGATCAACTAACACTACATTAGCGCAAGCAATACTGACATTGTCTAGATAGTTACATTCGGGTGCTGGCCCGATAACGGATAGACATAGTGGAAATGGCAGTGCATCTTCTTCACACCAGGTAATATGTGTGAGCGGCTGTCCCGTCAATCTATCACTATCAGAGTGTATTGTTTTGATCCGTACCGCATGCCGATGATTGGGATTGGCATCCTGTGGGTGCCCCGTTTCAGGCCCTATCACTTCCTCAAAAATTAATACATCCCCCGGTTTTAAATGTAACTTGACTAAGGCTATATCGATAGCCTTGCTATTTCGAACCGATTGCTGCATCTGTTTTAAGTCTTCATCTTCTGATATTTCAGACTTTTCAGGTTTACAATCTATAACATCTGCCGGAGGTTGATCCGCTGTGATGCATTCACCTAATAACGTTGCACTAGTCGCCCCTTTTGGAATACAGCATTGCTGATCACACCAGGTATAAAACTGAATACGGTTATGATCCTGGTATAAAATGATATCCTCATTACTGACTGGCTGAAAGCTTTGATATGACGGGGTAGAATCCTGTTGTAATTGTTCTGGTTTTAAAACAGGACTGCTGTTTTTGTCAAAACCAGAAATAAAACTGATTTGCTCAGCTTTGATTGGAGCTATATCAGAGTCCACCCGCAAACAAACCCAGGCCCTGGCATTACAGCCTTCATGCATGGTGTAATCCACCAAGCGGACATGACGGCGAATAGAAATTCGATTGCGTGCCGTTTGCAGATAGGCTTCAGTGGCGACGGCATCCTGATAATAACTTAGATGGTCACCTACGTAAGCCAATACTTCAACCAGAGCCACACCGATATCCGCTACATGACTTTCCTGCCAATCGGGCATGTTAAGCGCCAGTCGATCAAAGATTAACTGTCTAAAGCTTGCATAGTCTTTGGCTAGATAGTTTATTTCAGGCTCAAGCTTTTCCTCTTCAGGGCAGATAGCGTTTTCTTTGCAGTCAAATTCATTAGGACAGTCGACTTTAAAGTTGAACTCAAGCTGATGATAACGCTGGTCAAACTGTGAATGAGGCCGCCAGTCACCCTGATCATTTTTTTCCACTACTCTCAGAAGGTAATTAGAATAATCACCCAGTTTGTCGATTTTGACTTCTAGCCTGTTATCAAACTCAACTTCTTCTGCTGTGATTAATTTAACGCTTAATACTTTAACGTTCTGGATGCGTCTGCCACCTTCAATGATAATTTGAGTTTTGTCCAGTTGAACAGGAACTTTAGCTAATAAGAAAACATTTAATGTTTTTTGATCCTCATCGACCTCTAGATAATCCAGACCATTTAATCGTCTTTGTTGTCTCAGAGTTTCCTGGCGTAATCCCTGTTTACAGTTAATATTGTTCATAAGCCTATACTCCTGGAAAAATTGGTCGCTTTAATTTCCTGAGTACTCAGTACTTTATATTTAAGGTTAATATTCAAACTCGCCTCAACACTGCTGACTTCAAGCTCCAGGACCTCAATCACATCACCTAGCCATTGTTGCAGACCTGCTTGTACGGTGAATTGAAGAGTTGCCGCCAATTCAGGGCAGTTGGGTGCAAAAACCATTTGCAACAAACCGCTACCGAAATCAGGTCGATTAACTCTTTCCCCTGGGTTGGTAAACAAAAACTGTTCGATCATATCGCGAATATGATCATTGTCATCAGTGCTTGCAGTTTGCCCCTGATTGTCAAAGTTAAATGGAAAATCAATATTAAGCATCGTCCTCTCCTTAAATAACACTGACACGCGGTTGTGTCGCTACAATAATCAAGGGTGTACCCGTCGGTGTACAAACAGATTGACTGCTTTGCACTACCAATGGTTGTCCATTGGATGTCACTCTGACAGAGCCGCTTAGTAATTGTGCTGACACACAAGGCCCATTAGCAGCATTGGGAGGTGGTAAGGTGCAACCCGTAATAACATAGGGCGAAGTCATCAGCACCGTTGGCTGACCGCTAACCATAACTCTTGGGTTTGGCAGCGTAGGAGTTGCCTGACCGGCGTGAGAACAAAGCAGCTGAGCACCAACATGAACTAGAAAACCAGACATAGCGACCTCCTATACGATAACTAATGCACCATTGTTAACGGTAATAGTCGGCCCAACCATTTTGATTTCCGCGCCTTTACCTGTTGACATATAAATCCCGCTATCATTAACCACAATGTAAGCCCCCGTTGTGCTACGTAAAATCACACCGCCTGTAGTCGGAACCGGTGGCATCACCGGCGGTGGAACCGCGGGAGGCATATCACTAACGATCACCGATTGCTGTAACAAGGACTGAATGACCATATTGGGGTCGGCAGGATTTCCAGCAAGACCGGCCAAAGGTACTTCAGCCCCAACTCCCCAAAAACCGCCAACCCATATCGGATAATCAGGATCACCTTGTTCAAACTCTACCCATACACCATCGCCAATCTTGGGAATAACATAAACGCCGTTTTGTTTTCCGGCTATCGGCACACAAGGCATCGCCCAACTAGATGGAATCAGTCCAAGCACATCAGGCACCATAAGCATAATTCTTCCGCGTTGCTCTGGATCAACATTATTCACTACCGTACCGCGAAATTTGCCGTAAAATTTTGTATCTCGTTCCTGCGCATCTTCACTCATGGGATAACCTTCGGAATAGTTGAAATTATGCCGTTTCGACTGAGTTGAAAACTTTGTTTATATTCGCCCCGTTTGATTTTATGAGTCACACTGGTCACATAATGCAAACCGTCAAAAGCTGGACCCGCACCTCGCACACCGACCAATTGTCTAGCTTTTAAAACACGTCCATACCTTAAAACATCCAGTTCACCCGTTCCGGTGACGGCCTCAGCCATTTTTGCTGCGGCAGCAAGCCCGATCATGATCGACTGCGGTATAGGCCGTTTAGATAAATCATCCCGCGCGGGTGTTAAATCTGCAATACTGGTCGGAATTGGAGGTATTGCCCCAAGCGGTGGATTCAATGGCGTAATAGGCGGGATCGGTATCGGAATAACAACCTTGGTAATCTCGTTATAGATATACACGATTGGAAGCTTGTTCTTCTGATTGTCAAATTGAAAACTCAGACTCTCTACATTGCTATGCGCATCCATATCGGTATTCAGTGCAGGCTGTGGAATGCCAATTTTGATTTGCGGCCCCCAATACGCCACATTCATACCAGGTTTAGGCCCCGGTTCTATATAAAACACATAGCCTACCTGCTCTGCCAGATGGTTAATATAGTTTAAATCGGTTCCCCGCTGACTGGGAATGCACCCTGTAGGAATGGGTATATCGATCAAAACACTCGGTATTAGCAACGGAATAATACCCAACACAGCATATTTTGCGATTAACAAGGCAACACGGGCTTCAGCCGGCATAGCGGGAAATGGAAAACCACTCAAAGCCTGCTGATTCATAATAGCGGTCAGATCTTCACCGGTTATGGATAAGCTAGCCTGAGAACCATTATTGCCCGGTTTGAACTGATGATGAGTAATCACACCATCAATCAACACCTCGGATTTACCACTTAAAGTAACGACAATAATAACGCGCATAAAGAGTAACGGAGCGCCGCCCGTTAATAAAAATAAAATCTGCAGCGGTGAGCGATTATCCAGATTAAATGAAACTTGAAACCCACTGGCACCCACATCACGGCTTGTCACTTCAATACTATCCAGATGATCAATCACCACCCTGGGTGCCGGAATCGGTACCACTGGCCCTATCATTAATGATAAATGTACATCTTTAAGCATTGGGCACTCCGGGTATACCATCAGGCAGTGTGATTCTTAATCTACGACCAGTTGTTTCTGTTAATTGTTCAGGACGCATCGCCCGGTTTGCATCGCAGAGTTGCCAGAATTGTTGGGGATCGGTTAAATAATGTGCAGTAATATTATCCAGCCGTTCACCCTCCGCTACTACATGTTCCTGTAACAATTCAAAGTTCTCGGGCGCAGGAACAAACCGGCGCTTAAGATAAATCACCCGTTCTGCATTGGCTTTTTCCAGCGTCTGGGTTTCCAAACCATGATAACGACTGGTCGCAGGAAAACCGTTATTCTTTAACAGGCCGATTTGTAACATTGACGCTAATGGATTATTCATCAGATACCTCCTATGCCAAACACATTAATCGGTCCACCCTGGCTTTTAGCGGACAATTGTTCCTTATTTTGCAGATACTTCATAAACAGGCTGCCGCCTTTATGATCAAAGCCCAGATCATCCACACTGAGCACCCGCATCCCTAAACTGACTTTTGCCCGAATAGGATTGAGTGACGTATCAAACGCTTCTTCGGTCACACTAAATTCGCTCAGACGTACCGGTAAAATTCGGTTTTTACTCCAGATAAATAACATCAACGGCGTTTCCATCGGTGCAATTTCCAAAACACCAGAAGCTGCCATACTATTATTACTATTCAATTTTTCACTGCTGGGATAAATAATCGTTTCTAATACCGCTAACTGGGTATGCAAACCTGTTTCAACCACATTCTGATTCTGTTCCGGAAATTCCAGATGGTCGGCCGCATCGATTTCTGCTTCCAGCTTAATGGTTTCTACTGGTGGACCTTTCAAACGCAATGCTTCCGAACGCTCCGCACCATCACCACCAACCCCCTGAACCTGCAAGGTGCGAGATAAAGTATGCGGGTTATATTGCAAAGCAATAATCCGCTGCACAGCACTGGTATCCGGGTTGATTAAAACAATCCCGCCTTTTATCAATTGAGGTGAACCTGGGAATGTAGTCATAATCAATAACCCCTGTTACATTGGCAGAAGCTGTATAGACCAGCGATTTAGCTTGCCTTGATCTTGACCAGCATGATCTGAAACGGTCAGTGTCCAATTGCCATTCATCTCGATACCGCGTAAATTTTGCAGGCTGCTGGTGTTGATTAGGTCATAACTTTTTATAATGTTGTCAGACGAACCCCCACTACGATTGTGCAGTAACACAGAGGTATTATCAGGGGCCTTCAATTGCACAATTAAATCGCTGATATAGGTATGGGTAATATCCAACTCAACGGTGATGTCATCAAGCGGCCCGCTTGCCGACACAGATAAGACTCTTTCAACGCCAACTTGTCTGTTATCGGGAATAATAATGCCCGGGCTTTCTTCGACCTTCAACGTTGAACCTTTACGTCCTCTGATATCCAAAAACCAGCTCTGCAAGCGGCCTCGGTCGGCTGATGCCAGATCCTGAACCCGCAAAGTCCATTCACCTAAAGCGGGTTCCCCGCTAACATTATGCAAGCCCGGCACATCACTTGCCTTATATGAACTGTGTATATCATTAGCACTGCCGCCAGAGCGATTGTGTAACTGTACCTCGGTCCCTGACGGAGAGATCAGGGTTATCCGCAGATCACCGATATAACTGTGAGAAATATTGACCTCCACAGTTATCGAACTGATTAAGAAATCATCAGCACAAACAATCGTATCCTTGATGCCTCTGCTGTTATTATCTGGGATACTTCTATTCGGCGCGGAGCTATCATTAAACTGCTTATCACCCTCAGGCTGCTGTCTGTTTAAAGCTTCTGATACGGCCGCTTCGGCATTGATCCGGCCGTGTCCAAACCAGGGACTCCAAGAGCCCTCTGCATCGCCGTTATCGAAAAATTCACCGCTATCGAAAGGTGATATCGGTGACACATCCCAACTTATATCGCCATTAAAACTAGCAGGAGGTGTTCGTGGATAAGCTGCAAAATTCAAATCCTTGCTAGCCGTCTGTTTTAGAATTTCAACCACCTCGAAAGCTGTTAAATTGGGATTGGCTGAAATAGTCAGAGCGCTAACGCCTGCCACCAGAGGAGTTGCGCTGGAAGTGCCACCAAAACTTTCGGTCACGCCACCCGCACTTCCAGTTGTTGTCGTCACACCCAAGCCTTTGACAGTCATTCGATAATAAGCATGGCTGTTGCTGGTCGGCGCGCATAAGGAAATTCCCGGGCCATAATTAGAATAATGACTGCGCTTGGCGGTACTGGCCAAAGCCGCTATATGCATCAAACCAGGTATACCTACCAAATTATTGCGAAATACACGTGTGCTGTTAACACCAACCCAGACCAGCGATCCACCTTGCACTTCGACGCCATGATCATAAGGAACCGGATGATCTGCAACATGATTAATCAAGCAGTTTTCATTGCCTGCTGCCCACAAAAAAACAATACCTTTACCACGGCGACCGCCGTTTTGCGCCAAATTTTGAATGCGATTGATCACTTGTTGAGACCACAAACTGGTTGGCACGCCGCCCCATGAATTGGACATCACATCTATTTTATCGGCGATAAAATTCAGCACCGTTAGCAGCTTGGAGTCGCTAATAAATAGAGAAGGCCCTGAAGACTCCCACTGTATCGGTAGCAAGCGACAACCGGGCGCCGCCCCAACCGTCAATTTTGCATCGACTTCGCCTGCGATAACGCCGCAACAGGAAGTACCATGATTAGCACCTGTTTTATACATTTCATCAGGGTCGGCATCGATATCGGATGAGACAATCAAGCGGTTACTTCGTAAATACCCCCAATCGGCAAATTTTGCATTAGAATCAAAATCAATATGGTCCAGCTTACAACCATCATCGGATACTGCCACCACGACTTCTTCATTGCCATAATGACCTAACAGATGCCATGCGTCCTCACATAAACTAGATGAGCGACTGTCATATTCAGGATTATTAAAATGAGTGTGCAAATGCCACTGCCGGAGATATAGAGGGTCTGTGGGGACAATATCATTATAAGTATGCATGCGTTGATTCAGATCAAGCTCAGCATTTTCGACCAAGGCTTCATCTTCGACCAATTTGACCACCAGTTTGACCGGATTCATGCCGGTATAATTAGTCAATTGAAATAAATAATCCCGGTCGTTGTATTTTGTTTTAATGATTAATGCATAGCGGGCTGTAAATTCATCGAGTTGCTGGTCGAGCACGGCATCATAAAAAGTAACCAAGACCCGATCACTAGTCAGCAGTTCATTACCGCTTTCGCTTTCATAATAAGCATGATGGGTCGGTGCAATTTCACGGCTGCGCTCCATCGCCGCCTCCAATGCTTCAGAACGGGTTGTCACTCGGGTCGATGCTGATGAAACCTGTTCAGATTGGATAATTGCCACATCATCCAATTCCTTCGGCAAGCATCTAACAACCATTTGATCCGGGCTTTTTTCTAATGCGATCTTTTCACCACAGCGATAGGTATAGGTTTTTTGTTTTTTGCTCATTTTTACCCCTATTCAACATTTAGAGTCTGTTTGATAGATCAAACACAATTTAAGACTCACCGAAATCTCCTTCTTATTTACTTCATCAACTTGTTAGGTTTAAATTGCAAACCTGATTGTTTTGTCACATTATGTTTTTTCATTGCCGAACAAGCGCCAAAGCCGACATCCTCGGGTAGCAATATCCAAATTCAATTCAAATGGCCGAAAAGCATTCCCCAAGCATCAATCGTAAATTTCCCTGGCTAATTCATAAATTTGGAACCTCAAAAAGTTGATGAACAAGAAAAGGGAAATGTTCAGGTATTCGCTTATTCGACCATATTCGAAATTCATCCGCCTCTTCAAAGCAATCAAATAACCCATAATTATTAAGTTTGGGATTTAAGTTATCTCTTAACTTTCTTACATTTTCACCGTCTTCCTTAAAAAAACCACAGTTCGACAAACCGCTAATCAAACCATTGTCTGCAATGTCGTAGCCTAATGATCGCCAATTAATATCAATATCTGATGGATTACAGGGCATGAAGAAGTCTTCAGCCGTTTTATCTAATGTACAAACAGCAAGTGCAACCAATAAAACCGAATTCTTATCATAATTTGCCCGTTTTAAAGCTTGTTGCAACTCGGATAGATCTGTCCAATAATCGAATACCCCCCCACTCGGTGTTTGAGCCGGTTGAACAGTTGGCCAAACGATCCTATCCACCGATACTGGTCTATGAATTTCCTTTCGTAGTAGATAGTTTTCCCTTCTATCTGCTGTCCAATTCATAGCTACATCCGTTAAGGGTTGGCGTCCGTCAAAACCATATAATTTTCGTTTCATATTCATCATATTTAACAAGGTGCTCCAGGTGCTCCAATACCACAACATCCACCAAACATTCGACGAGGTCCAAAACACTGGCAAGATACAGGGTTTTGATTGTATACATAGAAGTGCCAATGATCTCCTGGACAAGGAAAATGACGACGACTAGGAGGAACTCTGTCTATCTCTGGAGATGGTGGTGATGGACATGGCGGACATGGCCTAGCAGTTGTTGATGAAGTAGCTGCCGCTACGGCAGCGAACAAACCTACCACTAAAATACCTACTGCCACCACATCACCAGGACCTGGAGCAGGAGAGTCTACTTGCGAGGCTACTCCAGCTGCCACCGCATATCTAGTGAATACCTCAGCAAAACCCTGGCGCTGAAGCAAACCTGAATCCAGTGTTCGTTGAACATTTGGTTCCACGTTACTGCTCTGTGGTTTGAGAATTCCAGCAGCTATGGACTGACGAATAATTTCTTCGTAGCCCAAATTATCGAGTGCCTGGCGACCTATTTGGGCTATTTCCCTTTCGTCCATTTGGGATGTATTAATTGGTTCCGAACTAGTCGCTTGAAATGGTCCAGCTTCCATTCCATCTTCATCAATAAGGCATTGGATATCCTCTGGATTATTTTGTCTTTGAATGTCTTTTGGTAAAATGTTCGCTGATGATAAAGGACTAGCTTCGCCTTGTTGAACAACATGTGTTAATTCGTGAGCTAAAAGATGGCGCCCAGTGGCTGTATTAGGTGCATACATCCCGTGTTTAAAAACTATGTCCCGCCCGCGAGTGTATGCCAACGCACCTACAGAGCGAGCAGCCCTATCAGCAGTAGCATTATCATAAATCTGCACTTGACTGAAATCCATTCCAAAACGGGGTTCAAAATAGCTTCGTTCCATTTCTAACATTGGCCGACCACCGGAAACAGCTTCAACCTGTTTTTCCGCAAGAGTACTAGTATCTATGGGTTTAATGGCTGGACTAGTCGATGCATTAGGTACTTGTGTTGCATCACTTTTTTCGCGTTGAAAAAACGAATGGGTTGAAAAAACATGTCTGTCATTACTAGCCATACTTACCACGTTATTAGCAGTACGTTCAGCCTCTTCTTCATACTTATCATTAAGCTGAGAAATATTAAGTTTTGATTGAATATTATTAAGATTTTTTTTGCCCCGACATTCAATGCACTCGCCCCCCCCCGGATTGAGCTTCCCACAAGCACATTTGCGTTGCAGTATTCCTTTAGCTGCTGGCAATAGGCTGGAAGGCCTGCTTTGCTGTTCAATAACTGATCTATTCACGACCTATTCCTCCATATACCGATTGAGCAATCTGCTGTCCCAATTGTGCTGAACTTTGTTCCCCATTTATTTGAATATCCGCTACTGAAATATGGGGTATAGCAAGTTGTTGAGTAAACTTTGGCGAAAGCTCACCATCCCTGATCATTCGTCTGAGTTCATTTGTTACATGAGCTTGCAAGACATCATTTTGACCTGGCAAGATATCCACCCCATCAAAAACCAAACGTTCGATATGCAGGTTTATATTCATCTCACCACCTTTATGTTTTCCTGCCAGACAAAATCTGATTCTTTT
>SPJK01033529.1_pt1 | contig 16334 bp, 14 predicted proteins | sample 3741771 | NCBI WGS metagenome assembly SPJK01 (sample SAMN10925997, study PRJNA522277) | cold seep metagenome | isolation source: Elba SIP-enriched marine methane seep metagenome, extraction at timepoint T2 | place: Italy: coast of Elba, Mediterranean Sea | reverse complement strand
TTAGAACCAATGGAGCGTGGCTTCGGCTATACGCTTGGTAATGCAATTCGCCGTGTATTGTTATCTTCAATTCCTGGTTTTGCCATTACTGAAGTAAAAATCGATGGTGTTGTACATGAATACTCAACGATTGAAGGCGTACAAGAAGATGTCGTTGATATCTTACTAAACCTAAAAGGTGTTGCGCTCAAACTGAATAGTAAGTCTGATGCAGTGTTAACGCTTAACAAATCTGGCGAAGGTGTTGTAACAGCCGCTGATTTTGACGCTGGCCATGATGCAGAGATTGTGAATCCTGATCATGTGATTGCGAACTTAACAAAAGGTGGTGGTTTAAACCTTGAAGTTAAAGTGGAAATGGGCCGAGGTTATCAGCCTGTTCCTGCAAGAGAAAAAGTGAATCAAGAAGATCGCGCTTTAGGTTTCATCATGGTTGATGCTTCGTTTAGCCCGATTAACAAAGTGAGCTATCAAGTGGAGAGTGCGCGTGTTGAACAACGTACAGACTTAGATAAGCTAATTATGGATGTGGAAACAAACGGTATTGTTGATCCAGAGCAAGCGATTCGCGATGCAGCGACTATCTTGATGGGACAATTATCAGTCTTTGCTAACTTGGAAGGCGCGCCTACTGAAGAAGAAGAGGCTGCTGCACCACAAGTGGATCCAATCTTGTTACGTCCAGTTGATGATTTAGAGTTGACAGTTCGTTCAGCGAATTGCTTGAAAGCAGAAAATATTTTCTACATCGGCGATTTGATTCAACGCACTGAAAATGAATTATTAAAAGCGCCAAACTTAGGCCGTAAGTCACTCAATGAAATTAAAGATGTGTTGGCTTCTAAAGGCCTAACATTGGGCATGAAGTTGGAAAATTGGCCACCAGTTGGTCTAGAAAAAGCGTAATCGCTAAATTTTAAAAGTTTAAGGAAGTTACTATGCGTCACGGTAATCAAAATAGAAAATTAAATCGTACGAGCAGTCATCGTGCAGCCATGTTCCGTAACATGTCAGTTTCATTGCTTCGTCATGAAGTGATTAAAACGACTTTGCCAAAAGCAAAAGAGTTACGTAAATATGCAGAGCCACTCATTACATTAGGTAAAGATGGTACATTGGCGAACCGTCGCATTGCGTTTAGTCGTTTACGTGACCGCGATATTGTTAGCAAGCTATTTGGCGAGCTAGGCCCACGATATAGTGCACGTAAAGGCGGTTACCTACGTATTCTTAAATGCGGTTTCCGTGATGGTGATAATGCACCAATGGCGTTCGTTGAGTTGGTTGATCGTCCAGTAGAAGCAGAAGAAGAGGAAGCAGCAGCTGAGTAATCAGCACTGATGCCTTGATAAAAGCCAGCTTTTTAGCTGGCTTTTTTTATGGCTTGATGAATAACAACACTTGGTCCTTGGTGAATGGCCAATACAGTTCTTGGTCGTTGTCAGCGCGTTGTAATACAGGAATGCTGGTACCGTAGCGCGCTAATAATGCATCATCCTCAGCAATCTCTATTAAATTGATCGTGTTGGGTAGTGAGAGTTTTAGTAAGAGCTGATGTGCATCGTAACATAGGTGGCATGGTGCTGTGGTATAAAGTTTTAATGTAAATAATAATGGCATTGTATTTGGTAAAACGTAAAAACACCTCATAATAACGTTTTGCAGTATAAATGGTATCTCTAGGCATTGCATGAGTGATATTCAAGATTCAAAAGAAAGTTTAAGTGAAACGCTAGATCAGGTGGTCTCAATCTTAGAGAAGCACCGACTAGTGGAAAACCTTGTGCACAAACAAGAGATGCCTAAGCACGACCTGGTGGAGTCGCTGGTTCATCGTCAGAATCAGTTTGAGTTGCAAAATATACTAAACGATTTACATCCTGCTGACGTTGCGCATATTCTTGAGGCTTTGCCTCTCGATGAACGTCTTTATTTGTGGGATTTGGTTAAAGCTGACCGCGATGGCGATATTCTATTAGAGGTGTCAGACGCTGTTAGGCAAACCCTGATTGCGGATATGGACAGCGATGAGCTGATTGCTGCCGCCGAGCAATTAGATACCGATGAGCTTGCAGATCTTGCGCCTGACTTACCTAAAGACGTGCTGCAAGAGTTGATGGATAGTCTTGATGCGTTGAATCGTGAGCGTTTGCAGTCAGCATTATCATATCCAGAAGACACTGTTGGCTCATTAATGGATTTTGATATTGTCACCGTTAGGGAAAATGTGACAATTGAGGTGGCATTAAGATATTTGCGCCGATTGGAAACATTGCCCGACCATACCGATAAAATCTTTGTGGTCAGCCGGCACGATGTTGTACAGGGCTTATTACCGCTTTCTAGTATGTTGGTTAATGAGCCTGAGCTGAAGATTGAAAGTGTGATGGCGGAAGATGCGGTGTTGTTTCATCCAGAAGATGATGCTGAGGAAGCAGCGAAAGCGTTTGAGCGTTATGACTTAATTAGTGCGCCGGTCGTTGATCATAATAACAAGCTTGTTGGCCGTTTAACGGTTGATGAGGTGATGGATTATATTCGTGAAGAAGCCGAGGCGGATATGCTATCGATGGCTGGCTTACGAGAAGAAGAAGACTTTTTCTCTACCGTATGGAAGTCAGTGCAAAACCGTTGGGCATGGTTAGCCATTAACTTAATGACTGCATTGCTTGCCTCTCGTGTTATCGGTTTGTTTGAAGGGTCTATTGGTAAAGTAGTAGCACTTGCAGCCTTAATGCCAATTGTGGCTGGCATTGGCGGTAACTCAGGTAATCAAACAACTACGATGATTGTGCGTGGTTTGGCTTTGGGCCAAATTTCGGGAAGTAATATGCAGACGCAAATTAGTAAAGAGCTAGGCGTTGCTTTAATCAATGGCCTGATATGGGGTGGTGTATTAGGTTTTATTACTTATTGGCTGTATGGAGACTATCGGTTGAGCCTAGTGATGACGGCAGCGATTACGTTAAACCTAATGCTGGCCGCTTTAATGGGTGTCATGATCCCACTGGTGATGAATAAATTTGGCAGAGACCCTGCAGTTGGTTCTAGTGTACTGATTACGGCGATGACTGATAGCGGCGGTTTCTTTATCTTCCTAGGCTTAGCAACGATTTTCTTATTGTAGTTGAGGTAGCTTAATCAGCACATAATGGCAGACGTTAAAAAACCCGCATTTGCGGGTTTTTTAATAAAACTAAATAATGATTATTTAATTTTATTTTCTTTGTACATTACGTGCTTGCGAGCCACTGGATCAAATTTCTTGATTTCCATTTTTTCTGGCATCGTACGTTTGTTTTTTGTTGTGGTATAGAAGTGACCTGTACCAGCACTTGACTCTAATTTAATTTTTTCGCGCATTATGATGCTCCTTAGATTTTTTCGCCAGCAGCGCGCATTTCCGCTAATACAACGTCAATGCCTTTTTTATCAATCGTACGCAATGCAGCATTCGTGATGCGCATGCTTACCCAGCGATTTTCGCTCTCAACCCAGAATTTACGGTTTTGTAAATTCGGCAAGAAACGGCGTCTTGTTTTGTTGTGTGCGTGAGAAACGTTGTTACCCACCATAGGCTTTTTGCCTGTTACCTGACATACTCGTGCCATGGTTATCTCCAAATACAGTTGTCTTTTTCAGAAAGACGGCAATTATAGACAAAACGCCGCCCTTTTTCAACTTAAAACACGCATTTATGCTAAATAAATGCGTGTTTAGTGTTTTCCAGTGCTGCCAAAGCCACCTTCACCTCGATCAGTTTCAGTAAACTCATCCACAATATGGAAATCAGCTTGTACAACAGGAACAATCACTAGCTGTGCAACGCGTTCCATAGGGTTGAGAATGAACGGTTCTTTACTTCTGTTCCAGCAAGAGACTAAGAGTTGGCCCTGATAGTCAGAATCAATTAAGCCAACAAGGTTGCCTAGGACGATACCATGTTTATGGCCTAAGCCTGAACGTGGCAAAATGAGTGCTGCATAATAGGCATTGTCGATATGAATCGCAATGCCTGTTGGAATCATAATGGTTTCACTTGGTTGAATGGTTTGCGTATGCTCGATACATGCGCGTAAAGCTAACCCAGCGGACCCTTTGGTTGCATAGCTTGGCATCGATTGGCGGATGCGGCTATGAATAATCTTTAAATCAACATTAATAGACATGGTGGTTTTTCATTTAAACTGAAATGTTATTAAACACTAATTGTTGATGAAACTAAATAGTGTCGGAATGTACTTGATAAAAAAGCCAGCAATTTGCTGGCTTAATGTGTTTAAGTTAGAGCTGGTAATTGGCGCCTAGGCCAATTAAATAAGTTCTATCTGCTGCAGGTTCGAAGAAGCGGCCTCTACTATCGTTGATGCGAACAGAGCCAATATATTTCTTATCAAACATATTTTCAACTCTTAGGAACTCTTTGAAATGCCAACGACCGACATGTTGTTCAAAGCCTGCGCGAAGGTTGAAGATTGTATATGAAGGTGCCTTGTCTGAGTTTAGGTCATCAACGTAAACTTTGCTGTGGTGGCTGCCTTCGAGTGCAGTTGTAAAGCCAAAAGGTGTATATTGCCAAGCTACTTCGCCGTAAATCTGCGTTTTATAGGTGCCGGGGATGCGGTTGCCAGCAGCTATTGTCTCAGTGCCGGTTGCACCGAAGCCGAGTTTATCTCTAGTAAAGTCTGAGTCAAATTTGGCGTCTAATAACGAATATGAGAAGTATGTTGAGATGTTATGGTCGAATTGAGACTCAATAGAAAGTTCAGCACCTGAGCGTTTCGTATCATTCGCATTGGTATATACCGAGCGACCACTTGCGCTCTCTTGTACAACTAGCTCGTCTTCCGTTGTGATTCTAAAAAGGTTGAGGTTGACTTGCGTGTTGTCAGTAATAAAGGCTTTAGCACCAATTTCCAAGTTTTTACTCTCGCTAGCTTTAAGCCCCAAATTTGGTTGTGCATCCGCCCCAGTTGAATCAAAAGCGGCTTCAAAGAAAGTAGGTGTTTCAAAACCTTTTCCGTAGTTTGCATAAAGGTTGAATGATGGTGTCACTTTCCAGACAGCACCAATGGCTGGTGTTGTCTTTTGGTAATCTATATGGCCGCCGTTATCTGTATTAGGGCCAGTGATCAGCTTGTCTTTCACTTCAAGGTTAACTTTAGTGTGTCGCAACCCAGCATGAACATCGACGTTGTCTAGGATGGCTAAGCGGCCTTGAATATATTGGTCAAAGTTATCGACAACATTGTCCTCATCTCGCGTTAAGTTATTAACGGGTACGAAAGTATCTAAAACCTCTGTGGTTGTTCTTGCATCGGTTGATTTACCGTAATTAACACCTAAGCTGATATTGTAATCTTTGCCAAACAATTGACCGTGGTTGTCCCAACGAATATCGGTGCCGTAAAACTCTTTATCAATGCTACTGTCAATAGCGTTTGATCCATTCTGTCTTGTAGCAATAATGGTTGAGACATCACGATTACCAACGTAGGTCATTAAATGCAGGCTATTGTTATCATTCAGCGCATGCTCTAGATTAAAGCCAACTTGTGTGTGGCTTCTATCAATTCGAGTGTTGGCAGACAGCATCGCTTGTGAAACGCCTTCTGGATCATCAAATGCAGAGGGGTCCAAAGCATCCGCTTCTCTAGGTAAGCCGTTAGGATCTTGGGCATTTTGATCAATCCAATTGACCAATGCAGTTAATTTTGTGTCATCACTGATATTTATCTTAAATTTAGCGGTGGCTTGCTCTTTTTTACCTCGATCATGTTCTCGATAGCCATCAGTATCAAAGCTCGATGCGCTGAATGCATACTCTAGATTCTCATTCGTTCCTGCGGCTTTTAAGATGTTGCGGGTCGTGTCGTCAGAACCGAACATCGTTGTAGCTTCTATTTCTGGTGTTTTTGGTGCATTTTCCGTAAACAGTTGCACGACGCCACCCGAGGAGTTGCCGTACAAAGCAGAAAAGGGGCCGCGCATGACTTCAATGCTTCTAATGCTAGATAAATCTACGATGCCTGGCTGACCTTGACCATCAGGCATCGTTAGCGGAATGCCATCAACATATATCCGGATGCCACGCACGCCGAAACTCGCACGAGAGCCAAAGCCGCGAATCGAAATTTTTGGTGCTTGTGCTTGGTTGTTTCGATTTTGTGCTGTGATGCCAGGTAGTCTAATTAGGCTTTCTGATAGTTGATATTGCAGTTGGCTATCTTGCACATCCTTTTTCCCAACAACGTCAATAGCCATTGGCAAATCGAAACTGTCTTGCTCTACTCGTGTTGCAGTGACAACGACAGGGGAGGTTAAGGTGATCTGTTCTTCCGCAAAGGTAGGTTGCGGTAAGTAACATGCCAAGATGGCTAAAGTGAGTGAGTTCAGTTTGTGTTTATATGTCATGGTAAATGGTGCTTAAATTTACAAAGCCGCCATTTTACAGCTAGCATGCAGAAGCGTACATCATCATTTTCATTAAATAACCATAGTCAATTAGTGGTTATTATTTACAGTAAGTGAGTGATATGTTCCAGTAACTGTGTTGCAATGGTTGATTTTGGTGCGCGTACCAGTGGATGATTGCCATTGTCGTCAATTAATGTGACTTGGTTATCATCATGGCCCATTGCTGAGGTGACTTCATTCGCAACGATGAGGGCTAGTTTCTTGGTAATGCGCTTCTTTTCAGCGTATTCAACGACATGTTCGCTTTCAGCAGCAAAGCCGACACAAAAAGGTGGGTTTGGTAAATGGGCAACTTCAGCAAGAATATCTTTATTGCGGTGTAAAGTCAGTGTCAGTGTGTCTGCCGTTTTTTTAATTTTATGTTGAGCCACTTCGGTTGGTGCATAATCTGCTACTGCAGCAACGCCAATAAAAACATCTTGATTTTGTATGTTCTGCATGACCGCTTCGTACATGCTGGCGGCACTGTTGACTGAAATGAATGCGACATTGTGCGGTGGTGGTAAGTGCGTAGGGCCGCTGACTAAAGTCACTTTCGCTCCCATGTTGGCAGCTGCTTGCGCAATGGCGTAGCCCATTTTTCCGCTACTCAAATTGGTGATGCCGCGAACGGGGTCGATCATTTCTAAGGTGGCACCTGCGGTGATGAGTAGCTGTTTGTCTGCTAGTATTTTAGGTGTGAAATGCGCCTCTATATGCGCAAATAGCTCGGTCGCTTCTAGCATACGGCCGTCACCCGTTTCTCCACAAGCTTGCTCGCCTGAGCCTGGTCCTAGTACGGCGATATTGTCTGCCGCTAACTGTTTAAAGTTACGTTGTGTAGCAGGGTTTTCCCACATTTGTTTATTCATTGCAGGTGCGACTAATAAAGGGCAATCTCTGGCGAGGCATAGTGTGGAGAGTAAATCATCCGCCCGGCCATGTAGGAGTTTAGCGACAAATTCAGCAGTCGCCGGTGCGATTAAAATGGCATCGGCATTACGGCTCAATTCAATGTGCGGCATGCCATTATCAACACCTTCATCCCACATACCGACAAACACGGGTTTACCAGAAAGTGCCTGCATGGTGGTTGGTGTGATGAACTGGGTTGCTGACTCTGTCATCACCACTTGCACATCGATGTTGGCTTTGATGAGTAGGCGGACTAACTCGGCCGCTTTATAAGCAGCAATGCCAGCTGTGATGCCTAATACTAAGGATTTGTTTTTTTGCATGGGCGCTAACATTTTTAATGCGTTTTATGTAATGCTTACATTTTAACGTGAATTGACGTTGAAAACAGACTAAATTAGAAGACAAGTCATTAACAAAAAAGAAAGAATAATAATGGCAATAACGGACTGGCCGGCTAGTGAGCGGCCGCGAGAGAAGCTCATTGAATTAGGCGCGAATACACTATCGGATGCGGAACTGTTGGCAATCTTTCTGCGGGTTGGTGTGGCAGGAAAGTCAGCGGTTGATTTGGCCAGAGATTTGTTGGTGCATTTTGGTAGTCTGAATGGGGTGTATGCCGCTACAGAAAAAGAGGTGAGTGCATTACATGGCATGGGTAGTAGCAAATATGTACAAATGCAGGCGGCATTTGAAATGTGTCGGCGTGCGTTAACAGAACACATTCAAGAAAAAGATATCTTGAGTTCGCCGAATCAAGTGCGAGATTACTTGCGATTGAAATTGGCAAATGCGCTGCATGAGGTGTTTTTGGTCATATTTTTGGATGCGCAAAACCGTTTGTTGGCAAGCGATGAAATGTTTAGCGGTACGCTAACTGAGACCAGTGTTTATCCAAGAGAGGTTGTAAAAAAAGCGCTGCATTACAATGCTGCATCCGTGATGTTTGCACATAACCATCCATCTGGAGTGGCGAAACAAAGTCAAGCGGATGAAGCCATCACACAGACGCTAAAAAAAGCCTTGGCATTAATTGATGTGCGAGTGCTAGATCACTTTATTGTGGCAGGCAATGACACATTATCGTTTGCAGAGGTTGGATTGTTATCATAATCGGTTTAGTATATTTCTACATTTATTATAAAAATAGCTAAGTCATGAACAAATATATCAAAAATATTATTTGGATTGCCGTTGCAATATTAGGTGCTTACGCGCTTGCTGGGATTGCACTGAATCGGGGAGAGAGTATTAATGCCATTTGGCTGGTGACAGCCGCTGTTTGTATTTATGCGATTGCTTATCGTTTCTATGCCGCCTGGATTGCAGCCAAAGTACTGACCTTGGATGAGACGAGAGCGACTCCCGCAGAACGGTTAGATAATGGCCGAGATTTTCTACCGACTAATAAATGGGTGGTGTTTGGTCATCACTTTGCGGCGATTTCCGGTCCGGGACCATTAATTGGGCCAACACTTGCAGCGCAGTTCGGTTATTTGCCCGGTACGTTATGGATATTGATTGGTGTTGTGCTCGGCGGCGCTGTGCAAGATATGGTGGTGTTGTTTGCTTCAACGCGACGTAATGGTCGTAGCTTAGGGCAGATGGCGCGTGATGAGATTGGCGCCATTGGTGGCAATGCTGCGCTTATCGGCACGTTTATGATCATGATTATTTTGATTGCTGTGTTGGGTTTGGTGGTGGTGAATGCCATGAAACATAGCCCTTGGGCGACCTCGACGGTGGCGGCCACCATTCCCATTGCGATGCTGATTGGTTTGTATATGCGACATATCAGGCCGGGCCGCGTATTAGAGGCCTCTGCCATTGGCTTAGTCTTGTTGCTGCTATCGGTGGTGGCTGGTGGTTGGATTGATCATGATGCTGGTTTGCGAGAGTGGTTTAACCACGGTGGTTTAACGCTAGCATTTGCCATTATTACGTATGGTTTTGCCGCGGCAGTATTACCTGTTTGGTTGCTACTCGCTCCACGTGATTATTTGTCTACATTTATGAAGCTAGGTACCATCTTTTTGTTAGCGATTGCGATTGTGATTCTTCGCCCTGAGATTCATATGCCAGCGGTGACGCAGTTTGTCGATGGCTCAGGACCAATTTTTGGCGGCACTTTGTTTCCTTTTGTGTTTATCACCATTGCCTGCGGCGCAGTGTCAGGTTTTCATGCCTTAATCGCTTCAGGAACTACGCCAAAGTTGCTTTCTAATGAGCGTGATATTGCCATGATTGGTTATGGCGGTATGTTGCTAGAAAGTTTTGTCGCGATCATGGCAATGATTGCCGCGACCGTTTTAGAACCGGGTATTTTCTTTGCGATTAACAGCCCAGCGGGCGTTGTTGGACAAACAGCAGTTGAAGCAGTGAAAACCATCAATAGTTGGGGCTTCCCTGTCACGGTAGAACAAATGGAGCAGTTGGCAAAAGATATGGGTGAGTCCACCTTGTTTGCGCGTACTGGCGGTGCGCCGAGTTTGGCGGTTGGGATGGCCAGTATTTTTGCCAATGCTTTTGGTAAGAGTTTATTGGCGCTGTGGTATCACTTTGCCATTATGTTTGAAGCGCTATTTATCTTGACAACATTAGATGCTGGCACACGTGTTGGCCGTTTTATGTTGCAGGACATATTGGGCAACTTTAATAAGAAGCTTGGTGAGACCTCCTATATGCCATCAGTGATTTTCACCAGTGCCTTGGTCGTTGCTGGTTGGGGCTACTTTTTATATATCGGGGTAATTGACCCTAATGGTGGCGTTAATATTTTATGGCCATTGTTCGGTATTGCGAATCAAATGTTGGCGGCGATTGCCTTATGTGTGGCGACGAGCATTATTGTGAAGTCGGGTAAGGCAAAGTATGCATGGGTAACAGGTCTACCATTAACTTGGCTGGTTATTATTACAACAAGTGCTTCTTACGAGAAGATCTTTAGTGAAGATTTGCGTGTCGGCTTTTTTGCTGCTGCCAATCACTTAAGTACTCAGCTAGCTGCTGGTACATTGCCACCTGAAAGAGCGGCAGTTGCGCCGCAGTTGATTTTTAATCAGCACTTAGATGCTTATTTGACCGTATTCTTTGTCGTTGTACTGTGGGTTGTGGTACTGGATATGTTGCGATTATCAATCAAGCATTTGAGAGGTGAGCAAGTTAAACCTTTTACAGAAACCGCTTATGTTAAAACGGCATTGGAGTAAGCATGTTAAAGAAGATAAAACATTTGTGGCATATCATTCGCCAGTTATCTGGGGATGATGCTTATGAGCGTTACTTAAAACATCACGCAGAATTTCATGCATCAGCCGTGGATGCGCCGCCGCCACTCTCTCGCCAAGATTTTTTCAAATATTGGCAAGAATCCAAGTGGTCAGGTATTAACCGATGTTGCTAGCTATCTTTGTAAATGTTGTCGATTTCCATTTCATCGTGCTCTGGAATGTCGACATCATACTCTGATACGGAGATGCGCTCTGGCCTGCTCATGGCTTGACCACGGCTTGGCTTATATTCACCAATCACATAGTTATGATGTGGTTGTTCGCGTTTAAATATTTTTTCTATTAAATTTCTCATGGCAGTATCTATTCATGGTTACTCTATGTAATAGATACGGAGCAATACGTATGCCACTTTAATTATTCAGCATGCCATTTAGCTAACTCATTGATTATAAATGGTTGCGTGGATTAGCCAGGATCTGCACGGCATCAGCGCATGCCATAAATTCAATCGACATGTTGTGATTTCGACAAGCTTATTTATTTGTCGAATTTTTTCTGGTAAGCCGCGTGTAACATCCAAACTCCAACAAAAACCATGGGTAAACTCAGCCATTGACCCATGGTAAAGCCCAGTTGTAACAGGCCTAAGTAATCATCTGGTTGGCGCGTGAACTCGACTAAGAATCTGAAGCTGCCATAGCCTATTAGGAATAGTGCAGAAATAGCGCCTGTTGGCCTTTGTTTTTTCGAGAACCACCAGAGAATCAAAAAGAGGAGTAGTCCCTCAAGCGCAAACTCATAAAGCTGTGATGCATGACGTGGCGATTGATCAACTTGTGGGAAAATAATGCCGAAACCAGAGTCAGTGACACGTCCCCAGAGTTCTCCGTTAATAAAGTTACCTAAGCGGCCAGCCCCCAAGCCAATGGGCACTAATGGCGCAACAAAGTCCATGGTTTTTAACCAAGGCTGTGGATATTTCTTATTGAAGAAGAACATGGCGACGAGGACACCAAGAAAGCCACCATGGAAACTCATGCCGCCTTGCCAAACCGCAAATATTTCAAATGGGTTTTGCATAAAGTAACTCGGCTGGTAGAACAAGACATAACCTAAACGGCCGCCGAGAATAACACCTAGCGCCCCGTAAAATAAGGCATCGTCGAGCATAGCGTCTTTCCATTCAAACCATGGTTTATGTTTAATCTGATACTTTCCTAATAAAAGGAAGCCTAAAAAGCCGGTTAAGTACATAAGGCCATACCAGTGAATGCCAAATGAACCGATTTGGATAGCAATGGGGTCAAATTGTGGATGAATCAACATAAATAACGATTAAAAAAGTTAAAGTGAGTAAGGTTGCTATATTACTAGACAATTAAAGTTGTCGTCAGATAATTTAAGCTGTAGTATTTCTAGGCGATTTGTGTTTTCTGCGTTAATTAAAAAAAACAAGTGCTGAAAAGGGTGTCGTTTTGACAATAACAAATTTAACAAAAACTCCGTTCAGTGAAGGACGGGCTTTGCAAGAAGATGCTCTGGGGGTCTATAAGAGCTTATTTCCAACACTGTTTGGCTATACGGAAGATATTGTCGTCGCCGTTGATGCAGACGATACCGTTATCTATGCCAATCAACAATTCCTACTGCTCACCTCACTAACGGCAGCTCAAATAACAGGTCAGTTATTTACGCATTTAAGTACCCAAGATGGGCGGATCAACGCCTATAAAACTTTATCGCAACAAGTTCTCAGCACTAAAAAACCAGCCACAATTTCTCGCGTGGTTAATCCAGAAAAGTCACTTTACGAAGTCTGCACGGTGTCGCCGATGATGCATCAAGAGGCAACTTTGGGTGCAATCCTGATTGCAAAAACTACTGTGCTTGAAAAGCCATTAGCTGAGCAGGAAGTGAAAAAACAAGCTGCTTATCAACATACGATGATGAATAGCATGCCATTTTCAATCTGGTTGAAAGATAAAGGTAGCCATATCTTAGCGGCAAATGAGGCGTATGCCGAGATGGCTGGTGTCGCGGATGCAAAAGCATTGGAGGGGAAGACTGATTTTGATTTATTTCCACACCACCTTGCAAAAGGGTATATCGAAGATGATTTAAAAGTGATTGAGTCTGGTGATAAGCTTAGTTTGGCAGAAAGAATTAAGGGGAAAGACGGTGTGATGTTTTGGGCGGAGACATATAAAGCTCCTGTCATGGTTGATGGAGAAATTATTGGCACAATTGGTTATGCGAGAGATATCTCAGAGCAAAAAGAGTTGCTTTCTACCATTAGTGAGAAGGACCTCCAGTTTACTGCGCTGTTGCAAAATTTACCGCTATCAATTGTTCGATATGATGCCGACTGTAGAAGGACCTTTATTAATATTGAATATGGTGAGGAAGAGGCTCAAAATTTACTCGGCACAACACCTGAGGAAGCTTGGTCTCCAACTGTCACTAATGTCACGGCAGAAGAATTTCAAGCGAAATTAATGCATGTATTGTTTCATGGTGAAACCCAAACGTTTGAAATGCATTGTGATGTCGATGGTGAAACGATTGTCAATATGATGAATCTTCTACCTGAATTTGATGAGCACAACCAAGTGGTTGGTGCAATCGCTATCGCGAATGATGTAACGGAGATTAGTAAATATCGGCATGACTTAGAGCACATGGCTTATCACGATGCGCTAACTTCATTACCTAATCGTAGCTATCTCAATCAACGCTTGCATATTGCAGCGCAAGGAGATGCGCGCTTTGGTTTGCTATTTATGGATTTGGACCTATTTAAGGCGATTAATGATACCTTGGGTCACGAGGTTGGTGATAGTTTGCTGGTTGAAGCTGCGCAGCGTATTGGTAAGACCGTTAGAGATGATGATGTGGTTGCACGCATCGGTGGTGATGAGTTTGCTATTTTGGTTTCTAATTTAAGAGATGATGCCGACTTGGGTGGTTTAGCTAGCAAAATATCAGAGCAGCTATCAACGCCTTTTCAGATAGAGGGTGTTAACTTTTTTGTGACTGCCAGTATTGGTATTGCTTGTTATCCAACGGATAGTGAAGAAGTCGAAGACTTGATGAAGTATGCTGATACCGCGATGTATGAGGCAAAAAAACAAGGCCGCAATAACCACCAGTTTTATACGCCTGAAATGACAGAGCAAGCCATGGAGCACCTCGCGATTGCGACAGCGCTGAGGTATGCCATTCAGAAAGATGAATTGCTGCTACTTTATCAACCGAAGGTGGATATTGCGACAGGTCAAATTTTGGGCGCAGAGGCGCTTATCAGGTGGCATGGGAAAGTATTAGGTCAGATTCAGCCTGATAAGTTTATTCCCATCGCAGAAGAAAGCGGGCTCATCATTGATATTGGCACATGGGTGCTGCGAGAGGCTTGCGAAGCAGCGGCGCAATTAAACCAGAATAGAGAGAAGCCGCTTAATATAGCAGTGAATGTATCGTCTAAAGAGTTTATAGGTAACGATTATATTGGGCATCTACAGCGCTGTTTACTTGAGACTGGTTGTCAACCAACATGGCTGACGCTTGAGATTACAGAAAGCTTGTTGTTACAAGATACTGGTGAAGCACTCCAAACATTGCGTAGCATTGATGAAATGGGGATTACGCTGTCTATCGATGATTTTGGTACTGGCTATTCTGCATTAGCCTACCTCAGTAAATTCCCGATTCAGCAAGTTAAAATTGACCGTTCATTCGTGATGGATATTTGCACGCAAGAAAGCGCGGCCTCTTTGATTAAAGCTATTATCGCGATGGCAGATAGCCTTAAAAAACAATTGGTTGCTGAAGGTGTGGAGACGCAAGCACAAGCAGATCTAATTAGTGCGTATGGCTGTCATGAGGCACAAGGCTATTTATATAGCAAACCAGTATCGTTTATTGAGCTTGTGCATATGGTTCGCCAACAAAAAATAGCTGATTAAAAGCAAATAAGACATGCTGAATCGGCTGGCATAGTTTAAAATTATGCTTTATTTTTTTTGAGTTTCAATATGCCTCAATATCGCTCTCGAACTACTACGCATGGTCGCAACATGGCTGGTGCCCGCGCTTTATGGCGTGCCACTGGTATGAAAGATGGTGACTTTGATAAACCGATCATCGCGATTTCCAATTCATTTACACAATTTGTACCAGGTCATGTGCACTTACAAAACCTGGGGCAATTGGTTGCCCGGGAGATTGAAAAAGCAGGTGGTGTAGCTAAAGAGTTTAATACGATTGCTGTTGACGACGGTATTGCCATGGGCCATGGCGGCATGCTATATAGCCTACCCAGCCGTGATTTAATTGCTGATAGTGTGGAATATATGGTCAATGCACATTGTGCTGATGCGCTGGTGTGTATTTCTAACTGTGACAAAATCACCCCGGGTATGTTGATGGCTGCTCTGCGCTTGAATATTCCTGTTATTTTCGTCTCAGGCGGCCCGATGGAAGCAGGTAAGGTCGACTGGAATGGCGGCATCCGTAAGCTTGATTTGGTTGATGCCATGGTAGAAGCTGCAGACAGTAGTGTTAGTGATGAGCAAGTTGCCGAGGTGGAGCGTTCAGCATGTCCAACTTGTGGGTCTTGCTCAGGAATGTTTACGGCTAACTCAATGAATTGCTTGACTGAAGCCCTAGGCTTAAGCCTACCGGGGAATGGTTCGACATTGGCAACACATGCTGCGCGTAAGGATTTATTTCTCAAAGCTGGCCGTACAATTGTTGATTTGGCAAAACGTTATTATGAACAAGATGATGACAGTGTATTGCCACGGAATATTGCCAACATGCAAGCATTTGAGAATGCCATGAGTTTGGATGTAGCGATGGGTGGTTCAACCAATACCGTGTTACACCTATTGGCAGCAGCTCATGAAGGAAAAGTGGATTTTACGATGAAAGATATTGATCGTATTTCACGTCAAGTGCCTTGTGTCTGCAAAGTGGCACCTGCCACGAGTCAATACCATATGGAGGATGTGCATCGAGCTGGCGGCGTGATGGGTATTTTGGCTGAGCTGAACCGCGCTGGTGTGATTCATGAAGAGGTTTCTACCGTGCATACTAAGAGCATGGGTGAGGCCTTGCAGGCATGGGATATTACGCAACAAGGCAACGAGGAAGCCAAGCAGCTGTATAAAGCGGCACCAGGGGGTATTGCCACAACAATAGCCTTTAGCCAAAGCATGTTATGGCCTGATCTTGATATAGACCGGGAGAATGGTTGTATTCGCAATAAAGCCAATGCTTATTCGCAAGACGGTGGTTTGGCTGTGTTGTATGGCAATATTGCGCTAGATGGCTGTATTGTGAAAACGGCAGGCGTTGATGACAGTATTTTGAAATTTACAGGTCGAGCGCGCGTTTTTGAATCACAAGATGCTTCAGTTGAGGCGATTCTTGCCGATGAAGTAGTAGCAGGGGATGTCGTCGTTATTCGTTATGAAGGTCCACGAGGCGGACCGGGCATGCAAGAGATGTTGTACCCGACTTCATATCTGAAGTCTAAGGGTCTTGGCAAGGAATGTGCTTTATTAACGGATGGGCGCTTCTCTGGCGGTACATCGGGATTAAGTATAGGACATGCTTCTCCAGAAGCGGCTGAAGGTGGTGCTATTGGGCTTGTAGAAGAAGGGGATACGATAGAAATCGATATTCCAAACCGGACAATTAATTTGAAAATTAGTGATGCTGAATTAGCAT
>SPJK01079824.1_pt1 | contig 16339 bp, 14 predicted proteins | sample 3741771 | NCBI WGS metagenome assembly SPJK01 (sample SAMN10925997, study PRJNA522277) | cold seep metagenome | isolation source: Elba SIP-enriched marine methane seep metagenome, extraction at timepoint T2 | place: Italy: coast of Elba, Mediterranean Sea | reverse complement strand
GCGCGTCGCGGACCTTGGCGCCGCGCGGGGTCAGCACATTGTGGAAGGTTGCCGTCGCGACCTCGGCGGTACACAGGGCGCGTTTCTCAGGCAGGTAGAACATGAATTCTGCGGGCGCTTCCGTGCCGGCGGCGTCGATGAACTCGAATGTCACCCCGTCAATCACGCGAACCGTGCCGCGGCCTTCGATTTCTTCGGTCGGCAAGAGCAGGCTGACCGTGCCGTTTGGCAGGCCGGGTCCGAGGCCGGATCCGACGTGCGCCGTGGTCGAGCGCGGCAAGGTATTGCCGAACATCATGGTCGCGCGGCGGCTCATCTGATTGCCGGCGATCAGGTTTTCCGACACCGCGCTTTCAGAGAAACCGATCGGAGCCAGCACGGGCACGCCGGCCGCCACTTGTTCGTCGGTGATCACACCGCGCGCGCCGCCAAAGTGGTCAGCGTGGGAGTGCGTATAGAGGACACCCGTCACTGGGCGCTCGCCCAATGTATCATTGACCAGTTTCAATGACGCCGCCGCGGTTTCTGTTGCCGTGAGTGGATCGACTAGGATCTAGCCCGTGTCGCCTTCGATCACGCTCATGACCGACAGGTCGTACCCTCGAACCTGATAAATGCCGTCCATGACCTTGAACAAGCCATGATGCGCGGCCAGTTGCGATTGACGCCACAAGGACGGGTTGACGGTTTCGGGAGCGTCAGCGCCGAGAAACTCAAATTGCGGGATCACCCAGACGACGTCGCCATTGGCGTTCAAGATGGCCTCATCCTCGATAAAGGACAGGCGGTCGCGCCGAGCGTCTTCGCCATCCGAGCCTTGCGAGAGATCCAGGCGCCCGGCGAGCGCTGCATTGCTACGCTTGGTAATCTCTGTCGCCGTTCCCGGGGATGGCAGTCCAGCCTCCAGCGCCTCAGCAGACGGCTCCGGTGTCGGTGCAGTTGATTCTTGTTGTCCGCACGCAGTCACCAGCGCCAATCCCAATCCGGCTACAAATACCCGCATATATTCCTCCCGTTCTCATCAACAGGAGTGGCGCAAAATCAGGAATTCAACAAGATGGCGTTGGGGAAAGGGCCTAGTATCGGTCGAGGCGCGTTGGGAGACCGTATTCGATCAGGCGTGTACACGCCCACTCGAACTCATCGACGCAGGAGTCTTGCAGCAAACGAACGGCGGTGGGGCGATCGCGCGACCCGCCGAGGCCCATATACATCATGTTGCCATAACCGGCGCAGCCGCCTGCATCATTCAGGCTGCAGGCATGCTCATAAAGAATGCGCGCATGCTCGAGATCCTTTTCGCCGGCGCTGCCCTTTTGCGAAATATAGGCTTGCTGCATGCATGCCGCGGTATGGCGACCGTCCAGACAGGCCGCATCATAGGCGTCTTTCGCTTTGGCATAATCGAGTGCCGTGCCCATGCCGCGGCGGTGCATATCACCGAGCGCGAAACAGTTCCGGGCCCATTGATCCTGGGGCTGCGTGCGATCCGAACACAGCCTGTCATATATCGCTAGCGCTTCTTCCATACGACGTTCTGCGCGTGCCAGATCAACGCCGTCCTGTGGCCGGATAATATCGCGACCCTCAACCCCAAACGTCACCATAGCAGCCTCGCGCATGGCGCGTTCAGCAAAATACTCATCGACATTTTTCGGCGTCGGTTCCGATTTGCCAAATTGCGCTGATGCTGCTGCCGTCATCAGGACGGTCAGGCTGAAAAGGGCAAACAGGCGAACAAACATGAGCGGCTCCACGCGGTGAACAATGTGTAACAACGTAACTAGGAATGCGGCGCTTTTCTGTCGAGTCTTGCCAGACAGTGTTCGGCCTGCCACCGTTATTGAAAGAGGAGCGTTTCATGTCAGCAGAAAATCAAAAACCCATTGGCTCTGGATTTGGTGCCAAAACCCCTGCGGCTGATGTTGTCAAAGGCATGGACCTGAGCGGCAAGAACGTGATTGTCACGGGCGGATATAGCGGCATCGGGATCGAAGAAGTGCGCGCGCTCGCGGGCGTTGGCGCGAAAGTCACTGTCCCGGCGCGCCGCCCAGATGCAGCGCAGGAAGCGCTCGGGTCGGTAGACGGCGACATTGAGATTGCCAGTATGGATCTCGCTGATGTCGCTTCGGTTCGAAAATTTGCGAATGAGTATGTCGCGACCGGACGGGCGCTCGACATTCTGATCAATAATGCCGGGATCATGGCTTGTCCTCTGGCTCGTGTCGGACCAGGCTGGGAGAGCCAGTTCGGCGTCAATCATCTCGGGCACATGGCGCTGGCTGTGTCACTACTCCCGGCTTTGCAAAAGGCGGAGACCTCGCGCGTCGTCGCGCTCTCGTCGACCGCACACATTCGCGGCGATGTGAATTGGGACGATCCGCATTATGAGCGCACTGAATACGAGAAGTGGGATGCTTATGCGCAGGCCAAGTCTGCAAACGCCCTGTTTGCGCTAGGCGCAGATCGCCGCTGGGATGAATATGGCATCACCGCATTTAGCGTTCACCCCGGCGGGATCTTTACGCCGCTGCAGCGTCACCTGACGGTCGAGGAAATGGCGGCGATGGGGTGGATGAACCCGGACGGGACAATCCCGGACGCGATCAAGGCAATGTTCAAGACGCCTGAGCAGGGGGCTTCAACTGCGACGTGGGCGGCGACGTCTCTCCAGCTTGAAGGCCGCGGCGGCGAGTATTGCGAAGATTGCGATATCGCTCAACTTGCGGGACCAGAAAGTCAGAGATGGCAGCACGCGCGCGAGTGGATTTGCGATGACGAGAAGGCGGATCGCCTGTGGGCGATGAGCGAGGATATGGTCGCAACTGCCTAACATTCAACGTTTTGGTTGAATAAATTCGGAAAGCATGTATATTCATCCGTATGGTTGAATATACAAATGTCCTGAATCAAACCTTCAAAGCCCTGGCAGATCCGGCGCGGCGGGCGATGCTGGAAAGCCTGCGCGCAGGTCCAAAGACGATCGGCGCGCTGGCAGAGCCCTTGGCGATGAGCTTTGCGGCCACCTCCAAGCACATTGGAATACTGGAAGACGCCGCTTTGATCCGCCGCGAAAAGCGGGGACGTGAGCGCGTGTGCCATTTGCAGCGCGGACGGCTGGATGAAGCGCAAGCCTGGCTTGATGACCACGCCGCCTTCTGGACCGGCGCCCTGGACGCGCTCGAAACCGCATTAAAAGAAGAGGATAAGCGTGATGAGTGAGCCCGTAACCTACCCGGAAGCCACTGTGCTAGAAATTTTCCGTGACCTGCCCGGCCCCATCGAGCGGGTCTGGGATTATCTGACGAAATCAGACTTGAGACAAAAATGGCTCTGTGCTGGCGCTGTGTCTCCAACGCCAGGTGGTCAGATCATCTTCGACTTTGACCATACAAGACTGTCATCCAAAACCACGCCAAAAAGTCACGAAGGCGGCGGCGATCAACATATGATCGGTGAGGTGCGGGTCTATGATCGACCACATCATCTTGCCTTTTCCTGGCCATCCGCGGAAGGCGAGGCGCCAACGGAAGTGACGATAAAGCTGGTTGAGACCGACCGTGGTGTCCGTCTTCATCTGCGCCACGAAAAACTCACTACCGATGGCTACAAATCCGGCGCTTCGGCAGGCTGGCACACGCATCTCGACATTCTTGGCGACATATTGAGTGATCGCCCTGGCCGCGATTTCTGGGATCATTTCCTGCCGCTTGAGCAGCGCTATAAGTCGATCCTGGACAAGGCCTGAAGTTTCCGACCCGCGAAAGCGACCCTGTACCAGGCTGCCGATCAGGCGCTGGCTTGACCTCGAAGAGCGCACGGAGCAGGGAAGCTCTATGCAAAGCGATGAACAAGCTCCGTCGGCAAAACGCGAAAGCTCGAAGCTCGGACTTTGGGTCTGGATTGGTTTGCTTGCTTTGCTGTTGTCGCTGTTCCTGTTCGGGCGATATACTGAATTTCTGAACATTGAAGCGCTGCAACAGGCCATCAGCGAGTTTGCGGATGGTCCCTGGGGCGTTCCCGCGCTGATCCTGACATTCTGCGTCTGTGCCTTTATCGGCGTGCCGCAATTCCTGTTGATCGGCATCGCCGTCTACGCTTTCGGGCCGCTCTGGGGCGGCGTCTGGGCCTGGATTGCGACCTTGTTTTCCGGTGTGATCACATTCTGGTTGGGACGGCTGTTCAGCACTGCGACGCTAAACCGTCTCGGGCAAGGACGGATCAAACGGTTCACAGAATTTGTTGCGCGAAATGCCTTTGCCGCCAGCGCCATTGTACGCAACGCGCCGACCGGACCGTTCCTGTTGGTGAACATGGTGTTTGGCGCGATTGGCGCAAAGTTCCTGCACTATTTTGGCGGTTTGGCGCTGGGCGTGATTCCGAAGATTGCACTGGTGACATTCGGATTGCAGGCCATTCAAGCCGCGCTGCAAGGCAATATCTGGACGGCGTTAGCGGCTGCAGTCGCGGCGCTCACGGTGTTTTTGTCGGGATTTTTCTATGTGCGGCATAGACGCCGCAAAGGGGAAGATATTGCGCTGAGCGCGGATTAGGCTGTTGACACTGCTTCAATCAAACAGCATTGCAGTCGTCATGCGCAAGAATTTGCCCCTGTTGAGCCTACTCCTACTTATCGGCCCCTGGCCGGTAGCGGCGGTGCTGTAGCGCATTCGCCCACGGCCAGGGGAACGAACCTTAGAACGCTTCACGACATCAACTGGCCGAACCGATGACAGACACAACTGATATTGTAATTTTTGACACAACCATGCGCGATGGCGAGCAATCGCCGGGCGCCTCCATGACCCATAATGAAAAGCTGGCGCTTGGCGAACTTCTCGAAACCATGGGCGTTCACGTCATCGAGGCGGGCTTCCCTGCCGCATCGATCGGTGACTTCGAGGCGGTTCGCGAGATCGCGAAACGCGCCAAGACGGCGACGATTTGCGGGCTGGCCCGCTCCACGCCCGGTGATATTGATCGCTGTGCTGAGGCCGTGCGCCATGCTGCCAAGCCGCGCATCCACACATTCATCTCCACCAGCCCCGTGCATATGAAGCACAAGCTCAAAATGGGCGCCAATGCCGTACTCGAAGCCGTTGGTCGCTCAGTGGCGCAGGCGCGAAACCTCGTCCCTGACGTCGAATGGAGCCCGGAAGATGCGACCCGCACCGAGTTCGACTTCTTGTGCAAGTGCATCGACGCGGCGATTACCAGCGGCGCGACGACGATCAATATTCCAGACACAGTGGGATATTCTCACCCGGAGGAATATGGCAGCCTGATCAGACGGTTGCGCGAGACCATCCCGGACAGCGACAAGGTGATCTGGTCGACCCATTGCCATAATGACCTTGGCCTGGCGGTCGCGAACTCGATTGCCGGTGTTCAGAATGGGGCGCGGCAGGTCGAGTGCACGATCAACGGTCTCGGCGAACGCGCTGGCAACGCTGCGCTGGAAGAAGTCGTGATGGCGTTCGACACGCGCCGCGATGATTTGCCGTTTACGACCGGGCTGGATACCACCAAGCTTGCATCCGCCAGCCATATGGTCAGCCGGATCACGGGCTTTCCGGTGCAGTATAACAAGGCGATCGTCGGCAAGAACGCATTCGCGCACGAGAGCGGCATTCACCAGGACGGCATGCTGAAAAATGCCGAGACCTACGAAATTATGAAGCCGGAAGATGTCGGCGTCTCCAAAACCAGCCTGGTCATGGGTAAGCATTCCGGCCGACACGCGTTCCGCGACAAGCTGGAAAGCCTTGGCTATGAGCTCGACAAGGAGAGCCTGAACGAAGCGTTCAAACGCTTCAAGGATCTCGCTGACAAGAAGAAGCACGTGTTCGACGACGATCTTATGGTGCTGGTTGACGACCAGCTTTCTGCGGTGGGCGAGCGTATTGCTTTCGAGACGTTGCGCGTGGTCGCAGGGTCTGAGGGCCCGCAAACGGCGGATCTCTCGGTGCTGGTCGATGGCGAAAGTCATTCTGTCTCTTGTGAGGGCAACGGACCCGTCGATGCGGTTTTCAACGCGATCCGCAAGATTGTCCCGCACCAGGGCAAGCTCGACCTGTTCCAGGTCAGCGCGGTGACAGGCGGCACTGATGCGCAGGCCGACGTGCACGTGCGCCTGAAAGGCGAGGGCATTATGGCGACGGGGCGGTCTTCCGACCCGGACACTCTGGTGGCTGCGGCGAAAGCCTATATTCACGCCCTCAACAAGCTTGAAGCGCGCCGTCTGAAGCGAATGGCGGCCTAATCCGCTAACAAACGAGACGTTTGTGTTAAGCCTGTCCCAAATTGGGGCAGGTTTTCCTTTTCCCAATACCTATTGGAGAGGTGGCGAGGTGTACGCATCGTACGCATTCTGTGAGAATGCAGACTTGCTTTAATTAAATCTAAACGGCATGAGGGTATAAGGGCTGATATAAGAAATGAAGCTGCACGCGCCGGGGACGGCCGGGCAAAGAGTTAGAATCGGCGCGGAAAAATGATCGGATCCCTTCTCGGAGTTCTATCCACAGACATGGCAATCGACCTGGGGACGGCGAATACGCTCGTCTATGTCAAAGGTCAGGGCATCAAGCTCGATGAGCCATCGGTTGTTGCATACATGAACCAAGGCGGCCGCAAGATGGTCTATGCCGTCGGCGACGATGCCAAGAAAATGCTTGGTAAAACGCCGCTGAACATGGAAGCCATCCGGCCGATGCGGGACGGCGTGATTGCCGATTTCGAAGTCGCCGAGGAAATGATCAAGCACTTCATCCGCAAAGTGCACAATCGCCGCGCGTTTGTTTCTCCGCTCATCATTATCTGTGTGCCAAGTTCTGCAACCAATGTTGAGCGCCGGGCGATTCACCAATCGGCGCTGGCCGCGGGTGCCCGCGAAGTTCACCTGATTGATGAGCCACTGGCCGCAGCGATCGGCGCTGGTCTGCCGATCGAAGAGCCAGCCGGGTCAATGGTTGTCGATATTGGCGGCGGCACGACCGAGGTTGCTGTCCTGTCACTGGGCGGTCAGGTTTATTCGCGCTCTGTCCGGGTCGGCGGCGACAAGATGGACGAAGCCATCATGAATTACTTGCGCAAGAACCAGGGTATTCTGGTCGGCGAAATGTCAGCTGAGCGGATCAAGAAACAAATCGGTACTGCGATGGCGCCTGAGAATGGCGATGGCATGACCGTAACCGTTCGCGGCCGCGCCACCGGTGACGGTGTCCCGAACGAAGTTGAAATCAACGAAAAGATGATGGCCGAAGCCCTTGCTGACCCGGTTGGTGAGATTGTTGAAGCCGTTCGTATTGCGCTTGAGGCGATGCCACCAGAATTGTCCGCTGACATCGTTGACCGCGGAATTGTTTTGACCGGTGGCGGTGCCTTGCTGCGTAATCTCGATGTTGTACTGCGTGAGCAAGCGCGTTTGCCGGTGATGATTGCCGAAGACCCATTGAAATGTGTCGCGAACGGGTGTGGATTCGTCCTCGAGAACCTCTCGCGCATGAAGAACGTTCTGTCGCCAGAAGTTTGACACGATTGTGCGCTAAAGGGCGCACAATCAAGAGGGAAGGATCAGGCCCATGCCACGTCTCGGCGGCAAGGGATACAGACAGCGCCCGCTTCGGCGGTACGGATTTTTCGTGGCTGTCGCTGGTCTTCTCGCGCTTCTCCTTTTGCAGACATCGCCGCGTCTCAGCCAGGGCGTTGAGCCTATTCGCACAGCTGCCTCAGACCAATTGTTCCATGTGACGCGTCCCAGCCTGATCGACCGCATCAGCGGCGCATCGGCGAAAGAGCGACAAATCCTTGAGCTTGAAGCGCGCGTGCGCGAGCTGGCTCAATATAAGGCATTGGCGCTGACCATGGCCGAACGCCTCGAAGTCTATGAGGATATTCTCAATATGCAGGGCGAGCCGGGCGGCGCTGAAGTCACAGCCCGGATCATGGCCGAAACCAATGGGCCGTTTGCGGAAGCTCTGCTCGCCAATGCTGGCGCCACGAACGGTGTGATGGAAGGCTATTTTGCTGAAAATGATCGCGGCCTGGTTGGCCGCGTGGTGCAGGTCGGACAGCGATCGTCCCGAATTCTCAAGATTACCGATTTTAACAGCCGCGTGCCGGTGATGGGCGAGGCCAGCGGATTGCGAGCCATCATGTATGGGGGCCGCGATGGATTTGGCCGCCTCACCGATCTTCCCGAACAAGGTTTATTCCTGCCAAATGAACGGATCCTGACCTCTGGCGAAGGCGGATTGTTTCCGCGCGGCGTTGTCGTTGGCCACGTTCGCGATGCCGAAGGCAAGGAGATCCGTGTCGATCTCGAGATGCTGAACGGACAGCTGTCTTATGTCCGTCTGAAGCCGATCATGTCGATCCCGGTACCCGAAGCGTTTCCGGTCGAAACAGAAATTGCTGAACTCGCCGACGAGGACGGGTCGTGAACTGGCTAAGTTCGATTGCCGATACGCTTGCTCTGCGATGGGAGGCCGCGCGACCACGAACGCGTTTACTGGTTGGTGCGATTGTTATCGCGTTGATCGGAATGGTCGGGCTCACCCCAAAATCCTTGTTCGGCGTGCCCTTGGCCTGGCCTTATGTTGGATTGATCGCGGCGGCGGGTTGGGGGCGGTCGGGCATAGGGTTTGGCCCCATGTTGATGCTGATCGTGTTCGGATTTGCGCAGGACGCGTCGCAAGCGCCTTGGGGCAGCCATGGCCTCGCGAACCTGATGATCTATGGCCTATCCGCCATGGTGCACCAGATGTTTGATACGGAGCGTACACCGTTTCTGAGCTTCATTCTCCCGGTTGTAACTTTGTTCTCCGGAATCACGCTCGTATGGATTGTGGCGAGTATTTCATCAGGACACTTTGTGCGCGTGACTCCAATGCTGACCGCCTATTTCGCGACTTTGGTCGTGCATATGCTGATCTCTCCGCTGTTTGATCTCGGCATCCGCCGAACCGTTCCGAACGGGAGCAGTTGATGAGCGGGAACCGACCGATTGATGGCCTTTTCAGCCGCCGCGCCCTGATCGCCGCGGGCGGCGGAGCGGCTGTGTTCGGCGGATTGATTGCCCGGCTGTTTCAGCTGCAGATCATGGAGCATGAGCGGTTTGAGGTAGCGGCCGCAGAGAACGGTGTGCGCCTGGATCTTGCGCCGCCGCATCGCGGTCGCATCCTGGATCGGTTTGGGCGCCCCCTCGCAGCGCACCGTCAGGCAGGGCGTGTCTCAATCGTCCGCGAGCAGGCTGCTGATCTTCCAGGCCTGATGGTCGAGCTGTCCAAGCATCTCGATCTTTCCCCGGAGCGGCAAGCGCGGCTGATCCGCGATGCCCGCCGCCAGGCAAGTTTCCAGCCCGTGACTGTCAAAAGCGAGCTGTCCTATGAGGACTTTTCGCGGCTGTCTGTTCTGGCCCCAAGCCTTCCTGGATTGCAGGTCGAAATGGCGGCAACACGGTCTTACCCGCGCGGACGCGACTTTGCCCACGTGCTCGGATATGTTGCGAAAACCAGCGAGGCTGATCTTGAGCGCCTGAGTGATGGCGCGACCGCGCAGGAACGCGCAGCCGTCCGGCGTTTGTTCAAGCACCCGGATATGCGCACTGGGCGGTCCGGTGTTGAGCGCTTTGCTGAAGAATGGCTGCGCGGCGAGGCCGGCTTCCGAAAGCTGGAAACCAATGCCGCGGGCCGTATCATACGAGAATTTGACGATCCCAGCCTGGCGCCAAAGCCGGGGCGCGATCTTTACCTCACCGTCGACGCTGAATTGCAAAAATTCGCGATTGATCGATTTGGGACAGAGAGCGGCGCGGCGGTGGTGATGGATATTGAGACGGGTGACATTCTCGCCTTCGTCTCGACGCCGGCATTTGATCCGAACGATTTCGTCAATGGAATTTCGTCGAAAGACTATGCGCTGTTGCGCGATGATGTCGAATATTCACCGCTCTATCACAAAGCCTATGACGGCACTTATCCGCCAGGATCTACGTTTAAGATGGTGGTCGCGGCAGCAGCGCTCGAAGCTGGCGTAATCAACCCGAACGAGCGGGTCTATTGCCCCGGTCATTACCGGTTCGGGAATAATACCTGGCATTGCTGGAAGAAGCGCGGACACGGCTCGGTCAATATGCACTGGGCGATCAAAGGCTCTTGCGATGTCTACTTCTATGAGATCGCCAAGCGGCTCGGCATCGAATCCCTGGCCGATATGGGGCGCCGTTTCGGGTTTGGGCAGCGCTGGGAACTCGGCCTGACGGGCGGACGCAGCGGTGTGATGCCGGATGATGCCTGGAAGCGCGCCGCGCGCGGCGAGCCCTGGTATGAAGGCGAAACCCTGAACATCGGCATTGGCCAGGGTCAGGTATCGACCTCGCCGCTGCAACTCGCGGTGATGAGTGCGCGCATTGCCGCTGAAGGAAAAGTCATTACGCCGCGCATCATCGGTGAGGGACCGCGACCGGAAGCCGATATACCTTTCGACGCCCCGCTGGACCCAGAAATCATGCAGCGCATGAAAGCGGGCATGTATGGTGTCACGTCTGAGGCGGGAGGCACCGCATTGCGGTCTGGTGATCTCGGCCTCGGTGGTCCACGCCTCGCCGGTAAAACCGGGACGTCGCAGGTTCGCCGGATCTCAGCGGCGGAGCGGGCCACAGGTATCCTGAAGGGCGAGAATATCGACCGGCGCTTGCGCGATCACGCCCTGTTTGTGGCGTATGCCCCGCACGATGATCCGAAATACGCAATCTCTGTCGTTGTCGAACATGGTGAGGGCGGTTCGAAAGCCGCAGCACCGGTGGCTCGGGATATAATCGCAGAGGCGCTGCGGATCGATGCCCGGCGGTCGCCCTCCTATACGCGGACGGCGTCGACGGCGAGTGGATCAGGTACAAGCAGCGGGGCCCGTTAAACATGGCTCCGCGCCGCGCCAGCTCGCTCGATTTTTCGCGCCGTTCATTGTGGACGCGGATTGGGTCCCTGCCTTGGGGACTGATCCTGATGATTTGTGCGATGGCGATGATTGGCGTTGCCATCCTGCACTCTGCGACATTCACCAATCCACAGGAAGCCGGTTTGCCGATGCGCCAGGCGACACGGTTCGGCGTTGCACTGGTCGTGTTGCTGGTGGTTGGCCTTGTCCCGATCCGGTGGTGGTTCTGGGCCGCTTGGCCATCTTATCTGGCGACGCTCGTGCTTCTGGTTGCGGTGGAGTTCTTCGGCTCAACCGGCGGCGGCGCCCAGCGCTGGCTGCAAATCGGGCCCGTCGCCGTGCAGCCGTCTGAGTTCATGAAGGTGACGCTGACGCTCGCGCTTGCCTCGTATTATCACAAGAGATGGAATGATTTTTCCGGTGGGTTCGTGATCCACCTACCGGCTTTGGCGTTGATTGCGCTGCCGGCTGCCTTGATTTTCCGACAACCTGATTTTGGAACGACCCTGGCACTGTTTGCCTCTGGCGGGATCCTGATATTCCTGGCGGGTCTGTGGTGGCGCGTGATTATGGCGATGACGGTCGCGGCCATTGCCAGCGTTCCAGCGATCTATTTCTTCGTTCTGCAGGATTATCAACGTGAGCGCGTCGACACCTATCTGGCTCAGCTCACAGGCCAGTCGGTCAATGTCATGGATGACGGCTATCAGATCGAACAAGCCAAAATCGCGATCGGTTCTGGCGGCTGGACCGGCAAAGGCTATATGGAAGGCACGCAGTCTCAGCTCGATTACATTCCCGAACAACACACAGATTTCATCCTGACCGTGCTCGCAGAAGAATTTGGCTTCCTGGTGACCAGTGGCGTGCTGATCTTGTGGATGGTGATTCTGGGGCTCGGCCTTGTAATTGCTCTGCGGGCCGCGAGCCTGTTTGCGAGGTTCGCGGCAGCGGGGGCAGTGGCGACCGTCGCGTTCTACATATTGTTCAATGTTGCCATGGTGTTAGGGCTGGTTCCTGTGGTTGGAGTTCCGTTGCCGCTCCTGTCTTATGGCGGGACCGTGATGATCACAACGGCGGGGTGCTTTGGCCTGGTTTGCGCCGCGCATCTCGGACGAAACGAACCGCTCAACACGGGCGCCTAAGCGCATAGTCCTGTTCGGGATTGTTCATCCCTCAAAAGCCAGCATTCGCGTTGATTTTTGCTCACCGACGGCTAGTGTCGCGCCAAATTCATTCCCTGGGAGGAGAGTTTAATGGCAGCGATCGGTCGTAAGACAGATACGTGGGGTTCAAAGTTTGGATTCATTATGGCCGCGGTCGGTTCGTCCGTCGGTCTCGGTAATTTCTGGCGGTTTCCGTATACAGCGGGCGAGAATGGCGGCGGTGCATTTATCGTCATCTATCTCTTGTGCGTCCTGCTCGTCGGACTGCCACTCTTGATGGCGGAATACGGCATGGGGCGGAAGTCCGGTATGTCGGCGATTGAAGGCATCGAGTCGCTCGCGCGCGCCGAAAGTAAAAGCGGGAACTGGGGCATTGTCGGCTGGGTCGGATCGCTCACCGCGTTCTTTATCCTGACCTTTTACATGGTGATTTCGGTCTGGTTGATTGCCTTCTTATTGCAAGCGCCAACCGGAAAATTTGAAGGTATGGACGCTGCGGCGTCAGCCACCAATTTCGTTGATACGATTGGCCAGGGCGCGGATGGAACGTCGCGGAAATGGGGCATACTTGGCCTGCTGTTCCTGTTCCTCGTTGCGAACGTTTTCGTTGTCGGCCGCGGCGTTAAAGGCGGTCTGGAGCGTGTGGCAACGATCCTGATGCCGGCCTTTTTCATCATGCTTCTGGTGGTTGTCGGCTTCGCCGTCACGCAAGGTGATGTTGGTCAAACAGCAGCCTTTCTGTTCGAACCAAAATGGGAAGATGTCGGCTTTAAGACCTTCCTGTCTGCGCTGGGGCAGGCCTTCTTCTCGATTGGTGTCGGCGTTGGTCTAATGATCACATACGGCGCCTATCTGGACAGCCAGACAGACATTCCGCGCTCCTCCGCCATCGTTGTGACCGCGGACACATTCGTGGCGTTGATTGCAGGTTTTGCGATCTTCCCGATTGTCTTTGCCGCCGGACTGGACCCCGCCAGCGGTCCAAGCCTGTTCTTCATCTCGATGCCGGTTGCTTTTGGTGGTGTCGAAGGCGGAACGATCTTCGCCACTGTGTTCTTCGCATTGGCGTTGTTTGCAGCGTTTACGTCGTCGATTTCATTGATGGAAGTCGGCGTGTCCTGGCTCGAAGAGCGTCAGGGCGTCACGCGGTTTGGCGCCGCGATGGGCGTTGGTTTCGTGCTCTGGATGATTGGTGCAGCCTATGTGTTCTCGCTTGAATATCTCGATTTCGTGGACTTCATGACGGAGGGCTTGTTGCTGCCATTGGGCGGCTTGCTGGTCGCGGTATTCGCTGGTTGGATCCTCAGCCGCAATATGCTGACAACAGAGCTTGGCGAAGGCAGCGTGATGAATATCTGGCGCTTCCTGATCCGCTGGTTTGTGCCTCCATTCGTGGCCTTCGTTCTGGTCTTCGGCTTCCTCGACAAGATCCAGGACCAGTACCAGGTGCAGTTGCCAGGCTTCCTGACAACGCTTCTGGGACCGAACGCAGAATAGCTTCGGTCGCACCCCGACCCAAAAACCCCGCCTCTCTCCGAGGTGGGGTTTTTCTTGATTAAGCGAGTCGGTTTGAGACCGTCTGCGGGGAATGCCGTGGACGATTTTTGCACGTCCATAGGAGACATCCGCGCGGCAACAATAGAATAGAAATCGCTACAGTTATCGATTCAGTATCCGGCCGGCTGTTTACATGAATCACATTTCGCATTTCACGTCTTGTTATAAAACAAGGTTGGCAAAAATTCACTCTCGATGGAGTGGACTAAAGCTTAATTCCGGGTGTATTGAACGCCGAGTGATTAGCGCATAAGTGCTAAATGACGGGGATCGGTGCGTGAAGATAGTTGTTATTGGAAACTGCCAGGCGGCGCCGCTGGCAAATGCGCTGAATTTCTTGCTCCAGACGAAAAGCGTTTCGGCCTATATGGAGGGCACGTTTGCAGCCTTGGACAAAGACAAGGCCGAGAGCGTTCTCGGGTGCGATATACTGTTCCATCAAAGTAATTTCGACACCTCGAAATACGAAATCCCGTCAACCACCAGGACGGTCCGTTTTCCGCGCTTCATGTTTCGAGGCTTCCACCCGGATTCGATCTACGTCTACGATGGTGGGAAATCTATCGAGACGAAATTTGGCGCCTACCATTCGGCAATCGTCTTCGCCGCGTATTTGAACCGCAAATCGGTTGATGAAACGCTTGAGTATTTCACCGACGAGACATTCAAGAAGCTGGGATATCTCGACGCATACGATCAATCCGTTCGAGAACTGATCGAAGAGGGGCGTCGTTGTGATTTGGATCTAACCGACTGGATCGCCAAGTGGCGCCGGTCGGGGTGCTTCATGCACGCCATCAGTCATCCAAAAATCGGTGTCTTTGTCGACTTGGCCAATCTTCTTTTGAAGGAACAGGGCATCACGCCGCGGGCGACCTATTCAGCCGACTTCATTACAGACAACCTGCAGCGCGGTCCGATAGCCGCCATTTATCCTGCTGTCGCCCAGAATCTGGGACTTGAAGGCGGTTTCGTCTTCAAGGGACCCGAGCGAATGGGAACACGCGTCGGCGGCCTGCGAGATTTCGTGACAGAGAGTTTCTCCGTCTACGCCAAACATTCGAGAGAGGTCGTCACTTCGATCCCGCCTGATCTCAGTAAGTTTCATGCTCTGTTCAACGACGACGAGGCCGCAGCTCATCACTCAGTCGAGACAGATGCGTCTGAACATATAGTGCGCCAGGGTGACAGCCCCTATAAAGGCATTGCTGACTACCAGTTCTGGAGCCGATCGGTTCTCAATCGAGACGTCGGTGACATCGACCCGGTGATCCGGTTGCCATTCTTGGTTAGCCAGCGCGATAAGGTCGCCACCGCTGGCAGTTGCTTCGCTCAGCACATCGCGAAAACGTTGATGAAGATCGGGCACAATTATTACATCACGGAGAACCCGCCAGAGACCATGGATGCCGAAGAAGCGCATGCGAAGAACTTTGGGGTGTTCAGCGCGCGGTTCGGCAACATTTACACGGTCAGGCAGCTGACACAGCTTTTCGATCGAGCCTATGCCCGTTTTTTGCCTCATGACACGGTGTGGCAACGCAGTGACGGCAAGCTGGTTGACCCATTCCGGCCACAGATTGAGCCAGAAGGCTATGGTTCGGTCGATGATCTGATCGCAGCCCGAGAAGAACACTTCGCCGCCGTGCGAGAGATGTTCGAGGAGCTGGACGTTTTCGTGTTCACGCTCGGTCTGACCGAAGCGTGGAGGTCGAAGCGAGACGGCGCCGTCTTCCCGCTTGCGCCAGGCGTTGCCGGCGGGGATTTCTCACCCGATGAATACGAGTTTGTGAACTTCAGCGCCCGCGATACGGAGGAAGATATGCTGAAATTCATCGACCAGCTTCGCTCTGTGAATCCAGCCGCCCGAGTCCTGCTGACCGTGTCGCCGGTTCCCCTTATTGCGACCTATGAGGATCGCAGCGTCATCACCTCAACGGCTTACAGCAAGGCGGTTTTGCGTGTCGCTGTCGAGGAAGTCTGCAAAAAGGCGCCGGATACCGCTTACTTTCCTTCATACGAGATCATCACCGGGCAATTCACTCATGGTCGGTACTATGAAGACGATCTCAGAAACGTGAAACCCGAAGGGGTCGGACACGCGATGAAGCTGTTCGTCTCGCACTCCGTTCCGGGCGAAGAGCAGGTTTCCTCAAATCGCGAGATCGAGTTGAACGAGATGTTCGGAGTCATATGCGATGAAGAGCAAATTGTGGCTGAGCTCTAATCCCCAGACGTTCGTCACCCGATCTTGGGCTCGCCTATTCGATCGGCGAGAGCAGCTCAGGCGCGGTCACCAGCTGGCGAACACCGTGCGACTTCGTCTCGTTAAAGACGTTGCCGTCCTCGGCCCATTTGTGCAGCGAGTTTATGTCCAGCTTGGCGCACTGTGGACGCACATTCCACGTCACTTTTGCGGGTGAACAGACCGCGTGCGTGTAGCTTGGTCCGGTGGTCGAGCCACGGAAGGTGACCGGGGTGCCGGTATCGGATGGGATCATGCCGGCTTGATAGAAGCCGCCTTTTTCATCGATCACGGCCGCCATTTCTGTGAAGTCGAGCGCGCTTGGATCGTTCACGACAAGGAACGTCTGCGCCTCGACGCGGAGCAGGGGATCGCTGCAGGTCTCTGGCACACACGCGCCAAGAGTTTCGCCCGGCGCAACCGCTACGATATC
>SPJK01107752.1_pt1 | contig 16361 bp, 13 predicted proteins | sample 3741771 | NCBI WGS metagenome assembly SPJK01 (sample SAMN10925997, study PRJNA522277) | cold seep metagenome | isolation source: Elba SIP-enriched marine methane seep metagenome, extraction at timepoint T2 | place: Italy: coast of Elba, Mediterranean Sea | reverse complement strand
ATGATCACCGCAGCTCCGCAGATGCTGGAGTTCTTCGAACTTTTGCGGCGAGTCTCCAAAACCGAGTCTACGGTGCTTATTCGCGGGGAGACCGGCACCGGAAAGGAGCTGGTGGCTAAGGCCTTGCACAACCTGGGGCCACGGAAAAAGGCCACCTTTGCTCCCCTCAACTGCGCGACTTTGACCGGAGAGCTGCTGGCCAGCGAGCTTTTTGGCCATGTGCGCGGTGCTTTTACTGGGGCGATTAAGGAACACCAAGGCCTGTTCTCGGTAGCAAATGGCGGCACAGTATTTCTCGACGAGATCGCGGAAATTCCCCCGGAAATCCAAGCCCGACTATTGCGGGTCTTACAGGAGCGGACTTTTACCCCGGTGGGCTCGACACGCCAACTATCGGTGGATGTGCGGGTACTTTCGGCGACCCATCGTTCTTTGCGAGAAGAAGTGGAATACGGGCGCTTTCGCGAAGACTTGATGTATCGTGTGCGGGTGGTGCCGCTCTATTTACCCCGTCTAGCCCAACGGAGTGGTGATATCGAGGCGCTGACCTGGACCTTCATGGACCATTTTAGCGAAAGCGGCTTTCGGCGCGTAGACTATATCGAGGTTGAGGCTTTAGATGCGATGTTGGCTTACGATTGGCCAGGAAATATCCGTGAACTAAGAAATGCAATCGAATTTGCTTTTGCTATCGGTGAAGGCGAAGTGCTCAAACTATCTCATCTACCCCCCGAGTTGCGTGGGGAGTCGCCAGTGAAAAGTCGGGCACCTACGCAGGTATCCGCCCAAGAGCAGGAGCATCACCGCATTTTGCAAGCTTTACGAGCAGCAGGAGGTCGCCGGGCAGAAGCTGCCGAAGCCTTAGGAATGAGTCGCTCTACCCTGTGGAGAAAGCTCAAGGAATACGGTTTATGAGTACCCCACGTCTAAGGCTTCGAGAAGACCTTATCGCAGGGCCCCACCCAGAGCAGGACGATCTGTGGATGGTCTATTGTGAGCGTAAAGGAACACGTTACGAGATTCCTCAGCTGGGTTGGAAGTTAGCTTCTGCCCTCAACCAGTATAGTTTGGAAGAAATCGCCGAAGATAGTTTGGCCTGCTCTGGGGTCTCGGTGAGCGCTGAGGTAGTCTACGCGTTTGCTGAAAACTTGCTTGAAATGGGGTTGTTGGAGAGTTCTGCGGCACCCAAGGTGGTCAATTGGTCTCGCCTTGCCGAAGGGTCACTTTGGAAGGTCGAAGAAGCTGAGCAGCTGCCGATAAAGATCCATCCCCAGCAACGTTTTACATGCGATTTAGCCGGGCTTTGCTGTCGGCAAAGTTATGTAGTAGCGCTTTCAGACACCGAGGTTGAGGAAGTTAAAAAAGCGGCCAAAAGGTTGAGGATGAAGGAGGCGCCGATAGTTCTTTTACCGACCCAACCAGGCAAGCCATGGGCCTATGCTTTGGATAATGAGGAAGCCTGCCCCTTTGTAGATGAACAAGATCTTTGTCAGGTACATAGTTCTCCTGCTCAACCAAAGATCTGCGAGATCTTTCCCTATTCCTTCGTTCGCTCTGGCTCAGAAGTATTCGCCACCGTTATGCATCGCTGCGCTTGCGGCGCTTTGGGTGAAGGTGAGCTGGTGGCTAAGCAAACCCGTGAAGTATCTCGTAAACTATCTATTTGTCGCCGGGTTCCCGTTCTTCCTGAGCAATGCCGGATAGATGGCATTAAGAAACTCTCCCGAGAAGCTGCGGTAGAACTTACTTTACAGGCGGCAGAGCAAAAAGGCGCCTGGCAAAAGATTTTCTATCTTGCCCAGGAACTATTGAAGGCTACTCCAGATATGGAGCTAATGGTTTCCGGCAAGACCACGGAAGTATCTCAGCTTCTCGACCAGCTTTCCGAGCAGGTGAATGGGGACGAGGACATCCATCTGGTGGCGGCGCTGCAGCATTCCGAGCATCCTCAACAGGACTTCATCTTGGAGCGCATGAAGAAGGTGGGGCTGTACCAGGTGGATGCCGACCACCAAGAGGAGCTTTCACGCTTTGTGCGGGACTATCTCTTTGGTATGCGCCTATTTGCTTTCCCCAGCCTCGGTGAAGGCCTCTTGGCACTAGGATTGGCGGTGGCTTCGGCTCAGCGCGGTCTTCCCCCAGTAGGTGCTCACCCGCAGCTGAGAACCCGCATCATGTTATGGGAGGAGATTCTTGGCTCCAGTGGTTTAAGAGGTATCTTGGGACGAAAAGGACCCCTGCATAATCTTGTTCGTGACTTTGAAGCTGTGTACCAGCAACTAAGACTCCTACAAGCTTGGACTGATAGATGAAGTCTCCGATCTATCTAGGCGCCGTCTTCTTTGCCGCACTCATGGCGCTTTGGGTGGTAAAACTCCGTCAGGAAGCCAAGATCTTACCGCGGAAGCCTCCTGTGCAACAAAGTCAGCAGAATGAACAAAAGATAGTTTTGCCGAGCCTAGGAATAGTTTCTGGAGTACCTGCGGTCGCAGCTCAAGGTCGCAATGTGCCTCAAGAGGTCAAAGCGAGTGCAGAAATGAGAACCAAGGCTTTAGCGCCGGGTTTGGTCTTGAAGAAGGTCGAGTATGCCTCGAAGTGGAGGGCACATCGTGCTTTGATCTATGATCAAAAAGGCAAAGATACTCGGAAGTATGCCATTGGCGACTTATTGCCCCACGGAAACCTTTTGGTGGGTATTAAGGAACAGTCGATAGATATTCTCGTGGGGGATGCCGAGTTAGTTCGTTTGAGCATCGACGCTGTGCCTCGGTCCCTGACCGACTTCAGCGAAGGTCGGGGGTCCTTACCCAAGCGCAAGGCGGCCAAACTATCTCAGGAGTTTATCCAGGTGGCTCATCAGGCGGTTGCTGATACACTTCAGAGTGATCCCCAGTCCGTTCAGGCAGCCATAGATGCACTTATTGAAGCCGGAGACCCTGCGGTGGAGATCTTAGTTCAGTATATGGATTCCCGAAAAGAGGTCTGGCCCCATAGTTATGCCTTTCCCACCGGTTCTGACGGCTTGCGTAGGCCCCAGAACCAAGGCGCGCTCATTCTGTGTATCTTAGAGGCCGTCACCGGCAAGAGTTTTGGCGATCCTACCGTCGCCGAGGATTTGCCAGAGGTCCTGGCTTTGTGGGAAGAATGGTGGGGTCTATGAAGAGAGCCCGGCTGCTTCTGCTTGTCTCATTATTGCCTGCTTGCGGGACATCAGAGCCGCCACTGCACATTGATTTGCCAGAGCTGTCGAGCTTCAGCTCCTATCTCATTGCCCTCAAGGATAGTGCAGGTACGCAGCTATACGCGGGAGATCTAAAAGATGAGGGGGCTTTTGCTCCGCTGATTCATCCTTTAAATAGTTCAGGTGCGCTAGAGCTTGAACTATTACTTTATGAGACAAGTATATCTTCAATAGGCTTAAGCGCCGGGTTAGTCGAAGAAGACGAAGCGGCAGAAGATAGTATTCCCACCCCAGTTTCGATTCAAACTAGCCAAGTTCTCGCCTTCAAGCCTCTTGCTTGGCAGGAGCAAAGCGAGGTCTCTACGAGACTTGCCGGCACCAAGGTCAAGCTAACTCCCCCTTGCATTAGTTTTAGGCAGCGTACCAAAGAGGTTCCTGAAATAGGTGCTCCTCATTCGGGCGGCCATACTTTGCTCGACGTGAGCACCGCGGAAAAGAAGCAGGTGATGGTTCTTTCCGACGAAAATGGCATCTATGTCTTCAATAAAGATCTGGAACTAAGACAGGTTTATTCTGGGCCCCAACGTTTTACGGTGACCTATCGGGATGAGCTGGGAGATCTTTGGTTCGGTGATTATGAGGGCGGTGTTTGGCGAGGGAACTTTCTCCCTAACGGAGATCTGGATATTCAGATGGTTTCCCAAGTAAGGGGCGGATATATTCGCCGTCTCGCCGGAAGTCATCGCTCTAAGACCGACTACGATCAGCACGTGGTGGTAGACAGAATGACTGTTAAACGCTGGGATGGAACTCAGTGGGGAGATAGTTTGGCTAGCTTTCCCGACGAGTATGAGTCAGTTCGCGCGCTGTTTCACTACGGGCCCGAGCACGCTGCGGTGGGTTTTCACGGCACGCTGCTCTACCACGATCTAAAAGGTAATCGGAGCTTCCGGGGCGACTTGCCTGGAAGCACCCTGAAAAATGGTGCCTACACTGACAAATATATCCCCGGCTATGGTGCCGTGATCGGGACTCGGCTAGGCGAACTATTAGTAGAGCGCCGGCCGGATGGTGGCTTCATTAAGTTGCAAGGTGCGCCTTTCGCGGTGAGTGTTTGGGATATTACTCCCTACGAAGACGCCTTCGCCTACATTGATGATCGCGGCAATGTGGTGCAGTTCAACCCAAGAAACGGTGGGTTTTGTGAGGGGATAGTTGCTCCGTATCAAGAAGCGGTAGATGGGATGCGGATAGTTTCGGTGGGGAAAGACTTGGTGGTTCAACTTAGGACTACGAATTCAGGAACCAAGACCCCGATCCTAGTTTGGATGGACGCTCTATAGTTCTTCGACGTCAAAGTCCATCATCGCGGCTTTACCGGCGCGGACCTTAGTAGCCAAAGTATCGCGCTCAGGAAGCACGTGCTGGAAGAAGTAACGGGCGGTCTTGACCTTGGCCTTACCAAAGGCATCATCCCTCTTCAAAGCCTCTTGGGCCATAACCGTCCAAACATAAGCCAGAGCGGTCAGACCAAATAGGTTGAGATAGTTAGAAGCGGCTGCGCCGGCTTCTTCTTGGTCCTGCATACCCTTACCAGCTAGCTCCATGGTGATCTCGTTGAGCAGTTTGCTAGAGATCTTGAGTTCGGTAGCAAACTCTTCCATGCGGGGGTCTTCTTTGGCAGCCCGCAAAGCAGCGGTGACTTTAGCGCCAAAGGTTTGCATCAAGCGGCCACCATGAGAAGGCAGCTTACGACCCACCAAGTCCAGGGCTTGGATATGGTTGGTACCTTCGTAAATCATCGAGATGCGGTTATCACGCATGTATTGCTCGATGGACATGTCGGCGGTGTAGCCAGCGCCGCCGCAAACCTGCATGGCCTCAGAAGTATTCGCAAACCCTCTTTCGGTGCAGTAGCCCTTAACTACCGGAGTCAAAAGGGCGACTAGGTCATCACTTTCTTGCTTAAGTTCAGCGTCGTCAGCGTGGTGCGAAAGGTCGAGCATCATCGCGGTCCACATACATAGAGCGCGCATACCTTCGTTGGTGGATTTAACGTTGAGCAGCATTCGGCGCACGTCGGGATGCACCAAGATATTGTCAGCGGAAGCGTTCTTATCTTGCTTTGCAGGGTCCAGCGAGCGGCTCTGCCTTCTCTCTTTGGCGAAGGCCAGGGCGGTTTGATAAGAAATCTCCGAAAGCGCTACGCTTTCCACACCCACGTGCAAACGAGCGGCGTTCATCATCTTGAACATCACCCGCATGCCCTTGTGGGGCTCGCCCACCAAGTATCCTTTGGAGTCTTCCATATCTATTACACAAGTGGGTGAGGCGTTGATGCCCATCTTATGCTCTAGACTAGTGCAGCGAACGTTATTGTCTTCGCCGTCTAAGGTGATTTTGGGAACGAGGAAGGTACTAATACCTTTGATTCCGGGAGGGGCGTCGGGAAGGCGAGCGAGAACCAAGTGCACGATGTTCTCGGTCATGTCGTGCTCACCGAAAGTGATCCAAATCTTAGTTCCGGTGACCTTGTAGTGAGTTCCGTCTTCGGAGGGCTCAGCTTTGGTACGGACCAGGCCCAAGTCAGTGCCGCACTGAGGCTCGGTGAGGCACATGGTTCCTGACCATTGGCCGGTCACCAGCTTTTCGAGATAGTCCTTCTTCTGCTGCTCGGTTCCATCATGGCGCAAAGCCTCAACCAGGCCGGCGGTGAGGCCGGGACACATGGAGAGGGCCTTGTTGCAGGCTGAGGAGATCTCACCCATGGGCACGCCCAAAGCTTCAGGAGCGCCGCCACCGCCGTACTCCTCAGGGCCCACCAAGCCTACGAAGCCGTTCTCGACGATTTGTGCATAGGCTTCTTTGAAGCCTTCAGGAGTGGTGACTGCGCCAGTCTTGGGATCCCACTTGAGGCCCTCCTGGTCGCCACTGCTGTTGACTGGCAGGAGAACGCTTTCACCAAAGGCTGAGGACTGTTCCAGCATGGCCTGGACGGTCTCCAGGTCGTAGGCGGAATAGGTCTCTAGGGCTGAGATTTGGTCGTAACCAAATGCTTCGAGGATGAAGCGCATATCGGAAATGGGGGCTTTGTAAACTTGCACGCGATGTTCTCCTAGTCTCGTGGAACCGATTACTGAATCAGTATTCATCGAAGATGCAGATTTTCGACGCGCTGCGCAAGGGCTAGTCGACCTAATCCGCAAATAGACCGAGCTCTGCTCACAAATTGGCGCAGTCATAGGTAGGGAAGCTGAGGGTATTTAAGAAGGAGAGCCTAGCTAGGCGCGAGGATTTCGGTCAGCAGCGCCTCAAACCAGGCCCGATCACTAGTGCGCTGCTCTTGCTGAGCTGTGGCACGGTGGCGAAAAGTGATCTCGCCGGCCCGTTCGCCAAAGCGCACCTCAAAGCGAAACTGGAGGATGCGGCGATGGATCATCTGACCGGCCCAGTTTTCCTGGCCAGTGATCATCGGCAAGCTGGAGCGCTCGTCAAAAGCCTCCAGCATCGCCTCATCATCCGGTGGCTCCTTTAGATAGTATCTAAAAGTGAGGCCCCGCTGGCATCGCTTGTCTGGAGCAACTTCGAAAAGTTCCATCAACTATCTCTGAGCAACTATCTCAGTATAAGCGTGGCCCATAGATAGAGACTTGGTCTCTTCCGCAGTAAAGGCGCCGTCGATCTCAAATACTTTGGCGTAATAGTCCAGGTCGAGGGTAGGTTTGCTCTGGATATCACCAAGATAGATAGTATTCATCAAACCAGCCACGCCTGCAGTCGCCAGGTGAGAGACGGGACGATCTGACTGACCATACATACCTAGCCAACCGGTGCTCTCATAGTCGTCATAGATGCGCATGACTATATGCTGGTCATCTAGCTCCACCACTCGCCAAACACCCCAGCCGAGGGCATTGACTACGGCAACCATGCCGTGAACCCAGTCTTCCTGAGTTTTACATTGGGGCTTTACGACTGCATCCCACTCGGCACTTTCCATAATTCCACCAAAAGTATGGAAACCACAGCGGTAGCCTGCGTCCTGGAGGAGCATTTCACCCGCCTCTAAGAGACCGGTGCCGTTCATCTTATGTAGGAACTCAAAAGATATGCGGTTGTAGAAGTTACCAAAGTGGTTGGTAAGCATCACCCCAAAACGGGGTAACAAACCTTCTTCGTCGCCGGCGAGATCGAGTCCAGAAAGAGCCTGTAAAATGGCGCCTTCATCTACATTAGTATTGGCATTGGGCGGAGGCGGAGCCTCTTTGCCACCTGGTCCAATACCACAAGCAGGCTTCCAATCTCGACCTTCCGCGCAGTCAACTAATTCAACAACGCCCTTTTCGGCACCCAAAGCCTGACACTGTAAGATCTTGCCGCATAAACTCTCTACTGGATGGTTCCAGACAAAAGCTGCAGCTGCAGCAATGTATCCCGCATCCATAAAGGTTTGGGGCTGACCAAAGTCAGTCGTAATCGCTTGGGAGAGACATTTACCGTAGTGTGAGACAGGAACGTCAATCACCCGCTTTTCGCTTAGTAATGGGCTCAGCTGGACGGTGCCAAAGCCTTGGTCGGCAAAAGTATCTTCGGCAATCTTTACTCGCTCTTCGGCGGAGTCTGCGCCTAGGTCTTTGGCACTCTGGGTCAGGCTTGCATAGGCAGCCGCCGCAGAGGCATCATGAAGAACCCTCTCCATCTCTAAATCTGGGTCGAGCAAGAGGGTTTTCTGTAGCCAATAGTTGTAGAAATTACAGTGGAAGACCAAAGGCTCTTGGGCTCGGTGAGTTCGGCCGTGATCTCTTCTTTGTAGGGGTGCAACTTTGCGAGACATATTTCTATCCTTTCCTAACAACGGCAATGGCCGCTTCTAGATCACTGGCTGTTTTTCCATCTAAGGCAGCAGTGGGCTTCATTTTTAATAGATCAGGGCGTCGCATTTTAATGGCTACACGGGTGAGCTCCACCCTTCCCATCTTTCCGGGAAAGAGTGAGCCTAGAGTTACATCTGTCATGACTGGGCGGTCTCCGACGTGACGAGTCGCTGCAAGTCTTGAGTGGCAAGAGGACTTACAGGGAAGACAAAGGACATCTTAGTGCCTCTGCCAGGTTCTGAGTTAATATGTATAGTTCCTCCGAGGAGTTCACAGTTTTCTTTGACAGCTCCAAGGCCTGCACCGCGGCCCGAAAGCATAGTTGCCTCGTCTTTGGTACTAAAAGAGTCTGTCATTAGGGCATCGATAAGATCTTGCTGAGATTCTGCAGCTAAACCTACCTTCTTGGCTTTCTCCCTGACTCGCTCCCAATCTATCCCCCGGCCATCATCTTGGATGGTAAGTTCGAAGGAGTTGTCGTCACGGTGGGCGGAGATAACCAAGTGTCCCTGGCTAGATTTACCGGCTTCTTTGCGGTCTTCCGGAGACTCTAAGCCATGGTCCACTGCGTTCCTAAGTACGTGGATGAGACTTCCAAAGAAGGGTTTGGGATTTTCGAAAGGTACTCGAACGTGGGAGCCTTCGAAGTCCACTCGAACCGACTTGCCAAGCTTTTCGGCCACTTGGATAGCTTGCTGTGCTTCGTAACCCAGAAGGTCGGAAATGGGGTCGTTAACCCATTCATTAACCATGCGGACCAAGGATTTGTAATCGCTCTGGGCGAGGATTTCTTCGATGAGGGTTTGATACTCCGCAGGAGCAATAACCATTGAATGGGTATCGGTGCCCTCAACTAATTTCCGTGCCTTTTCGCTATGGCTCATCCATTGAGTATCAAGGTCTTTGGCATGATTGGCCGACCACTCAATATCGCCTTCTAGAAGCTTATCTTCATAGTTGTGGCATACCTTGGCGAAGCTCTCAAAACCATAGATGGCGGTATTGCCTTTGAGCGTGTGTAAGAGCCGCATGACGATCTTGTTTTCTTGCGGCTGAGATAGTTCCTCAAGTATACGGTGAGACTCCGCCAAGAAGTTATTGAAGGCTTCTGGATGGCCGATGATCTGAGCCACAACCTTGGAGAACTCCCTAGCTTCTGCTTCGGCAACTTCGGCCCGAGCTTCGGCGGTAGCATCACGAATGGTGACCAATAGTTGGTCGAGTTCCCCATCTTTATAAACCTGCTGATAACCAAACCGATAGATAGTTCCATCTATATCCAGTTGTTGAGGCATCTGGGTGGCGGTCACCTCAAAGGGCATGATGTCTTCGAAGACAGATTCGAGGCCAAATTGGAAGGCGTCGGAGATGTTTTGATCTAGGCCACAAAGATAGTCCCAGATCTTCTGGTCTTCCTTCTGCTCTCCAAACCAGCTCTCGATAGTAGCTGAGCGAACTTCGGTAATCTCACCTTCTGGATTACAGGTGAGCAAACCTTCGCTCATAGAATCGAGAATGAGCTGAATTGACTCCTCGCGCTCGACCACGGTCTGCATCTCTTGCTCAACCAGGGATTCGAGCATGGAATAGTTGGAGTTGTTCTCCAGGCAGGATTTAACTAACTCCAGGGCACTAAGGACATTGGGGTCTTCGGAAGAAAGAGAGAAGACCTCGATGACCTCCATATCATCATGTATTTGATAGTATTCGCTGGAACCTATTCGAAACCCCTCCTGGGGCTCCTCAAAATACTTCTCAGTATCATCGCTTCGCTCACACTTGGTAGCTTGAGGGAAGCACAGCCAAAAAGTATCTAGCAATTCGTCCTGTTGCTTACAGGCGAGTAGTTTCTGAGCGGCGGCAAATGCAGAGGTTTCACTCGCGGTCATGGTGTTAGGGATATCGGAGCGGGCTACGAAAAATTTACGCTCAGAGGACAGATTCTGTGCAGACTGGCTCCTCTAGAGGCAAAACGGTGAAAGTTTTTGGGATTGAAGAGGCACGGAAAGAATGCGCCGGACTGCTTAAGGGGATTCAGTAGAGCGGGAAAGGACACTAGGCGGCGAGGTTATGGGATACGTCTAGCATACGGCCTTGGACGGACACAGTGCCCTTTACGCTGATCGGGCGTGCGAGGGTATCGTAGACCGGACAATGGGTCTCAACAAGCTCTGCGAGCTTAGCGAGTTCTTCGTCGCTGGCCGGGCTATCTAAGTCTGTCTCATAGTTGATCTCTAGAAAGCCCGCTGGTGTATCTTCATCCAAGGCGAAGAGTCCGTTGAGGTCGAGTTCGCCCCGGATGTTCACCCTAACGGAGTTGAGTTCTATGCCTAGCATTGAGGCGTAGGCTGCATACATGATCTCTTGGCAGCATCCCAAAGCGGCCAGGACTATCTCAACCGGGTTAGGCGCGGTGTTTTGTCCACCTAACTCAGGGGGTTCGTCCATCACCACTGGAGGAAAATTGCGGATCTTGGCCTCGCACCGAACCCCCTCTTTGAGTTCTGTGCGGGTGCGAAACTCCACTTCGCGGGGAGCTTGACCACTTTTGAGGGCTTCGATGGTCTTAGTGAGAGTCTCTCGAAGTTCTTGCTGATTCATAGACTGCTTTCCTTCCTTTGTTTCGTGATAAAACGGAGGGCTAGCAGTTCAGGGAGAAGGATTATCAAGATGAGAAGGCGTGTGAACTAAATAGAGGCAAAGCTTGTTGTTTTAGAAGGAGACAGGGGTAGGTTCCCACTCATCTATCTGAGTACCGTTGCCCAGTTGACCATACCTATTTGAACCCCAGCAATAGGCTTGCCCGTCGTCAGCCAAGGCACAGCTAAAGCCCAGACCCACAGATATTTTAGTGGCGGTAATTCCCGCAACCCGATGAGGCGTCAAAACCGGCTCCATGGCGATGCCACCATTGCCTATCTCGCCGCGACGATTGGAGCCGAAGCAATGGACGACACCATCGCTTGTGAGGGCGCAGGTATGACCCAAACTTAGGCTTACGTCGACAACCTGGCTTAGGCCCGGGACGTCGAAAGGTTCGTTGACGAATTCGGCAGTTCCCGCTCCGGCTTGTCCCTGGTTATTGTGACCCCAGCAAGTTAGTTGGCGTTGGGGACCATAGATTGCGCAGCTTCTGTTCTGATCAGCTCGTAATAAATGGGCATTACTAAGTCCTTTGACTCGCCGAGGCATATTGAAGTCGAGGTCAGTTCCATCCCCAAGCTGTCCTAAGTTGTTGGAGCCCATGCATTCGACGTGGCCGGTATTGAGTAGCGCGCAGAAGTGATCGCTCCCTGTCTCTATCTGGATAGCATCCTCAAAGCCTCTTATTTGACGGGGATAGATGGTATTGCCGTAAGAGCGTCCAAAGCATGAGACGGTTCCATTATCTCGGGCCATACATCCGTACCAACTTCGATGGGATAGATCGACAACGTCGATCATATCCGGATGAGGCCGTACTTCGTCGTAGGTCACCATAGAAATAAGCGTGCCTCGGCAAGCTATAGAGCCATTCTCACGCCTAAAACAGGTATTGGCATCATTGGCGTAGAGTTCGCTTAGTTCCGGGCCTTCTTGACTGACTAATAGAGGCATATGAGGATATACACCGGGCTCTGAAGTAATCGCTTTGCCGCCATTACTTCCCCAGCAATAGATATCGCCAGAATTAGTGGCCAGGCATGCATGACTAACGCCTACGGATAGTTGAGTGATTTCTCGTTCTTGACACTGCCCTTGCAAACAGACTTCGGTTCCTTGACAGCCCATACCACAGCCTCCGCAGTTGGCTTTGTCCCGGTCTATATCTATCTCGCAACCATTGACAAAGGTGTTATCGCAGTCAGCGGCGGGATAGTTGCAGCGCATATTATCTAGAGGAACTATCACAGGGCTTAGGGCTACCTGCTGTCGACCGTCTCCGGTTAGGGCTCCGTGGCCCCAGCATCGCAAGTTACCGTCGGAGCTGAGTGCACAAGCGTGGAAGCTGCCTACAGTGATATGAACCGCATCATGAATGCGATCAACCACGGTGGGAGTGCCTCTTTCGGCGATACCATCTCGGTTAATAACGCCAGCGCCAAGTTGGCCGCGATCGTTTCTTCCCCAACAAACTATCGCGCCAGTACTCCGGCGAGCACAGGTTGTTTCGCCCTGCGTGCTTAGTTCTACAACTTTGGTAAGTTGAGGAACTATCGAGGAGAATGCGGTGGTATTAGTTGTTCCTAGAGCGTGGCTGGAGTTATATCCCCAACAGCGAACTGTGCCGTTGCGACTGAGAGCGCAGGTATGACGGCTTCCGGCGGCAACTTGTACGGTTTCTCTGGCGCTTGCGGCTCTGGCTGGTCTTCGTTGTGGACTTCGATCGCTGCGAGCGCCTGAACCAAGCCGTTCTCCTTTTCCGCGACCCCAGCAATAGACTTCTCCCGATTGAATGGCAGCACAACTATGTTCTGCCCCAACACTAACTTGGATGGCATTCGAGAGGTCCATTACGCTTACTGGGGCGGTGGCGTCGGTGAGGGTGCCGTTTCCTAGTTGGCCATGACTATTGTCTCCTAGGCATACTATTCCTCCACTTTGGCGAACTGCACAAAGATGGTCTCGGCCAGCATCTATCTGAACCGCGTCGTTAATACCGGGAATTTCGGTAGGGTTGGTTAGATGGCTACCATTGTACTCAAGACCTCCCCAGCAAACTATCTTTCCAGGTTTAGATACCAAAGCGCAGGTAAATTCACGGCCTACCGCTAACTCAACCGGATTCGATAGTCCTGAGATAGTTGTAGGGTGGGTTTCTCGGTCTCGATAGTTGATATTTCCCCAGCAAAGCGTATCCGAGCCTCGCACCATACAAGTATGATTTTCTCCAGCAACTAGGGTGCGCGCCGCGACCGGTTCGCATTCTGCGCAGCCCCCCGCATCGGAGTTTTGGGAGGCGTCCGTGTCGGTGCCGATATCTAATCCCCCACCCATATCTGAGCTGATGCTGGCGTCTGCGACATCCATAGTTTGGGCGTCGGAGCCTTGGCCGGAGTCAGAGTTGGCGGAAGCATCCGGCAGTCCGACTCCTGCATCGATACCTTGGGTGCCGATAGGGACTTTGGATTCACAAGCAAGACAAAGCAGGCCCATAGTCAGGGCTAAAAGCGAGGCGCGGGGCATGAGTAGGCTCAGTTGCTAGCTATTGGAGATAGCCGGCCGTTTCCATCATCTCAAAATACGTTTTTTCTAAAAATCTCTGCCTGCCGGCTCTTCGCCTGACCAAAGGAGCTTTACAAGCGCCCCAGAAATGAGGATGCCGAGGAGATGGGCCCCTTTTCGTCGCTGCTGATGGCTGCGAGCCTGCTGGTGAGCAGCGGTGCTGCACCAGTGGCTGAACTGAGCTTTCAGGGGCTCAATGACCCCGGTTGCTTCTCCAAAAGCGAGCTGCAGGATGCGGTGGCGGCTCGTTTAGGGTACTCCCCATGGCGGCCCCAGGCGGCCCAGAAGTATCGCGTCGAGCTAATCAAGAACGGAGTGCTCTACTATGGACGAGTGGTTCTAGAGGAGGCCGGGCAAGAACTAGCACGCCGGGAAACGCCGCGGGTGAGCGCCTGTCAGGCGGTTAACGAGGCCCTCTCTTTGAGCATCGCGATTTCGATAGATCCCTTGGGAGGCGGCAAGCCCAAGGAGACTGAGCCAGCAGAGACTCCCCAAGCTGTTACCCCGCCTCCTCCTCCTCCCGAGAAAACCAATGCTATTCAGCTGCATCATCAGCTGGGCTTAGCCAGCGTACTTAGCTTAGGGACCGCGCCTTCTCCTGCCTTGGGACTCAAGGGATACTATCGCTTGGGGCTAGAGAAACTATCTATGGGGATAGAAGGCCGGATAGATCTACCCGGTCGAAGCAATGTCTCGCCGGAGGCAGAAGTCGAAAGCAGCCTGGCGCTGGTTTCTTTACTTCCCTGCTACCAAGCTATCGATAGTTTAAACCTATGCTTGTCGATAGATGCGGGAATTATGCGGGTCAAAGGAAGCGGCTTTGAGGAGGCGCGCCAAGACACGGTCTTTTATTCTCAACTCGGCTTTCAGCTGGGATATTCTTGGTATTTTCAAAGTAATCTATCTGTCCAAGCGGGAGTAGGCCTCAACGCTGCCCTCACTCGAGTCTCTTTGGTTGATTCACAAACCGAGCTTTTACTTTGGTCCGCCTCAGAGATCACCGGGCAGGGCTATCTGGGACTGGGATTTGATCTATAAACTATCGAGTGAGCTTGGTGCGCATTCGAGTCTGATGATGCTGGTAGTCTAAGACGACTCCGCTGGAGTCTACTGATACAACGGTCGCTTGGAACTGCTCGATTTTGTCGCCCTTTTTGACCGAAAGAGATTTGCCGCTGGGGAGGACTAACAGGGCCTTTACCTGAGATTTATCTTGGATAGTTCCCTGAAAACGAATCGTGGAGATAGATGCTTTAGAAGTGGGGTCTAGAGGAGGACTTTTCTCTGTTTCAACCCCGGCTTTGGTGGCGAAATTGACTTGTGGAACTTTCTTCTTGAACTCTTGAGGTTTGTAGTAATGGACCACAGATATATTAGCGAGCCTGCTGGTGACTTGGCCCTCAATACTTCTAATGATTGAGTTCAGTTTTGCTGCTTCCTGATTATACTCTAGCCTCTTAGAGGCGATCTGATTCTCGGTACCCTCTAGTGCATTCATGAGTTTACTGTACAGGGGCTGGCCTTTGAGACTGGGCCAGACTCTACCGGCAAAAAGTAGACGGCTTAGGTAGCCCTCGGTCTTTTGTGAAGCTTCGATACGTTGGTTGATATTGTCGGCCTTGAGATAGGCTTGGTGAGCACCAGCGAGGCCCAGGAAGACCTCCTTTTCTTGCTGATTGTTACCGATAATAGTCGCGGTGAGCTGGGGAATTAGATCATATCGGCGCTGAAGGACGACTTCTATGTCGGCCCACGTTCGTTGGACTTGCTCATCCTGGGCAACTAGAGCGTCGTATCTAGGGGCCGCCCACCAAAAGAAAGCTCCGCCTAGTAGGGCCAGGCTCGTTGCGAAGAAGATGAGTTTCTTTCTCAACCAAAGTACTCCACCCCAATTATATTGGAACTAACGGGGTGGTCGTCAAGCCTTGGACATGGACCGATCTTCCGTATTGGTTTAGGTCTAGTCCAATGAAGAAAGACGCCATTGTAAGTGCGCTCTTAAACGGTAATCTGGACTCCCTCCAGCAGGTTACCGGCTCGGCTTGGGCTAATGAAACCCTCACGGATCCTCAAGGCTATGGCGTTAAAGCCTTGGAGTTAGCCTTGAGAGCGGAAGTCTCTGGAGCGGGAAGCAGCCAACTAACGGCCTATGTTTTAGATGAGACCGATCTGGAAATATCCAAAGAGATACTTTTGGGCCTAGCGAGTGAAGACAAGTATCTGCCCAAGATGGGAGCACTGCTTAAAGCAGGCATGCCGGTAGATAGTTTGTTTAAGAATCAGACCGCTTTGCAGCGAGCCACCGGAAACGGCAATCAGAAGATGGTTCATTTACTACTGTCTCACGGAGCAGACCCCCATCACCCCGGCGAATATGGGACTGCCTACGAGGAGGCTAAGAGCCAACACTATCAGCCTGCTTTTCAAGGCATGATGGACGCTTTTCTTACCGGCGAGTCTAAGTCTCCTTTTGATTTCATCGCGGTAGATAAAATCAGAAGTACTTTGCAAAAATGGGCGCTTCAAATTGCCGCTTTTGCTCCTCAAGTAGCTGAAGAAACTATCTACGTAGTGGGTTTTGAGTCCGGCCGGCTCAAGTTGAACTCCGAAGACGCTTTTGAAAAGAACCTGGCGAGATATCGAGAAATGTTTCCTGGCAAGTATCAAGCCGAGGCAGACATCGAGTCCCTAAGATATAATATTGGTGACTTCAGCTATCACGATCTCGGCAGCCTGCCTGAGGAAGTATCAGGGGCACCGTCGCTCGATTGGGCCTTTCTTGAAAGGCAAGAGGCGGACGTGCGCACTGAAAAAGAGGTGCTTTACCAAGGGCTGCTCAGCAACCTTGAAGCACTGCTTGCCCCCTTGCAAACCACTGCCCAGCCACGGGTGATCGCCTCCGGTCATGTCTACTAGACAGATTCTTTCAAAAAGTTTGATAGATTGGCCCGGCGGCCTCCAATCTAGAGGGGAAGGGTGCTGCTGAACTCTATGGAGCAGTCGTTTCGAGAGCTTTACCGGGCGGAGTTTTCCTATGTGATGCACGGTCTGCGCCGATATGGGGTGCAGGAGCGTCATTTGGAGGATGCGGCCCACGAGGT
>SPJK01055409.1_pt1 | contig 16361 bp, 16 predicted proteins | sample 3741771 | NCBI WGS metagenome assembly SPJK01 (sample SAMN10925997, study PRJNA522277) | cold seep metagenome | isolation source: Elba SIP-enriched marine methane seep metagenome, extraction at timepoint T2 | place: Italy: coast of Elba, Mediterranean Sea | reverse complement strand
TCTCAGTTTCCAGAGACAATGCCCGCATGGCTCGTCAAAACTGAATTGCCGTTTTGCGAATAGTTTGCGCGGGGAATAATCACTCTTTTCCACCGAAACGCGAAATTGGCACGGGTCTTGCTGCTCACTGACGCATGAGTAGACGAGTTCACATCATCCAGTTTCCAACGGAACGCACCAGCGAAGGCCGCGAACGCCAGCTGCAAGCGGACGTCGAGAAACGCGTCGAAAAGCTTCCGGAATCACTTCGCGAGCTTGACGTTGCCTGGATTTTCAAGGCTGCAGCGACCCGCTTGTCTTAAGACCCGCGCTGCAGTTCAGGGGCGAAAGCCAACGGGGACCAGGAAGGCTTCGGCAAAATTTGCCGGGGCTTTCACTGTTTTAGCCTAGAGCACCAGGACGCAGCGTTCGTCCAGGCTGGGCCGCGCGAGCGCAATCCGTTTCAGACCCGGCAGTTTAGGCTTGAGATCGTTTGCAGCCCAGACCGCGATCCGCTCCAGCGTCGGCACGCTCAATCCGTCAATCTCGTTCAATAAGCGATGATCGAGTTTTTCTGCCGTCATGTTTAGAATATCGGTCAGATCTGAAAAATCCTGAACCCATTCCGCGCCCGGCTGAACCGTGCCCGCCACGGTTACTTCCAACCGGAACGAGTGCCCGTGGACATTGCGATTGGGGTGCCCTTCGGGCTTGCCGCCCATATAATGAGCGGCTTCGAAACTCACCGCCTTGGTGATCTCGAATACCTGACCTTCGATGTTCAAGGCAGTCCGATCAGTTTGTGTGTCTGTAAGCTCAGTCGCCATTTCGGGTACTTCATACAATACGCGGCCGCGGCCGCAATGTTCTGGGCCTGCGCCCTATCATCTTTGGGTTGCAGAAAAAAGTGTTGAAACTGCAACCGCTCAAACCGGTCGGGTTGCGCTTCTACTTCGTCTTGAGGAAAGACCAGCTTCAACTCGTTACCGTTTGTCTGTTTTAACGGTGCATTGGCTTTTGGACTGACGCAGATCCAGTCGAGGCCATCAGGCGCCTCCAACGTTCCATTGGTTTCAATGCCGATCTGAAACCCGGCGGTCTTCAGAGCTTTGATGGCCGGTGTATCGAGCTGCAATAATGGCTCACCGCCCGTACATATGACATAGGGGTCACCGCCGCTTGGGGTACCGTCCTCCCAGACCTTCCGCACGTGATCGGCGAGCGCATCTGCGCCTACAAACTTGCCGCCATTCTCGCCATCTGTTCCGACGAAATCTGTGTCACAAAAATTGCAGGCCGCGCGGTCGCGATCGCGTTCAAGCCCGGACCACAAATTACATCCTGCAAACCGCAGGAACACAGCCGCGCGCCCGGTTTGCGCGCCTTCACCCTGGAGCGTCACATAGGCCTCTTTGACCGAGTAGATCTTCATGCTGACACCTGAGCCCGCCATGTAGCGTATCCCTTCTCGCGCAGCTCGCAGGCTGGACACTGACCGCAGCCATAGCCCCAATCATGACGATGCTCTCGGTCCCCAAGATAGCAGGTGTGGGTTTCTTCGATGATCAGATCGACGAGGGCGGCGCCGCCAAGCGTCTCCGCCAGTTCCCATGTCTCTGACTTGTCCAGCCACATGAGCGGCGTTTCTATACTATTTGGGCGATCCATTCCGCGCGCCAAAGTCAGTTCCTGCGCGTCCATGGTCTCACGGCGACAATCGGGATAGCCAGAATAATCAGTTTCACACATTCCCCCGACCAGTGTGGTAATCCCTCTGCGCCACGCTATTGCGCCTGCCAGCGTGAGAAACATCAGATTGCGGCCCGGGACAAATGTGTTTGGCAAACCGTTATCGGCGATTTCTATCTTTGTCTCTGAGGTCATCGCGGTGTCGCTAATCTCTGCCAGCACCGAGACATCGCAAACATGATCGTCGCCGAGTTTGTCCGCCCATTGCGGGAACTTCGCCTTCAAGGCTGAAACAATTTTCGGACGGCATTCAAGTTCGACGGAATGGCGCTGCCGATAATCGAACCCAACGGTCTCGACCCGGTCATATCGCGCCAGCGCGTGCGCCAGGCATATGGTTGAATCCTGACCGCCAGAGAACAGAACGAGGGCTGAAGTTTCCGTCATGTTTCGATTAAATCCTCAATAGATACTGGTGCACCGCAGGTTTCCCCCTCTTATCAGCTTAGTGCATCGAATGTCACACCACGAGTTCATATCGGCATAGCCCGTGAGCTAATTTGTTGACAAAATAACCATCCTGTATCTGTCTAAACATGAACGGCAGTCCCGGAAACACGGGAAGACCTGAGGAAACAGAACCCAGCTGCATGCTGAAAAGGCAAGCACCACGCACCGGGATCGCATAAGAACCGAACACACGACCCGGTGCGACAAAAGTCTTATGGAGAGACGCCCAGACTTCTGGTCTCGGCGAAATGCCACAAGGGGCCTCGCGACGCGCGGGGAGAGAGGGGAAGGACGATCCAGCAGGGTCGTCCTTCTTTCTTTTACCAGCAAAACGCCTATGTTCGTCGCCGAGCTTACTCAGGAGATTCGAGATGATTCGAACAAGTGTTTCCGCCCTGTCCTTCGTCGTGCTTGCGGCCTGTGGTGGACAAGCCGCGGCGCCCGAAGCCGCCGAAGACGGGTCAATCCTGTCTCAGGATGCGCTGAAACTCGTACCGGTCGCAGAAAACCTTGAATTTCCCTGGGGGATGGCGGCCCTGCCGAACGGCGATCTGCTGGTCACCGAGCGCGAGGGACGTTTGCGACGAATCTCGAATGATACGCTGGTTGACGCCCCGTTGACCGGCCTGCCCGATGATATTCTGGTCGAAGGCCAAGGCGGGTTACTCGGCATTCTGCTCGATCCGGATTTTGCCAACAATCGCACGCTTTATCTCAGTTATTCGAAAGACATGGGTGACACCAACACCACCGCAGTGATTTCCGCGACGCTCTCTGAAGATGCCGGCAGCCTCAGCAATGTGACCGAGATTTTCCTTGGCGAGTCTCGCGAGACCACGTTCCATTTCGGCTCGCGCATGGCGTTTCTACCTGACGGCTCGTTGATTGTGACGCTTGGCGACGGTTATCGCTATATGCAAGACGCACAGGATCCAAGCCTGTTGCATGGTAAAATCGCGCGGATCATGCCTGACGGCTCCATTCCAGGCGATAATCCATTCGCGAGCGGCGGCGGCAATGCGTCGGTCTGGTCATACGGACATCGCAACGTCCAGGGCCTCGTCTATCACGCCGCAAGCGGGATCTTGTTTGCCCATGAGCATGGTCCGAAAGGCGGCGATGAGCTCAATGTGATCGAACCGGGCAACAATTATGGCTGGCCGACCATCACGTACGGGATCAATTATGACGGGACGATAATTACCGATGAGACCGAAGCGCCCGGCCTGGAACAACCGGCTTTCAAATGGGTGCCCTCGATTGCACCGTCCGGCATGACCGTGGTCGAGACTGCGGGATTTGAAGACTGGTCTGGCGATCTGTTGATTGGTGCGATGGACGGTCCTCGCGGGCAAAAACTCGTCCGCGTTGATATTGGCGCCGATGGCAGTGTTGGAGAGGCCGAAGACCTGCTCAGCGATCTGCAAACCGGCTTCAGGGACGTGCTTTCCACGCCGCATGCGATTTATGTCGCGACCAATATGCTGGATGGCGTCATCTACCGGGTCGAAAAAGCCGAGTAGCGCCTAAACCCCCCGGCGTGACCGCAAGGCGGTGGCCAGCGTGCCATCGTCCAGATGATCAAGCTCACCGCCCACCGGAACGCCATGCGCCAGGCGCGTGACCTCTGCGCCAAGGCCTTCGATTTGCTCCGCGATATAGTGAGCGGTGGTCTGGCCATCGACCGTGGCGTTGAGCGCAAGAATAACTTCGCGCACGTCGCCGCTTTTGATCCGATCGATCAACAGGCCGATGGTCAGGTCTTCCGGACCAACGCCGTCCAAGGCGCTCATCACGCCGCCGAGCACATGATAGCGCCCACGAAATGCGCCAGCACGTTCCAACGCCCAGAGGTCTGGCACGTCTTCGACCACACAGATCAGACCATCATCCCGTCCCGTGGCCTGGCACACAGCACAAGGCTGTAACGTGTCGTAATTCCCACAGGTTCGACATTGCTCGATCTTGTCCGCTGCATCGGCAAGCGCTTCGGACATTGGTCGAAGCAAGGCGTCCTGTCGTTTCAAAAGATACAACGCCGCCCGACGCGCCGATCGCGGACCAAGCCCGGGCAGGCGCGCAATCAAATCGATCATGCGTTGAATCTCCGGACCTGCAGACGACTTGCTCATAGCGGCTAATGTGCGGGACTCGGGGTCAGAGGCAAGTGTCAGCTGGCAGATCGCGTAGAATTCCTTGGCACAGATCAAATTTAGGGTTACCACCCTAAAAAGACTTGGGAGGAAATATTGGCCGATACACTACACACAATGGAGAAATCCGGCGTTCCGGATCCGTACAGCTTGCCGCTGGAGACGCTGGATGTTTCGAAGGCGGAGATTTTCGAAGCCAACGCACAAGGTAATTATTTCAAACGCCTGCGCGATGAGGACCCCATTCACTATTGCCCGGACAGTCAGTTCGGACCGTATTGGTCGATCACCAAGTATCAGGACATCATGGCCGTGGATTCAAACCACAAAGTGTTTTCATCCAACCGGGATATTGTGATTGGCGATGCTCCTGACGATTTCACCACACCCATGTTCATTGCGATGGACGGAGAAAAACATGTCGAGCAGCGCAAAGCCGCGTCCCCGGCTGTTGCGCCGTCTCAGCTTGCCGACATCGAAGCGCTGATCCGGCAACGCGTCTGCAACATCCTGGACAGCCTGCCCGTCAACGAAGAGATCGACTGGGTCGAGCACGTCTCGAAAGAACTGACGACACAAATGCTCGCCACCTTGTTTGATTTCCCATTCGAGGACCGCCACCTCCTGCCCTATTGGTCAGATGTAACGACAACCTCCGAAACCGTCGGCATCGAAGTCGACATGAAAGAGCGCGAACGCGTTCTCCACGAATGCTTGGCATATTTCTCACGCCTTTGGCAGGAGCGTGCGGCGCAGCCTCCGAAATTCGACTTTATTTCCTTGATGGCGCACAATCCCAATACCAAGGACATGATCAAGAACCCGATGGAGCTTCTGGGCAACCTGATGCTCCTGATCGTTGGCGGAAACGATACGACGAGAAACTCGATCAGCGCGGGCGTTGTCGAGCTCAACCGCAATCCGGATGAGTACGAAAAACTCAAAGCGGATCCATCATTGATCCCGAACATGGTTTCAGAGATCATTCGTTTTCAGACGCCTCTCGGGCACATGCGCCGCACTGCGCTTGAAGACATCGAACTTGGCGGAAAACAGATCAAGAAGGGTGACAAAGTTATCATGTGGTATGTGTCCGGCAACCGCGATGAAACCGTCATTGAGGATCCTGACCGGTTCTGGATTGACCGTTCGAACGCGCGTCGTCACCTGTCCTTTGGGTTTGGCGTCCATCGATGCATGGGCAATCGTGTCGGGGAGATGCAATTGCGCATTCTATGGGAAGAGATCCTCAAGCGGTTTGACAAAATTGAGCTTGTCAGCGCGCCAGAACGCGTCCTGTCAAACTTTGTCATGGGCTATTCGAAAGTCCCTGTCATTGTTCGCTCGAAGGTCGGATGAAAACCCGCGACCGAATCCTGAAAACGGCGCGCGAATTGTTCAACGCGCGCCGGTTCGGCAATGTCACCACAGCAGATCTCGCCGCCGCATGCGGGATTGCCGAGGGCAATCTCTGGTATCATTTCAAAAACAAGCGCGCGCTTCTGGAAGCCCTGTCAGATGGCTTTCTCGAAGAGGTGGAGCCTCGCCTTTCCCGGTTGCCGAGCGACGAAACGACAATACTGGAAGATTATGCTGGAATGCTCGGCGCCCTGGTTTCGGAAATCCGGCGTTACCGCTTTCTCTATCGCGATCAAGCCGATTATGGCGAGCATACGGATCGATTGCTGGAACGCCTGCCCGGCATCTACCGCGATACGCTGGCGCAGTTTCAGACCTATCTGCATGCAATGGTGAAAGCCGGGCACCTGACCTTGCCATCATCACAGTTGCCCAACCTCGCGACGAATATCGTCATCATCCTGCGGTATCATCTCGAATTTCTACGTGAGAGCGGAGCCGATAGCGATGTTGGATCCGGTGCGGTCATGAGCGCCGTACAACAGCACCTTACCCTGTTCGAAGACCTTCTGACCGACACTGCGCGAAACCGGCTTCAAGCGGCCTTGGACCAAATATTCGCACACGCCTAGCCGCAAATTCACCATGCGCGAGATGTCGGCTTTCGCTTTGAGCCGAACGCGTTACAGAGAACCGGTAGGCCAAACGAAAACGGACAACTGTGATGGGACACGAAGGACAAGACGTCCTGATCAAAGACGCTCTGGTCTTTCTGTTGGCGGCTGGCTTGGTCGTGCCCGTGCTGCGCGCGCTCAAACTTCCGGCTGTTGTTTGCTTCATTCTAGCCGGGATCGCCCTCGGCCCAAGCGGGTTTAGTGCGTTCAGCTATCAGTTGCCCGTGCTGGAATATGTGACCATTTCCGACCCCCAAGCGGCAGCACCATTTGCTGAGCTTGGCGTTCTCTTCCTGTTGTTTCTGCTAGGACTGGAACTGTCATTTGAAAAGCTGTGGGCATTAAAACGTACGGTGTTTGGCGCCGGGACCATGCAGGCGCTGCTCAGCGCGCTGATCATTGCCTATATCGCCTACATGCTTGGGCAGCCACCCGCCGCCGCCGCGATTATCGGATTAGCACTCGCGCTCTCGTCCACCGCGATCGTGATGCAGGTTCTGATCGAGAAAAAGCGCGCCGCAGGACCGGTGGGACGGACAGCGCTCGGAGTGTTGCTGTTTCAGGACATTCTCGTCGCGCCGATTCTGATCTTTGTCGGATTCACAGCCAGTCAAAGCGACGCGGGATTGGTCACGGTTCTCGGTCAGGCCTTTCTGAACGGCTTGATCGCACTCCTGGTGATCTTTGTTATCGGCCGGTTCCTGCTGCGCCACCTCTATCGTCTCGCCGCGCATGCCGGAGGTCGTGATTTTTTGATGGCGATCACACTGCTGACCGTCGTCGGCGCGTCTGTGATCACCGCAAATGCCGGTCTGTCTCTGGCGCTCGGCGCGTTCCTCGCCGGGCTGCTTTTGGGTGAAACAGAATTCAAACACCAGACCGAAATTGACCTGGAACCATTCAAGGGACTTTTGCTCGGCCTGTTCTTCTTGACTGTCGGGCTCGCCATTGATCTCAACGTGGTGGCAGAAAACTGGACCATCGTCTTTGGCGGATTGATCGCGCTCCTGATCCTGAAAGCGGTCATCGCAGTGCTTGCCGTGCGGATCTTTGCGGGCAATTGGTCGGTTTCAGTCGAAGCTGCATCCTTACTGGCACCCGCCGGCGAATTTGCCTTCGTGATCCTGGGCGCCGGCCTCGCAGCCGGAACGCTACTGGCGGAAAGCACAACCATTCTGACTGCGATTGTCGCTTTATCCATGTTGATTGTGAGCATCAGTTGGCGCGGCGGGATCTGGCTCGCCGGACGGGTCGCGCCGACAGTCGAAACCCATCCTTTGCCCAGTGACTTCAGCGATGCTGAAGGTCATGTCATCGTCGCGGGTTTCGGCCGGGTCGGCCGGGCGGTGGCGCACATCCTGTACCGAGAAAAGGCAGAGATTGTCGGGCTTGAGACCAATCCTGGCACCGTCGCCAAACATCGCCGCGATGGCTGGCATGTCTATTTTGGCGATGGGGGGCGTGAGGAGGTCTTGCAAAAGGCCGGTCTTGCGCACGCAGGCCTTGTCGTTGTGACCCTGGACGACGCGACGCGCGCCGAGGCAATGGTCAAGACCGCGCGGCGGCGTCGCCCCGATGTCCCGATCCTGGCGCGCGCACGTGATGCAGATCATGCGCGCAACCTCTACTCTGCCGGGGCAACCTACGTGATCCCGGACGCCATCGAGGCGGGATTGCAGATGTCCGCGCGAGCCCTGGAAGAGATGGGGTATGAGACTGAAATGGTCCGCGCGCTGATCGCGTCAGAGCGGGAAACCGAATATCAAATGGCCGATGAAAACACCGACAAGGATGACGACTAGAACGGCATTTTGAAGCCCGGCATCATACCGCCAAACCCGGCTGTCGCTTCCTTCATCGCCGCTTCCATCGACTGATCGAGATTCTTGCGAGCCTCACGATGTGCGGCTTTGACCAGATCCTCGATGATCTCCGCTTCGTCCGAAAGAAGCGATGGATCTATCTTGATCGAAACCATTTCGCCTTTGCCTTTCAGCGTCACCGCCACCAACCCCGCTCCGGCAATACCCTCGGCTTCGGTTTCCTCAATCTTGGCTTGCGCTTCCTGCATCTTGCTCTGCATTTCTTGCGCTTGTTGCATGATCTTGGTGAGGTCGGTCATCAGGGGTCCAATCTAGCCTTTAGAGCTGCGTTTGAGAGGCACGACATTGTCTGTGAGCGTGGCTGGATCAAGGGGCGGTGTGTTTTCAACATCGACCACTTGCGCACCCGGCAACGCCGCAAGTGCGGCTGCAACATCAGGATGCTGTGCCGCGTCCGCGAGGATTTCACCGCGCTCGCGCGTTTCGGTTTCTTTTTGGGTCTCGACTGAAGAGTCCGACAGCGCGACATCCCAATCCATGTCGGTTTCATATTCGAGAAAGTCGGTCAGCCGCCGCAACAGGTCTTTCGGCGCGCCAGGATCAACAGCGCAAACCAGACGGCCAGGTCGGAAATTCTCAGCGCGGATATATTTGCGCGCTTCGCCCCAAAGCCGCGCCTCTTTGCGTGTATCGAGATGATCGAGCACATCGCGGAAGTTCGCTATTTTTTGTTCGCTGGGTTGGACCAGCTGAACCACAGACTGCGCGCCTCCGGACGGCGACGCGGCTGGCATATCAGGCTTTCCCGACGCGCCCGAGGCCCCTCCTCCGCTGATCATGCGGGCGGCCTCTTCCGGGCTGGGAAGACGGGCAGCCGATACCAGCCGTAAGACGACCATACGCAAGGCCGTGTCGGCTTCTGGTGCTGTTTGCGTATCGCGATAGCCTGAGAGCAGGATTTGCCAGTTTCGCTGCGCTTGCGCGGGTGTAAGCGCGGCCGCGATCTCATGCGTACGCCAGGTCCAGTCCGATGGCCCGGGCAATTGGTAATTATTACCAGCCGCCTGAACGGTGGCAATGTCAGCGGCGATTTCCAGCATATCTTTGAGAATCACCAAAGGGTCCGCCCCGGCGCGCACCTGATCTGCAACTTCGTCCACGGCTTTTTGGGCCTCGCCCTGGATCGCGTATTCGAACGCGTCGAGCAGACGCAACCGGTCGCCAAGACCGAGCATATCCCGAACCCGCTCGCCAGTGACCTCGTCGCCGTCCAGCGCCTGCACAATGGCCTGGTCGAGAATGGACAATCCGTCCCGAACGGAGCCTTCGGCGGCGCGCGCGATCAAGGCGAGCCCTTCTTCAGAGACATTCGCATCCTCGCGCCCCGCAATCTTGGCGAGATGCTGCGACAGCGCCCCACTCTCGAGGCGTTTGAGGTCAAAGCGCTGACAACGGGACAGCACAGTGATCGGTACTTTTCGAATTTCTGTCGTCGCAAATATGAATTTCACATGCGCCGGAGGTTCTTCGAGCGTCTTCAGCAAAGCGTTGAACGACGCCGTCGACAACATGTGCACTTCGTCGATGATGTAGACTTTGTGTCGCGCGGAGACCGGCGAGTACCGAACCCCGTCGAGCAGATCGCGCATGTCAGCCACGCCTGTCCGAGAAGCGGCATCGAGCTCTAGCACATCAGGGTGATTGCCGGCCATGATCGCGGCGCAGAAATCGCCCGGCGGATCGAGGTCCATACTTGGCGCATCGTGGCCATCGCGTGAATAATTCAGTGCCCGCGCAAGCAACCGCGCTGTCGTGGTCTTTCCCACGCCGCGAACCCCTGTGAGCATGAAAGCATGCGCGACGCGGCCCGTTTCGAACGCATTCTTGAGCGTCCGAACCATGGCCTCTTGTCCTATCAGATCGGAGAATAGTCGCGGCCTGTATTTACGCGCGAGTACTTGATAGCCTTCGTCCTTGGCGGCGCCCATTTCGGCGTCTCCAAACATCGAAAACGTGGCGTCGTCGCGTTCGGTCTCTTCAGGGGTTTCAGGCGTCTCACTCATTGCTATCGCTTATGGCAGGGACTCGGGGGGGACGGCAAGCGGCGAGGGCGCTTGACGGCACCCCTGCCCACAGAAATAGCCACCCGTTCAATTGCACGTAGAGCTGCGCGGAGTCCTTAAACGAATGAAATGAGCTATCCCGTCGATCCTAACTGCATAAAATATTAATATAAAACAATGATCTAGACAATTCAAGACAGGTCATAAAAGATTGTCTGAGGGCGATCGGGAGACAGACTATGACGATCAGAACACCACTTGTTTCAGTATTCGCTCTTGGCCTCGCTGCCTGCTCTGGCAGCGGCGGAGATAGTGAAGTCATCAATGCCGCGCCGATCGTAAGCGCCGGCGCAGCGCAGGCCGTTACAGAAGGAGATACTGTCACGCTCAGCGCGACCGCGAGTGACCCCAATGGTGACGCAATGACCTATGTCTGGTCACAAGTCTCCGGACCTATGGTCACCCTGGGGTCGACCAGCAGTCTCACGACAAGCTTTGAAGCGCCGAACGTTAATCAAACCACTGAGATCGTTTTGCGCCTGACGGTTACCGATTCGCGCGGCATGAGTAGCGCACAGAGCGTAACCGTCACGATTGACGACACCGGCCGCAATGGTCCCTCGCCGCAAGGCATCCCGGATGATGGCGATGATCGTCGCAATCGATCGCGCGGCAATCGCAATGGTAATCGGCAAATGGTCGATAGTCGCGAAGTGCGCTCTTATGACGGGACGAACAACAATCTGACCAATACCAGCTGGGGGGCCGCGTTTGAGCACCTGCAGCGGTTTGCCCAGGTCGATTATGCCGACGGAATTTCTGAACTCGCTGGCGGAAATCGCCCCAGCGCCAGAGCCGTGTCGAACGGCGTCTCTGACCAGCCTGAAGGGACCTCACTGCCCAACACAGTCAACGGTACAGACTTCGTCTGGCAATGGGGCCAGTTCATGGACCACGACATGGATTTGACAGATGGTGCCGAGGAGTCGGCCGATATTCTCGTCCCAGCGGGCGATCCGTTCTTTGACCTAAGCAGTACGGGTACTGAGGTCATCACGTTTAACCGTGCGCTTTTCGATCCAGCGACCGGAACCGATGCAAGCAACCCCCGTGAACAAGAGAACGAGATCACAAGCTGGATTGATGGATCGATGATCTACGGGTCCGATGACGACCGAAACACCGCCCTGCGCGAGGCGGGTACGCCATTCCTCAGCACCAGTTCGGGTAATTTGCTGCCGTTCAATGCAGACAGTTTGACCAATGCGAATGGCTTTGTGTCCGATCCGACCAGCCTGTTTCTGGCCGGCGACATTCGCGCCAATGAACAACTCGGCCTGACCGTCATGCACACACTGTTTGTCCGCGAGCACAATCGCATTGCGCAAAACCTGCTCAACGCAGACCCCAGCGCGGACGTGGATGAGGTTTACGAGCAGGTACGACGACTGGTGATCGCAAAGGTCCAGGTCATCACCTATGATGAATGGCTGCCTGTTCTCATCGGTCCGAATGCCATTGCGCCTTATTCCGGCTATGATGACAGCGTCAATCCAACCGTCTTCAATGAGTTCAGTGTCGCTGCCTTTCGCCTCGGTCACTCGATGTTGAATGAGCAATTGCTGCGTCTCGATGTTGCTGGCGTCGAAATCTCAGACGGGCATGTCGACTTGAAAGATGCGTTCTTTGCTGGTCCGTCCATTCTCATCAGCGAGACCGATCTTGATCCGATCCTGCGTGGATTTGCGACCCAGCTCCACCAGGAGCTCGACGCGAAGGTGATCGATGATATTCGCAATTTCCTGTTCGGACGGCCAGGCAGTGGCGGCTTTGATCTGGCGTCTTTGAACATTCAGCGCGGACGGGATCACGGTGTACCGGGATATAATGACATGCGCGAAGCCATAGGCCTGACGCGGGTGACCCAGTTCGGACAAATTACATCGGACCCGGAATTGGCTGACGCGCTGTTCGACATCTATGGCGATGTCAACGAGATCGATCTCTGGGTCGGTGGCCTGTCGGAAGATCCAGTCACTGGCTCTCAGTTGGGCGAGCTGTTCCAGGAAATCCTGATTCAGCAATTCACCGCCGTGCGCGATGGCGACCGGTTCTGGTGGGAGACCCATCTGACCTCGGATGAACGCGATCGTGTTCGCGACACCACCCTCGCAGAAATCATTCGCGACAATACCAGTATTGGCGGTGAGATTCAGGACAATGTGTTTATCGCGCCGTAGCGGGTCCCCCACCTCAGCGCATGGCGCGATGCACAAGACCGTCTTTGCTTAGAGGCGGTCTTGTCGCATTCGAATTGTGATGAAAGTGGAGACTGGACAGCGACCCGAACCAAAACTCGTTAGGGCTGCTTCGTTCCCGATCTGACCCGGTTGGCGAGGAGTTCGTCCACCGCCAGCCTCCGACACGCTATATCGCCCTTAGGTCACCTCGTGACAAGGGGGGTGAAGCTGTTAAAGCGGGTTCCATGACGACTTCCAACGATATCCCGCTCGCCAGCCACCCCATTGACCGCGCCGCCCATCATCGCACTGACGATGCCTGGCTCGAGGCCGCCATCAAACGCGACGATGTTCTGGTCTTTCTGATGCAGAAAGGCCTGCCGCTGGTTGAGTTCAATGGACAAGGCCTGGTCTGGCTTGGCCCTGAAGTTTCGCGGCTCACACAGCAGGAGGAACGCGTGTTCCTTGGCGTCGACAAGGCGGGCGCGCCGATTTTTGCGGTCAATATGGCGCCGAGCTTCAAGCTTGAAGGATCGTTGATCGAAGGCACAGGTGAGTTTACCGACATGCGGGCCGCGGCAAGCAGCCTGAACGCGATGCAGGCCAATCTTGCCTCAACCGCACGGAGCATTCTGGAATGGCATCGCTCTCACCGGTTCTGTTCTAAATGCGGAGCTGAGAGCGAGCGCGCCGAGGCCGGGTGGAAACGCGTTTGCCCGTCTTGCGGGGCCGAGCTTTTCCCACGCACAGACCCGGTCGCAATCATGCTCGCCGTGAAAGGTGATAAATGCTTGCTCGGACGACAAGCCTCCTGGCCAGCCGGATTCTGGTCATCGCTCGCCGGCTTTGTCGAACCGGGTGAAACGGTCGAACAGGCCGCCGCGCGCGAACTTGAAGAAGAAGCCGGCATCAAGGCCGATCCCGCCAAGGCCGAATACCTGTTCTGTCAGCCCTGGCCTTTTCCTTCGTCGCTCATGGTCGGCATCATCATAGAGGCGGAAACCACTGAAATATCGGTAGAACAGGATGAACTTGAAGCCGCCCGCTGGATCACACGCGAAGAAGCACGTCAGGTGCTCGCAGGAACGCATCCTGATATCTACGCGCCGCCGCCAATGGCGGTCGCACACCACATCCTGAAAACCTGGGCAGAGCGGGACTAAAAAAACACCCCGAGCCGCCAAGCCCGGGGTGCTTCAATTGGAACGTACAGATCGCGTTTAGCGAACGTCGCCGAACTTGAACACGCCGGCTATCGCAAACACGTCGATACCACCGTCGAAGCTATCGTCTTCCGCTTCAATACGGGTGTAATCCCCGCGCACCCCGAACTGCTCGGTGAGCATGTATTCGCCGCCAATGCCGAACGCGAAACCATCAATGTCGGTATCACCGGACACGCCGCTATTCGATGCCTGATATTCTCCGGTCGTGTAACCGATCCGGGCCAGGACATCGAATTCCGGCGCAATCGGGTAACGCCCGACGAGATAGGCGGCGAACTGGTTCTCCAGCTCAACCTGAGCGCCTGCGACGCCGTTCAGATCTTCCGCGCCAAGTCCAAAAGAGCCTTCGAATTCTGCGCCAAGAATCTCATGGAATGACAGACCTCCCCGCAAAGTCAGTGCGTTCAGGGTCGCGTCTTCGCCATCAAATGCGGAATACCCGCCGGTGACGTAGAGATCCGACTGAGCGATCGCGGCGGGTGTAAGTGTGACGCTCGCGAGAACCGCTGCAACTGCAATCTTTTTCATATTCTACTCCTGTTCAACGCCCGTTCAGGACGCGAGCAGGGTTGAAGCAGGTTTCCGCTTTCGTGAGTGTGAAGTCTTGGTCATGAATTCGCGTCTTTTATTAACTGTGACTCGAATGCGACACGTGCCAATTGGACATGTCAAAACCCCGCACGGGAGGGGATCCATGCGGGGTTTATCGACCATCCTACTGCAATAATGGGAGGCTAAAACGAGGGGAGAAAGCCCTAGTCCTGCAGCACGGTCGGCCAATTGTCGTTTGCGTCGGTGATGAATCCCGCGCGGTCTTTGTCCCACTTTTTCTGGATGCCCTTATTATAGTTCAGGTAGAGCTTGCCATCGACTACCGCCCAGCGACGAGCATCGCCTTTCGCGGTCTTGCCCTTGGCAATCGCCCAGGCGCAATAGCCACCATATTGAGGCGCATATTTCGCCGGATCGCCGAGGAACAGGTTGAGGTTCTCCTCACTAACAAAGCGGAATTCGGCACCATTGTGAGTTGTCGCATATTCGGCGCTTCCCTTGGTCGGCTCGCCGAGCGTGAAATAGGCGACCGTGTCATAGCCTTGCAGCGCCAGGTTTGACCGTTTGGCCGTGTAGATCGGATCTTTGTCGGCGAAGGCGGCTGGCGCGGTGAGCGCGACAGGACCAGCAGCGACGATAGCGGCGGCGATAAGAGTACGGAGTTTCATGGATTTCGTCCTTCTGAATGAGGAAGTTTCTGAGAGGATAGTGGCGCGTTTATGAACGCGCCGGGAACAGGGTTGATTTCAGGCCGGTGAAGATTGCGGCGAGTTCCTTGCGGCGGATAATGATCAGGCCGAGCGAGGTCATCCAGACGATCACGGCCATGAAGAACAGACCGCCGCCATCATTGTTCGGGTCGATGCCGAGCGGCGTCCAGAGGTGAAAATTGACCGCCCCGCTCATCACTGCAAAGGCCAGCAATGCGCCGACCGCTTGCAGGCGGCGAAGGGCCGGGTGAATGCCGATCAGAAGCAGCGCAGAGGCGAACAGCTCAGCGGTGCCGATTACATACTGACTGAACAGACCGGTCTGCGCGAACAGGCCGTCGGCGCCGAAGCTTGCCGCCCAATCATTCAGCTTGCCGAATATTGTCTGGGTTTCCGGCGCATTGGTGAACTTGAAGCGCAGGCTGTCGAGGAAGACAAGCGATGCGATCCCGGCCGGGACGTGCGGCGCGAAGGTTTTGATTTTCGAGACGAGACCGGGATTGCTTGTCTCCGGCGTCAGTGAGTCTGTCAGTGTGGTCATGGATCCCTCCTTGCTTGCAGTTACATTTACGAGACCGCTCCTTCACTTGCGAACCACGTCTGTGTGAGCCCTGGTCACGTCGGTGTGAACGATTTGTGAGAGGCGAGTGAGCCGGCAAAAGAAAAGGGCCGCAGATCGCTCTGCAGCCCTTTAATGGCAAGTCTGGTCAGGCTTAAGCCGGGACCGCTTCGCGCCGGGTTTTCGGCGTCCAGGCATGTTTTTGGAAGGCTTCATTCACCGGCGTTTCGGCGACATGATTGGTATAGTTCGAAATCACTTTCAGCGCGACACCGAGAACAACCGCCAGGACCGCGGCACGATCGTAGCCGGCGGCCAGGAAAGTATCGACGTCGCAGTCAGAAACGAATCCGCGATCGATGACCATTTTCTTGGAGAAAACACGCAACGCTTCGAGCTTGGAATCTGCAATCGGACGGTCTTCGCGCACGGCGTCGATGACGCTGAGATCGAGGCCCGCGCCTTCCGAGATCGTCGTGTGCGCGGCAACGCAGAAGTGACACTCATTCTCGACGCTCGCCGTGATCGTAACGATTTGCTGTTCCAGCGGCGACAGGCCGGTCTTGCCGAACTGGTCTGCAAGCTGGGTATAGGCATGCAGAACCGCCGGGTTTTCAGCGAACACGGCATACAGGCTCGGGACGAAGCCCATCTTGTTTTCAACGCCAGCAATAAAATCGCGGGCGCCGTCCGGGGCAGTGCTGGAATCGTGGAGTGTGAATTTGGCCATTTTCGGCTCCTTGGTGTGAGAGGATCGGCGGGGTTTGCGCCGTCGATGAGCCGTAAATGGCGCACGCCCCCCTTTTTCAGAACCGGAAGAGGTT
>SPJK01086453.1_pt1 | contig 16379 bp, 14 predicted proteins | sample 3741771 | NCBI WGS metagenome assembly SPJK01 (sample SAMN10925997, study PRJNA522277) | cold seep metagenome | isolation source: Elba SIP-enriched marine methane seep metagenome, extraction at timepoint T2 | place: Italy: coast of Elba, Mediterranean Sea | reverse complement strand
CGCGGTCGCAGAGCGATGCGAACGTCCGAGCGCAGCAGATTGTAGTTTTTCGAGGGAAAATCCGGGGCGCTTGGCCGTGGGTCCGGAAGAAAAGTGCGGGCATGCAGGGCGCACGTCCGGTTTGGCGACGTCAGTCATCTGTTTGTACTCCTATCCTTACAGATAGGCTGGCCCTCGTTGGGGAAGGCTGGCCCACGGCGCATATGGCGCAGGCGGAGGCAGAACGCAAGGGATGACTTTGCGGCAAATGAAGAATGGTCGCCGCAAGGGTCGGCAGCGGGAAACACTAACAAGATGCTACCCATCCATTCATAATTAGGTTCGAATATTCACGAGTATTTCTACTTTAAGTGGTATTTGACGCGAACAAGATTAGGCAAATGACTGTTCGACTTTAAATGAACCAACGGACTGGAACTCTTTGGAAACGCTATGGCACTGCGTTGATCCTGATATTGGCTGTGCTCACAACCAGCCACTTCATCGAGTCGCACGCGATCCGCAAAGCACAAGCCGATGCAGAAGTGATCAATCTCAGCGCCAAACAACGCATGTTGTCTCAGAAGATCGTGCTTCATGCGCAATCTCTCGTCGGCGAAAACAATTCTGAAGAAGCCAGATTGCTTTCAGATACGGTCGATGAATTTGAGCGAGCGCATCTGAAGCTGATGAAGGACGCAGAGCGCGAGGCAAGCCTTGGCGGGCTCTATCTGGCGAGAACGCCATCGACAGACGAGATCGTCGTCAACTTCGTGTCCATTGCTCGCGCCATCCCGACTTCGCCCTACCCTGAGGCCCTGTTCGATGAGTTGAAATTCAAGGGCACCGGAATCGTGCTGGAGCGTCTGGACGAAGCGGTGGTCGCCTATGATGCCCGGGCGCAGAAGCAGGCGCAGTGGGTTCATCGACTTCAGGAGATCACCCTGCTGATCGCGGCAGCAGTGATCATCTTGGAAGCTCTGTTCATTTTTCTACCGGCGCAACGCCTTGTCCGGCGGGGATTTGAACGACTGCGCACGATGGCCGAGACCGATCCTCTGACCCGCCTCAGAAATCGCGCCGGGTTTGAACGTGACATGGCCGGGGCGATGTCTGACAATCATGACCAGGCGCAGTCTGTCACCCTTGTCTTGCTCGACCTCGATGATTTCAAAGGCATCAATGACCGCCACGGTCACATCACCGGAGACGCGGTACTAAAAACAATCGGCGAACGCCTGGCGCGGCTGCCGAACCTGGTTTCGACGGCCCGGGTCGGGGGAGATGAATTTGCTCTGCTCGTTGATAATTCCGAATGGGAGAACTCATTCTCCATAGACGGCATCACGGCCGATGTGCGCGAGTGCATGGACTATGTCTACCGGCCCATCGAGCACAATGGGCTGGTGATCGACGTCTCCGGATCGGTCGGGGTCTCGCGCTATCCACATGACGCAGCCAATCTGATCGACCTCCGCCGCAACGCATCAGCGGCCTTGCTCGATGCCAAGCGGTCAGGACGCGCAAGCATTTCGATCTATGATTCCAGAATTGACGAAATCGTGCGCCAGAAGCGCATCATTCAATCGGCGCTCCTGTCTGGAGAATATGAGCAGAATCTGTCGGTCTGTTTCCAGCCCATTGTGGAACTGTCGAGTCAAACCATCAAATCCGTAGAAGTCCTCGCCCGTTGGCAACATGCGGAGCTCGGCTCTCTCAATCCGGAACTGTTCCTGGCCATCGCCCGGGAATGTGGTCTCGGAGACAAGATTGAAACGCGCATCCGCGCCCTGGCCCTGGAGCAAATGGCACCATCCCTGAACGCCGGGTCGGTCGAGAGTATCTCGATCAATATCTCGCCTGTCGACCTGGCCACCCAGGGGTTTGCCAATGCGCTGTTCGAGCAGTTCGAGACGTACAATGTCAACACTGCCCAAGTCTGGATCGAGGTAACAGAAACAGAGCGCCTGACCAGTCGCGCAACGGTCCGAGAAAATCTGGAAGCGCTCAGCGCGGCGGGTGTGCGGATCGCGCTCGACGATTATGGTGTTGGATATTCCAACATTCAGCGCCTGGCAGAACTGCCCATACAAAGGGTCAAGATCGACAAATCGATTGTCTGGAATATCGAGCAAGACAGAAAATATGCCGGTGTGTTCAGGTCCAGCATCCAGCTGGCGCGCGCGCTTGGCGCCGATGTCGTCGCCGAAGGTGTTGAAACCACGGGTCAGCTGGCAGAAGCCACGCGCCAGGGCTGCAAGTTTGTGCAGGGCTACCTGTTCTTCAAACCACTCCCTGCGGCAGAGTGCATTCCCCATCTCGGCCAGCGCCTCTCTGCGGCGGCCTGACCCGAGGTTCGCCTTCCCGAGCACGCCGCCTTCGCTTATCACAAATGCCAGAGAGGGAGCATCCGGCATGAGTGAGCGATTTGGAGATCAGCACATAGAATTTGCGAATGGCGCGATCGGCAAAACCATGGCGTTTGAAAGCGCCAATCCGATCAATTATGCCGATGTGATTGCGGGCACCGGGCATGACCGGAAACTCGAGATTGATGGCAAACTGTTCCTCCCGCCTCAGCCCATCGCCACACCGACACCATTGGTCATTGTCGTGCCCGGCAGCGTCGGCGTCGCCGTCTCCCACCTGTCGCACGCGGAAACCCTCACGGACTTGGGGATTGCCGCTTTCGTCATCGATCCGTTCGGCGCGCGGCAAGTGTCCTCAACGGTCGCGAACCAGACCCAGTTCTCTTTTGCCGCGAGCGCCTATGACGTCCTCGCCGCGCTAAAATTCGTCTGCGAGCTTCCCGGCATCGATGCCACCCGCATTGGTGCCCAGGGCCACAGTCGCGGCGGATCGGCGGTGCTCTCAGCGGCCATGCGAAAATTCTCAGAGGCGCACCCGACAACGGGCGCCGGACTGAAAGCCGTGTATTCCGTCTATCCCTGGTGCGGTCATCAATTCCTGAGCCCGGACATCGGCGACGCAAAAGTGCGGATCGTGATTGGCGAACGCGACAATTGGTGTTCACCGCAACAGGCGCAAGGCTATGCGCAAGCCATCCGCCTGGCCGGTGGTGATGTGTCGTTTCGACTGTTCGCAGAGGCCGAGCACAGCTTCGACCGTCAGCCGCCAATTGAAACGACCCCTGACGCCGCCGTCGCCCCGCATGCGCCGACCATCTACCTCTCCGATTCAGGCGCGATGATCCACCCGGTGACCGGCGCTGAGGATGCGACGGCGACGGATCGTGACCTGATGGTTTACGGCCTCAAAGCCGGCTTTGGGGTCACGGGGGCATCACTTGGCGGACAAGGGGATCAGCCCGCTCTTTTCAAGAAAGACATGTCTGACTTCTGGCTTGATGCACTCTCCGGCTGAACGCCCATCGAACAGATTGTCTAATCCCCCAACCCTGCCGGACACCCGCGCCGGACACACGTGTCCAGCTGCTCGGCCCAGATCGCATAGCCCGAAGCGTTGAGGTGCAGGTTGTCATCGCTGAGGGCAGGCGGCAGTTCGCCATTGTCGGCGCGCAGGGCGCTGGCAAGGTCGAGATAGACATAGTCGCCTGACTCGCCCGCCGCGGCGATGATTTCATTGATGCCGGTCACTGTCTGATTGTGCGGGGCGCCGCGGGGCAGGACGGAGAGAACGTAGAGCTCGCTCTCCGGCAAGGCGTCGTTCAGGTGACCCGCAATCTCCAGGATATTGCCAGCAATGCGCGCCGGGTCGTCCGTGTAATTGGTGTCATTGGTGCCGATCAGCAGGAAGACTCGATCCGGCTGGTGGCGGGTGATCTGGCCGAGGCGCAGCAGGACGCCGTCTGCCGTGTCCCAACCGATTCCCTGATTGGCCGTCTCGACGCCCGGGAACATGGTCTCGAGCGGGGCGGCTTCGGTAATGCTGTCGCCGACGAACAGGACGCCGCCCTGCAGGATGGGGAGCGCCTCGATCTGGTCGAGGCGGTAATTGACATGCTCGTGCGCAGCCTCGGTCAGGCCCGGCCACATCGCGGCGCCTGAAGCGCGCTCAGAGGCAGGCGCCGGCGCTGAACAGGCTGCACTGCAGACAAGGAGCGCGGCGATGAGGAGAGATTGCAGCCGCATCACGCTCTCCTAAGGCCGGGGGCCGAAACTGGTGCGGCCGGTCTCCAGCACGCGCCAGGCATGGTGGACGAAGTCGACCAGCAAAGGCCGCGTGTCGCGCGGGTCGATAATCTCCTCCGCGAAGAAGGCTTCCGCTGTCCGGAAAGGCGAGGCAATGGCGTCGAACCGCTTGTACAGGCTCTTCAGATAGGCCTCCTTGTCCTCGGCCTCGAGAATCTCCTTGCGATAGGCTGCCTCGATGCCGCCGGCCATAGGCAGTGAGCCCCAGTCGCCGCTCGGCCAGCAATAGCGCCATTTGGCCTTGCTCGGATTGAACATGGCCGACCCGGCGAGGCCATAGGCCTTGCGGATGACGACCGCGCAAACCGGCACCGTGGCTTGGTACACCGCCGCCATGGCCCGGACGCCCTTGCGGGTGACGCCCTCGGTCTCATGCCGCACGCCGCAGGCAAAGCCCGGGCAGTCGACAAAGTGCACGACGGGCAGGTGGAAGGTCGAGCACAGGTCCATATGCCGGGTGACCTTGTCACAGACATCGGCTGTCCGGGCGCCATCCAGGAAGAACGGGTCGCCAGCGAGAATGCCGACCGGGCGGCCATCTATGCGGGCAAAGCCGGTGACGATGCCGCGGCCCCATTGCTCGCCAATCTCGAAGAAGGTGCCAGTGTCGACGGCCGCGTCGATAATCTTGCGCGGCTTGTACGGCGTCTTGCCATCGGTCGGCACGATGGAGAGGAGGTCCTCTTCCCGGCGCTTCGGGTCGTCGGTCGGCTGCGTAACTGGCGGCAGCTCATGCACCGAGGAGGGCAGGTAGGAGAGGAATTGGCGCGCCGCCTCGAACGCATCGGCTTCGGAGTCGACGACGGCATCGACGGTGCCATTGCGGGCCTGGATTTCCCAGCCGCCGAGTTCTTCCTTGGTGACATCTTCACCGAGCGCGCGGGTCACCGGCGGTCCGGCGACGAAGACCTGGGACAGTTCCTTGACCAGCACGGAGAAATGGCTCGCCGCCAATCGCCCTGCCCCCATCCCGGCGCAGGGTCCGAGGCCGAGCGAGACATAAGGCACTTCCGCCATGCCGGAGACGATATATTCCCAGCCTGGCGTTTCGGGAATGTAGGTGCGCGGGTCCTTCTCAAACATTTTGATCGAGCCGCCGCCGCCAGTGCCATCAATCAGCTGGACCAGCGGCATGCGATATTCCTGGCTCTGCTTCAGGGCAAGCAGGAGCTTGCCGCGAATGGAGGCATCCGCCGCGCCGCCGCGCACGGTGAAGTCATCGCCGAGCAGGAAGGCCGGACGGCCATTCAGCGTCGCCCGGCCAATGACCGAGTTGGAGGCCATGAAATGTTCAAGCTCTTCATTCTCGTCATAGCGCGCGAGGCCGGCAATCTTGCCAATCTCGTGAAAGCTTCCGGGGTCGGCCAGAAAGGCGACCCGCTCACGAACGGTGAGCTTACCCCGTCCCTTCTGACGCGAGACTGGCTCGTCGCCCCCCATTTCCTCGGCCAGGCGTTCACGCCGGCGCAATTCTTCGATCGATTTTTCCCACGACATAGGCACTGTTTCGAAACCTTACGCAGCGACCGGTCAAGGCAAAAATCGACCGCGCGATTAGAAGGGGTATTCAACTTGATGCAGTTTACGTAAGCGGCACCCTTGCCGCGAGCCGTTTCGCCTGCTTTATCAACGCCAGGACCATTTTTACAGGGAGGCTTCCACATGGATCTCGCAGAACTCACAACCAAAGCCGCAGCAGCTGTTGCTGGTGGCGATAGCGGTTTCGCCAAAAAAGTTAAGTTCGACTTCGGTGATGTCGGCAGACTGTTCATCGACGGCGCCGCAGGCGTTGCCAACAATGACGACGCAGAAGCTGACGCGACTGTGAAAGTTGACTGGGAAGACTTTGGCAAGCTGGCCGCTGGTCAGATGGACCCAACCATGGCGTTCATGCAGGGCAAGCTGAAAGTGCTCGGCGACATGTCTGTGGCCATGCAGCTGCAAAGCATCATGAGCAAGCTCTCTTAAGCTTGACGCCTCATTGATTTGATCGAGAGCCTCATCCGGCTTAAACGCGGGATGAGGCTTTCTCTTAGGTGTGGACAGGACCCATGGACGAAAAAATGACAGACCGCATTGTCGACGTGCCAGGCAATCCGCGCCCTGATGGTGCGCGCATCGTCTGGTTCGAAGGCGTTGGCGGCCGCAAGCTGCGGGCCTGCCTGGCGCCGGCCACCGCCGACACACCACGCGGCACCTGCATTGTCTGCCCGGGCCGCACCGAGTTCATCGAGAAATATTTCGAGGTTGCCCGCGAGCTACAGGACCGCGGCTTTGCCGTCCTGATCATTGACTGGCCGGGCCAGGGCCTGTCGCAGCGCCTGCTCGACGACCCCCAGAAAGGCCATATCGACCGGTTCGAGACTTTCATGGGCGCGCTGCGCAATGGGCTCGACGCGTTTGAAGAATTGCCGAAGCCGTATGTCTCGCTCGCCCACTCCATGGGCGGCGCTATCGCCCTTGCTGCGATCGGCCAAGGCCTGGTCAAAGTCGAAGCCGCGGCCTTCTGCGCACCAATGTGGGGGCTGCCGCTCGGACGCGTGCAGCGCTACTTCATCTGGGCCATGCGGGTCATGGGACGCTCTGACGATTTCGCCCAGAAACCGGGACCTGCGGAACGGTTTGAAGACAATGTCGTCACCTATGACGAGCCACACTGGCAGATGAACAAGGACCTGACCGACGCCGCGCCAGAACTTTCACTCGGTCCGGTCACCTGGGGCTGGCTCGGCGCCTCGCTGGATATTTTCGGCCGGATGAACAAGCCGGAAACCCTGCGCGCCATCGACATTCCAGTGTTTGTCGCCAGCGCCGCCGACGAGAAACTGGTCGACAATCGCTCACACGCGTATGTCGCCAGTCATTTGCCGAAATGCGAACATGTCACTGTCGACGGTGCGATGCACGAAATCCTGATGGAAAAGCCCGACAAGCGCGCCGAATACTGGGCCGGCTTTGACCGCATGCTCGAACGCGCGGGTATCTAGTCCGCCTTGAAGCCAGCGTCTTTGTGGGCGCCATCGCAGAATGGCTTGTTCTTGGACTGACCACAGCGACAAAGGTAAGCCTTGCGCCCGGACCAGGCGGGTCGTCCAGAACCCGCCCGCAAAGTGAAATTGCCAGACACTTCAAGCGGCCCATCTGGAATGCGCTTGATCTCAAGCGGGCTGCCACTTTCGATTTCAGCGAGCCCGGTATCCCCGATCGCGCCGGCATCGTGAAAGCTGATGTCGCGATGGGAGTTGTCGCAGAATGGCTTGTTCTTCGACGCGCCGCATCGGCACAGGGCGGCCCGGCGACTGACCGAATGCATATCGGCGCTGGCCCCGTCTACGGACAGATTGCCGGAGGCATAAAGCGGTCCGTCATTGGACACGTGGACCTCATTCTCCCCGGCGGCTTGTTCGGTCAAAAACACGCCATCAGATCCTTTGACGGCGAGCGCCCCTGTCGGGCAGCGGGCGACAATGTCCTCAATGCCGTCCTGGTCGGACAGGTTTGGGTCGCACCAGGGATCGCGGCCAGTGACGAACAGATCGCCCTTGGCCCGGCCGCATTCGCCGACATGAATGCACAATCGTCGATCCCAGGTGACGGTTTGCGCCTCACCTGAATATTCAAAGATCGTGGTTTTGCCCATGACGGCCTCCCTGGTGATTTAAAGATCAGTGCGCGTTGGCCTCCGATTGCAGCGCGATATAGTTCTCGATGCCCATACGCTCGATCAGGTCGAACTGCGTTTCGATATAATCGACATGCTCTTCCTCATTGTGGAGGATCTTGCCGAACAGGTCGCGGCTGACATAGTCGCGGATGCTTTCGCAATGCTCCATCGCGTCTCGCAGGAGCGGGATGGCGTCCTGTTCGAGCTTGAGATCGCATTCCAGCATTTCCTTGACGTTCTCGCCAATGCGCAGCTTGCCGAGGTCCTGAAGGTTTGGAAGCCCGCCAAGAAACAGGATCCGTTCAATCAGCCAGTCGGCATGATTCATTTCCTCGATCGATTCCTTGTACTCATACTCGCCCAGCTTGCTGACGCCCCAATCCTTCAGCATGCGCGAATGCAGGAAATACTGATTGATCGCGGTCAGCTCATTCTTGAGCGCCTGATTGAGAAACTCGATGACTTTTGCGTCGCCTTTCATGGGGACTACTCCGTAAAACTACCTATGACCGCAAGATAGCACTGAGTCGGCATTTTTCAAGAAAAAATGCAATAAAAACAATTGACTATGAAAGTGCGAGGCATTTGCAAGGCGACTGAAAATCAGTCGCACGCGTCGGTCCACCATTATCTCAATGAAATCTGCGGGCTAGGTTCGAATACTTCTAATCGCTCGCGGTTTGTCGCATCGTGTAAATGTCGCCGAGCTGGCGATCCATCTCAATGGCCACCATCACGACGCTGTCGACAGACCGCAGGAACCAGTCCTGATCGACCCTGTCGAAATCATCGGTCGGCTTGTGATAATCCGGATGGTCCTCGACCCCGAAATAGAGATGCGGAATGCCGGCGCGGAAGAAGGCGGCATGGTCGGATAGCAGGGTCCAGTCATCGCGGCTCTCGCCTTCATCAAACCCCATCTCGATCTGCACCGGCGCTTCAGCAGCAACCGACGCCACGATGGGCTTCATCTCGGGCCAGTGCGCGGTGCCGGAGGCCCAGAGCTTGCCATTATCGCCACGCGACAGCATGTCGAAATTCAGGTTGAGCGCGACATTGTCGAGCGGCGCTGGTGGGTCGGCGACAAAGGCAATGGAGCCGCCGAGCCGGTCCTCTTCTGCATCGAAGGCGAGAAACAGGATATCATGTTGCGGTGGATTGGCGGCGAAATGCTCCGCCGCCGCGAGCAGCCCAACGACGCCTGAGGCGTTGTCATCGGCGCCATTATAAATCTCGCCACCGATTTCTCCGACATGATCATAATGCGCCGAGATGATCATCGCGATGTCACTGTTCGCGGTCCCGTCAATGCGGCCGAGCACATTGACGCCACTGCTTTCAGGCTGCGCATCGGCACCGGTTTTCGGGTCCGCAAACGTGCCATAGGTGAAGGGCAGCTCGTAGCCGTCGGCGGCAGGCGCAACGCCAAGCGCTTCGAACCGGTCGATAATCATTGCCCGCGCCCGGGCATTTTCCGGAGTGCCCACTTTCCGGCCTTTCATTTCGTCCGTGCTCAATGCTTCGAGCATGGCAATGGCCGGCTCGGCTTCAAAATGTTCTGAATGGTAACCGGTGCCGGTCGCACACGCTGCCAGGCTCGCCGCGAACAGGGCGCTCACGGCCAATTTGAAGTGGGCCATTTCTTCTCCTCAGAAACGTCCCAGACGAGGAATCACACGCCGGGCAAGTCGACCGGGAGACTATGCCATCAGGAAGTCGCGTTTGCCAATCTCGACACCTTGATGGCGCAGCAGAGCGAAGGCGATCGATGCATGAAAATGCATGTTCGGGATGACAAAGGTCGAGAGATATTGGCGGCCTTCCCAATTCACGGTCATCTGCCCGAGCGGGATTTCCATCATCGTGCGCTCATTGGCATTGAGATCTTCATCATCAATGTCCTGGACGAACTGGTTGCACTTCTCGATACGCTCCAGCAATTCGTCGACTGTGGTTTCTGTATCCGGCAGGCTCGGCATTTCCAAACCGGCAATCCGGGCGGCCGCGCGCGCCGGTGTTTCTGACGCCATCTGATACTGGTTCAGCAAGGGCAGCATGTCCGGATACAGCCGCGACGAAAGAATGACAGATTCATCGACGCCTTTGTCGATTGCAAACGCCCGCCCTTTCTTAAGTGTACTCGCCATCGCTGGCAGGATTTGTCCGGTGGCTGATTTCAGCATGAAAGAAACAGTGTCGCCCATAATTTTTCTCCAAAAAACGCGTCTGTTTCGCATTTTGGGGCTGATACTTGATTTCGCCAGAAAAAAAGATTGATCCGATCGGATTAAGTGCACGTAAGCCTAGTTGAGAGAGCAATCTCTTGTCGCAGGGGTCGGATGATACGTTTCCTCCCTCCCAGTATTCGCTGGCCTCAGCGGCTCACTTCTGGTCCATCGGAATAATATGCGCTTCGGCCATATATTCGATGGACCGCATTTCATGCAGCCGGCTGGCCGTGCGCTGAAACTCGAAACTGCCATCGCCTTCCGGATAAAGTTGCTCAGGCTCTGCGGCCGCGCTGGCGAGCAGTTTGACTTTCGCTTCATAAAGCGTGTCGATCAGGGTCACGAACCTCGCCGCTTCATTGCGCTTGGCCGGACTAAGCGTCGGAATGTTCTCCAGCAGGATCGTATGAAACATCGCTGCGATGGCGCGATAATCCTCGGCCCATAGAGGCCGGGCACAAAGCTCGTCGAAGGTGAACCGGGCGACGCCTGCCGCCTCTCGAGTCACTGGCAGCTTGCGGCCCTTGATGGTCAGCATGCAGCTTTGCAACGCGGCGCCGAGCGTCAGGCGTTCAAAGGCCTGGTCGAGCGCAGCAGCGCCATCTGAGGTTCCGTACCAGACCGGCGCCTCGGTCAGGCGCTCGAGGCGGTAATCGCGATCGGAGGCCAGCTCGCAGACCTCATTCTGTTGCTTCAGAAGATCGATGAAAGGCAGGAAGAGATGACGGTTCAGGCCATCCTTGTAGAGTTCGTCCGGGTGGCGATTGGACGTCGCCACGACGGTGACGCCGCGCTTGAACAGGTCTTCGAACAAGCCGGCCAGGATCATCGCATCGGCGATCTGGGTGACCTGGAACTCGTCGAAGCAGATCAGCTGGGCCTCGGATGCGAACTGCTTGGCCACCGGGAAGATCGGATTGGACACGTCCTTGCGTTTGCGCGCGGTGTTGAGCCGGTCCTGCACCCGGCCCATGAACTCATGAAAATGCACCCGCATCGCCTTGACCGGTGCTTCGGCGTAAAACAGATCCATCAGCATCGACTTGCCGCGCCCGACGCCGCCCCAAAGGTAGAGCCCGCGCGCCGGTTTCGGTTTGGAGAACCAGCCACCCTTGCCAGCGCGTTGCAAGCGATCAAGCAGGTCGTCCAGCTTCTCCGCCGCCTCGATCTGCGCCGGGTCGCGGCTCAGCGCACCGGCATCGATACGCGCCTGAAGAGTCGTCGAGACCGCCCCCACGCTCAGGCGCCTCCCAGGGCTTCGGCGATCTGCCTGGAGAAATTGGACAGCGCCACAGGCTGCACCGCAATGGTAGCCAGAATGCCCGCCAGGGCGCCGCCAAGATGCGCCTCATGACCGATCGTCTTATTGTCGCGCTGGGCCAGGATGGCGCTGCCGACAACAAACAGAATGCCGAGCACCACGGCCGGCATGAAGAACGGGATTGGAAAGATCATCAAAGGCTCAAACGGTCGGAACAGGATGAAACTCATGACGATACCCGACGTCGCCCCTGATGCGCCGAGGGCGCGATAGGATGGCTTCGCCCGGTTCTCGAGCAAGGCCCAAAGATTGCCGCCGAGCAGCGCTGCAAAATATATGATCAGGTAAGAGACCGGCCCGACCACGCGTTCCACGAAGCCGCCAAACATGAAGAGCACATACATGTTCACAAACAGGTGCAGGAAGCCGCCATGCAGGAAGCCGCTGGTCACCATGCGATGCCATTCACGCCGCTCCAGGATCGGACCGACATGAAACAGGTTTCGCTCCATGAAGGGCGGATTGGAGAGCGCAATCAGGCTGGCGATCACATTCCCCGCAATGAGGAGTGACGTCACCGGCGTGAGGAGTAATTGTTCCATATCTTCGCCCTATTCCATCCCGCGCAGCGATGCACTCGATTTTTTCGCCTCAGACCAGTTGATCGTAAAGGTCCGGTCTGCGGTCCCTGAAGAATCCCCAGGCTGCACGTTCGCGTTCAATCTCGTCCAGGTCGAAGGACGCCGTGATGATGCCCTGTTCCGTGCGGTCGAGGTCTGCCACAACCTCGCCGACATGATCGCAAATGAAGCTGGTGCCGTAGAATACCTGACCATCCTCGTCGCCGACGCGATTGGCCGCGACAACCGGAATGACATTGCTGACCGCATGGCCTTGCATGGCCCGCCGCCAGCGCGCCGCTGTATCCAGCGTCTCGTCCTGGGGTTCGGCGCCGATCGCGGTTGGGTAGAGCAGGACATCCGCGCCTTGCAGCGCCATGGCACGTGCGGCTTCCGGGAACCACTGATCCCAGCAAATACCAACCCCGATCTTGCCGCGCTGCGTCGCCCAGACCTTGAAGCCGGTATCGCCGGGGCGGAAGTAGAACTTCTCCTGATAGCCGGGGCCATCCGGAATATGGCTCTTGCGATAGACGCCCAGCGCCGCGCCATCGGCGTCCACCATGACCACGGAGTTGTAATATTCCGGGCCGTCCTTTTCGAAGATGGACACAGGGATGACCACACCGAGTTCGCGCGCCAGGGCCTGCATTGCGGTGACAGCGGGATGATCCGGCCAGGCATAAGCGGCGGCGAAATGCTGCTCTTCCTGGGTTTTGCAGAAATAGTGATCGCAGAACAATTCCGGCGGCAGGACCACGTCCGCGCCCTGCGTGGCAGCGTCCCGGACATGCTGGCTGACCCGCGCGATATTCTCGGCCATGTCGCCTTTGGCAAAGGATAGCTGCAAGGCTGCGACGCTCACGGTGCGGCTCATGTCTGAAGCTCCTCTAAATTCGGGACCTGCTGGGTCATGCAGTGGAAGGCGCCGCCGCCAGATAGAATATTGCGCGCCGGCAGTGCAACCACTTTGTAGCCCGGCATGGCTTGCTCCAGAGCGGCCGCCGCTGCGGGGGCGAACTCTGATTCATAGGTCGGCAGGAAAATGGTCTGATTGCTGATCAGGAAATTCGCGTGACTGGCGGGAACGGGCGCGCCATCCGCATCCATGATCAGGCCCGGAGAGGGCACCGTCACAACATCCAGGTTGGCCCCTAACAGGTTTTCGTGAATGTCCCGCAGGGCCTGCGCATTCGGATCTGACGGGCCAGACGGCGTTTGGCAGAGGACCCGCCCCGGTCCGATGAAGCGGGCGACATTGTCCACGTGTCCATCCGTGTGGTCATTCAGCAGACCCGCATCCAGCCAGATCACCTGCTCGACTCCGAAGGCCTGTTTCAGGGCCTGTTCTGCGTCGGCTTCGGTCCAGCCGGGATTTCGATTGGCGTTGAGCACGCATTGGCGCGTCGTCAGCAATCGCCCGGCTCCGTCCAGGTCCACCGCGCCGCCTTCCAGAACAAACGAAAATGGCGAGACCTGGACCCGTTCGACGGTCGCAATGGCCTGCGCCGTCATCGTATCACCCGGCATCACATATTTGCCGCCCCAGCCATTGAACTGGAAGCGGAGCGCCGTGCCCGCCGCGCCGCGCCGCGCCAGGATCGGCCCTGTGTCGCGCAGCCAGATATCGCCCGCCATCACTGTGTGCAATTGCAGGCGGCCAGCCTCGATCAGGTCGTCCATGGCGAGCCAGGCGCTGGTATAGGCCTCACGTGACCCACAAGCCATGCGGACAGGTGTGACCTGAGACAGAGCGCGAATGAAACCGGCAATCTCGACGCGCGCAGGGGCGAACGCATCACCCCATTCCCCACGCAGGTGCGGCCAGCCCACCCATACGGAAGACTGCGGCGCCCATTCAGGCGGGACATCTATGCGATCCATACCCATCGCGGCGCCTTTGCCATAGCTGCAGACAAAGCTCAAAGAAAAAGGGCGGCTCACACGGAGCCGCCCTTCCTGATTTGTAAGCGTCGATCGCTTAGAATTCGTACTTGATACCAAACTGAACTTGCCAGACTGACTGGGACAGCACTTCAAGGTTCTTGATGCTGCCGTCGCTGTTGAGATTGGTGTACTCGTACTGACCGTTATTGGTGATCCGTGCGCCAACCACATCGCGCTCGTACTCATAACGGGTACGCTCGATGCGACCCCAATCAGAATTGAGCAAGTTACCCAGGTTCTCAATGTCGAGGAACACAAAGGTCCGGTGGTCTTCCAGAATACCTGGCAGTTCCTGCTGCAGGCGAAGGTCAACAATTGTCGACCAGCGCGAATTGTCACCATTGCGCTGCGCGATACCACCAGCGTACTGAGCCAGCTCAGAGCTGTTGATATAGTCGAAGAACGCTTGCTGCTGAGCTGCGTCACCACCGAACGATGTCGTTGCGAACAATGGATCGCTCGGACCAGATGGCACATAGAGCAGGTGACCCGCGTCATCGTTGCGGCTTTCCCGCGCACAGCGATCACCAGTCAGATAGGCGTCGGTCGGATCGGAATCCAAGTCGAATACACACCGATTGTTCTCGCTGAATGTGTAGCTGTACGGTTGGCCTGAACGACGGGTCGCGAAGATCGAGGCCTTTGTCGCATATCCTTCGAAGAAATCTTTCTCCCAGTTCGCACGCAACTTGAACAGATGCTCGACCTGGTATCTCGACGTTCCGATCGTCGGCATTTGGCGATCAAATGCAGCGAAGTCAGAATAGTTCGACGTCGCTGTAGACGAGGTGCCGTAGCCGATGTCGTTCACATCCGCATGGGTGTAGCTGGTGAAGAAGTCGATATCGCCCCAATTGGTTTCCCAGTCCTTGGATGCGGACACCGCCAGCAAAGTGCTGTCAGCGTCAGCTGTCGACGAACCGAGGACAATCGCTTCAGGACGGCCACAATCATAGACGCCGCGTCCGTCCGGAGCGACAGCAACCGGGTTCTCACAGGTCTGGTTGTACCAGTAGCTCGAATTGTCCAGCTGGTTGTGGAGGAAGTCGACAGAGAGCAACCAGTCGTCGCCGAGATACGGGATATCTGCGCTGTAAGCTGCACCGAGGCTGAACTTCCAAGTTGTTGGGATCTCAAAGTCTGGTGCCAGAGCATTGACCGATCCGTCTGGAGCGTTGCTGGCCAGAGCCGAAAGAACGCCTGCTGGAATGTACTGACCCGTCGCCGAGTCCGGCATGGTTGGTACGTTCACAACACCAAACGCATTCGAGCTGTCCGAAATCACACCGTCATTCGAGTAGCTGTTAGAGATCCAAACGCCTGGCGATCCGCCGGAGAAGCGACCGACGCCACCGCGAACGGTGAGATCATCGGTTGGCTGCCAATCAAATGACAGACGTGGCAGGATAACATCCAGACCATCAATGTCGCCGGTATTCGAGAAGCCGTAACGGTTCACGAAATTCTGGTTCTCGCGGATCTCACCGGTCGAGCCGTACACATCGTAGCGAAGACCAGCATCAAAGGTCAGATTTGGTCCTGCAGACCATGTGTCCTGAATGTAGATCGAGGTGTAATCATAACCCCAGATCGCACGCAGATCGTTTTCGTCATTGGTCACAGCGTTGTTGTAAAGCAGGCCAGACGCAGTTGCGTTTTGAAGGTCTGTCACGCTGTCAAAGACGTAGGAACCTTCAGAGTTTTGAGCAAACAGGTTGTCGACATCAACTTCTTCGCGTTCGAAACCAACTTTGATCAAGTGATCGCCATTTGTGTATTCGGCGACGCCTTTGATCTGGAAAAAATCTTGATCCAGCTCGTTACCGTGACGGAACCGGTCCGGGCCGATCACGAGATAGTTGTCGTCACCGTCTGCGCCGGTCCGCAAAAACACGGCGAAGGAAGGAAACTCGGCACCGTTCAACGAGTTCTGGCCAGTCGCTTGAGTCGTGCTCGCAATCTTGAACTGGGTCGAAAGATTTGGTGTCCAGTCAGAGAATACGTGGCCGATATAGCTCTCGATTTTCTCTGAACGGTCATACCAAGCAGACGAAGCACCGAGGCGATTATCAGACGCTAGGAAATTGTTACCGTTCTGCTCACGGATCGTATTACCTTCCGTGCGGATATAGGTAAATTTCGCACGGTGGTCATCATTGATGTTCCAGTCGAAATTGACGAGAACCTTCTCATCTTCCGCCGGACCCTTGGTAAACCCACCAATGTCGAAGCCCCAAACATTCTGAACGATTTGGCTGACTTGATCGACATCAGACTGCAAAATGTCATCGAACGTGTTCAGCGCGCCTGATCCGGCTGGCCCGGTGAGCAGCGGCGCAACTTCTTCATATTTGTCGTAAGCGACAAAGAAGAACAGCTTGTCCTTGATGATTGGACCACCAAGCGTTGCGACGAAGGTTTCTTCTTCAAATGTGAAGTCAAACTCGTCGTCCTGGTTCTTGTCGCCGATCAGTGAATCGTCTGTCTTGTAGTAAGCCAATGAACCAT
>SPJK01015293.1_pt1 | contig 16388 bp, 17 predicted proteins | sample 3741771 | NCBI WGS metagenome assembly SPJK01 (sample SAMN10925997, study PRJNA522277) | cold seep metagenome | isolation source: Elba SIP-enriched marine methane seep metagenome, extraction at timepoint T2 | place: Italy: coast of Elba, Mediterranean Sea | reverse complement strand
TGAAGAAGCGAAAGCGGTTGCTAAAATGATGGCTGCTGTCGTTAAAGTTTTCATAATAATTTCCTGTGGTTGTTTGTGAAGTTGTTTTTAAAGCTTGGATACAGAATACAAACAAACGGAAAATAAAAATGTAAACGGCTCACCGTCTCATTGTGAACTATTCACATTAAGGACTGAGAATTATACTCAAACCAATTATCTAATAACAAATCATGATAGACACTAAAATCATCTGTGTTTCGCGTAACTAATGTTAAATTATTAACCGCTGCGATAGCCGCAACCTCCCCATCAGCCGCTGTTTCCCCTGTGCTTTCATCTAACTGAGCTCGCCAATTCAAAATCGCCAAATTTAAACTTTTGGGAGATGAAACCAATGCCTGATACTGACTCTCAGACATCATAACGGCGACAGGCTTACCATAACGCGTTAAATGGATAGGCTCTTCAAATTCTAATTGATAAATTATTTCAGACAGTTTTTATGCATAAAATGCTGTTGCCCTGATTCAGAATATCCTGAATATTTCTCATTCTCATGTTCTCGCGAGGGAAGGTAGATCAAGATTTTGCTGAATTTTTGAACCAACATTCATTCCCGATCAATATGGTCGCCTTGCAGCAACTTCACTTTAATGATCAGGTACAAAATCAACACAACAGCCAGAACTAATAATTTAAGCAGCATTTTGTTATACCGAGGGTTTACAATTTTCTGTGATTAAATCGATTGAAAAAATCCAAAATGGTTTCATTCATCCCCGGCCATTGCGAATGCGGTTTGTCGCCTTCACAATACCAAGTTTGCACATCATTTGCGCAACCGGTGTAAGCCAAACAACCATTGTCCAGTTTGTCGGGAATAGCGCCGCATTGATTACAAGCCGCCCACCAGCCCGATGACTCTGAACCAAAATCCGGGAACAACCTGTCTTTGGCGCTGTGCATCACTAATACGGATATAGGCTCCGGGCAGTTTCTATCGACCAGGTCTTGATGACGAATGCCAGCCGCGCTAGGTGCGATGGCGGTTGGAATATGCTTACTGCCAGTCATAAACGCCAAAGCCATGGCGGCTGAACCGCCGTCCGAGTGACCGGTGAGAAAGACTTTCCCTTCATCGATACACCATTTTCTCGCCATTAATTTAGGAATGGAGCCTAATTCAATGGTAGAACTGCTAGACAGTGCCGGGTGATCCGCATAAGCGATAATATAACCCGCCTGAGTTGCCGGATAGGTCAAGCCGGAATTTTTTTCAAATTTACTTCTGTTGGCTTTAGCAGGCGCATAAACAACTAATAAGGGGTGGGCGATGGTGGCATCATAATTGGCGGGGGTGCGGACATTATATTTTATATTGGAATCCAGGGTTGATTCGCCATAAATCACGCCGCCCTCTCCCTCTTTCGCTCCCGCCGCGCAACGTTTTGTCAAACCCAATTGAGCATAATCAGCGGTCGCAATATGCGAAAATTCATCGCTATCATCAATGGATAAAAGCAAAACCGCTAACAAAACGGGCGCGCTAAAAATGATAATATTCGTTTTCGTTAAATGGGGTCGTATAGCTTCCCAGCTCAACTTGTTCATGATGTTCCTCCGTTAATTTAGTCCGACGCTTTCGTCGCTTGTAGTTTGAACTTAAAAAATATAAACAGCGCCAGCACAGCGCCGATTAAGATCAGCAAAATCAATCCGGTATTGCTTTTCTCCAGTTCAACGCCCACTTCAAAAGGCAAATGGGTATCTTGTTTCTTATCTCTATCAATAACGGTGACATGCGCTAAGTACTGACCCGGCCCAAACTGACTGAAATCGACTTTTTGATTGACATTGCCGGTTAAGATTTTTGCCGCCTTTTGAAAAAACACCCGGGTTCCTTCCGGCTCTTTAGTGATTTCATATTCAATACTGACATGACGCAGTTTTTTTCCTTCATAATCGAAAACCAAATAAGTTTCCCCTACCCCCGGAATTTTATTGCAATAGGTTTTGCTGCCGGAGATTGACGGCGTATAAGCGGAAAAATGGATATACTCAAACCCCACCTTTATTCGACAATCATCCACTTCATCAGCAGCCCCTCTATGCGCTTGAACCTGTGCCGGAAAAATAACCGACAAGCCCCCAATCGCCAATATTGTGGTCAATGAAATTTGTCGTAAAAGTTTGAAAACAAAATCGAATTGACTGAAGAGAATAGATTTAGGCATATTGCCTCCTTTTTTATTATTATAAAAACATTGACTCATTTAGATTAATTGAAGAGCCCCTAAAGCGTCAAACAAATCAAAATTACGCATTGTGTAAAGTCTATAAACTTATAATTTTTTCACTATGTCATAATTGACGTTTTCTTTAATGATTAGCTTTTAGTAAAATAGCTTGGTTTTGCATTAAGTTTTATATGCAAAAAACCCGTATCCCTTAACTTTCAGATCTTTGACATCATGAAAAAACTACTTTTAGCATTTGCTATCAGCCTTGTAAGTCTGTCAACCCCTACCAGCAATGTGCTCGCTGCCGATAAAGCTGCCGGCAAAATCGCTTTTGAAACTTGCCGCGGATGCCATAGCACACCGCAATACAGCTCAGTTTACCCAACTTATTATGTGCCGAAAATCGGCGGTCAGCGGGCATTTTATACTGAAGTCGCTTTAAAAGCCTATAGAAACGGTACAAGAGCACACGGTTCGTCTATGCCGGGTAATGCGGCCAACTTAAGCGATGCCACAATTGACAATATCGCGCTTTACACAGAAAAAGCCAGAGATGTGCGTAAAACCGCCCCAGCTTCCGGCAATCCCAAAAAAGGCAAGGAATTAGCAGCCGCTTGTGAATCCTGCCATACCAAAAACTTGAAAGACGAAGGCCAGACTGCGCCGATTTTAGCCGGCCAATATGGTAATTATTTGGAAAAAGCGATTAAAGACTATCAAACCGATGTACGCCAGGACCCAACGATGCAGGCGATGGTGAACGGTTTAACAGAAGATGAAATTCGCGATATTGCCGCTTATTTCGCGAAACAACGCGGATTAAGCATCGTTAAATAAGAACGCGTTCACTTTAAAGCGCTGGGAAAGCTTCCCGGCGCTCTCGCGCAGACTAACAATAAACCCTTCTAAAAGTAAGATTAATCCGGGCTTTTTTCTGCTGACGGCTTTTAGGCAATTCATGTTTCCAATAATGCTGAATTTCACCGGCCATAATCAATAAGTCGCCATGATTCAATTGCAGCTCCAATTTGGCTTTAGATTTTTTGTGTCGAAAGCGCAATAGCCTTTGTTCGCCAAAACTTAGCGACGCGATCAGCGGATTTTGCCCCAGCTCCTTTTCATCATCAGCATGACAACCCATTGAATCACGACCATCGCGATAAAAATTGGCCATTACGCTGTTAAATGATTCAGGAACAATTTTTTCTACATCGCTTTTAATCAGCAACAGTTCTTGCAACCAGGGAGTCGCCGGATGATCAACGCCCGAATAGCGGTAATGAGCGTGCTCATCGCCATACCAACACATCAAGCGCGGTACGTTTATCCATTTGCCGTAAATAAACAAGCGCTCTTGTCGCCAATCAATTTTCCGCCGCAACAGTTCAAACCAATCATCAGCTTGCTCAACTGAGTAGAAACCAGGGGATAGATAAAGTTCGCCATTAGTCGGTAAAATGTTTTCCGGCATTAATTTACACTCATTGAAATTCAACATTGAGCGGTCAAGCGCTTTCTCGATTTTAAAAAATAACGCTCATTTCAAGATAATAACTGCGCCCTGGAATCTCCAAATGACTGGAAGAAATCTCCAATGCCGGTTCTTGACCATGACTATTAAAGGCATTCCGTACTGATGCAGTCATATTCAAATGTCCCCATAATTCTCTGCCCAATAGGGTAAAATCAACAGCTTGGTAATCTTCCAAATCACGCCTATCATCAACGTCGCTAATACGATTGCCGACCCAATTCAGCTGAGTTTGGATTTGCCAATGTGGTAAAAAATTCCATGATAAGGCGGCGTAGATTTTATGTTCCGGAACTCGCTCAATCCGCCGGTTTCTACTATGGTCTCTAGAATTCTGCCAAGCATAATTACCGTTGAACCGCCAACCTTGAGTTAATTGCCAATCCCACTCAAGCTCATATCCGTAGCCGCTATATCCGGCCCCATTGACAATTTTAAGCGCATCATCAACTAATTCAAAAGAAATATTATTTTCCATATAAAAATAATATACATTCAAAACACTGCGAAAATCATCGCTAGGTCGATAATCGAACACCCATTCCAAAGTACTGATTTCTTCCGGCTGTAATTCAGGGTTACCAATAAATAAGGCGCTATTTTGTTGATACAGTTCCATAAAACTGGGCGCCCGAAATGCTTGCCCGAACAATAATTTGCTCGTCAACTGTTGGTTTGCGCGCCAAACCAACGCAAAGCGAGGATTGATCGTTCCGCCGAAATCAGAATAATGGTCATACCGCAGCCCGGCGGTAAAATGCCACTGTTCAGCGATATTCCACTCATCCTGGATAGCGAATGAATAGATTTCTCTGTGTTGGTCAGTTAAAAACGCATAAGGCGTTTGACTGACATCAACCGACTCTCCGGCAATATTCACGGCAGGAAACGGAGCGAGACGATTCGGATCAATAACGCCTGGGCCGTAATTTCTACTTTCTTCACCTGTCAACGTCTCATATCGAAAACCGGCTTTAATACTCATGCGATGATCTTCAACACCGGTGTAAAGAAAATCAGCGACGAATTCGGGATTTAAGGTGGAAATTTTCAAATGCGATTGAGCGCCATCCGGAAAAAACATTTGGGTGGAGAAAACACCGAGCTTTTCATTAAGCATAGCATTGTTACTAAAACCGCCGGGTATTATAGCCCCTGGCGGAAATATGAAATGTTTGACCAAAGCTTCCGATTCCACGATACTGGCGGCTAATGAGATTTGGTAGTCTTGAAAAAGATCTTCAGTCGAATATTTTAATTGATAGCTGAAATGATGCGCATCACCAGTTCCCGCATCATCCAACACATTTGCCAATCCCGCCCTCAATCCTTGATCAACCAATTGAAATCCCCAAAACGCAAATTGCCAATGTTTACGTTTAAGATTCAAGTGCGCGTTCCAACGTTCCGACTGATCCTGATAGACTCCGGGAGCTAATGATGCTTGAGTGCCTATAGCTTGATCAATAAGCGTCTGAGCATCATCTTTAACTAATCTGTCGTTGTCAGCGTTGTTATGACTATATTGCAAACTGGCGGATATTTTCCAATCCTGATATTCCTGACCATGTTGCAACCATATACTTTGGGTATCGGAATCTCCCACTCGTCCGCCTAACTCAGACCCTTGTAAATCACCCGCTTTTTTAGTGACGATATTGATCACTCCGGCAAAAGCATCCGCCCCGTATAATGCTGAACCGGGTCCTCTGATTATTTCTATGCGTTGAATAGCTTCAACCGGTAACTCCATACCCGTTAAGTGACTTCCTTTATACGGCAAGGTATATCGCACCCCGTCCATCATTAACAACACCTGATTGCCAAGCCCGTTAGGTAAGCCGCGCATAGTATAAATATAATCGCCTATTACCCGTTGTATGCTGGCATGTATGCCCGGAACAGTATCCAGAATTTCATGTAACTGAGTTGCCCCCATGCTATCAATTTGTTTATCAGTTATCACTGTGGTAACCGCCGCCGATTGAACGCTACTACGCGCAGCACCGCTTGTTGCGATAGTTAGAGGAATTTCCGCTAATTCCGCCGGAGATAAGGCGAATAAATCATCCATTTTTTTATAGGCATAGCTCAATTGCGGAGCGGACGCCAGCAAGGGTGCTGAAACTAAGATCACTTTCAAAACTTCAGGCTTCACAGCAATTCATCCAACGGTTTGGGCGCTGCTATGCCGTATCCTTGTGCATAATCGACGCCTAAAGATTTCAATTTTGCTAAAATTTCATCATTTTCAACAAATTCGGCAATGGTCTTCTTTCCCATGACATGACCGACCGAATTGATCGATTCAACCATGGCATGGTCAACCTTATCATCCAATATATCTTTAACGAACTGGCCGTCAATTTTTAAATAATCAACCGGCAGGTTTTTTAAATAGGCAAATGATGACAAACCACTACCGAAATCATCCAATGAAATGGAACATCCGCGTTGACGCAAGCTATGAATAAATTGTTGAGCAAAGGTTAAATTACTAATCGCCGCTGTTTCGGTAATTTCAAAACAAATCTTTTCAGTCGGTATTTTCCAATAGGCGAATTGCTGATCAATAAAACCTAACATACTCTCATCGGTCAGCGTTAACCCGGATAAATTCAAGGAACAATGCGCCAGCTCATTCAAGAATTGCGGATGCTCAGACAACCATTGAAATAACTTAGCGATCACCTGTTTATCCAAAGCGCTGATGATATTGTATCGTTCCGCAGCCGGCAAAAACGCCCCCGGCCCTACTATCCCGCCTTGCTCATTTTTATAGCGCACCAGCGTTTCAAATATAATCTCTTCATTGCCATCATCAACCGAAATAATTGTTTGCCCGTACAAACAGAATTTGTCTTCTTCTATACCCCGCTGGATTTTTTCCACCCACTGCATTTCGCCTTGCCGTGAGGCGAGCTCTTCATCATCCGGACTGAATAAATGCACTCGATTGCGGCCTTTATCGTTTGCCGCATAACAAGCCGCATCGGCTTCTTTAAGAATATCGACGGCGTTGCCGCAGACGTGATTAATCAAAGCGACGCCGATACTGACGCCGACATTGAAACAACGATCTTCCCAGCCGAATTGGAAATCACATACAATACTGCGCAGTTTTTCACTCACATGCAAGGCTTCATCAACACTACAATTCAGCATCAACACCCCAAATTCATCACCGCCCAAACGCGCTAAAACATCTTGATGACGCATATTTTTTTTCAGCTCATCGCCGAGTTGTCTCAACAACTCATCGCCCGCTAAATGCCCGCAGGTATCATTAATGACTTTGAATTGATCCAAATCCAAATAACCGAGCGCATGCACGCTATGATTTATTTGCGCCTCTTCCACTATCTGTTGAACATGGATATCGAATTCGCGGCGATTCACTAAACCGGTTAAGGCATCATGGCTGGCTTGATAAGCGACTTTTTCAGAAAGCATTTTTGCTTCGGTCACATCCTCGCAAACCAACAAAAAATTACGCCGTTCATCATCTTCTTCCAAAACTCGCGCCGATTCCCTGACCCAGATTATGCGATCATCAAAACAAATCTTGCGGACTTCTTCTTTATAGACTTTGGTGGGATTCAACAAACACAAATCAAACAGCGCCCGACTGGCTCCACGATCATCAGGATGAACGAAGTCAAAAATTGATTTGTCCACGATTTGATTGACCGTTAATCCTAATTGTCGGGCGCCGAACCGGTTAACCGATAATATCCTCCCCTTCAAGTTTAAATGGAACACCATACTGGGGTTATTATCATAAAGCGCCAAATAATTATTAATAGCTGTTTCCAGTTTTCTATTTTGTATATCAACCGTGGTCAACATATTGTTGAAGGCGTCCACCAACACCCCGATCTCATCATTGCTATTTTTTTTCGCCCTTAAGGCATAATTTTTATCGGTGCTTATTTTATGGGCAATATCCGCCAATTTTTTGAGCGGCGATGAAACCCAATTTAGAATCGGCGCGGTTAAAAAAAATGCAATCATTGAGGCGGAAAAGAACACCAACAACACCAAACCGATATATTTTAACTTTCGTTCCAGCTTTTGCGATAAATCGGCAATGATCAATAAGCCGCCCACTTGTTCATCATCCAACCAAACCGGTACAAATACAAATAATTGATTTTTTTGGAACTGGGTGAGTAAACCGTCCATCCGCGCCGGACATTGTTTCTTCAACAATTTATGTTTGGAGGTAAACTTTTCACCCTGTTGCTTATACATACAAACATCGGTAACATGACTGAGATCGCTTAACGCCTGTAAACTTTCCAAAGCCACTTCAACATCATCGAATACCAATGCTGCGGTACTGCGATCCGCCACTAGACGCCCCATCGCTTCAAGATCGGATCGGATCTCATTTTTCATTTGTGCGATTTCGACGATTGCCAATAACAACATCGCGATAATCAGCGATAAAATGGTGGAAAAAAACAACATCGAGAATAACTTAGCCTTAATCGGCAAATGGCGGAAAATTCTATTCATATGAATTCCCCACCAATTCGGCCAATTCTAAAAGTTTGGCGCTGATTTTAAAACTTTTAGCTTTTGCTGCGTCTACGTTGATGCGTAGTTTGACCCGGTCATTCTTTATCAAAAAAGTAATGACGGATGAACGCTCGGTCTGTGATTCGACATCTTCATCAAAAATCGAACGTTCTAATGATGTAATGGTTAATATACCCGCTTCATTGCTCCCTGATTTATCAGCGTCATACTCCGCCATCTCAAAGTAAGCTATATGACAATGCTTTAATGATTGTCCGGCAGCCAAATATTCCACCACAATAGGAGCGCCCGACACAGTACGCTTCCTCAGCGGCTCGAGTAGATTTCCAAAGGGATTCTCACCTATCACGCAAATATTGAATTGTTCCGAAATCTGCTGTGGCCAAGTGATGAATTTGGTGAAATTATAAATATAAGCGGCTTTGACTTTGTATTCCATTACCGACTTGTCGGCATGCGCCCAAGGCGAAATACTAATCAGTAACAGTAGCGCTATCCGTATCCGAAACATGTTTGCTTTGAAAGACTGTATACACCGCAGCAGTCTATTTTGATAAGTGTATTAGTAAGAAGTAATAATTTTAGTTCATTTCAAGATAAAAGCGACGGCTTTGTAAAAAAATTGCCTATCACTTCAATGAAGTCCAGATGATCCTGCGCCCCGGCGCTTTCCCGAATACTATGCATAGCCCACATCGGATTGCCGACATCTACCGATCTAACCCCTAATTTTGCCGCCGTCATCGGCCCAATCGTGCTGCCGCAAGGAATATCGGTTCGATGACTGTATTCCTGCCATTTCACCTGAATCTGCTCGCAACATTGTTTAAATACCGCCGAAGATACGCTCTCGGAAGTATATCGTTGATTGGCGTTAATTTTTATCACCGGCCCCTGATTAACAAAGACTTTATGTTCAGGTTCGTAGGCGCTTGGAAAATTAGGCTGATAAGCGTGCGCCATATCAGCGCTGATCATAAAACTGTTGGCTAATGCGCGCTGATAATCTTCCCGCCGTTGTTTTCGACTTAAAGCAATGCGCTCCAGAATATCCGGTAAAAAAGAGCCGTCAGCGCCCTTAGGGGTTTCACTACCGATCTCTTCATGATCAAACATTGCGCAGACCAGAGTTTGACCGCTGTTTAAACTTTGTTCTTTTAATAATGCCTGCAAACCCACATGACATGACGCCAGATTATCCAACTGACTATCGGCTATAAACTGTTGCCGCTCGCCCCATAAAGCGCCTTTTTGACAATCATAAACATTAAGTTCCCAACTATAAATCTGTTGCTCATTTAATGATGTGGCGGCAGCTAACAATTTTTGAAAATCACGCCCGCCCAATTGACCTTCAATAGTCGATAAGATTAAGCTCAATCCGGTTTGTTTATTCAGCTTCAGGCCCTCTTCATTCACCTTACGATTCATATGAATCGCTAAATTCGGAAGACGCAGCAGAGGCTGATCAAATTTCACCAACTGATCGGCAATATGACCCGTATCTGTTTGATAACTCACTCTGCCGGCTAAACTTAAGTCTCTATCCGTAAAAGTCGCCAGTATCGGGCCGCCGTAGACCTCAACGCCGACTCTTACCATTTGATCAGTGACCGACAAAGCTCTAGGTTTTACTCTAAGTCCAGGCGAGTCGGTATGAGCGCCGAAAATGCGAAAGCCGGACTCTGAAATCAACATCTCGCCAACCACAAATGCAATAATGGATGAGCCATCGCGAACCACATAATAACGCCCGCCAGGCTGCAAATCCCAGGCATCTTTTTCCGATAATGCAACAAATCCATGCTCCTCCAGCCTGGAAACAACGGTTTTCACAGCATGCCAAGGGCTGGGGCTGACGTCGATGAAGTCTAATAAATCCTGAATTTGCTTGTCCGTAGTCATCATTTTTGGGTAAGTTCCAATGAAGCTGAATTAATACAATAACGTAAACCGGTGGGTTGCGGACCATCGCTAAAAACATGTCCCAAATGCGCATCGCATTGTTTACATGTCACTTCGATGCGCTGCATGCCATGACTACTATCGGCATATTCCTGCAAACTATCCGAATTCAAGACATCCCAAAAACTCGGCCAGCCGGAACCGGAGTCGTATTTTTGATCGGAATCAAATAAAGGGTGAGCGCAACAGGCGCAGACATAAACGCCATCATCCTTACAATCCACATAACGGCCTGTAAAAGGCGCTTCAGTGGCTTTTTGTCGGCATATTTGGAACTGTTCCGAGCTCAGTTGCTGACGCCATTCATTGTCTGATTTAATTATTTTAGCCATTATAATCTCTCCTATAGTGATTAAGAATGAGGATACAACAACTAATGACGCTTCAATAAATCACTGACCCGCCTTAAATCCTCTTCAGTATCGACTCCGGCTTCCGGCGTTTTGTCGACAGTTTTCAGAATAATCTTTTGGCCATGCCATAACACCCTTAATTGTTCCAAGGACTCCACCTGCTCTAAAGGCGATGGGGACCAAGAGCAGTACTTATTTAAGAAATTAACCGTGTAAGCGTAAATACCGATATGTCTTAAATAAGGCAAAGCGACTTGTGATAAATCCGCCTGCTCAGGGAAGCGGCTTCTATCCCAAGGGATGGGCGCACGGCTGAAATAGAGAGCATAACCTTGCCGGTCGGTGACGACTTTAACCGCATTCGGGTTAAAAACTTCCTCGGCTGATTGAATTTCCGCCGCTAAACTCGCCATGCCGGCTAATTGTTGGCCCGCCAAAATTTGCGCCACATCATTAATGTAAGTCGGAGGAATCAACGGTTCATCGCCTTGCAAATTGACAATAATGCCTTCATCGCGCCAGGACATGATGTCCGCAACCTCGGCAATCCGCTCAGTGCCGGACTGATGATTAGCATCCGTCATCGCTACTTGCAAGCCTAATTTCTCCACCGCATCGTAAATACGTTGATCATCGGTCGCCACCACGACTTGCTCCGCATTAGCTTCCAAGGCGCGTTGACAGACATGCGCAATCATCGGCTTACCGGCGATTTCCAGCAACGGCTTACCCGGCAAACGAGTGGAGCCGTATCGCGCCGGAATGACAACTTTAAAGTCTAGCGCCATTATTCTAAGCTTTCTATTTCTGCTTCACTAAGCTCTCTAGCATCATCTTCCAACATCACGGGAATATCATCGCGTATCGGGAAGGCCAGACGATCCGCTTTACAAATCAGTTCCTGCTTATCCTTGTCGTAGCGCAAAGAACTTTTACAAATCGGGCAGGCTAATATTTCCAACAATTTCTTATCCATTCACAGATTCCTTATTTTTTAAATAAATTAATGAGTTGTTGTAGTTTATGTACAAAAACCGGCTGTGGTTTTGCTTGAACAGGAACATACCAAAAATGTTGTTCCGCAAATCCCATACATTTAACAGCATCTTTTTCGGTCATCAGTACGGGTAATTGATCGCCAAAATCGACATCTTCCGGGCGGAAATGATAATGATCCTGGAAAGCCCGTTGGTCAATTTCCAGCTCATGGTCGCGCAATAGTTTGAAAAATCGATCCGGATTGCCAATCCCGGCTATGGCGTGACAACAATCAAAATTGGCGAAATAAGATAAGGGCTGCCGTTCTTGAGTTTTCAAATTGATCGCGGTATCGCCGCTCAAATGCATGGAAAACTCATGATCTTCTTCCGCCACCCCGTTGACAATCGCCAAATCCGCCTCGTGAACGCGCTCAATCGGCTCACGTAAAGGACCAGCGGGTAAGGAATAACGGTTACCGAATCGACGTTGTCCATCAATGACCACAATTTCTAAATCGCGCTGCAATTTATAGTGTTGCAAGCCGTCATCAGAAATAATAATGTCGCAATCATGGTTATCCAATATATAACGCCCGGCGGCGACTCTATCCGCACAAACAACCAAAGGCGCGTCAACATTGCCGGCAATCAATACCGATTCATCACCGACTTTTGCCGGGTTATCATCTTTAGACACTAACAAAGGCTGTTCATGCATTTCGCCGCCATATCCACGACTGATAATGCCCGGCTTAAATCCCTGCTCCCGTAAATAATTCTGCAACCAAATCACCAAGGGCGTCTTGCCCGTGCCGCCTACCGTGATATTACCGACAATAATCACCGGAACCGGCAATTTCACGTTTTTTTTCAAGCCATGGCGATAAAAAAACCGCCTTAAGCGCACCGCATCGACATAAAAAAGTGAAAAAGGCACCAACCAAACAGTGAGATAATAGTCTTTATACCAGCCATCTTGAAGCCAACGGGCAAAGGTCTTTTTCATTGTTCTTCCGTTATACGTTGAGTTGCAAAAGTAATTTTCTTAAAGCCGATTCGACTGGCGATATCCATTGCGGTAATCACCGCTTGATGCGGCGTTTGCGCATCCGCATTGATAATAAAAGGAATTGTTCGCGACTCCCCGGCAAGATCCATTAACGCCTTCTGCAAAGCTGAGGAATTGCTGCCGGAAACCGCCAGAAAAGCGCCTTTATCCCGGCTGATGAAATATTGCCCGGAAGCATTGATCATCAAGGTTAATACTTTGGGTTGATCCGCCGCTTCAGTTCCCTGTGCATCGGGTAAGTTTATTTTAATTTCAGTTTGTCGATTGAACGTGGTGGTCACCATAAAAAATATCAACAACAAAAACACTACATCGATCATCGGCGTCAAGGATATTTCCAATGGTTTTTTTTTGCGGCGATTAAAGTCCATCACAACCTCTCTCTATCACCCTGCATCACATCAATCAATCGTAACGACTCTTCTTCCATCTTAACGACATATTCATCAATTAAACGTTCAAAATAACGATGAAAAATCACGCTGGGTATGGCCACGCATAAACCCGCCGCCGTGGTGATCAAAGCTTCTGAAATACCGCCCGCCAGTATGCCGGGATCGCCGACGCCGTGCGCCATGATCGCTGAAAACACCTTGATCATACCGATCACCGTACCCACCAAGCCTAACAAAGGCGCAATAGAAGCAATCGTACCTAAAGTATTCAAATAGCGTTCCAATTCGTGAACCACTTGCCTGCCGGCTTCTTCAATACTGGTCTTCATCACTTCGCGGCCATGATGGCTATTGGCCAATCCGGCCGCCAACACAACGCCCAATGGAGAAGACTGTTTTACTTTGCGTATTGTTGAATCCTCAATCTGATTATTGCGAAACAATTGCCAAATCCGCGGCACCAATTCCGCCGGTAAAATTTTTGCGCGCTTTAAAGACCAAAATCGTTCGCAAATAATCGCCATCGCGGTAATTGAACAAAGAATAATCGGCAACATCATCCAGCCGCCGTTTTTGATTAACTCAAACACTACTCTACCTGTTGTAAATACTAATCGTGATATTTTAGCTGTTTTACTCTGCCGACCCAAATGAAGGCGATTAAAAAGGCAATGCAACATAACATGGCGGCGACCGAATAAACAAACTCCGCTCCCAATTCATCCCAGAAAAAACCGCTATACAAACTACCCAGCATGCCGCCCAAGCCAAAGCTCATACTGCTGTACAGAGCCTGGCCTTTGCCTTGATGCTCAACACCGAAATATTGATGCACCAGATGAATCGCCGCCACATGCGAAGAACCAAACGATGCGGCGTGCAGTAATTGTGCAGCGATCATAACCGCGTAATAATCGACAAAATGAGCGATTAACAACCACCTGACAATGCTTAGAAAAATACTGATCAGCACAATGGTTCTCAAACTCAACCAGGCCAACAGTTTTTTCATCAGCATGAACAATAATATTTCCGCACAGACGCCGACCGACCATAACAACCCGATCACGGTAGCGGAATATTGATGATGACTCAAATAAATTGAGTAGAACACATAATAAGGCCCGTGCGCCAACTGCAACAGCATATAAACAATAATGAAAGCGAAAATCTCCGGCTTCAACAAAATATGCAGCAAGCTGATAGAATCTCGGCCGCTATAGCCCATCTTGGCTTCCGGGGTAATCAACACGGCCAGCCATATTAAGCCCAACAACGCGGTTAACAAATAGGGTAAATCATCAATACTGTAAAATTCCAACAATCGACCGATACCTAACACGGCGACGATAAAACCGACCGAGCCCCATAAACGAATACTGCTGTAACGATGCGCTTGGTCTTTTAAATGAAACAGGGTGACCGCCTCAAACTGCGGCAAAGTAGCGTTCCAAAAAAAACTAAAACCAACGGTAATTAAGGCAAACCAAAGGTAGCCTTTGAAGAACAGAAAACCGGTAAAAATGAGCGCTGCAAAAAAAGAAGCAATGCGAATAATCATCATGCTTTTGCGGGTGTGATCCGCTATCGCCCCTAATAAATTGGGCGCGATAATTTTGGTGACGATCATAAACGCTGACAATTCACCGATTTCCATTGCGCTGAAACCGGCGTTTTCCAGATACAAACTCCAGAACGGCAAAAAACCGCCTAAAGTGGCAAAATAGAAAAAATAAAATAAAGATAAACGCCAATACGGCAAATTCATGGATTCAAACTCAATATTGGATTGGCGTTGTATCAAGGCGCGCAGTGTGCGCCCTACATAGAAAGAAGGCCTAGCACCCTACCCCATAAATAATTGATAAATTGGGACGCAAGCTTTAGCCTACACCCCAGGTTTTTATAATATTTAGAGAGTGAGTTCTAGTTTAAATAGGCTTCAAGCCGCTATCGACACCGAGATTTTGCGCTCTATGTCTGAGCATATGATCCATTATTGTAATCGCCATCATCGCTTCGGCAATCGGTGTGGCGCGAATACCGACGCAAGGGTCATGACGACCATGGGTGACCACCTCAATCGGTTCCCCTTGTACATTAATGCTTTTACCGGGTATCCGCAGACTGGAAGTCGCTTTTAAAGCAATACTGGCGACCACATCCTGGCCGGTGGAGATACCGCCTAAAATGCCGCCCGCATGATTGCTTAAAAAGCCTTCCGGAGTCATTTCATCGCGAAAGTCCGTTCCTTTGCTGTCCACGCAATCAAAACCATCGCCGATTTCCACCCCTTTTACCGCATTAATGCTCATTAAGCTATGCGCCAACTCAGCATCCAGACGGTCAAAAATCGGTTCGCCCAAACCCGGCGGCACATTGCTCGCAACGACTTGAATTCGCGCGCCTATCGAATTGCCTTCTTTACGCAGCGCATCCATATAGCTTTCCATTTCCGCCACTTTATCCGCATCGGGACAAAAAAACGGATTCTGACTGACTTGAGCCCAATCCACTTTTTCGATTCTAATCGGCCCTAATTCCGATAAATAACCCTTAACTTCTATTGAAAACTGCTCACGCAAATACTTTTTGGCGATAGCCCCGGCAGCAACCCGCATGGCCGTTTCCCGCGCCGATGAACGACCACCGCCGCGATAATCGCGAAAACCGTATTTTTGATAATAACTGTAATCGGCATGTCCCGGTCTGAATGATTCAGCGATATTAGAATAATCTTTGGAGCGTTGATCGGTGTTTTCAATCAACAAACCGATCGGCGTGCCGGTGGTTTTGCCTTCAAACACGCCGGACAATATTTTCACCTGATCCGCTTCCCGACGTTGCGTGGTATGCCGAGAAGTGCCCGGCTTGCGTCTATCCAGATCAATTTGTAAATCCTGCTCGGTCAACAACATTCCCGGCGGGCAGCCGTCAACAATGCAACCCAAGGCCAAACCATGGCTCTCGCCGAAAGTAGTGACTGTAAATAATTTTCCTATACTATTTCCTGACATATTTATAAAGCGCTTAAAAATGATGAATGATATTGTCTAACTTGCTCAGCCGTTAGTAGGAATACACCGTCGCCGCCGCGTTCAAAATCCAGCCACAAAAATGGCACATCCGGAAATTTTCTTTGCAAAGTCTCAGCGCTGCTGCCGACTTCAATCACCAAAACGCCATGTTCCGCTAAATAATGATCCGCTTCCACCAAAATTTGAAGAACCAGATCCAACCCCTGTTCACCGCCTCTAAAGCCCATCGCCGGTTCATGATGAAATTCCGGCGGCAAGTCCTCCCATTCCGCCTGGCTGACATAAGGCGG
>SPJK01008158.1_pt1 | contig 16392 bp, 13 predicted proteins | sample 3741771 | NCBI WGS metagenome assembly SPJK01 (sample SAMN10925997, study PRJNA522277) | cold seep metagenome | isolation source: Elba SIP-enriched marine methane seep metagenome, extraction at timepoint T2 | place: Italy: coast of Elba, Mediterranean Sea | reverse complement strand
CAGCACGCCGCCCAGCAGCGCGTAAGGCAGCTGTGTGCGCACATGTTCCATGTGATCGCAGCCCGATGCGAGCGACGCAATGATCGTCGTGTCGGAGATCGGCGAGCAATGGTCACCAAACACGCCGCCGCCCATCACGGCAGCGACAGCAAGCGGCAGGGGCACCCCTGCCCCGACCGCGAGCGGAATCGCGACGGGGATGAGAATGCCGTACGTGCCCCAACTGGTGCCGGCTGTGAATGAGGTGATGCCGGCCGCAATGAACAGGATGGCAGGGATCGTCCAGGGCGCCGGGAAGCTGGAGGCCATGCTGGCAATGAACTCGCGCATACCGACAGCGTTGAGGCTCGCCCCGAGCACCAGCGCCATGTAAATCATCGTGACCGCTGGCAGCAGATCGCCCATGCCTTTGAAGCCGATGTCGAGAAGCTCGCCCTTGGCGCGGCGCGAATGGGCGAGGCAGAGGAAGGCGACCACGGTGCCGAGAATGACCGACCACAAGATGGCCTGCGACCCGGACCCTTCGCGAATGTCGCCATTGCCGGTCCACAGCATGAAGGCGATCGTTCCGCCAATCATCACAATCAAAGGCAGCGCCATATAGATGGCCTTCGAGGCGGGCGCTGGAGCTTCATTGAACATGCCGGTTCCGGAGGCTGCCGCCGCTTTGGAGCCGGATTGTTCGACGGCCGCCATCGGACCAAACGTCTTGTTCGAGAACACTGTGAAAAAGACCAGAACCAGGGTTATCCAGGCATAGAAATTCAGCCCGATGGTCGCCATCAGCACCCCCGTGGCGCCATCGACGCCATTCTCGTTCAACAAACCGAGCAGATAAGCGCCCCAGCCATTGAACAGGATCAACACACTGACCGGCGCGCAGGTGGAATCGATAATGTAGGCCAGCCGCTCCCGGCTGATCTTGAGCTTGTCGAACAGCGGCCGGCCGAGAATGCCGGTGGTCAGCAGGCTGATATTGGTCTCGACAAAGATCAGCACACCGCAAATCGCGGTCACCAGGCTGGCGCGGCGCGGGGTCGAGGCGAAGCCGGAGCTTTGCAGGCGCTCGACCATCGCGCTGATCCCGCCGGAGCGGTGCATATAGACAATCAGCGCGCCAATGATCAGGCAGAATAACAGGACCCGCGTATTGTACGGACTGTCAAAGACGCCAACCGCACGGTCAATCCCGCCCAGCGCGCCCATGAACGGGTTGAACCCGGCAATGATGGTCTCACTCAGCCAGATGGCCAGCCCGAGCGCCCAGAACACATTGCGGGTCCAGATCGCGACGATGATCGCGACAATGGGCGGTGTGATCGTGAGCCAGTCCATATCGGTCTAGTTCAACACGTCCGGCGAAATCAGCTCTGAAGTGCGCGCATCTTCAGCAGCCTGAACCAGCCGCATCATGTTGCCGCCCCAGATTTTTTCGACATCCTCATGCGTATATCCCGCCTCGAGCAGATCGTGGGTGATCTTCTGCAGCATGGAGACGTCGCTCATGCCGTCGACACCGCCGCCGCCATCCCAGTCACCGCTAATGCCGACATGGTCCGGGCCGATCAGCTCAAGCACGTGAAAAGTATGCTCCATGAATTTTTCATAGGTCGAGCGCGGACGTGGGAAATCGCGATCGAGCTCCTGCCGCGCAGCGAACCAGGCGGCCAGCGCCTCATCGTCGAGGCCGCTTGGGTTTTCGCCATAAGCGGCGTTGAACACTTCCAGTGCAGCCTGGCGCTCCGGTGACGGCACCAGGGTCTCGAGATAGCCGCCAAAGATGTTCATCTGGATCACCCCGCCGGCTGCGGCGAGTTCCTGCAGCAGCGCATCATCAATATTGCGCGGATGGTCATAGACCGCCTTGGCGCCGGTATGTGACAGGATGATGGGTGTCGTCGAAAGCGCCAGCATGTCGCGCACGGTTGCGTCCGCAGCATGACTGCCATCGAGCACCAGGCCGAGGCGATTGGCTTCGCGCACCAGATCTTCGCCGAGCGGACTGAGACCATCATAGAGCGGCTCGATATCCGTGGCGCTGTCGGCAAACTGATTATTGGCAAAATGGACCGGCGCGATCATCCGCAATCCGCCAATATAGAAATGCTCCAGCAAGGACACGTCGAGGCCGAGCGGATACGAGTTTTCCATGCTCTGGAACACGACTTTCTTGCCGTCAGCAAGAATGCGCTCGGCATCGGTCGCGGTGAAAGCCAGCGCCACTTCGTCGTGATACTTCGCAGCGAATTCGCGGATCGCCGCCTGACGCATCAGGCCATGCGTGCGCGCGGCGGCATACGAAGCCTCACCCAATGGGCCCTGCCGGGTGAAGATGACCCAGAACCCGCCATCGAGACCGCCTTCATTCATGCGCGGCAGGTCGACATGCGTGCCATCCTCTTCCCAGGTGCCACGCTCGGTGAAGACGTAATCCGCCGTGTGGAACAAAGCCGGCGTATCGAGATGGCTATCAAAGACCGCAATCGATTCGTGGAACGCATCCGCATCGCCGCTTGTGTGGGCCGCAGCCTCCGGGGCCTGTTGAACCGAAATTATGCTGCCCGCGCCTTGCATCTGCGGCGCGCATGCGGTCACCGCAAGCGCCGCCAAACTTCCCATCCCGAAACGGATCATGCTGGAACTCCTTCAATCTGAAAACAGACCTAATGGAGGCTGGACTCAAAGCAAGTCCGCGGCTGCCTGATCGGCCCAGATCACGTGCTGCAATCCCACAAAGCGGGCCATTCGGCCAAGCTCTGCGTCCAGCTTCTCAGCGCGCGCATCGGTCCAGCGCACCTTTGGTTCTTTCCACAAGCGGAGAACGTTGAGCTGGCTCGCTTTGCGATCAGCCTTGATCTCGATCCGGCCAACAAATCGGTCGCCTTCAAGCAGAGGATAGACATAATAGCCCCATTGCCGTTTGGCCGCCGGCACGAACATCTCGACCGTGTAATCGAACCCGAACAGGCGCTTCAGTCTGGCACGGTCGCGAATGACCGGATCGAACGGGTTGAGGATGCGCAGGCGCGAGGTCGGCGCGGAGACGGCAGACAGGCGCTGTTCGATGTCCGGCGGCGCCAGCACGCAGACTTTGGTCTTGTCGGCACAGGCAATCTCGACCGGCACCAGGTCCGCATCATTTCGAGCGGCCCAGGTCTTGGCTTCGGCATTGCTGACCGCATCCCAGAAACGCTGAATATCGCCTTCGCTGCCAAACGCCATCCGGTCGAGGGCATTGCGGCAGAGCCAGTCAATCTGCTCTTCGTCTGAGGGCACACGCACGCGCAGATCGTCCGGGATGACCCGCTCGCTGAGATCATAGAATTTGGTGAAATTCTCGCGATGCGAGGTCGAGAGTTCGCCCGCATACCACATATAGTCGAGCGCCAGCTTGTGCGGCGGCCGAGCCCACATCCGCTTCTCGCCCTGGACCTTGGTGTCGAACGCTTTTGTGCACAGCGGCCCTTCCTCGCGAATACGATCCTTGATCGCATTGCGACCGTCGGCACCAAGCATGCCGCGATGCCATTCCCATCGCCGGACCTTCTCTTCAAGCCGGCGAAACTGCCTCTGCCACATCGGATAGAAGTCCATCGGGAGGACCGACGCATCATGCGTAAAGTGTTCAAAAACAAGGCGATGGTCGGCCATATGCTTGTTGAGCATACGCTCGCGATAATTCTGGTTGCGGCTCCACAGGATGTGGTGATGCGCTCGCGACACGACCTGGATCGTATCCAGCTGCACAAAGCCGAGCTTTTGAATGAGCCCGTCGAGATCGAGCTTGCCGGTGGGCGTGTCTGCCAGCCCCTGCGCAGCCAGCCAAAGCCGGCGCGCGTCTCGGTTGGAGATTTGCAGGGGCGCGAGGTCTGGCATGACTATTCCGTAGCGGGGCAGCCGGCGCCGTCCGGATCGGAAGTCTTCAAGACCCAATCGAACGCGTCGTTCAGGATCTGGCGGTAGACCTCCACGTCATAAGCCAGATCAGAATGGCCGAGCGCTGAATAGAAGCTTCGACCCTCTCCCGGGCAGCCAACCCAGATCACGGGATGTTCTGCTGGCGTGTCACCCATTGCCCAGTTGGCGAGGTTTTCCACGTCCGCGCCCTTGGGCTGGAAGTCCGGCTCATGGATGCCGGCCAGTGGCAGCAGACCATAATCACTCGGGCGGCTGTCAAAAAAGTACCATTCCTCATCATGGTCCCAGACCTGAGTTGCGTTGGCCATGATGGGGTGCGCGTCGTTCAACCGTTCTACGCGTACGGTATTGAAATGCGGCGTCAGTGGATGACCGACAAATGTCGGGCCGATCACGACCTGCGAGTACCATTCCCAATCGCCATGCGTATTGTCGCCAGACCCGTGCAGGCCGATCCAGGCGCCGCCGGCTTCCAGCCAGTCCTGGAAAACCTGCTCTTGTTCAGGACTCAGCGCGTCGCCCGTCGTGTTGTTGAAGACGATCACTTCGAAGCGCGCCAGATCATCCGGATTGAACACGGCCGAATTGACGGTCGTGAAAATGCCGAAGCCGCGCTCACGCGACAGTTCGACGAAAAACTTGTCGGCGCCGGCGATGCCCTCATTGTGGCGCCAGCCTTCTGTCTTGGAAAAGACCAGGATGGCCGGCCGCTGCATCCATTTGGTAATATGCGGCGGCACCGAGTCATAAACCGCCTCTGTTTCATCCGTGCTCTGCGCCGCGCCGTTTTGCTGGCAGGCTGCGGCGGTCACAAGCAGGAGCGCCCCCAGCAACCCTCTGCTGAGGCTCCAAAAATGCGATATCATGTGTCTTCTCCCCGTGATTTTCTGATCGCCCGCCATTTGGCCAGACGTTCTGCGATCGGCCCCTCTCGACCCAATCCCTTCGGCGTGTAGAACGCCACCCGATCCATGCCGTCGGGAAAATAATTTTGTCCTGAAAAACTGCCATCGGCGTCGTGGTCATATTCGTACCCGTCGCCATAACCCTGATCCTTCATCATATTGGTCGGCGCGTTGAGGATATGTTTGGGCGGCATCAGTGACCCGGTTTCGCGCGCCGCAGCGCGGGCGCGTTTCAGCCCGATATAAGAGGCATTGGACTTCGGCGCTGTGGCGAGATGAACGACCGCATGCGCCAGCGGGATCAGCCCTTCCGGCTCGCCCAGTCGTTCGAACGCCCGCGCCGCTTCCCCGGCCACCATCATCGCTGTCGGGTCGGCGAGGCTGATATCCTCGCTCGCCATCACCACCAGGCGCCGAGCAATGAAGAGTGGATCCTCGCCGCCTTCAAGCATCCGGGCAAACCAGTACAGCGCTGCGTCCGGGTCCGAACCCCGCACCGATTTGTGCAAGGCCGAGATCAAATTGTAATGCTCGTCGCGATTCTTGTCATAGGCTGGCGCGCGTTTCTGCAGTGCCTGTGAAAGTTGCTCGACGGTAAGCTGCGTGCCCGGATCGGCGAGCGTGAAGGCCTGCTCAGCAAGGTTCAGCAGATAGCGTCCGTCACCATCGGCCATGTCGATCAGGGCTTGTCGGGCGCGGGCATCGATCGGCAAGGCGGTGCCCGTCTCCTGCTCTGCCCGCTTGAGCAGCGTTTCGGCCCCGTCGACATCAATTCGGTTGAGTACCAGCACCGCGCATCGAGACAGCAAGGCCCCGTTCAATTCAAAGCTTGGATTTTCCGTCGTGGCCCCGACCAGAGTGACCGTCCCGGCTTCGACATACGGCAGGAAGCCATCCTGTTGCGCCCGGTTGAAGCGGTGAATCTCGTCCACGAACAGCAAAGTGCCCTGCCCCAGATCGCGGCGACGCTGCGCCGCTTCAAACACGGCGCGTAAATCCTTCACGCCGGAGAAGATCGCTGAGATGGCTTCAAAATGGAGATCTGTTTCCTGCGCCAGCAAGCGCGCGATTGTTGTTTTCCCAACCCCGGGCGGTCCCCACAGGATGATCGAGGAGAGCTGCCCTTTTGACAGCATCCGCCCGAGCGCGCCGTCCGGGCCCAGCAAGTGATCCTGCCCTACGACTTCGGCCAGTTCCGCCGGTCTCAACTTGTCCGCCAACGGGCGCGGCGCATCTTGCGACAGGTCTGAGGCAGCAAACAAATCAGTCATGATCTCTGGCTTAGACGCGCATTCCCCGTTTGATAAGAAGACGATTGCCACTCTTCGGGGTCAATTTCAAGAACATAAAGCGAACGTTAGATTGAGACACTCACGCCTTGTTCAGTCATTGTGCGCCGCGTATGGCTTGCGCGACAGACGTCCGTGATGAAAAGGCCTGTGAGATGACAAAAGGACTGGTCATCGCCGCCCCCCACTCTGGCAGCGGAAAAACCGTGTTCACGATGGGCCTGGCTGCAGCGCTCAAGTCGAGAGGCCAGCGTTTGCACGTCGCCAAAGGCGGCCCGGGTTATATCGACCCGCAATTCCTCGCCGCCGCGATCGACCAGCCGTGCTTCAATCTCGATAAATGGGCCATGGGCGACGCACAATTGCGCGCGCGCGTCGGGGCCATCGCTGCGTCCGCAGATTTCTTGCTGATCGAAGGCATGATGGGCATGTTTGATGGCGCCGCGGGCATGCAAGGATCGACCGCCGATCTTGCCGACACGCTCGGACTTCCGGTCCTGTTAGTGGTAGATGCCAGCGGCCAGGCCCAGTCCATTGCCGCGCTCGTGCACGGCTTTGCGACGCTGCGCAAAAGCCCGCGAATTTGCGGCGTCGTCGCAACCCGTGTCGGCAGCGCCCGCCATGGCGAAATGCTTGCCGACGCCGTCAAGGAAACCGGCATCCCCTTCTTCGGCGCCGTTCCGCGCTCAGACGATCTCACAATACCGTCCCGCCATCTCGGCCTCGTGCAGGCGACCGAACACATGTCGCAAAGCGCGCTGATCGAGGCGGCGAAAAACGCAATCGAACAAAGCCTCGATCTTCCAGCGCTCTGGGAGGCGGCTGGCCGAATCCGTGCGAATGGTCAGATCAAGCCATTGCCGGTTCTCGGACAGCGGATTGCTGTCGCGCAGGATGTCGCCTTCAGTTTCTGCTATCCACATTTGCTCGACGATTGGCGCCGGCAAGGCGCAGAGATCGAGCTGTTTTCACCGCTCGCAGATGAAGCCCCATCCGACAATTGCGATGCCGTCTATCTGCCAGGCGGGTATCCTGAACTGCACGGAGGAACCCTCGCCAATGCCAGCAGGTTTGTGGCCGGTTTGCAGCGCGCTGCTGAGCGCCGGTCAGTGATTTATGGCGAATGCGGTGGTTATATGGTGCTTGGCCGGGCGCTGATCGATGCCGACGGCCAGTCCCACAAAATGGCGGGCCTTTTGCGGCACGTAACCAGCTTTGCGGCGCGCAAGATGCATCTTGGCTACCGCACCCTTACGCCGCTTGGCGATACACCCTGGACCGGGGCGCTCAGTGGCCACGAATTTCACTATTCAACACTTGCCGAAGCCGGCCCGGACGAGGCCTTGTTCCGGTGCGCCGACGCGCGCGAAGAGGACCTGGGTCAAGCGGGCGGACGGCGCGGGTCAGTGATGGGATCTTATATGCACATCATCGATCACAGACCGACCTAGATCGTAACGCTGCCGCTAATCTTGCGGCCATTGCGCTCTATCTCGATATCCCAGCTGCCGGGGTCTCGGTCGAGCGCATCATTGAGGTCTTCCATTGTCTCAATCCGGCGGCCATCAATCTGGGTAATAATATCGCGCGGCTGAACAATGCGCATGCGATAGGCCCGGCGCGACATGCGCGTGACCAGGATGCCGCTGGCAAAGGAATCCGAATATCCGATTTCTTCGGCGAGGCGCGGCGACAATTCTACGACCTCGACGCCAGCAAAGGGATGGCGACCGTCGAGCAATACGCGTTCGGCTTCGCTCGCACCCGGTGGCGGGGCGAGGCGCGTAAGAATGGTCTGCTCGCTTCCGCCGCGCAGGACTTTCAGCGCAACATCTTCGCCGGGAGACTTGGTCGCGGCGAGGAATTTCAGCCCGCGCTCATCAAATACTTCCCGGTCATCAATGGTCAGGACGAGGTCGCCGCGGCGCAAGCCAGCCTGGTCGGCTGGTCCATCCTCATAGACTTCAGACACGATCACGCCGAGCGGGCGATCGAGCCCTTGCGCCTTGGCGATATCGAATGTCACCGACTGCCCTTTCAGGCCAAGCCATGGTCGCACGATCGTGCCTTCGTTGACGGCCGCATCGACGACACGGCGCACCATCTCCGACGGGATCGCAAAACCAATCCCGTTCGAGCCGCCTGAGCGCGAGAAGATCGCTGTATTGATACCGACCAGGTCTCCGCGTGTGTTGACCAGCGCGCCGCCCGAATTGCCCGGATTCACAGCTGCGTCCGTCTGAAGGAAGAAGGCATAGTCCGACACGCCGACATCGGTCCGCGCTGTGGCGGAGATGATCCCGGTCGTCACGGTTTGTCCGACGCCGAATGGATTGCCGACCGCCAGCACAAGGTCGCCGACTTCCACGGCGCGTGTGTCGGCATAATCGAGGGTTGGCAGCTCGGCGCCTTCGACATCGGCGCGCAACACGGCGAGGTCGGTGCGCTCATCAGCGAGGATCAGTTCGGCTGGGTATTCACGGCGATCAGCCAGCACGACGACAATTTCGTCAGCGCCGTCAATCACGTGATTATTGGTCACGATGATGCCGTCAGCGCCCATGATCACGCCGGAGCCGAGCGAGCTCTGCGTGCGCGGGCCACCGAACCGGTTGCCGAACATCATTTCCTGGATCGAGGCACGGCGTTGCACCGTCTTGCGGGTATAGACGTTGACCACAGCCGGCGAGACATCCTTGACCAGCGGCGCATAAGACAGCTCGATCTGCGCCTGGGTTTCGGGGACCATTTTCTCCCAGAAACTCTGCGCCGTTGCAGCGCCGTAAAGCGGGCTTACAAGCAACAGAACCAGGGCCACCAGGACGAAGACCACGGCGACCAGAACCTTGGATACGTGTTTTGTCATTGTTTGAACGTAGATCATGAATATGGCTCTATTCCGGCGCTGCGGCGGAGGCAATTGGGCGGAGATGACATTTCAGTTAGGTGGCTGATTTCGTGAGATAAAATCGGAGATCAATCAAACTCTTCCCCAGCCAATCTGGCGAGATTGCGCGCGTGATCCTCACGACTGATGCGATAGAAGCTGATCGCCAGCAGCATCAGCATCCAGACCGTCAGCAACGTCGTCGCATAGCCGAAGCCAAGCTTGGCCACCGATTCTGCGGTCGCATCTTCCGTCCGCGTGCCGGGCGCAATTGCGGCAAAGGCCAGGATCAGCGACGCGGTCATCACGCCAATGCCCTGTGACAGCTTGCGAATGAAGGTGATGCCAGCGAAGAACGTTCCTTCTGAGCGTCGGCCTGTCTTCAACTCGCTCTCTTCGACAATGTCCGTCACCATGGATGCCGCCAGCATCTGATAGGCAATGATCAGCGCGACATCGAAGACAGTGACGACGAGAATGATGTAAAACAGTTCCGGCGTGCCATTTGCTGGCAACAGTCCGAGCAGCCGGGCAAACACCGGCGCCGGCGCGAGCGTGAAGGCCATCAATCCAATGACGATTGCGGCGCGCTTCTTACCCCAGACCCGCCCTGCCAAAGGCGCCAGGATCAGCGCCATGATCGCAGAAACATAGACGGCGAATGTGAGCGCCGCGATCTGGTTACCGGTAAAGTTCCAGAAGAAGCCATTGATATATTGGTTGAGCGTCGCGGATATGCCCGTCGCCAGGAGTCCGAACAGGGTGGCAATGAACAGCGCACGAAACGACGGATTGGACAGCGTCTCCCAGATCTCCGAAAAGATCTTCCCAATCGTGAGGTCGCGCTCAGGCGGGGCGCTCTTGAGATGCGGGATCCGATGATGTGTTCCGAATGCCGTGATCAGGATCGCGGTGAAAATGGCTGACGCGCCAACCAGGCCGTAAATGTTCCATCCGGGCAAATAAGTGAATCCCTGCGGGTCTCCTTCACTCGGCTGCAGGAACACGGCGAACAGCATGACCTGAACGGTCAGTCCGCCGACCCAGGCGAAGAAGTACCGGAACGACATCAACGATGTGCGCACGTCATAATCCTGAGACAGTTCCGCGGACAGGCTGAGGCTCGGCACTTCGAACAGGGTATAACCGACCCGCACAATGATGGTCAGCGTCAACAGCCAGGCGAACAAGGACTGGCCTTCAAGGCCGGTCGGCGGATTCCAGACAAAGAAATAGGCAATCGCCGCGGGAAAGGCCGCAGCGTAGAGGAAGGGATGCCGGCGCCCCATTTTCGATCTGAGATTGTCGGACCAATAACCAACGATCGGATCAGACACCGCGTCGACAATGAGCGCAATCCAGATCGCGGCAGCCACCCATAGGCCCGGCAATCCGAGGATCTGACTGTAAAACAGCAACAGGACGTAATCGAATCCATTGTTCTTGATGCCGCCCGCGGCGCCCCCAACGCCATACGCCAATCGCGTAAACAGCCCGAGCTTCGGCGCGGTCGCGCTCGCAGTGTTCGTCATTTAAACTCCACTTTGTGATGCGGAGGCCCATCAACTGCCTCTGCCTTTAGCCATAACAGGCCGCGCGGTTTACTCAACATCGCTCGCGGCCTGGCGATTTTGCTTGAGGGCCGCAAGATTGGCCTCATGGTCTTCGCGGGTAATCTGGTAGCGGAACAGGAAGGCAATCGCGCTGCCCCACAGCAGCAGCAATCCGAACGCATATCCGGCGCCAAGCAATTGCAGCGTCTCTTCCGGCAGATCGCCCGGTTGGACATTTCTCGAAATCTCCGCCAGCGCGAGGACGATCGAGGCCAGGAAGAGGCCACTCCCGCGGGCCAGTTTGCGCATGAAACTGATCCCGGCAAAGAAGATGCCTTCTGAGCGTCGGCCGGTTTTCAGCTCCGCCTGCTCGACAATGTCAGCGATCATCGACGCGGACAGGATTTGGTAAGCGATAATCAGCGCAACATCGAAAATGGTGAGCATCAGAACCAGCCAGAACAAAGTATCACTGCCATTGGGCGGCATCAGGCCGAGCAGCCTCAAAATGACGGGAGTGGGCGCGACGGAGAACGCAATCGCACCGACAATGATGGCGCCGCGCTTCTTGCCAAGCGTCTTGGAAACAATCGGCGCCAGCACCAGCGCGATGGCAGCAGACGCGAACACTGACATGGTGAGATAGGAGGTCTGGGTCGTCGTAAATTCCCAGAAGAACCCGTTGATATAATAGTTCAGCGAGGCGGCCACGCCGGCCGCCATGAAGCCGAACAAGGCGGCAAAGAACAGGCCCTGAAACGACTTGTTGGACAGCGTTTCGCCGATTTCGCGGAACACACGCCCAATCGTCATTTTCCGCGATGGCGGCGGCGCCCGCAGGTGCGGAATATGCGAATGTGTCCCCACCGCACAAATCAGAATTGAGGCGACGATCACGATCGCGGCGATACCGCCATAAGCCTTGTACCCATCGAGATTGAGAAAGCCGCTGCCATAGGTCTCTGTCTCAACCAACAGGAACATCAGCGTGTAGGCGGCCATGGCCACACCGCCGACCCAGCCGAACACATAGCGGAATGACAGAAATGACGTCCGCTCGTCATAATCATCGGTCAGTTCAGCGACGAGCGCGCTGCTTGGCACTTCATAGAAGGTGTAAGCCACGCGCGTCGCAATGGTGATGAAGAGCAGGTATGGAAACAGCGCATTTCCGGTCAGACCCGCTGGCGGGTTCCACGCCATCACATATATCAGGCCAACCGGAATAGCCGCGACATACATGAAGGGATGTCGGCGCCCCAACCGTGTCTTGATATTGTCTGACCAGTATCCGACCAGAGGGTCGGTGAACCCGTCGACAAACATGGCAATCATCAAGGCGGCGCCAACCAGCGCAAAATCGACCCCGAGCACCTGACTGTAATAGAACAGGAGAAAATACTCGAAGCCGTTATTCTTGATGCCATTGGCGGCGGCACCAGAACCGTAAGCAAGCTTTGTCCAAAACCCCGGTTTGCGCGCAGACGCCTCGGCCATGTGTCCTCCCGTGCATGCGGCGGGCATCTAACGACCCGCTCGCAGTTTGGTCTGAGCTAAAGCCCAAGCACCATTTTCGACATGATATTGCGCTGAATCTCGTTGGACCCGGCATAGATCGAGGCTTTGCGATAGTTGAAGTATCGCGGGGCGGCGGTGGCCGCATATTCCGGCGTCGCCAGGTCGCTGTTCGCGCCCGCCCGCGCCACGGCGAACATGTCCTGCACGAATGGCGCAGCATAGCCACCAACCGCTTCCAGCGACAATTCGGTAATCGCCTGCTGCACTTCCGATCCCGCGCATTTCAGCATTGAGCTTTCCGGCCCGACGCCCTGCCCGGCTGACAAGGCTGAGAAGATCCGCAGCTCAGTTGCATTGAGCGACTCGATCTTCATTTCCATGGCGGCAATCTTGCGCTGGAAATCCGGGTCCTGCATCAGGGGTGCGCCATTCGATTGCTCGACGCTGGCCAGCTTCTTGGTCTTGGACAGCATGCTCTTGAGGCCAGGCGCATAGGCATTGCCGCGCTCGAATTGCAGCAAGTATTTCGCGTAGGTCCAGCCCTTGTTCTCTTCCCCAATCAGGGCGTCATCGATCTTGACGCGAACGTCTTCGAAATAGACCTGGTTGATCTCCTGCTGGTCCTCCATTGGCCCATCCAGGGTCGGCAGCGCAGAGATTGAAATACCGGGAAGATCCATCGGGAAGACCAGGAAGCTGATCCCTTCCTGAGGCTTGCCTTCTTTCGAGGTGCGCACGAGGCAGAAAATCCAGTCGGCCCATTGCGCGTGCGTGGTCCAGATCTTGGAGCCGTTCAGGACATACTCATCGCCGTCGCGCACCGCGCTCATCTGCAAGGAAGCGAGGTCAGAGCCCGAACCCGGCTCGGAATATCCCTGGCACCACCAGATTTCGGAGCGTTTGATTTTAGGCAGATGCTCCGCCTTTTGCGCGTCATTGCCAAAGGCCATGATCACCGGCGCGACCATGGATTTGCCCATCGGCGAGGTGGTCGGTGTCCCTGCCGCTGACATTTCCATATTCAAAATGTACCGCTGTCCCGCCGTCAGGCCGGGGCCGCCAAATTCGTCTGGCCAGTTGACGACAAACCAGTCCTGATCGTCCAGCTTGCGCTGCCATTCGATCATGCCTTCTTTGTCGAGATAATTGGTCTTGGACAGAGAATTCTTCCGACGCATGTCTTCGGAATAGTTCTTCGAAATCCAGTCGCGGACTTCCTTTTGAAAGGCCAGCTCTTCGGGCGTGAATGAGAGATCCATGACGGGCTCCTATTCGACGATATCGTACATGTCGATTTTCGGCGCGCCCGCCAGGCAGGCACCCAGACTTGGCTGTGCAGCCTTGAAATAATCGGTCTGCCCATGCGCCTTGAGCGCGTCGCCAGAGGCATATTGCTCCATGAAGATATAAGTCGTGTCGGAGCCTTTCGCCTTGTAGAGCTGGTAGGTCAGGCAGCCTGGCTCATTGGCTTTCACCTTGGCCATCAGGTCTTTGGCGGTGGCTTCGAAATCAGCTTGCTTTCCGTCCTGGATTTCCAGGGTTGCAACGACACCAATCATGGCAGTCTCCTTGTCTGAAACATCTATGCTTCCGACAGTATGGACGTTTACGCGAACGGCAAGCCCTCACCCGGGGAAAGGGCAAACGCCCGCCGATCCGTGCCAAATGAAAAACGCCCGGGCATATTGGCCCGGGCGCTCGCGTTCATTCCTGAAGGATCGTATCGGATAACAGGCCTCTAACGGCGCTGTTTCAGCACCATCTGGAAAATGTCATCCATGGCTGAGCCGTCACGGTCGGCGTCGAACAAGGCGCCGAGCATGCCGAGACCATTGCTCTGCGCAGGCTGCTTCTGCTGACCGCCGCCGAACAGGCCACCCAACAGACCACCAAGACCGCCGCTTTGTTGGCGTGGTTGAGGCTGACCACCGCCGAGCAATCCGGCCAATTGGGACAGTGTATCCGGCTCTTCGCTTTTCTTGGCGAGCGAGCCCATGACCATGGTCGCCACGACCGGCAACATCTGCTTCAGCAGATCGTCGCCCAGTCCGGTTTTTTCTGCTGCCCGGCTGGCAACTGCGCGGCTGACATCCTTCGATCCCAGCAGGTGGCCGAGAATGCCATTGCCCTCATCGCGTGTCTCCGGGCGTCCCAGTAGACCAGGATCGTCGAGATACCGCGAATGCGAGCCTTTGCTCAGCGCCCCGAGCAGCGCTTCAACGCCGCCCTGTTTGCTGGCATTTGATTTCAGACCGGCGGCCAGGGCCGGGATCAACGCAGACATGGCCTGCTGCGTCATGTCATCGCTCAAACCAAATTGTTGTCCGAGTTGTTGCTTGGCCGGTTGCGCCTGCGGTCCAGCCAGTAGATCGAGTAGTCCTGCCATCGTGTTCCCCTTTGTTGCAGGCTTCAAAGGTAGGCCGTGGCGGCGCGATCAACAAGCAACAGCGCGCAGCGCGACTGCTTCCAATGCCTCGTCCAGAACCTCGAGCCCGGCGCCGGGTTTCGGACCTTTCTCGCTGAGCGTCCGGCGCCACAGGCGCGCGCCCGGCTGACCATTGAAAAGGCCCAGCATATGCCGCGTGATCGAGGACAGGCGCACGCCCTCTTCCAGACGTGCGGCGATGTACGGGCGATAGCGCGCTACGGCATCCAGCGGATCGATCGTCGCCGCATCTGGATCGTACAGAGCCTGGTCGACCGAGCCGAGCAAGGCTGGGGTCTGATAGGCCGCGCGGCCGAGCATCACGCCGTCAAACGTCTGCAAATGCGTCTGGCAATCTTCTAACGTTTTGATGCCACCATTCAGGATGATAGTGAGGTCCGGGCGCGCCTGTTTGAGCTCTGCGACCAGGTCATAGTCAAGCGGCGGAATCTCCCGATTTTCCTTCGGGCTCAGCCCTTTCAACCAGGCCTTGCGCGCATGCACCGTGAACACTTCGCACCCAGCATCCGACACGCGATCAACGAAGCCGAACAGGGTTTCACGCGGCGGGTCTTCGTCAATCGCGATCCGGCATTTCACGGTCACCGGGATGGACACAGCCGCTCTCATCGCGGCCACACAGGCTGCGACTGTTTCCGGCTCCCGCATCAGGCAGGCGCCGAATGCGCCAGATTGCACACGATCGGACGGGCAGCCGCAATTGATGTTGACCTCGTCATAGCCAAACGCTTCGGCCACCCGCGCGGCCTCAGCCATCTTGTCGGGCTCATTGCCGCCGAGCTGCAGGACGACCGGATGCTCTTCATCAGAAAACCCGATCAGTCGGTCCCGATCGCCATGGATGACGGCGTCTGCGGTGACCATCTCGGTCCATAACAAAGCCCGGCTCGACAAAACGCGATGAAACGCCCGGCAATGCCGGTCGGTCCAGTCCATCATCGGTGCGACTGAAAACGTGTAATCCAAGTCTTGCTTCAATGAGCTCATGGCCGTGGGCGCTACTCTAGGCGACCAGTCTTTGCAACTCGCTTTGATAGTCTCGCACGGCCTCCCGCCCTTTTGGTGTCGCAGAATATATCCCGGTGCTGACCCGTTCGAACCAGCCATAATGGTCATCTGCCATTATACGCCGCGCAGTCTCGACGCCTGTGCTCGCCGCCACCAAAGCCGCCTTTGTGGGTCCGTTCTCGTTCAGATGATTCAAGCACCGCAACGCGTCCTGGCGGTAGGCTGTGATCAGGCCGTGGCGTGTCGCGCCGCCGCGGGTCGGATCACCGACGCGCTTGGCAAACTCTCTGAGCAGTCGTTCGGTTTTCACTGGCGAAGTCCGCGGCCGATAAGGGCCAGGATCCAGATGCACATACACCGATCCATCTTTCAACCGAATGGTGATCAACCCGATGCCAAGGCGCCGACACAGCAACACGTTGCGCTTCAGTGACCTGGTGAACAGTTTCCCTGGTTTATGTGGCACCGCGATATAGACGGATTCTGAAACCGCAAGCCGATCGATCGCCTGATGGATCAGGGACAGCGAAAACGAGGTTTTGAGCTCGACAAGAACCGGAGGCTCGTCGCCTCTGCAGGCCACGACATCGACTTTGCCGATTTCGCCTTTGACCGAATAACCTTGTCCCTCCAGAAACAGCTTAATCGGGGCGTAGAGGTCGGTTTCACGTATCTGAATACTCGCCATTTCCCAGTCCGTTTTCACTTCAGGCAAACTCTAGCGCGCGAATGGTAAACCTCAGGTTCGCGGCAAAAGATGGCGCGATGGGCACCCGTGGCGGCATAAGTTTGCTTGCTGAGCTGCAATCACCGACAGAAATGTCCGCGCGGCGATATTGTGTTCGGCCAAATCGACGTCTATCCCGAT
>SPJK01035510.1_pt1 | contig 16397 bp, 17 predicted proteins | sample 3741771 | NCBI WGS metagenome assembly SPJK01 (sample SAMN10925997, study PRJNA522277) | cold seep metagenome | isolation source: Elba SIP-enriched marine methane seep metagenome, extraction at timepoint T2 | place: Italy: coast of Elba, Mediterranean Sea | reverse complement strand
GCCTACGAAAAAGCCCATCCACGCGCGGGCTGATAGCTCTCTATTTTCGAACGAATTCTTTTGTCGTAATCTGCTGGTCTGTCTGTAACGATTCTTCCTGTTCTAAGCCGCCACATGTCGGATGTGGACGAAATGCGACGGCGTAAGCGTCTCTTTTTTGACACTCGCTCTCTGTGACGTAGGTATTTAACAACAGATACCTCCCCTCCTACGCAATTCCTGATCATACAATTCACGCGTTCGGTCACAGTCAAGATGAAAAGCAATCAGAACACCCTCGGATCCATGCTCTTAGTCGATGACGACTTGCATGTGCTTGAGTCGATGACCGACTGGCTAAGAAGCCAGGGACTCGAAGTCGATACCGCTTCGAGCTACGAAGGTGCTCTTGAAACGCTACGTTCGAAATCATTTGACATCTTGCTTGCCGACATCCGCCTACAAGATGGCAACGGGTTGGACCTGCTCGATGATTGCAAGAAGCTTCGTCCGCAAACGCAAGTCTTGCTGATGACCGGCTACGGCACCGCCGACGATGCGGTTGATGCCATCCGCGCCGGGGCGTTCGATTACCTGACGAAGCCACTTATCGACGACGAGTTGATGATGGCAATCGAACGAGCTCTCTCAGCAAGTGAAGTAATCGCCGAGAACAGCGAACTGAAACAACAGCTTGATCGCAAGCACGGCATGGGGAACATCGTCGGTTGCGATGCCAGCATGCTCCGCGTATTTGATGTGATTGAAAGCGTTGCCGACACACGTGCGACCGTTTTGCTAACGGGCGAGAGTGGAACCGGTAAAAGCTTGATCGCCCGGGCGATTCATACCCGCAGTGACCGCCGCGACGGACCGTTTGTCGAAGTTGCTTGCGGTGCCTTGCCAGAGAATTTACTCGAAAGCGAACTCTTTGGCCACGTTGCTGGTGCGTTTACCGGAGCGACGACCAACAAAGTTGGTAAGTTCCTCCAAGCCGATGGCGGGACAATCTTCCTCGACGAGATCGGAACCGCGACGCCTGCGATGCAGGTTAAGCTCTTACGCGTCTTGCAAGAACTAGCTTTTGAAGCGGTCGGTGGAACCGTCACCCACAATGTCGACGTCCGCGTTGTCCTGGCAACGAACGAAGACTTGGCGAAGAATGTCGAAGAGGGCACCTTCCGCCAAGACCTTTACTACCGAATCAATGTCATCAACATTGAGCTTCCATCGCTCAAGAAACGAGTAAGCGATATTCCGTTGTTGGCTCAGCGTTTTCTGGAAGAGGTACGAGAAGATGCCAATCGTCCCAACGTGCTCGGATTCAACGAAGACGCCATGCAAGCCATGCAGCGTTACCACTGGCCCGGCAACGTGCGAGAGTTACAAAACGTCGTGGAACGTGCCGTCCTGCTCGGCAAGGATGACGCAATTCAGCTGCACGACCTCCCGGTCGAGATGCGAGTCTCCACAGGTGGTCCAGCAGTTTACACAGGCTATCATGGCCAAACTCTGAAAGAAGCACTCGCCGGCCCCGAACGGCAGATCATTCTCGAAGTGCTCGAACAAAGCGGCTGGAACCGAAACGCCACCGCCGACCAACTCGGCATCAACCGCACAACGCTTTACAAGAAGATGAAGCGGTTGGGCTTGGAAGAGCATCCTTCGGCTCAGTAGTAGCCAAATAAAGGCATCTCATCCTCGACAGTAAGCTCTTCTATCCCAATCCTAGGGTTCGCTTACTTTCGAATACAACGATGCAAGACGAGTATTATCTTTTATTGTGCGGCGAGAACATTCATCACATTTTTGATCAGTGATGGAGAACCAAAACCGGTGACTCCCTTGTCAGGATCATCAAAGAATCCTGATAGATAGAAAAGGCATCCATCAACAGTTGTGATTGCATCAATTAATTCATAAGAAGGTCTGTCGGGAACTTTTGATACTTCCCATCCCTTGTCAATAATCTTACTTACAGTATTTGTACAATCCGTGGGAAGGCAAGCTAAATGGTTGGTACCTAAAGGGAAGCTCTTTTCAAGTATCCTTGCTGCTATCCCCATCTCTTCTTGAGATATTGGTATCGCTGAAAACCATCTACTACCCTTCTTGGTCTTTACTAGGACCTCATCAAGTGGAGGTGCATCTGGCATCTTATAACCTTGCTTTAGATACAATCGATGAAGTTTGTAGTATTTATTAACTGAGGTTTGTGCAGAAGAATTACCAGTTGCTAAAAATAGCCAGTAATTACTACTATTCATTACACTGTTCGTTGCTTGAGTTACTCTCTTAAGACTTTGATGATGGGCAGTTATCGGGTCATGATTTGAGATATGGAATCCAAGCACGCTCACATCAGTAGTACCGACTCGTTCATCTTGGAAAAGAGTAAGGGCATTGTTCTTAGAGAATGCATCTTTGCCATAAGAAACTTTGGTTTTCATGTACTTGGTTATCCGTTGGAATCTGGGTCTGAAGAGACAGTAGGCAACATATTTATTCCAAGCCGGGTGGTCCAACGCATTGAGAAATTTGAATTACGGAATCAATAATTATTTGTTGAATTTCCCCTCTATGATACTAACCAGATCCGCAATTTCTGCTCCCTGCATCAGACGATTAATTTCACCCCGAAGATAATGAATTGCGACAGGAGTTTGAATTACTGTTTGTGACTTGGGAAACAGGTGCTGCATTTTTTCTTGTGTCTTTATTTCATCTATGTCATACGCCAAGGTCTTTATTTTATTTCTCTTAATTACGCCCGCTATATCGTCAAGAATCATAAAGTCTTTTTTGCTCCAAGGAGGTAATAACAGTACTACTGCTTGTGAGTCGGAAGGTAATTTTGGCCTCTTATTCGCAGACGTATACTGCCACCCATGATTGTTACAATATTCTTGAATTCTTGAATTCATCGCTGGGCTCCATCAATAAATAATCTTCTAGCCGGTTACCATGGCCACGCGATAGCATGGCCATGTAGAAAAAATTAGTTGGTAGAATGAAGCATGCTCACATTAAGGAGTGAGCATGGCACCCGGCAGAGCGTTATTCATTTGTTAACGGTATCCGAAAAATTGAATCATGTTTCATATATACAATATTTAATCTCTTGAGCTCTTCTTCCAAGTCAATTGACATGTCTTTTGATTGATCGGGAACAAGTCTACCGATTCTTATTTTTTGGATCGAATCTAATTCAATTGCTACTGCTTCTATTTGCCTATATGGCCCTGTAGTTGCAAGCTCAAAGTAACCCATGCTTGGAACAGTAAGCCACTTACTCCACTCGGTAAATGTAACGTTTTTTAGTTCAACTCGTACCGAGAGATTAAGCTTTCTCACAAGATCAATTGATATAGCAAATGTATGATTCATTTATGTATTTAGCTACTCTTTAATCTCTAACAATCCTCCGTCTATGGATCGAGCAAATTCGATTATTTTCTGCCAGTATGACTGTGGTGGTTTCTGATCCATAAGGAAAACAGCATCTACACTTCTTACATTGCCTTTTATCAATACTCCGGATGCATCTATTTTAAATGCATATGCTGGTCCAGCTCTTTTAGCAAATCGAATTGTGGAATCAAGAATTAATTGATGAACTTCCCCTCTCTTAAGTCTCTCTTGTAAGGATTTAATTTGCTTCTCGAACTGATCTCCGAACTCAAATTCAGTTTCAGGAATATATTCGAGCAATCGCTCTTTAAGTTGAATTGGATCAAACCGTATACCAAGCTCTTTGTTTCTCGTAATTGAAACCATAACCATGAATGCATTCCCTTTTCACAAATTATAACAGGCAATGTTCGCCGAAGTCATCAATAGGGCGTGCCTAAAAGAAGAACGTCACACATTGAGTTTGTATAGTAAATAGCAAGCCAGTTCGCTTCTTGTTGCTCATGGAACAAATCTTTACGAATCCCCATCAACCTCTATCTCCACGCCATCATCCTCGGGTGGTTCAATCCGAAACTCGGGTTCATGCAACGGTTGATCCACCAGCTTGAGATCCTCGGCGTGGAACCAAGTCTCAAGCAAGGTTCCATCGGTCGTTGTTATCTGATAGGCGATTCGGCTTTTGTGCGGCTGCCAATGGCGCTCGCGAATCTCGCCGAGCTGCGCGTCGTTCTTCATGCCATGCGGCAAGACTTCGATGTGATCGCCAATCTCAAGACCTTCTCCTTCAAGATCGACCCAGAGGACTCTCTCAACGCGAAGTTGTAATTTCCCATAGTGAAGAACAACCCAGTTGCCTTGATTATCAGGCTGGGGCACGATCCCCTCTCGGCACCAGATGCGTGGGCTGGGGATCGTCCGTCGGGCGAGCTCGACATCGTCGGGGTGAACCCAATCATTGCCATCCTCGGGCCACCAGGGAAAATGGCCATACTTAGGGTCCACCTTCAGAGGTTGCTGATTTCGATGGGAACCCTGCTCCAAGTTGTTGTCCGACGATTCCATCTACCTATTGTAGGGATAACATCAGCAAGACAAGCAAGAAATCCTTAGTTTCAGGTTCCTCCCCTATCCGAAGCAAAAGGTACACTTAGGCGGTTAAATCCGGATATAAATAAAGAGACACAAATACAAGATGATGCCCTTCCCCACGGTCGGGCACGCCAATTAGGCCACACCCTCATGCGTACCGAACAATTCCTTTCCCATCACGGCGTTCAAGTCAATCCTTTTGCCGAGGAAGATGCGCAGACTGACGAAGTCTTTCGATCTCGGTGCACGACGATTCGTCACCCTGCTTGGGATAAGGTGTTTGGCAATACGACGACGCCGGCCACCTCGATTGTCTTTGGTGAAAAGGGATCCGGCAAAACCGCCATTCGGTTGCAGATTGCGGAAGCGGTTCGGCAACACAACGAATCGGCTCAAGAGAATGATCGCCTCTGGGTGGTCGCCTACGATGATTTCAATCCACTGCTCGACCAATTCGCCGATCGACTGAGCGCCCGTAAACAACGTGACCCTCGCAAGGTGCTTGCCGAGTGGAAACTGTGGGACCATATGGATGGTATCCTCTCGCTTGCCGTGACGGACCTAGTCAATCTACTGCTTGCTACAAAACAGCACCCAGCCGAAAGCAACAATCGGGCGACCATCTTCGATGCACGTCGAAGCCTGGATCGTTCCGAGAAACGCGATCTTCTGATGCTAGCCGCCTACTACGATGCCTCCTCCGCTGAGCCACACGCCGAGCGCTGGAGTCGGTTGAAAAGTCGCCTTTGGTTTACCAGCTGGAGAAGCCGTGGTTGGTTCACCATGGGTGCCTTAGCAACCGTAATTATCTTCGGCTTGATTACCTACTTCCAAAAATGGGAACTGCTCGCAACGCCATGGCCCTATTTGGCAGTTCTCTCTGCCTGGTATGGTTGGGCGGCTAAATGGGTTCAACGAAACAATCTCGCTTGGGGAATTGCCGCTAGCGTTCGTGTTCTACGCCGTGAGCGATCGACAATCCGAAACTTGCTCAGAGCGATGAGCGACCGGGATCTGGACAATCAACCAATTCCGAACCGCAATCGGGCAGACGATCGGTACGAGATGTTCTCGAAATTGATGGGCATTCTCAAGAAGCTCGGCTCCAGCGGCATGGTCGTGTTGGTAGACCGCGTTGACGAACCACACCTCACCGGTGGTCAGGTTGAGTACATGAGGGACTTCGTCTGGTCGATGCTCGACAACAAATTCCTTAAACAGCCAGGCTTGGGAGTAAAAATGTTGCTGCCGGCTGAGCTGCATGATCATCTCCAACGTGAAAGCAAGGATTTCCATCAACGTGCGAGGACTGATAAACAGAACGTCATCCCCTCGCTTGATTGGACCGGCGAAGCGCTTCTGGATCTAGCAAACGCCCGACTAGCGGGATGCAGCCAAGGGGATGCGAAGCCGACCATTCGAGATCTGATTGACTCAGCAGTAAGCGACGAGCGAATCATCGAAGCCCTGAGTTCAATCCGAACTCCAAGACATATGTTCAAATTCCTCTATCGGCTTGTTTCAAACCATTGCAATTCTCATTCGGACATAGATCCTGCTTGGAAGATCAAGCCAGAAACCTTTGAAGCGGTCTTGGCAATTTACGCCCAGGAGCAAGCTTCGATCGATCGAGGTCTTTCTGCCAATTAATCTTAAATCTGAGGCTTTTGTAGACTCGTGCGTGAAAGTCACATAAAGCGTACGCAGAATAGGACAAAAACCCCGATTTTATAGTGGTATTGCGTGCTATTCCCACAGATCGACGGAGCCAATTCAATCCGCTCTATAACTCTCATTTATCCTAATTTAACTCGTTGTGGATATTTGATAATCGCTTTGGTCTTTTTTTGATCTAGGCAGTTGCTAGCCCCTTTTTCAGCCTGTGATGGGCTGCTACCCTTTTCCACGCAAGCGGTAAAAACTGCGAGATCATCGCAGACCGCCTGTTCATGATAAATTACCTGTAACTCCTGCTTTGTTGGCAGGTCTGCTTGAGAGCAGAGAATTTATGCGGCGGGACATACGAATTGTCTCCCGCCAATCACCAAATGTGATGGGAGATATTGAGATGAAGTTTGCTAACGTTGTACGTGCATTTATGCTCGTCGCTGCTTTTGCAGTTGTTTTCTCGGCGGTAGACGCCCAAGCTGGTCTATTCAATCGTGGAAACGATTGCTGCGAGCCAGAACCATGCTGCGACGAAGGTGGATTCCTAAGCCGTCTTCGTGACCGTGGTGACGATTGCTGCTGCGAACCAGAACCATGCTGTGCACCAGAACCATGCTGTGCACCAGAACCATGCTGCGAGCCAGAGCCATGCTGTGCTCCTGAGCCAGCACCATGCTGTGAAGCTGAACCAGCTCCTTGCTGCGAAGAGCCAGTTGCATGCTGCGAGCCAGAACCATGCTGCGAAGCTGATCCTTGCTGTGAAGAAGACAAGGGTTGCTTCCTAAGCCGCCTACGTGATCGTCGTTCGAAGGACGATTGCTGTGAAGCCGCTCCTTGCTGCGAAGCTGCTCCAGTAGCTGATTGCGGTTGTGAAGCTGCTCCAGTTGTTGCTGACTGCGGTTGCAACGGCTAGGCATTGCCTTTGCTAGCACCCACATTTGCTAGCACGAATCAACGAAAAGCCTTTGATGCATTGCATCGAAGGCTTTTTTCATAGCCCAACCTCAGGACCTGGGCAGAAACATCTCGTCACGAAGCCAAACGACTGCTACTCTCCGCCGGCACTATTCTCATGATTCGTGATGAAATTGATGGCAGACTTCAAAGTACAACTCGATGCTTTTCATGGTCCTCTGGATCTGCTGCTCTACTTAGTAAGGAAAGAGGAACTCGCAATTGCAGAGATTCCGCTTGCTTCTCTTACGGAACAGTATCTGATCTATGTGGATCTGCTTGAATCTCTCGATGTTGATGCCGTGGGCGATTTTCTCGATCTAGCGAGCATGTTAATCGAGATAAAATCAAAACATGTTCTGCCACAAGCAGAAGAAGCAAACCAAGAGCCAATCAAACCACAAGAAGACCTAGTCGAGCGGCTTCTCGAGTACAAGGAGTATCGTGATGCTGCCGAAAAGCTACAGGAGCGAGCTACCAACTGGCAGCTCAAATACAGACGCAGCATTAGCGCTCCCGCTGCTCCAAAAATTGATGCTTATAAACAACCAATCCAACCGATTGAACTTTGGGATTTGGTAAGTGCCTTTGCACGAGTAATTCGAGATCACCAAGCGTTGGCTCCGAGGCCCGAACGTGTCGTGTATGATGAAACACCCGTCCATGTTTACATGGAGCGAGTCTATAAGAAGTTAACAAGTACGAATCAGCATGTGTCGATAGCCATGTTGTTCGAGAAAGAACAAATTCATAAATCGACTTGGATAGGAATTTTCTTAGCCGTACTTGAGTTGGTCCGCTATAAACATGCCCTTGCCTTTCAGCGTGAGGCCTACGGCGAAGTCTACTTACTGCGTGGTAGCGAACCTTTCAATCCAGCGACGATCTCTTATGAAGACCAAACAGATGCAGCGTAGACAAACGTTGTTCTCGATTAGCTGAGGTCTCGCCCCCGTGTATGTTTGTGAAACATCGTTAGAATACCACTCTACCAAAAACCTCCCACTCTAAGAAGATTTACGTGGTTCCTAACGCTCCCTTGAAGACGCTCAAGCATGGCGATCTTACGATCGAAGGGTACTCGCGCGCGGCTGTGCAGAGCTATTGGCGAATTCCTGAGATGAGCCTCGGCTTCGATCTTGGAGCTCAGCCTTGGAGTTTCATGGGGACTCAAAACTGGTTTATCACCCATGCTCACCTTGATCACATTGCCGCTTTGCCGGTCTATGTTGCTCGTCGCCGAATGATGAAGATGGAGCCGCCAACAATCTATCTTCCTGAAAAGAACGTTGACGGCGTGAAGCAGGTTCTAGCTGGCTTCAGCTACCTTGATCGAGGACGACTCCCTTGCGAACTAGTTGGCTTAGAGGCTGACGAGGAAATCGAGTTATCAAAAGAATTGGTCGTCACGACCCACGCAACGACACACACGGTCACCTCGCTTGGATATATCGTTTGGGATCGACGCAATAAACTCAAGCAGGAATACGAGGGCTTACCAGGTGATGAGATTCGTGACATTCGGCTTTCTGGCAAGGAAGTATCTCGCGAAGTTCGAACACCTCACGTGGCTTATCTCGGAGATAGCTCTCCGAAGGGATTGGATCAGAACCCAGAGATGTATGAAGCCAAAATTTTGATCGCTGAAATGACTTTCGTTTCACCCGAACACCGTAAAGAAAAAATCCACAAGCATGGCCACATGCATTTAGATGATTGGGTTGATCGCAAGGATCGATTCAATAACGAACTGGTTATAGCGGGTCATATGAGTACTCGCTATCATCCGCGCCAAGTTGAGTCAATGGTCAAGAAAGCGTTGCCTGACATGCTAGATGGAAGGTTACATCTTTGGCTCTGAGTCCTCCTCGCTAGTTTGTCGCAATAAAATTCTTCGTTGGTTGCAACTGTCCATCTTCACGTGGGCTGAGTATCGCCAACAGCTCGTTATCTTGGCTCATCGCAGCAACTTCCTTGACATTTGGCGGAATAGGTAGGTTCAAGAATCGGCCGAATCGTAATTCATTCGCTTGTTCATCACTCAACTTGATTTGGGTCATTTCAGTGACCGCAATCGACGAATCAAGAAGGTTCTGTTTGATAAGCTCTTCGTTGATTTGACTTGGATCAATTCCTTCGCTTGAGCAAAACGGACCGATTTCTGTTCGTTCAAGGGCACTCATCACAGCACCGGTTCCTAACGAACTGGCAAGGTCACGTCCAAGAGATCTTATGTAAGTGCCACTGCCGCAGCGGATATCGAGTACCAACTCAGGATATTCGTATCGAAGCAAAACAATTTCGCGAATCTTGACGGTACGAGCTGCCAACTCAGGCATCTTGCCTGCACGAGCTAAGTCATAGGACTTTTTTCCGTTGACTCGAACGGCAGAATAAGCAGGAGGGATTTGTTGTATTTCACCCAAGAACTGACCTAAGCTTGCCAGAATCTCTGCTTCGCTTGGAATGGCTGGATTGTCAATAAAGGTTGAAGGCAGTTCGATATCATCACTTGGGCTCGTCTGACCAAGTAAAAACGTACCCACATACCGCTTGGGCATACGCTGTACGTATTCAATCAGACGGGTTGCTTGCCCAACGCAGAGCACCAAAACTCCCGTTGCAATAGGATCCAGCGTCCCCGCATGCCCAACTTTGAATGGTCTTACAAGATTCTGCACTCGATTCACGGCATCACGTGACGTAAAGCCGACAGGTTTGTTAAGATTAAGCAGACCAAACATGAATAAAACCAGAACGATAACTTCCAGAGCGGGTTGAAAGCTATCATAGCTCTGACTCAACTTCGGATGTAGCCATAACCTGCCTAGGAGAGAAATTTGGACTCAGACCCCTCAAGCGACAAAGCACCTGTCGAAGAACAAACCGGTGAAGATCCAAGGCAAGAAGTTTCCTTCGATTCCCTATCCGATGCCCTCGCGCATTACGAAATTTTTCTTGATGATGAGCAAATCAGAAAGCTTGATGCCTACCGCAAAATGCTTTGGGATTGGAACTCTAAAATCAATCTGACTCGTCATACCACGCTTGATAAATTTGTGGCTAGGGACCTGGTCGATACTTTGGAATTAGCCAAGCACTTGGAAGCTGAAACTAAAGTTCTCGATGTTGGATCCGGGGGAGGTGTTCCCGGCATTCCATTGGCCATTTTGAGGCCTGATTTGGATCTTTACTTGTGTGAGTCGGTGGTGAAAAAAGCCCAGGTTCTGCAAGCCATGACGGAAGATTTAGGTCTAAACACCCAAATCTACGCCCACCGGGCAGAGGATGTCCTCGCAGAAGTTTCCTTCGATACGTTAATCGCTCGGGCAGTTGCCCCGCTCTGGAAGTTTATGTTCTGGCTGAAGCCTCATAAGACGGCCTTCAAGAGGCTTCTGCTAATAAAGGGCCCAGCTTGGGTGAAAGAGCGTGGTGAGGCTAGACATCGGGGAGTTTCCAAAGGTTTTGATCTCCGCCGCGAGGCAGAATATCAAACCCCTGGCACCGATATGGTTAGTACAATTCTATCAATAACACCTAGCTTACCTAAAGAAGCGGCTCATAAATCAAAAGGTCGGCGTTAATTACAGGGTCAGTTGCTAGCCAATTAAACTATTGCCGAGTAGGATTTACTCCTACGGTATTCGTATCGTAACTGTTGAACTCTAATCGAAACCAACTGCTCCAGGAGCCTCGAATCGTGGCCGAAGAAACCAAGCCGGAACAAGCAACCGAAGAGACCCCACAAGCTGCCCCTGCCGAAGCTCAACGTGCTCGCGTTGAAGTTGATGACAAGGAGGCTGATTGCACCTACGCCAATTTCTGCCGCGTGACCGGAACGCCTGAGGAATTAATCCTTGATTTCGGTCTCAACTCGCAGCCTTATGGTGTCCCAACCGAGCCTGTTCAGGTAAAGCAGCGAATCGTAACGAATTACTACACCGCCAAGCGAATGCTTCAAGCATTGCATATGTCGGTTCAACGCCATGAGCAAGCTTTCGGCGTGCTAGAGACCGACGTTCAAAAACGGGTTGTCACCAAGGGCCAAGCATAAAGCTTGCGATCGACATAACCGTCTCGATCAATTTGATTGATCATTTGATCGTCAGTGCCTTCCCATCGAACTACAATTAAATAGACCCGCCCTCTCTCATTGCGGAGAAGGCGGGTCTAGCTTTTCATACCGTGTAGTTTCCTTGCACATTGCGAATACGATCAATGCAATCGATCTACCTCGATTACAACTCGACCACTCCCTTAGCACCGGCCGCTCAAGAAGCAATGCTTCCCTACCTAGCTGGCAGGTTTGCCTCGCCTCATGCTAACTCCACCGATGGGTATGCGGTTAACGAAGCGATTGAAGATGCACGATCGCATCTTGCGAAGTCAATCAATGCAAGTCCCGCAGATATTGTTTGGACCTCGGGCGCCACGGAATCCAACAACCTTGCTTTGCGCGGTGTCTTAGAGCCAACCTTGCAGCAAGGTCAGACACCTCATCTGATCATATCTACTATCGAGCATAAAGCAGTCGATGCTCCTGCCAGGCATCTTGCTATGCTCGGCGTCGAGCTCACAGTACTGTCAGTGAATCGCCAAGGTATTGTTGAACCAAACTCAATTTACGATGCCATTCGTCCAAACACTCGTTTGGTAAGTATTGCTCACGCCAACGGTGAGCTTGGAATCGTTCAATCACTAAGAACCATCGGTGAAATCTGCCGCGAAGCAGATATTCTGTTGCACTCGGATATGGCAGTCTCACTTGGAAAAATACCGATCGATGTTCAAGCCTTGAACGTTGATCTTGCAAGCTTCTCAGGTCACAAGATTTATGCTGCAAAGGGGGTAGGAGCACTCTATGCTCGTCCTGGGATTTTTGTACAGCCAATGCTACAAGGTGATAACTATGAAAATGGCTGGCGCGCAGGCATGCCCAACGTACCGGGCATCATCAGCATGGGAGCATCCACTCGGTTGGCCAATACCTGGATGAAAGAATCGACATCAAGATTGGCTTCCTTGCGTGATCAGTTGCTAAATCGTCTCCAGCAATCGATCCCTGAACTGAATCCTGTCGTCGATGAAAAAACTGAAAAACTGCCGAACACCTTATGTGTGGCGTTTCCTCTGGTTTCCTCTGAACAGCTTTTGAAGTCCCTTCCAGAACTGAATGCCAAGTCTTGCTCGAATGGCAGTGGCAAGATGATTTCGATTTCACGATCACTTAAAGCAATCGGTGCTGATCCACAAAAAATGGCAGGTGCAATAAGTTTTGCCATCGGTTGGTATACAACCGAAGAAGAAATCGACCGCTCGGCCGACCTGCTCATCGAAAGTTGGCAGCAACTGACAACCTAGCGGTGCATTTCCATTTCGCGTGACTTTGCCATGGCGTCTTCGGCCATTTGGATGTAGCTCATCTCGCCGGTACCAGCGTATGCCCGCTGATAAGTCACACTCAAGGCTGTGTAGCTAAACGCATCATTTGGCTCTAGGTCACAAACCTTCTTCGCATGCTCGATTGCTTGGTCATGGTTGCCACGCTTTTGCTCCACAACCGCTAGGGCGGCGTGAGCTAGCGAGTACGTCTCATCTACCTCCAATGCCTCCTGCAACTTGGCGACGGCACCGTCCAAGTCACCAGCATCTTTGAGTTTATCAGCTTCGTTGTAGAGCGTTACGGTATCGGACATGGTCGGTCTTAGGCCTAATATCTGTGTCGTTTTGCTAGCTGTTTCGATGCTAGCTTCAAGAAATAAATAATATACGAAGTGTTGGCCTTTCCTTTCAGGGGGTCTTCCGTTTATTAGGACTAATCCTAATTTAGGTTTCATGCCGATAGGGCCTAATACCGGCAGGTATTTATTGCAGCACGTGATGCTAGCAAGCCTGACGCATCCCCGGCCGGAGTCGCTGTTTTGAGCATTCACCCTACGTCTATCATCAGTCCCGAAGCCACCCTCGGAGAAGGTGTCCAAATCGGTCCCTTCTGCGTAGTTGAGGCGGGAGCAGTCGTTGGTGATCGCTGCTGCCTCGCAGCTCGGGTGAGTGTGAAAAAAGCGGTCACACTTGGCGAGGACAATTATTTGGGAGAAGGCGTGGTTCTAGGAGCATTAGCACAGCATCTTTCTCCACCTGAGCATCCTGGCTCAGTGATCATTGGTAATCGAAATGTGTTTCGTGAAAACAGTACCGTCCACCGTGCGATGCACCAAGATAAGGCAACGGTCATTGGTGATGACTGCCTACTGATGGTAGGTGCGCATATTGCTCACGACTGTTATGTTGAGAACAATGTTATCCTTACCAACAATGTCATGCTTGGCGGTCACGTCACTGTGGGCGACCGTGCTTGTCTTGGTGGCGGCGTGGCCGTGCATCAACACTGTCGAGTTGGCCGACTTGCGATGATTGGCGGTATGGCCCGAATCGTTCAGGACGTCTTGCCATTCGTTATGATTGACGGGTCGACCGGTTTAGTAGTCGGTCTTAACCGTGTTGGTTTGAGACGTGCCGGTCTGGACCGAAACGAAATCAAAGAGCTGAAGGAAGCCTATCAAGTAATTTTCCGAAGCGGGCATTCACTGGACGAACGACTAGCACTGCTCGATACGGATTATCCCGTCGGTGCGTGTTCGGAGTTTTCTGAGTTTCTGCGTGGCGGCAGCCGTGGCTTTGTCCGTGAACGACGTACCCCACCCGGTGGCACGATTCGTCCTATCCATGATGCTCTTGTCGATGAAGACACAAAGAGCAGTCGACGTATAGCTGGATAAACAAAACCAACTATCAAATCGAAAGGCCATGAATCAAAACTGATTCATGGCCTTTTTTATTGCATCTTAAAGAGTACGTTTAGTTTGCTTCGTTACTAGCCTTAAGCTTATCGCTGAGAGCTTTTAGCATGGCCTGCTCTTGTAGTTTCATGGCTTGCGTTTCGGCGATAAGCTCAGCGGCTAGGTCTTTGCCTTCGACTAATACTTCCAACTCTTCTGTCAATATTTCACCTAAATTAGGAGCAAAGCCAACATGGAAAACCTGAATGGTTCCGTCTTTGCCAATGATGACTGAGGTTGGGAGTCCCGTCACTCCGTAAGCATCCGAAGCTGCCCCTGCATCATCAAGCAGTACCGGAGGATTGAGACCTCTGTCTGCTAGGAAAGCGTTAACCGTCTCGACATCTTCCTGCTGATCCAAGGCGTAGAATACGACTCCTTTATCAGCAAATTCTGAAGTTACCTGATTGATTACAGGAAGTGCCCTAACGCAAGGAGGACACCAAGTTGCCCAAAAGTCGAGAACAATAACATCCTTGCCCAAGTGATCAGCCAAATTAACGCTGCCACCAGCCAGATCATTTAATTCAAATGACGGAGCTTTCTGGCCAAGAAGTGGGCTTGCCTCGCGTTCTTCCGATTCCATGAAAGTTAAAACCAAGGTTGAACCTGCTGGTTCTTCAAAGTTGAACGCAGTCGCCTCATATTGGTTGTTTAGTTGCCAGTTACTGAAATCGAACGTAACACTGTACTCAAACTTTTCAAACTGTTGCCGAGCTGCTTCGGTCATGGGACTTAGATCAGGAACAACTCGCTTGACAACGGGATTTTCACCTGTTGAAAACCAAGCATCAAAGGTTAATTGGCCACCTACCTGAAATCTTGCATGCGTTAGTGATTCACCATCGACGACTTCTTCGCCGATGATCTCACTACCAGTCAATTGCGACTGTAATTCACCTGCTGTCTCAACATCAAGCATTGCAAAAACTAAGCTACCTAAACCGTTAGCGATTCCACCCGAAAGTGGCGACTGAACAAAGGAGGCAATACCTTTGTTTGATTCCTCAAGCTGATGCTTCTTCATCTCACCAATGGCAGTCAATGTCACAGCACCATTGCTTCGAACTGTGATCCCTTCTGGAAGTTCTTGACCATTTTCATCCTTGGTCAGTAAAGCGAACTTCCCACCATCGGCTTTCGAGTAATTGAAAATGTTGACATTCGAATTTTCTTCTTCGTTCTGGACGACACGTATTTCAACTCGTATGTCTGCCGAGGCACCGTTTGAGGCGGCTAGCGTTTCAGCAGTTTGAGAAATCAAGGCAGCTGGATCAGCGGCAACAACGCCCCCATCTTGCGCGATAGCACATCCAACTCCTGAGAGCAATACTACAACGAAAAACGAATAAACCGTCTTGGGTGTTGAAAATTTCATCTCAGCCTCTTCGGGGTAGATTGGGAGCAAACCATTGTGGCCTACTAACAGTTTGATACTACGGACAACAGCAAGCAAGGATCGCATAATTGTCCAAAATGGTCCTCATTAAGTGATATACATTACTGACATCATAAAACAGTCGCAAACATCTCACCCAATAGAAAAACCTGCCCTTCAAGGCGAAGGGCAGGTAGTAATGATCATCTTAAGACGATCCAAGGCTTAAGCCTTGGTCAAAGCAGCTTGGGCAGCAGCCAAGCGTGCGATTGGCACGCGGAAAGGACTGCAGCTGACATAGTTCAATCCAACTGCGTGGCAGAAGTGGATCGAGGCAGGGTCACCGCCATGCTCACCACAAATGCCAAGCTTGATCTTCTTGTTAACTGACTGGCCCTTTTCAACTGCAGTTGCAACCAATTGGCCAACACCTGAGGTGTCGATCGACTGGAACGGATCCTTCTCAAGAATCTCTTGGCCAATGTAGTCAGGCAAGAAGCCGTTCACATCGTCACGGCTATAACCAAACGTCATCTGCGTCAGGTCGTTCGTGCCGAAGCTGAAGAAGTCAGCCTCAGTAGCAACTTCGTCAGCCGTGAGTGCAGCACGTGGGATCTCAATCATCGTACCAATGAGAATGCCGAGCTTGCCAGCGAACTTCTTCTTCTCAACAACCGCCTTGATGGTCTGCTCAGTAAGATCACGCAAGATTGCCAACTCTTTGACGGTACCAACCAGTGGAATCATGATCTCGGGGCGAGCATCAATCTTCTTCTTAGCACAGCTGATAGCAGCCTCGGTGATGGCTGTCACTTGCATGACAAGAATTTCTGGGTAGGTAATCGACAGTCGGCAACCACGGTGACCGAGCATGGGGTTTGCTTCATGAAGTTGCGAAACACGGTTGGCGATTTCCTTCACAGGAACGCCGGTCACATCGCTTAGCTCCTTCATAGCGGCCTTGTCGTGTGGCAAGAACTCGTGAAGTGGCGGGTCGAGCAAACGAACCGTCACAGGCAAGCCCTTCATTGCTTTGAAGATGCCTTCGAAGTCTTTGCGCTGGAATGGCAAAAGCT
>SPJK01001110.1_pt1 | contig 16420 bp, 16 predicted proteins | sample 3741771 | NCBI WGS metagenome assembly SPJK01 (sample SAMN10925997, study PRJNA522277) | cold seep metagenome | isolation source: Elba SIP-enriched marine methane seep metagenome, extraction at timepoint T2 | place: Italy: coast of Elba, Mediterranean Sea | reverse complement strand
GGTCGGAGATATTCTCCGGCCGGAGCGCCTGATCCGAACGATGGTGGTGTCGGTCGAGCGCAATCCCCGGCTCCTGTCCACGAGCCGAACGAGCCTATTCGCCTCCGCGATGTCGGCGGCCGTCCTCAATCTGGAGGTTGACGGTCTGACCGGCCAGGCGTTCCTCGTCCCCTTCGGGAAGGAGTGCCAGCTCGTGATCGGCTACAAGGGATTCAATACCCTGGCCGCTCGCTCGGGCGTCTCGATCGCCGGAGGCGTGGTCAGGGAAGGGGACGCCTTCGACTACGAGCTGGGCTCGGCCCCCTTCGTCCGTCACAAGCCCGCACTGGAGGCCAAGAGCGACCGCCGCATCCTTGCGGCCTGGTCCGTCGCGACGCACAAGGCGCGGCCGCCCGTCGCGACCGTGATCCCCTACGACGAAATCGTCGCCATTATGAATCGGGCTCCGGCCGTCAAGGCGGGCGTGCAAACGCCCTGGAAGGATCACGCGGGACCGGGGCACGAGGCGATGGTCGAGAAAACGGCCAAGCGCCGGCTGGCTCGATCGATCCCGTTCGCGGCCGCACCCTCCTACGGGCTGGGAGCCGCGCTCGACGAAACCTTCGAGGAGCGAGGCCTCGCCGCCCACGTTGGCGCGGACCGCCTGATCCACACGGGGAGCGGAGAGACCGTCGACCCCTGGCAGGCGTCCCCCACGCCCCAGCAACTCGCCGGCCCTGAGCCCTCCGGGTCGACGGGAGAGGAGGAAGGCGGCGACACCCCACTCCCGCCGCCTCTCTCCGACTTTCGCCGATACGCTGAGAACAAGATCGAGGAGGCCGCCACCTCGGAGGACCTCGCGGCTTGGTGGAATGAACCGGCCCAGAAGGCCCAGCGCCAGGCGATCGCCGAGGCGGACAAGGACGCCAAAGCTCCGCTGGCGGAGCTGAGGGCGAAGGTCGTCGCCAAACTGGAGGACCTTGGGCGGAAATAATTGCGCCTATTACGCCCGCCTCCCTCTTGCCTTCTCTGTGTTTAGCCCCTAAATGTACAGTGTACACGGACCAACAGAGAGGGCGAAGGATTATGCGGAAAGTCTGTCAGGAGTGCGGGGTCGAGTTTGAGGCTAAGACGAGCCGTGCTCGCTTCTGCGCCACGTCATGCCGTACCCGCTTTAACAACAGGCGGAAGGAACGAGGGGCGGAGCTTTACGATCTTTTCATGCCGCACCGTTACGACCGGGCCGAGTCTGAGGCTCGGGGAAACTGGTCAATGATGTGCTCCAGGGCGGCCGCCTACCGCCAGGAGGACCTCAACCGCCGCGACGGCCGCGTGAGCTGGGATCTCACGGTCTACGACCGCCTCCCTCTTGCTCGGGCCGCTGACGCTGGGGACGGGCGCTAATGGCGACCGTAGAGGAGAGGCTCCTCAAGGAGCTGGACGAGGCCGAGGAAAAGGCGATCGACGCCCTCGCTCGATATAAATTCCAGATGTTCGGCTACTGGGCCGCGATCTGGGTCCACCTTAACCGGGTCGGGGATTTCAAACGAAAGAGCCCCTTCCGCCCCTTCGTCGAGCTGGCGAGGGACATCAAGGAGAGCGCAAACAATGAGCAAGGATAAAGAGACCGCCGAGATAACGGCCTTCTACGTCGGTCGCCGTCAGCTCCGGAGCGGCGGGGTCGGAGACTGTTGGATACCTGTATCCGAGGCCTCAAAGGCCGCGACCATCGTCGAGGTTGAGGCGCGTATGTCCCTATTCAAATCCTCGCGCCGGAGCTACGCCGTGGGCGGCCGCTATCTCCTGGAGGGACTGACCGAGGGCGGCCGCATTACCAAGATCGTCGGCCGCCCCCGCTTTAACGGATACTCGGAGGGGCCAACGCTTCGGGACGACGAGCGGGCCGAATGGGAGTTAGCCCACGAGGCGGAGCTGGCAGTGATCCGAGCCGCAAAACTGGAGAAGGATTTTAGAGCGGGGACGGCTCTAGGGGAGGAGCTGCGCTCGATCCGCAACGCTTACCGGAGCACGCACCCCAGCCACCGGGCGGCCTTTATCGCTGTCGTTATGGAGGCGATCCGCCGCTAGAGCGGGGCAATCTGCCGAGGCTCTCCGCTGATCGCGGGGGTAATGATTTCGAGGCCCTCGTCTGGCGCGGGGGCCTCTCTTATTTCGGAGACGAGGATCTCGTCGCACCAAGTCCGGGAGTCATAGGTATAGCAAACCCGGAATGCGGCGCGCGTGTCCGATAGGATATTGGCAGGGACCAAGACGCGGAACACGGGCGAGCGGAAAACCGTCGCCGGCCCCACGAGCGGGTTAGGCTCGCATACGGTCCCGTCCGGCCGATAGCACGTCACGATGTCGGGGACGTCTCCGACGATAAAGGAATGGGTCCGCGCCTCCTGGGCGGCGGTCGTCGACTTGAATCCCGAGAGCGTGAAATAGAGGATTTCGCCGTCATGGGTCGCGGTGATCTCGTGCCAATCAAACGGCGACCAGTTTAGCTCGGCCTCGACCGCGCGCTGGCGCTCCTGGTAGTCGACCAGCGTCACCACGGCGTAAGCGACGAGGCCGGCGACGAGGATCGCGACAAGGGTCCCCGCATAGGGGGAGATCTTGAATTGCTGGGCGATCGAGGATCTCTTGGGCTCGGCCGCGACTACAGTAGCCCCAGCTCCCGCCTCATAACTGTCACGGCGACCAGTCCGAGCGTTGATGCTATTCCTCTCCATCGCCATGCGTCCCCTGCGTCCTTTCGGTCCTGGCGCTTTTCTTGCGCCGCCTGGGCTGTCTCGACCGCCGTCACACGCTCGACCAGCTCGATTATTCTGTCAAGTTCACTAGCCATCCCATAAGGCTCCCCTCAGTGCGCCGGACACGCGCGGCCCGGTTCTTTCCTACTGTAAGGGTTTTTGGTGCGTTTTCCCCTGTGCGTTCGTACAGGGGGGCGTTGCAAAAATGCAGCGGCCCCCTCAGTCGCGCGGCTCTCGCGCAACGGTAGAGCCAGCGATCGGCCTCGCGGCCTTGTTGCGCCCGGCATAGGCGAGCCAGCCAAAGGCAACGACCACGCCTCCGGCGAGACGCTCTCCGATCGAGACGCTCTCCGAGCCGTCGAGGTCGGTGATACCAGCTCCCCCTAGGTCGACGCCGAGGAGGATCGATAGGCCCGTCAGCATGACGCCGAGGCCGCCTACCATCCCCGTGGACTGTAAGATCCCCTTGTTGCCCTGGTCGTCGCCAAAGAGGCGGGCTCCAGCGGCCGCGACGGCGTTGCGGATCGGACGGCTCTCCTCCTGCTGGCGCTGCCGCCAGATAGAGATAACGCCCCCGCCTCCGCCGATCAGTCGGCGAACGAGATTTAGAGCCATGATTTGATTCTCCGTATTGCTCGGCCGAGCGGCCGGCGAAAGAAGATTAGCCCCGCGATGATTGCGGCCGCAAACACGCCGACGCCGAACCAGCCGAACCAGTCAAAGATTTGGTCGCCGATCGTGACGGCCGCGAAGCCGGTCGCCAGCGTAGCCCCGCCAGCGGCCGAGCTGACAGTCGCTACGCTCGTCGGGCTCTCCTTGCTCTCCGAGTCCTCGTCGTTTCCGGGAGGAGGTAGAGCGGGGTCGTTGATGTCGAGGCGGTCCTGGTTCGTCCGGGCCGGCTCCAGGACCCGGCCAGGCTGATCTCCCCCCGAGCCGAACCAGTCGCGGGTCCTGCCGGTGTCGACGTGGACGAAAGAGCGGTAGACGCCGACGCCTCCCGCAAAGAGGCCTCGATCGCGCATCGATCGGAGCGTCGCTCCCCAGTCGGCCGGGCGGCCGCGCCCGGAGACCTGAAAGTCGATCGCCCGAAATTCCTTGTGCTGGCTGGCGCGAGCCCCACCAATCGCGGAGTTATACTCCGGCGACCGATAGGCCGAATTGATCCGGATGGGGACGCCGAGGCGATGTCGCAAGGCGTCGAGGATATAGGCCGTCTGGATTATGTTCGGCCACAACTCCCGAGGGGGGTCGGTGTTGAGCTGATAGCCAGGGCGGCCGACCCGGTAGTGGCTGGCCCCCTTTTCGAGAAACTCCTCCGCCGTAAAATAGTGGAGGTCGGGGAGGTTTCTCGCAAACCACTCTTTGAAGGTCTCCGCCATGACGGCCCCTTAGCACACGCGGCCGCGCAGGGTCTAGCTCGGGTGATCTGCCGGCCAGCCGGCGCAGTGGGCCCGCTCGTGAGTTAGGAGAGCCGGCGAGACGGTCGCTTCGTCGACGACGATAATGCATCGGCCGAGGACGCCTCGCGCCGCGCATCCCTGGTATAGAGTTCCGGGAGGTGGCGGGCCGTTCGTCTGAAAGCAAAACGTCTGGACCTCCGCGAAGGGGAGGGCCTCGACCGTGTGCCAGCCGGGGCCGGCGTCAATGTATCGTTGAGGAGGCGGCGCAACTCCGCCCGCCAGGCCAGGACTAGCTCCAAGCGAGAGACACGTCGCCAATAGTGCCGTCGCCGCCGCCTGACCCGTCATCGCCATCGCTCGCCCCGCTCCCTGCTTCTCCGCCTGCGCCGCCCGAAGCCGGGCCGGTTCCCGCCGCTCCTACCACATAGGGAATCGAGGCCCCGACTGTAAGGGTCCCCGGCGCGTAGGCCTTAACGGCGCGGCCTCCCGTGCCGCCGTCTCCTCCGTCGCCGCCGTCTCCTCCGTCCGACTGGCCGGTATCGCCGCCGCCTCCGTTGCCGCCGTTTGATCCAGCATTTCCCCCCGCTGACCCGGCGCTGTCGTTGGTGTCTCCTCCGGTTCCGGTCCCGTTCGATCCGTTTGCGCCGTTGTCTCCGGCGTCTCCGTCCACTCCGGCAGGCTGGCCAGGCTCTCCGCCGCCGCCGCCGACGCCCCCGCCGCCGCCAGGACCTACGACGGACGTATTGAAGGAGGACTGTCCTCCGGTGTTCCCAGACGCTCCGCCCACTCCCCCGGTCCCCCCGCCCTCCGGGATTGACCAGCCGGCCCCGCCGCCGCCTCCTGCCCCAGCTCCGCCTCCTGCGCCCTTAACGGTAACGGTGAGCGTGTAGTAGTCGGCCGCCTCGGGGACGGTCCAGTTACCGGAGCCGACAAGGCTCTCCGGGCTCGGCAAGGCCGGGATGGAACCCCCGTCGATTATCAGCGGCATTAGTCCAGGGTCTCCTCGTACTCGATCGAGAAGGAGAGATCGCTAAGGCCACTTGCCGAGGCGATCGTTAGGACGATGTCGTCCCCGATCGCGAAGGCATTGGCGGAGGCGTGAGCCTGCGTTTGCTCCGACGTCGAGACGGAGTTAGCCGTCCCCCCGAGCGCAGTCGTGTTGATCTTGACGGTTAAAGTCGCGGTCCCGGCCGAGCATCTGGTCGTGACTCCCGTGATCGTTCCCGCCCTCCTGGCGTTGAGAATGATCCGGACGTCGCCGTCGAGCACGGTCCCCCGGAGGACGCCATAGAAGGATTGGTCGTCCTGCGTTGCTGCCGCCTTGGTGTCGGCGTAGGCCTTGATCGACTGTTGGGTGGCGAGGACGGTCGGGCTATCGGAGGCCATATTGTCCTCGTCGAGGACGTCGGTGATATTGGCCGTCGTCGGAAAGTCGATCGCGTTGCCGTTGAGATCGAGGTCGCCGCCGAGCTGGGGCGTCGTGTCCTCGACCAAGTTCGAAATTCCCGCCGACGGTGTCGGGTTGAGGAGCTGCCAGACCCCCGTCCCGGCCTGCCAGGCGAGGAGATAGATCCCACCTGCCGTGATGTCCCCGGCGCTCGGGTTGGTTCCGTCGACCCGCTTAATGCTTTGCACTCCGAAGGAGTCCACGTTGATCGTGCAAGCGCCCGTGACGGTCAGGCCCGCTCCGGCCCGGAAGGCGACCAGCCCCGGCCCGCTCGTTGTGTAGCTGAGGCCGGTTGCCAGGACTTGCGCGTCGGCGGTTCCGGTCGAGACCTTCTCGCCGGTCTGGCTGTGGATAAGCCGCGCCATCGCGCCCGTCATTGACCTCATGGCGTCGTTCAGCTCGCCGGGGTCCTGGTTCTCGGAGATCGCGTGCCCGTCGATCGTCGCGTTATTGTCGTCGGTAGTGTCCCAATCTTCTACGGGATGGTCAGCCACGGCGGACTCCTATCGCTCCGGTCGGTCCATTTTAGACCGAGTCTCGCGCCTAAGTCGTTCAAGCGTTCGCGGCCTCATGCCGAGGCTATCGCGCAGGACGTTAATCTCGTCGAGCATCGCCCCCATAAGAGCGCCCAGGAGATCGCCGGGGCGATCCATCTGAGAGGCCTCGTGATCCAGGCGCGCCCTTCTCCTCTCGGCGACCTCGGCCGTCTCTCTGTCTGTAACCGTAAAGACGCGCTCGACCCTGTCGGAGAGGACCTTCTCGACGGGGCCGGCCTGGGTTTGCGTGACGGGGTCAAAGTCGCGACCGACCTCGATCGCCGGGACGACCAGCCAGTCGTCGTTTTCCCAGACTTCGGCCTCGCTGGAGAGCGTCACTAGGCGGCGCTCGCCGACCGTGACTCGCTTGCCGTGGTAGCTGTGAACCTTCTCCGGCTCTGCTTTGTTAATCAGTGCGTGCATTTTTAGGCGGGCCTCAAGGCTAAGGTGTGAGCGAGCCAGCTATCGCCCGTGTCGCTGGTGCCGCTAAAGGTTGGGTTGCCCAGGGTAGCGTTGGGGTCAAATGCTCCGCTTGACCATCCATCGTAATAAGCCGCATAGGCGGCGCAATCGTCCGTATCGTTCTCTCCGTCCGAGAAGATACCGTCAGCGCCTGCCCAGGAGAACGTCTGGGAGCCGCTGTCGTGGCCGACCGCCCCGCACATAACGACCCATGCCCCGCTCGTGATGGGAGTGATCGAGGCATGGTCCGGGGCCGCTGCATTGGTGCCTTCATCCCTGGTCGAGGAAACGTCCATAGGCGTGGTGGTGTCGACGCCCCGAAATACCAGCGCGATCGCGACGACGGACGACTGACTGTTTGCATCGGTGTCGATCCCGACGCTGGTGTCAGGCGTCGCGCCCATGACCTTCCCGAATACCTCCGAGGTGCTGTCGTGGCTGTCGTTGGCCTCGATCTGGGCTGAGATCGAACCCCACGAACCGTTATTGGTGATGTTCTTCGGCGTGATCTGCGAGAACGCGGCCGCTCCAAAAAGGACGACGTAATCGTCCTCTAGGGCGGCGCTGCCGCTCCCTCCGGTAAGCCCTGAGTTGAGGGTGACGGTCGCCGTCCCGCTGTCGATAACGGCGGCGGTCGTCCCTCCAACAAAGCTAATTCCCCCGGCTGCTGCCTCCTCCTCGGCCGGCGTAAAGCGGCGCTGTTGATCGAGCGCCTCGATATTCGTCTGCCGTCCGAACCTGGGAGGGAGTCGAAGGCCCGGCCTCCGGTCCCGCCAAGTCGGCGGCGGCGGGCGAATAATGGCCGGGGTGGGGATATGGAGTCCGGTCATTGCAGCGCCGTGATATGGAGGTGCGAGTAATGTGTCCCGCCTATGTCGATCACCTTGATCTCCAGATAAAACTCGTCTCCGTTGGTGGTCGTCAGGTCGTCGCCCGTCACCTTGTCAAAGGCCGCCAGCGAGACAGTGGCCGCCGAGGCGGTGTTTTGCATCCAGACCGAGATCCTCAGCTCGGTATCATTCGCGGACGGAACGGGCTCGCCGAGCGCGGTAAAGCCGTCGCTTGTGATCTCCTTGCAGTTAGAGGCGGCGTCGCCGATCTCCGGCGTATAGGTGCCGCTCGATTGCGCGCCGTCGTCGTCGACGTCGGTCTCGAATCCCGCGACGAGAATGTCCTCGGTATCGGCTCTCAGGAGGTCGGCGTCGATCGGCTCATAGGTGGCGGCCGCCCCTGCGGGCGTTACGGCGCGGGTCGCGTCTGACCCGGTCGCGGTTTCGGCGCTCGTCGCCAGCTCGACGAGGCCCGCGAACGTCAGCGACGCGGCCAGGGCCGCGAGGTTGTCCGGGGTAAGGGCTCTCGTGGCGTCCGCCTTGGCCTGGGCCTCCGCATCCGTCGCCAGCTCGACCAGCCCGGCGACTGTTGCCGAGGCGCTGTCTACGCCTGCCTCGGCCAGCGTCTGATTGATCCAGGCGCTCCCGTTCCACTTGAGAAGCTCGCCCGCCGCGATCGCGGTGATAGTGACGTCGGAGAGATCACTCAGCGGCTCGGCGGTAATGTCCGCGATGTAGGAGCCGAGATCTGATATCTGGCTCTCCGTGACGGTTAGCGCCGCCTCGTGCTGGGTGACGTTGCTCTGCGCCACTCGCGCGTCGGCGAGAGTTCCGGAGTTGATGTCGGACGCGGCGTGATTGTGCGAGGAGGCCGCATAGCCGGCGAGGACGGACGCCAGCCCGGCCGGGGTTACGGCCCTGGTGTCGTCCGTTCCCGTCGAGGTCTCGGCCGCCGTAGCCAACTCGACCAGCCCCGCAAAGGTCAGGGAGGCGACAAGGGCCGCCAGATTGTCGGGAGTAAGCGCACGGGTCCCGTCCGTCTTTGCTTGAGCCTCAGCGTCTGTCGCTAGCTCGACGAGGCCGGCCACGGAGGTTGTCGCGGCCGCCAGCGCCGCCTCGATCGTCGCTAGCGTCGTGGCGTCGAGCGCATCGATATTGGAGAGGGTCGTAACCCCCGCCGCGTCCGCGAGGATGTCGGTGCCAGCGAAGGAGAGCGCTGTGGATGCCGTTAGATCAAGGCCGCCAACCCCCTCGAACTCCTTGTCTTGCCACTCCCAGCGATCCTGCGAATAATCCCAATATCCCACCGAGGCATTCCCCGAGCGGATATTTATGTCGTTCGCGCCGGAGGCGTGAGCTTGCCCAAAAAGCCTAATCTCCCCGCCGTTGTTGATGGCTGATCCACCAGCGAGATTCAGGTAGCCGTCTGTCGTCGTTCTGAGATTGATCCTAAAGTTCTCAGCGGCCGATCCGTCACCGAGAGCCATCGTGGTATCGGTGAGCTGCAACCGCTCCCCGGTTGCGTTGTCGTCGATCCCTGTCGACGTAAAGCCGGCGATCGTGCCGACCATCGTCCCCCCGGCGAGGGGGAGGTAGTCGGAGACGGCCGCCGCCAGAGCGGCCGAAACTCCGGCCGGGGTTGTGGCTCGGGTCGCGTCGGCGCCAGTCGTGGTCTCGGCCGTCGTCGCTAGCTCGACGAGACCGGCAAAAGTCAGAGAGGCCGCGAGGGCCGCGAGGTTGGAGGGGACTAGCGCGCGATCGCCCGCCGATTTCGCTTGAGCCTCGGCGTCGGTCGCGATCTCGATAATCCCGGCCGCCGACTCCGAGGCGGCCGAACCGACTACGGCCGGGAGGCTGTTAAGCTGGTAGTTCGTCCCGTCATAGGTGAGCTTGTAGATCCCGCCCGCCGTGACCGCTCCCGCTACGGGGTCGGTCCCGTCCGGCATTTTCACGGCGGCCGCGCCGATCGAATCGACGCTAACCGTCATGGCCCCCGTATTGGTGAGCCCCGCTCCGGCCTTAAACCAAATCGGAAAGCCGGTCGTGTCGGCGGTCAGCCCGAACCCGCTCGTTATCGTCTGGGCGTCCGCCGTTCCCGCCGAGGTCGGCAGGGAGTGAAGGATCGCGAAAACGGAGGCGAGAGCCCGAAGGGCGTTGTTGACCGTTACCGGGTCGTTGTTCTCCGATATCTTGGTGTCGTCGGTCCCGTCGAGATTAACGACGAGATCCGGGTCTACGTTGAAATCCTGCGGAGTCGGGGCCGTTCCCATCCCTTAGAGGAGCCCCAACTCCAGGAGCAACGCCTTTTCGGCGGTGTTTCCATAGGCGACCGGGGCGGGGCGGGCCTTCTTGACCGGAGCCGGAGAGGCAGGAACCGAGCCGGGCTTGATCTTGGCCGGAGTAGTCCCTCCGCCCGGCGCTCGCGCTGGCGTCTTGGTCGTCGGCTGGATCGGCGATCGATAGCCCCCGGTCGTCGGATCGAGCGCCCGCCCGGAACGAGCGGCGACCTCGGCCGACGTGGTCAGGGTGTCCTTGATCCTCGCCCGGTCCTGGTCTGTCTCGAAGTTCCCCAGCCCGAAGGGGTCGAGGGTCTCCGGCTCTCCGGTGTATTTAATCATTGACGGGAGCACGTCGGCGGCCGGATCGCCTTGGGGGTCCATCATGCCGGCCGTTATGTCGAGTTCCGTGTACGCGGGCGCCGCCTGGGGCGGACCCGTGAGCTGGGAGGAGACGTGCGGGGGATTGGTCGCGAACGGAAACCCCCGCATTATGACGCCCGGCCCGGACGTGGGGCCGCCAGGCCCCGGAGGCCTCAGCCCGAGAGCGAAATCCTGGCCCGGCAGCGGCGGCCGGCCGACCCTGTCCATAGCCTCCTGGAAAAGAGCGACGCGGTCGACGGGCGTCGGCGCGATGTCGTTCGCCGGATCTCCCCCTGGGTAGAGCATGGCGGCCGTCGCGTCCAAGTCGTAGCCAGCGCCCGGAAGCTCCGACTCTCTAACGACGGAGTTCGGGTCGGTCTGTAGCGTTGTGAGGACGTCGGCGAGAGAGGGAGGCACAAAGCCCCGGCTCTCCTCCTGGGGCCAAGCGAACCCCCGAGGGATCTCTGACTCCCTGACGGTAGAGCGGGGGTCGACCAGCTCCGTCTCGCGGGGCCTCGTGCTCGGGTCTACGCCACCGATCGGAATGTCGAGGAGAGACGTCGGCTCGAAGCCGCGAGGGTCCTCCTCCTGCGCGCCCGGCCAGCCCATGCCGAATCCCTCGGGGAGACCCGGCCTCGGCGGCGGCGGCCGCTCCGGTCGAGGAGAGGGCGTCGGGACTGTCCCGGTCGGGTCGGGGCGGGGATTGGGGACCCAGTCCCCGACGCCTCGGGCGTGGTCAAAGGCGTCGACGACGGTCGCGCCGTTGCTCCTTGCGTCAGCGAACCGCTCGAAGCCCTCGCCGAGCCTCTCGCGCATTTCGGCAAGGCGGGGAAAGATTACGCCTCGGCCGGGGTCTGTCTCCTCGCCTACGCGGATCTCCTGGTCGACAAAGATCCGATCGAGGTCCTCAATATCGGGATTGAGCCTTCCCAGCTCCTCCAGCGTCAGGCCGTGTCGCCTGGCGATCGCGGCCATAGTGTCGCCCTGGCGGACGGAGTAGCTCGTCGCCGTCCCCTGCGCCTGGCCTGGGATTGTGAGGTTCTGGCCCTCGCTGATCCGGTTGGGATCGGCGATCCCGTTCGCCCGAGCGATAGCCTCGACCGTCGTCCCGAATCGGTCGGCAATGGCCGTCAGCGTGTCGCCCCTTCGGATGGTGTATCCGCCAGAGCTCAATCGTTCCGCAGCCGTAACGGTTGGGGCTCCCACCGGATTAGGAGGGACCGGGTGCTGGGGATTGTCCAGGCCGGCCTGCCAGGCGGCCGTCAGCCATGCCGGGGCGTTGGCGGATCGGCCTCCATCCCCCCAGGCGACGGGGTTTCCGTAGCCGATATGAATAGCGTTTGGCCCCATGTAGCCGTCGCCGGCTCCGACCCCCTGAGCCCCGAGGGAGACGGCGGTCGTTATGAATGACTCAAAGACTGCCCGATCGGCCTCGTTGTTAAAGTCCAGCGTTCGGCCGCCGACAATCAGCCTCACGTCGGCGGCGTTCCCGCCGTCATGGCGGGGACTGCCAGTCCGCTGGTAGCCTGTTCCAAAGGGGTCCTGCCCGCCTGAGAATATCTCGACGACATCTACCCCCGCCGCCTCAGCCGCTCGGGTCAGGACGTCCGCGAGCTGGGGGGCGACGTCCTGGTTACGGATCGTGCCTTCGCCGTAGGCCGTTCTAAGTTCAGGCATTTAGCGTTGCTCCTGATACATTTGGAGAGCGTTCGCCGGAATATTCATCCGGCCCGCCCCGTAAAGGACCGGCGCAAGCGCGTCGACATAGGACTGGATCGGGTGCGCCCGCCGAGGCACGGCCGAGAGAGCCCTCGCCGCGTCGTCGCCTGTCGCTGTCAGCGTATCGGCCATGATTGCGTTGCGCGATCGATCGACCGCTCCCTCCCCCGCCGCCGCAAGGCGTCGAGCCAGCGCAAAAGCGAGAAGGCTCCCGCCCGCGAGGGGCTCTCCGAGGGCGATCGCTCCGAGCCCGAGTGCTCCCGGCGTCGCTCCGGCCATACCCGGCCGGGCGACCTCCGTATCGAGCGCGCCCTGCCGCCTAAATTCTGTCTGGGAGTTGGCGTCGATATCGCTATTGGCTCGGATCATAAGGCCCAAATCCGAGAGCCCCTCCGAAAGCTCTCCGATAACCTCGGAGCCGAATAGAGCTTCGAGCCGACCTGAGACAAGCCCGACCTCCGTAAGCATCTGGGCTCGGTTCTCGGCGAACCTGGAGGACTCGACATAGCTATCGATCCGGGCGCGAGCGCCGAGGCGAGCGGCCTCCAGCTCGGAGGCGGAGGCGTTCTGCGTCCACGTTTCCCAAAACTCCGGCCGGGCCTCCTGGCCTCGGGAGCCGGTGCTCGGGTTGTCCATAATCGACCATCCGCGCTGAAAGGCATCCTCTACGGCCTTCGCGTCCGCGTACTGCCGATGAATGGGCCGATAGGCTCCGTCAGCCGCCGCGTCGATCGCCTCGACGATAGCGTTGCGAACGCCCATGATCGCCTTGGAGATCCCTTGCTCGGTTCCGCTGGAGGTCGGCCCGCTGAGCCTGTCGGCCTGATCCCTAAGCTCCGACTGGATCTCGTGGAGCCTCGGAGCTTGCGTCTCCGTTACCGTCTGCGTCGCGACTTGCTGGCCGGGAGCTGGCGGCCCGAGCTGGGTCTGGGTCGGCGTCTCCCCCGCGAGCTGGTTCCGGATTGATTGGAGTTCCCGCTCTAGCGGGGTCATGCTCATAGGGTCCGCCCTGGCGAGGCGAGCGTCGAGAGCTGCGACCACGCGCGAGATATCGACCGGCCCGGCCTCAGCCAGGACCGGGTCATACTGCCCGCCTACCGCCCGAGCCTCGACCTGGAGATCCGCGAGGGCTCTCTCGACGTTCGGAACGGTCCCGAGGGTTTCGTCCAGGAGCGCGAGGGCCTCGTCGCCGGCCAGCTCCGCGCGATCGCCAACGGCTCCGCGAATGGTGCCAGCGCCCGGTCCTGGCTGGACCGCGATCCCCTGCGCTTGCTGGCGCATTAGCGGATTCACGTCGAGGGGCATTAGGTCCTCATTGCGCGAGAGCCGCGCGACGATATCGTCGACGCCTGTATCCGTGGCGCTGAGCGCGGACTCCAGTCGCCGGTTCGCCTGGGTCGTAGGCCGGACTGCCGGAGTTAGTCCTCCAGCTCGCTGGACGGCCGACCCCGCCATCGGCAGGGCCGCACCCGCGCCAGCTCCGACCGCCATCCCCGTGGGGACTGCCGAGAGGCGCTCCTCCAACGTCCCCGGAGTGTCGAGCCCGGTATAGAGACCGCTCGCGAGCGCGCCGGTTCCAACGCCGTGCGCGACCTGGGCCTGGGTCTGGCCTGGTCCGCTGGGGCCCCGCACTGCCGGAACGGCCAGCCAGGGCAAAGCGCCGGCCGCCTCGGCGACCATCCCTCCGACCGGGTTCTCCTCCCGGAAGGCGGCCATGCTTGCGTCCTCGATCTCCATAGCGGTGCGGAAGGCCTCAGCCGGATCGCGGCCCTCGATAATGGCGTGGATCGAGGCGACCACTCCGACCAGCTCTCCCTCCCCGCCAGCCGTCAGGCCGTTGAGGATTGCGCGGGTCCAGTCTGCGATCTTCTCCTGGGTCGGTCGCTCGCTGCGCTCTTGCTCGTATTGGTCGGCGAGGTAGCGACTGATCCCTAAGCCGAGCATCCAGTCAAAGCCGGTCGGCTCACCCTCTGAAAGGTAGTCCGCACCTGGGGGCGCGGTCGGTCCCGGAGGCTCTCCAGCGGCCGAGCCAGGCGCTGCGGGTACACGCAAACGCGTCAGCTCGCCCATAAACTCGCCCCACTCCATCGTCGGGAAGTAGGTTCGCCGGATCAGCTCGAAAACCTCGACCGGCCGCACGCCGTCGAGCTGGGGGAACGCGCGCCGAAAGTTGGGGAGCTGGTCCTCCCAATACGACTCGCCCTCATATTCGGGGGCAGGCTGATCGGACAGAAAGGCGGGCCGACCGCCTGGGCCGGCGTCGGGGCTTAGAGTGTAATTCGGCTCCACGGCCTTAGCCTCCTAATCCCGGCAGGCCTACGGGCGGGATCGTTAGGGTTGTCGGTTGCTCCGGGAGACCTCCGGGCGCGGCAAAGCCGGGGGCCTCGAATGGGTCGGAGGCTCCGGGGATCAGGTATTCGATATCCGGGACAACGTCGAGGGGGTTCATATTGTTGCGGCTCGCGAGGGCCGAGTAGTACTCGGCGACTTGCTGGTAGCCGCTATGAGCCGCCGCGTAGAGGCGCTCGGCTCGATCGACAAAGTCCGCCCGAACCTCCTCGGCCAAGTGCTGGCCGTTGATGATCGAATTGACAAAGCCCTGAATCTGCGCGCCGTAGTCGCCGGTCGCGGCCGCCGTCTCAAACTCCGACTCGCGGACGACCGAGTCCGGGTCGAGCATTTTCATATAGTTGAAAATCAGAGCGAGATCGCCGGCTCCTGACGGATCGGCCGCGGCGGCCTGGACCCGACTATAGGCGGCGCTGACGTCCCTAAACTGCGAGGTGAGCTGGTTAAAGTCGTCGCGAACCGCGCCCACCTCCGCGAGGGTCGGCCCCTCCGGGGGAGCCTCCTCCAGCTCGGGGAACACAAAGGACCCGTCGTCGACATATCTCCAGCGGTCGTTGACGTCCTGCAATCGCTCGCGGCCGCCCATCATTTCCTGCTCAAGCAGACCGAGACCCAGCTCCGGCGCTCCGGCCTCGGCAAGGTCGATCGCGATTTGGGGGAGCCCGGCCTCGCGCATAGCGGCCAGCAAGCCCTCGCGCCGCGCCGCCTCCTCCGCGCTCGCTGCGTCCTCCTGGGCGTGCTGTCGATCGATCTGGCTTCCGGCGAGGTAGCCCGAGACGCCTCCGCCCCACGAGCCGCCCGTCCCCAGCGCTCCGGCTCCGAACCCGAGCAAGGCGTTACGGTTTTCGCCGAGGGCCTCCAGGATCGGGAAGCCTCTCTCCTGGCCGCTCCGCGCGGCCGCCTGGATACCGGCAAAGAGCGGGCGCTCCTGATCGGGCGCGGCCGCCATCTTCTCCAAGATGGTTTGCATGAGACCCATTAGGCGAGCCCTCCAGCGATCGAGGCCAGGGCGGCGAGGATATTCCGGAACGGAGCCCGAGGCTCCATTGCCGTCTCGGTTCCCCCGAGGCCGGCTACCGGGCCGACGATCTGGAGGAGATCGGCAATCGAGCTTTTCTCCGCGCCGCCATGCTCCCAGAGATAGCGGTCGCTCTCGTCGTCGAGGGCGGCCTGCGAGTGCACGTCCTCCAGCATACCCCCGGAGAGAAGGGCGTTAGTCGCCGCCAGGCGGTCGCCCATCGTGCGCGTGCGCTCCGCGCCGCCTCCAGCGAGGGAGGCAAGCGCCGAGCCGATACTGCCCTGTCGGGAGCTGTCGATCTGACCGGCCGCCGCAAGGCGTCGGTTCTGGTCTGCGTTGTAGCCCTCAAAGAGGAGCGGCGTCGCAAAGTCCCCGATCGAATCGGCCAGGGTCTCCTCGAATCGCCGGGAGCCATAACGCCCCTTATCCAGATAGGACGCCCGGACCTGGTCGCTAATCGCGCCGGCCCCGAGATCTATATAGCTTTGGAGGTGGGGGTTAACCCCGCCGCCATCCTCCGCCATGCCGGCGAGGTAGGTCTCGGACGCCGTTGGGGCACGCGCCGATCCGTAGACGTCGCCGTAGAGCCCGAGGTCGGCCGGGTCGGTAACGGGCCCGGTCGGAGCTGCGCCCGCGATCTCTCCGAGTGCGTCGATCGCGCCGGTAGTCGTCGAGCCCATGCCGGCCGTGAGATCTCCGGGCGGCCGCGCGGTCCCTCCTCCGCCGTTGTACCAGGCGAGGATATCGTCGAGGATCGTCTGGAGACCGGGCTGGGAGGGGTCCCAGGGCTCCGACGTTACGGAGCCGGTTTCCTTGTTGCCGAAAATTCCCATTGCTCTAGGGCCTTTGTGCTTGCCAGTTCCAGGTCCGCCCAGTGCCTGCCGCGTTCGGGTGAGTAATAACAAACTCGTCCGCCGCCGTCGACGAGACATAAGTCGAGGCGGCCTCGGCGGCCGCTGTTGCGCTGGTCGGGGTTAGTTGAATGAAAGCCCCCGAGAGGAGGCCGGGAACGGATACCGTCGTCGTCGTCTGGTTCGCCGTGATCGTCGCCGAGCCCGCGAGACCGCCGCGCCCCTGGATCAGGAAGTTAACGGCGTCGATCGCGTTGCGGACGGGCGAGCGCCAGTCGTGGCCGAGGATCGCGGAGAGGGGTCTCATTATCTGGGCGCTCCCCGCTTGATCCAGTCGTCCTCGACCTCGACGCCATAAGCATGAGACCAGGACGCGCCGGCCGGGATCGTGGTCTCCACCGTGTGGATACGGGACTCGACATCGCACGGGCACG